>OCPP01000015.1_pt1 | contig 193156 bp, 174 predicted proteins | sample 1538211 | NCBI WGS metagenome assembly OCPP01 (sample SAMEA2580193, study PRJEB22360) | human gut metagenome | biome: human gut; feature: human-associated habitat; material: faeces | place: Denmark | collected 2008/2010
TTGATTCGTTACAAAAGCATACTCGTTGAAGTAGGAATGAAACATAAAGGTTTATAACTTTTTATAAGTTTTCAGTAACGGAAAAAGAATGTACGAATTACCGGCATACCTGATATGGGGATTTTTAGAAAGTGGAAAATCAACACTGATCAAAGAAACATTAAACCAGGATTATTTTAATGACGGCGAGAAAACAATGATCCTTACGTTTGAAGAAGGAGAAGTCGAATACGATAAAGAAATGCTAGAGAAGACAAATTCATTCGTGGTGAATATTGAAAATATGGAAGATTTCACAAAAGAATTTGTCAGAGGATGTCAGAGAAATTATTATCCAGATCGTGTCATGATCGAATACAATGGAATGTACTCTATTGACGATCTGATGGATGTAGTAGATGAGACAGATCTTGAGTTATATCAGGTGATCGTAACAGTTGATGCATCTACAGCAGATTTGTATTTGAAAAATATGAAATCTATGTTTATGGAAATGTTTAAGATGGCAGATCTTGTCATTTTTAACCGCTGTGATGACAATACGAATATGGGAAGTTTTCGAAGAAGCATCAAAGCAGTCAATCCAAGAGCACAGGTAGGTTTCGAACGTGCCGATGGAAAAGAGATGGCACAGGATGAACTGCTGCCATATGATGTGAATGCAGATGTGATCAAAGTTGAAGATGAAGATTATGGAATCTGGTATATCGATGCGATGGAACGTCCAGAGGTTTACGAAGGAAAGACTGTGGAAATGCGTGTTCAGGTCCAGCGCAGTCCAAAGATGCCACCGGGAATGATCATTCCTGGACGTAAAGCAATGACATGTTGTGAAGATGATATGACATTTATTGGATATCTGTGCAGATTAAACCAGACGAAATCCAAGACATTAAAGAGAATTCTCAATAACGAATGGGTAACATTAACAGCACAGATCCATTCAGAATACAATGAAGCATATGATAAGACAATGCCAATCTTAACAGCGATCAGAATCGAAAAATCAGAACCGCCAAAAGAACAATTGGTATATTTCTAGATTTTAAGGACATAGCAACCCTGCCCCAAGCATACACTGTAAAAACAACATTTACAGGGGGCTTTTCCATTGAAGAAATACATGGAAGAAAGAGTCATTGAAAGTGCAATCTACATCATTGAACATAATGCTACAGTACGCCAGACAGCCAAGCAGTTCGGCGTCAGCAAAAGCACAGTACATAAAGATGTGACAGAACGGTTAGAAATGATCAACAAAACACTTGCCAGACAAGCAAGAAAGGTACTAGACATCAATAAATCTGAACGTCACATCAGGGGTGGACTTGCAACGAAAGAGAAATATCTTCATAGATAGAATCAAAGGGAAATTATGAAATGCCAGGTTACACATGCAAAATTGTAATAGAAGATACACATCCACCGGTATGGAGAAGAGTCATCATACCAGATCAGATTACTTTTTTTGAATTACACAAGATCATACAGATATTATTTGATTGGGACGACGTTCATCTTCATGGATTCCATATACCATCGGATGATATTGTGATAGATGATGAAGGAGGATTTGATCTGTGGGGAAATCATTATAATGATTTCGATACGAATATTGATTTCTTCTTTAAAAATTACAAATGGATCCGCTACATCTATGATTTTGGAGATGAATGGCGTCACAAGATCAATATAGAAAAATATGAGCTGGATTATAAAGAACGATATCCTAAACTGGTCAAATATAAAGGGGATAACTTCATGGAAGACAGCGGAGGGGTCTGGAACTGGGAAATGAATGAAGAAGTTTATCCTTTTGACAGAGAATTTGTGGAAAGCCAGTTCCGTCAGATGGTATTTCCAAAGCATAAACAAAAAGATAAGGTTAAAGTATTCAACGAACAGGATAAGATAGATATATTAAAAGGTTTTTTTGACGAAATAAGTAAGATGCCAGAAGATGATCTGGAAGATATGTTGAAAAATGCATGGCAGGATATGTATTTGGAAGAAACAAAGTGTAATTTAGATGATAGATCAAAAGAGTGGGAAGATCATATAAAGAAAAACGGTAAGGTCAAGTTTTGTGTTTCATCAAAAACACAAAAAGAATTACTGGAAAATCTAAGCGAAGATCAATCCAGTGATTATTGTAAATATTTAAGGATTCCAAAAAACAGATCAAGATCACATATGGAAAGGATCAGCAGTATTTCGGATACATTAAGAGAACATCCAGAATATATATTATATGTTATGAACCAAGATGAATATGATAGTTTGAAACAATGGATGAATCACTTAAATGATAGCATAATAAATATATCACAAGATGAAGCTGATATTTGTGCCAAAGCATTTGTTTTAGGATTTGGGGAATATGAAATTAAAGATGATATAGCAGAAGTGTATCTTGCCTCCGATCTGAAAGAGTATGTAGATGTTTTGAATCAGAAAACAGAAGACGAAATCTATACAAAGATAGAAACATTTGATGACAGAGTAGGAAGATTGATGCAGCTATACTGTGTGATCGAATTAGAAGAATTATACAAAATATACAAAAAAACGTATGATCCGAAACAAGGAAAAAGGGAATTCTTTCGATATGTTTACTGGCGAGGAAGAATGAATGATCTATTAAATACATACCAAGAACCAGATGGAACAGCATATGTTGCGATGCATGGAATGGATGTCCACAAGATCATAGAAAAGAGAGAGATTTATGCAAAAGATCTTCCATTGAATGAATTTCCAGAATGGGAGATTAACGAACTAACAGATAATATTGCAAATAGAGCAGAATCAATCAATATTCTGTATATGATGTTGCAAGAGCAATTTCGTATGCCAGAACAGGAAACATCAGAAATATTATTTAATACGATAAGTTCGGTCATGAGTGGAGATACGCTGGGTGTGATTATAGAAAATATAAAAACCAGAGTGAATAAAACATGGACTCCAGACATTTATGCAGAAATGTGGAATATGATCAGTGATCTCATGATAGAATTGGAATTGCCGATATTAAAGGCAAGAAATCGTGATGAATATGCAATGGAACAAGAAATGTCTCCATGGAGTATAGGAATGCTGTCTGACAAAGAAAATTTCAAAAACACAAAACAGCAACATTTATACGAATTTCCACGCAGTATACAGGAGCGTTTGTACAACATCGAAAGTACGGGAATGAAAGAAGATATAGACAAGCTTTTTGCATACAAAGAAGAAAATCGCATCTGCTCCGAAGAATTCCTTTATATGTTGTCAAGTAGTTGTATCGTTTATGGATATATAAAAGAAGCAAGATCTTTGATCAAAGAATTAAAGAATAGTTCTACAGCCGGAAAGAAGATAGCAAAACTATTAGAAATAGAAATTGATCAATATGATAATGTAATGGATATGGGGGATTATTAATATCTGTGATGTTAAAAAGAAAATTCCGATAACAATCATCTAAAGTTGAAATCCAGTACAGTTTAACATACACACTCTGTAATGGTTTGAATCACGTAAATTATTTGAATATTATAAAAAGAGATCATGTGTCTGCAACCGTACGAACACGTCTGCAGACACATGATCTCTTTTTATAATATTCCACCAATAATTTCCGTCATTCCACCATATTTACATTAGAGAATTCTGATAATTCAACAATTCACTCATAGGCTTCGACATATTCAGATACTGTCTGGTATTTCGTCGTAATCCATTATTATTACCACCCTTAAGTATCGTCTCATGCGTAGCGAAGAAATCCTGATCTTCTTCAAAAGGTGTTCTCACGATATGAATATCCACGATCTCATCTAAGAAACGATTCTGATGAAAGATCTTTCTCGTACATTCTTTTCGATACAAAGGATGCAACTGATTTACCGTAAACTGGAAATAAAGAGAATTAAGTAACGGTTCATCACTGTCTAATAAAAACTGATAATCGCCATCCAAAATCTTCTGTCCCTGTTTCTTTGTCAGAGGAATTTTTGTCTTATCAACGACTGATCCGTTCCGCTTTCTCTGCATCAGATAGAGATCTTCATCATTCTCCATATAGAAATAATATGTAAATGGGGAACTGTCCTTTGCTCCTTCAAACATTAATACCTTGACCGGAAGACTGATCATATATTTATCAGGAGATTTGGACAGGATATATTCTTCCTGTGTCTGGTTATATTCAGCTTGACTGATATTTTTCGTAACTTCGGTATAAGAAAGTTTTTCAATTGCTGTATTTTTCATGATAACTCCTAACCCGTGCTTTGTTATTAACTTCTTTCATTATAGCAAAGGAATATGATAAATTCATGTCTTATTTATAAAAAATGTATGAATAATTCATAGATTTTCTCAATACCCTGTGCTAAGATAAAATCTGGAGGAAAACTATGGATTTATTTGAATATGCAAGAGAATTAAATAAAGATAAAGAGTCGCCATTAGCAGGGAGAATGAGACCTGCAACCCTCGATGAAGTGGTGGGTCAGGAACATATTATTGGAAAAGATAAATTACTATATAGAGCGATCAAAGCGGATAAGATCAGCTCGATCATTTTCTATGGTCCACCAGGAACAGGAAAGACAACCTTAGCAAAAGTCATTGCCAATACGACCAAAGCAAATTTTGTACAGATGAATGCAACAACATCTGGGAAGAAAGATATGCAGGAAGCGGTGGCAGATGCGAAAGAATCTCTTGGAATGTATCAGAAGAAGACGATCTTGTTTATCGATGAGATCCACAGATTCAATAAAGCACAACAAGATTACCTGCTGCCATTTGTAGAAGATGGAACGATCATTTTGATCGGAGCAACGACAGAGAATCCGTATTTTGAAGTAAATCAGGCGTTGATCTCAAGATCCAATGTATTTGAACTACATTCATTAGATAAAGAAGATATTAAGAAATTGATCGTAAGAGCTATTACAGATGACGAAAAAGGAATGGGGATCTATGGAGCAACGATTACCGATGATGCACTGGATTTTCTCTCAGATATGGCAGAAGGAGATGCAAGAAGTGCTTTAAATGCGATCGAACTTGGAATATTAACAACAGAACCTGCTGAAGATGGAAAGATTCATATCGATATCGATGTAGCACAGGAATGTATCCAAAGAAGAGTGACAAAATACGACAAAGACGGGGATAATCACTATGATGTGATTTCTGCATTTATCAAAAGTATGCGAGGATCAGATCCAGATGCAGCTATTTATTATCTGGCAAGAATGATCGATGCCGGAGAAAGTGTTACATTTATTGCAAGAAGAATCATGATCTGTGCATCCGAAGATGTTGGAAATGCTGATCCGCAGGCATTACAGGTAGCAGTTGCAGCATCACAGGCAGTGGAACGGATCGGAATGCCAGAAGCAAGGATCATACTGGCACAGGCAGTCACTTATGTAGCCAGTGCACCAAAGAGCAATGCAGCATATATGGCAGTTGATCAGGCATTAGAATCTGTCAGAAATCATAAGATCGGAGCAGTTCCTAATCATTTAAGAGATGCTCATTACAAAGGCGCAGCGAAACTAGGACATGGAATCGGATATAAATATGCGCATGATTATCCAGATCATTATGTAAAACAACAGTATCTTCCAGATGAGCTTCTTGGAACAACGTTTTATGAACCAACGGAAAATGGATATGAGAAAAATATCAAAGAATATTTGGAAAGAATCAGAAAGTAAAATAAAAATGAGCACTGAAAATGAAACATCAGTGCTCGTTCTTATTTTTACTCCATTTATACAAAAATGACATTGCCCATAAAAAGATCGGAAAGAAAAACATCAAAAACAGTGACATCCAGAATAACTGGCTTCCGCTCACTGCAAAATAGATAGTAGATCCGATGATGGCAAGCAATATCACGATCAGCAGGATCGCTGTGATCTGCTTCATACGCTTTTGTTTTTTCATCATAACATCCTTTCGTAAATATATATATACCTATGAGGTATCCTAGCATAGATTATTGTGTTTTGAAAGAGTAAAATATTTTATAAAAGAAAGTGAATAAAAAGCAAAAGAGAGGACATAATAAGAATATCCAGTTAATAAAAGAACTGGATAGAGAAATACTTATCCTCCCCTTAAGTATTCCCCCACTCTGCGAAGCCGTGGAATGGGGGATTTTTATGTAAAATTGCTGTCGATTGTTGAAAAAGAGCCAGAGATTTGTTATAGTATCAAAGGAAAATAACATTTTTAAAAGAAAAGGATGGAATGAATATGGCTTTATTACAGGAATGGCGTGATTACGCATATAAATTTGACGATAGAACAGCAGAAGGACAGCAGTTCTGGTTAAATTACTTCAACATTGAAAAAGGAATCTACGAACAATTATTAGCTGACAAAGATACAGTTGTATCTGGAACAGTGAAAGAATTAGCAGACAAATACGAGACAGAATTACAGATGTTTGTAGGATTCTTAGATGGGATCAACGACAGCTTAAAAGAAGCAAACCCAATCGAAGAGATGGATGAAAATACACAGGTAAGCTTAGACATCGACTTCGAGAAATTATATTACAACATGGTTGGATGTCGTGCAGAATGGCTTTACAACTTAAAAGAATGGGATGACATTCTTACAGAAGAAAGAAGAAAAGAGTTATACAAAGAATCCAGAAATTCAACAACAGTTGTAAAAGGAAAGAAGATCGGAAGAAACGATCCATGCCCATGCGGAAGCGGTAAAAAATACAAAAAATGCTGCGGAAAAAACGCTTAATTCGTTAAAAGAAATAGTCGAATATGTAAATGAAACAAGGAAGAACCTTTTGGCTTATGTGATAGCTGAAGGGTTCTTTTATTTTAGAAAATTTTACTAAAATCCCATATGAGATAAAAATACAGAAATTATTGACATTTTGTATACATGATGTTAGAATTTCAATTAGTCGTCTAATGATTAGTTATCTAATTAAAATACTCAAAGTAAAGAAAGGAGCATACATGAAGAAGTGTGAAGGAATTTACAGTTTGATCGGTAAAGTGAATCATAAGAGTGCGATTTATGGATTTGAGCTATTGAAAGAAGAAAATATACATCCGAGACAGATGCCTCTGATCATTCATTTAAAAAAATGCGAAGGCTGTACACAAAAAGAGTTAGCCGAGAAGATGCAGGTCAAGCCGTCTACGCTAAACGTAATGATTGGACGAATGGAAAAGAATGGGTATATAGAGAAAAAACAAGACGAAAAAGATTCAAGAAAAAGCAGAATTTATTTTACTGAGAAGGGAAGAAGTATCTGTGAAGACGGTCATAAAAAATTTGTCATGATACAAGAAAAACTTCAAGAGTATTTTACAAAAGAGGAGCAGGAAGAACTCAAGAGACTGTTAAATAAATTTTGTGATTGTCTGGATGAACAGACAGAGATACTAAAAAAAGAAAGAAAGGAAAAATCAGATGCTTAAATTATTTCGATATTTGAAAAAAGCATATGTGCCTATCATTGCGATCGTGTTATTGCTGATCCTACAGGCGAGTTGTGACCTGACATTACCAACATTTACTTCCAATATCGTCAATGTTGGTATTCAGCAGAAGGGTATTGAAGACGCAGTTCCTGATGTAATGAGAGAAGAAACATTTCTGGCATTGAAATCTCTTATGAAACAAGATGATGCAGATGATATGGAAGATGCTTATAAACTTTATACAAAAGATCAGGTAAAAGATTCAAAATATAAAGATTATAAAGACGGACGTTTATATGTCAGAAGATATATCTCCAAAAAAGACAGAGAACATCTTGATACGAGTATGTCAAAGGCAATGCTTAAGTTGTCAGCGCAGATGGCAAAACAGATTCAGGCCAATCCTCAGGCAGCAGCTTCTTTAAGCAAGAGCCAGAAAAAAATGATGGCGCAGATGAAGAACATGGATACAAAAGACATGCCAGATACGATCATCAGTCAGGCAGCGATTTCTTTTGTGACTTCAGAATACAAAGCAATCGGACTTGATATTGACCAGATGCAGACACATTATCTGTTAGTGACAGGAGCAAAGATGATCGGGCTTGCGTTCTTGATCATGGCAGCAGCAGTGAGTGTTACTTTATTGTCAGCACGTTTAGCTGCGAAATTAAGTCGTATTCTGAGAGAGAAAGTATTTGAGAAAGTTATGTCGTTTACAAACTCTGAGTTTGATAAATTCTCAACAGCCTCATTGATCACAAGAAGTACGAATGATATCCAGCAGATTCAGATGTTTATGACAATGGTATTCCGTATCGTCGTATACGCACCATTAATGGGGATCGGAGGTATTTTCAAAGTATTAACAACCAATGCGAAGATGACATGGACGATCGCTATCGGTGTGATCGCAATCATGTTAGTGATCTTTGTATTATTTAAAGTAGCGATGCCAAAATTTAAGATCTTACAGAAACTGATCGACCGATTAAACTTAGTAACAAGGGAAATTCTTACTGGACTTTCCGTAATCCGTGCATTCAGTACAGAAAAACATGAAGAAGAACGTTTTGACAAAGCCAATATGGATCTGATGAAGACAAATTTATTTGTAAACAGAGCTATGACATTTATGATGCCAACAATGATGCTGATCATGAATGGTTTAACTGTTCTGATCGTATATGCTGGAGCATCCAATATTGATGCAGGAAAGATGCAGGTTGGAGATCTGATGGCATTTATCCAGTATGCAATGCAGATCATTATGGCATTCTTATTTATCTCCATGGTATCTATTATGATGCCTCGTGCACAGGTTGCAGCAGAACGTGTCAATGAGATCTTAGATATGGAAGTCATGATCAAAGATCCAGAAGAACCAAAAGAATTTTTACCAGAGAAAAAAGGTGAAGTTGAATTTAAAAATGTATATTTCTGCTATCCTGATGCAGATGAAGCAGTGCTTCATAATATCAGTTTTACAGCACCAGCTGGTAAAACAACCGCATTTATTGGAAGTACAGGTAGTGGTAAATCAACATTGATCAACCTGATTCCTAGATTCTTTGATGTCAGCCGTGGAAGTATTTTGGTTGATGGGGTGGATATCCGTGATGTAAAACAGCATGATTTATGTGAAAAGATCGGATACGTACCACAGAAAGGAGTATTGTTCTCAGGAACGATCGAATCCAACTTAAAATATGGAAAAGAAGATGCAACGATCGATGAAGTGAAACGTGCAGCAAGAATCGCACAGGCAACAGATTTCATTGAGGAGAAAGAGGAAAAGTATGATTCACCGATCGCACAGGGCGGTTCCAACGTATCTGGTGGACAGAAACAGAGATTATCAATTGCAAGAGCTATTGCAAAAGATCCTGAAATCTATATTTTTGATGACAGTTTCTCAGCACTTGATTATAAGACAGATGTGAAACTTCGTTCTGAACTTCAGAAAGAAACAAATGGAAGTACAACACTGATCGTAGCACAGAGGATCAGTACGATCCTTCATGCAGACCAGATCATCGTCTTAGATGAAGGAAATATCGTAGGAAAAGGAACTCATGAAGAGTTATTAAATACTTGTCCGGTTTATCAGCAGATTGCCAAATCGCAATTATCAGAAGATGATCTTAAGAAAGCAAGGGAGGTGTCTGACCATGAGTAATAATCGAAGAAGAGGTCCGATGGGTGGACCAGGCAGAGGAATGGCACCAGGCGAGAAAGCCAAAGATTTAAAAGGAACAATGGTCAAACTGATCAAATATATGAGACGTTTCTATGTTCCGATCGTTATGGTAATCATTTTTGCCATTGCAAGTACCGTGTTTAACATTGTTGGACCAACGATCTTAGGAGATGCAACAACTGAGATCTTCAAAGGACTGGTTCGCAAAGTATCTGGTGGAAGTGGAATTGATTTTGATAAAGTTAAACATATTTTATTGATGTTGTTAAGCTTATATGTAGCAAGTGCGATTTTCTCATTTATTCAGGGACTGATCATGACACATGTATCAAACAATGTCAGTTACCAGATGAGAAAAGATATTTCAGAGAAGATTCATCGTATGCCAATGAAATATTTTGAAAGCAGAACCTATGGTGAAGTATTGTCAAGAGTTACAAATGATGTTGATACATTAGGGCAGAGCTTAAACCAGAGTATGACACAGATCATCACATCAGCGACACAGATCGTCGGTGTATTTATTATGATGATCCGTATCAGTATTCCGATGACGATCGCAGTTTTATTGACACTTCCATTATCTATGGGATTGATCGGATTGATCATGTCAAAATCTCAGCCATATTTCAAGGCACAGCAGAAACACCTTGGAGAGTTAAATGGCCAGGTAGAAGAAATCTATAGTGGACATAACATTGTCAAAGCATTTAACAAAGAAGAAAGCGTGATCGAAGAATTTAAAGAAGTAAATGGAAAACTTTACAATTCTGCATGGAGATCACAATTCTTCTCAGGAGCAATGATGCCGCTGATGCAGTTTGTTGGGAATTTAGGTTATGTAGCAGTAACAATATTAGGTGGATATTTAGCAATCAAGAAGACGATCGAGGTAGGTCAGATCCAGTCATTCTTACAGTATGTAAGAAACTTCAGCCAGCCGATCACACAGTTAGCACAGGTAGGTAACATGATGCAGACAACCGCAGCATCTGCAGAACGTGTCTTTGAATTCCTGGAAGAAGAGGAAGAAATCGAAGTTGAAAAAGACGCGGTACCTGTTGATACACTTGCTGGAAATGTAACATTTGAACATGTAAACTTCGGATATAACAAAGATCAAACGATCATCAATGACTTCTCCGTCGATGTCAAAGAAGGTCAGAAAGTTGCGATCGTAGGACCAACTGGAGCTGGAAAGACAACGTTGATCAAACTTCTGATGCGTTTCTATGATGTGAATGGAGGCTGCATTAAAGTAGATGGCCATGATATCAGAGAATTCAAGAGAAGTGACCTAAGAGAAATGTTTGGTATGGTGCTTCAGGATACATGGCTTTACAATGCAAGTATCCGTGACAATATCCGCTATGGTAAATTAGATGCAAGCGAAGAAGAAATCCAAGGAGCAGCAAGAGCTGCATACGCACATCATTTCATTGAAACACAGCCAGGTGGATATGATATGGAGATCAACGAAGAAAGCAATAATATCTCCCAAGGACAGAAACAGTTATTAACGATCGCAAGAGCAATCTTAGCAGATCCAAAGATTTTGATTCTTGATGAAGCAACAAGTTCGGTCGATACAAGAACAGAAGAACGAATTCAGATGGCAATGGATAATCTGATGCAAGGAAGAACAAGTTTTGTGATCGCCCATCGATTATCAACGATCAAAGATGCCGATGTGATCTTGGTTATGAATCACGGAGACATTGTAGAACAGGGAAATCATGAAGAATTGCTGGCCAAGGGTGGATTCTATGCGGATCTTTATAATAGCCAGTTTGAAAACGCTTAAGAATAATAAAACATTGTGAAAAAAGGGAAAACGAAAGTTTTCTCTTTTTTTATTCTAATATAGAAAAGATTTTCACAGGATTAAATAGACGGATATAGCAAATTTTGGTATAGTTAAATAGAACAAAAATATATACAGATATAGAATCAAGGAGAATCAAAGTTATGAAGAAGAATCAGACACAGATTAAAAAATATGCGGCTGTGATCAGTATATTCTTAGCGGCAGTCATCGTAGGACTTTTTGTTTTCTTCTTTTGCATAAAACGTTCTGTTGAACAAAGATCAAAAAACACGATGAGGAACAACGTGGTCAGACAGAGTGAGCATTTAAGAACAATATTAGATATTCAATATGATTACTTAAATGGATTAGCAGAAGAGATTGGCAAGACAGACCATCTGTTAGCAAAGAAGAATATGAATTTGATCAAGTCGATCACAAAACATACAGATTTTGGTGGGACTGCATTGATCAAGCCAAATGGGGATGCTCATTATGACAATGGATTGATAAAGAATTTATCGCATCGAAGATATTTTAAAGAAGTGATCAGTGGAAAAAGAACATTAAGTGATCCATTAGATAGTAGTATTTCTGGATCAACAAGAGTTGTGTTAGGAGTTCCTATATATAACAGCAAACACAAAGTGATCGGAGCTCTTGGAGGTTCTTATGACGTAACAGCTCTAAGTCGTATGCTGTTTGAAGATCTTTTTAATGGACAAGGATGCAGTATGATTATTGCGCAAAACGGAGAAATCATTGCATTTGAAGGAGATACATCTTACTGGAATCTTGATTATAGAGATAATTTCTATAAATGTTGTTGCAAATGGATCATCAAAGACAAAGTAACAGTGAAGAAAATCAAACAGGATTTTAAAGAAGGAAAAGAAAATCTTGTAACGGCAGACAGCAAGAAAGAAGGGACAAGAAGACATTACTTTGCATATATGCCAATGGGGGCCAATGGTTGGATGCTCTGTTATGCATTACCAGAACAGGCAGCACAACAGTCATATAACTTCATTGAAGACTACGAAATAAGCTTTATGATCGTATTTATTGTTTTGGTGACCTTATTGATCCTGTATATTGTTTATGAGAATCATACAAGGAACAAAGAATTACTGAAATATGCACAAACTGACGCATTGACAGGATTATATAACAAAGAAACAACCGAGCAGTTAACGGATGAACTTTTATCAGAAGATGAGAATAAGTACCATGCATTTTTGATTTTGGATGTGGACTGTTTTAAGCAGATCAACGATATCTATGGACATGCAGTCGGGGATATCGTGTTACAGAAATTCGGGAAACTTCTAAAAGGCACTTTCCGTGAAGGAGATATATTAGGAAGGATCGGTGGGGATGAATTCGGAGTCATTATGAAGAATATCCAGACAAAGGATATAGCAATGAAGAAAGCAGAAGAATTGCTGGCTAAAACACAAGCATACAAGATCGACGAATTGAAAGGAAATAATATCTCCATCAGTATCGGGATCAGCACAGCCCCACAAGACGGGGACTGCTACATGGATCTCTATAAACGCGCCGATCAGGCACTTTACCAGGCAAAACGAAGTGGAAAAGCAAGAGTGTGCAACTATTTCTCATGAAAATAGTCTTTTACTAATTTTACCACAGTTCCAGATAGAAGGAATAAAGCAATCAAGTTCGGAATCGCCATCAGACCGTTGAATGTTTCTGCGATACTCCAAAGCATTCCAAGGTCTACAGTAGCACCAAGGATCGCAACTAACGAATATACTAACATAAAAGGTTTAATAACCTTAGAAGAGAATAGAAACTCAATACAACGAGCTCCATATAATCCCCATCCGATAATGGTTGAAAATGCAAAGCAACATAACGCAACCGCAGTAAAGATGGAGATCCAGTTTCCATAAGTAGCAGTGAATCCACTGATCGTAAGTTCAGCACCAGCATCGGCACCAAATCCAATTGGAATTCCACTGCAGAGGATGACCAAAGCTGTCAATGTACAGATTAAGATCGTATCAGTAAATACTTCAAAGATACCAAGAAGTCCTTGCTTTACAGGCTCTTTCGTATCAGCACAGGCATGAGCGATCGAACCTGTACCAAGTCCGGCTTCATTTGAGAAGATGCCTCGTGCGACACCTTTTTTCATACTCATAAAGAAACTTCCAACAATACCACCAGTCACAGAAGCAGGATGGAAAGCTCCGTTAATGATAGAACCAAAAACAGCAGGCAGCTGATCGATATTTAAAACAACAACACCTAAGGCAAAGAAGATATAAATAAATGCCATAAAAGGTACTAATCTTTCAGCTACCTGTCCGATTCTTTTGATTCCGCCAAGTAAGATCAATGCCACAAGAATTGCAACAATGATACCAATGATCAGATTCGCAGTTCCAACAGAAGACTGACTGATTACGTGGAAATTCAACAAAGCAGAATTGATTGCTGTTGTGATCGTATTTACCTGAGTAGCATTTCCAGTTCCGAATACTGTTAAAACTCCGAAAGCAGAGAATAGTACAGCAAGAAAATGCCAGTTTTTGCTAAGACCATTCTTGATATAGTACATAGGACCACCAACATAATCCCCTTCTTGGTTACGTTCTCTGAAGTGAACTGCAAGTGTTACTTCGGAAAATTTCGTACACATTCCAAGAATAGCAGAAATCCACATCCAGAAAACAGCACCAGGACCACCGATTGCGATCGCACCGGCAACTCCGGCAATATTTCCAGTTCCGACTGTGGAAGCGAGTGCAGTACAGACTGCCTGAAATGGAGTCATAGATCCGTCGGATGCATCTTGCTTCTTAAAGACACGACCAAGCGTTTCCTTCATTGCATAAGGGAATTTACGGATCTGTAAAAATTTTGTTTTGATCGTTAACAGTAATCCGACACCAATGATGCAGATCATGGCTGGAACACCCCAGATAAAGTTGTTCACGGCACTGTTAACTGATTGTATAAGCTCTAACATAAATCAAACCTCTTTCAAATTTCTTTTATTAATTTGTATCTGTTCTTATATAATAGATATTTACTCATTAAGATCCATGTTGCCTTAAGGTGACATGGAACATGAACAGACACAAATGCAATCATATCATATTTACAGAAAAAAGTACAGAATCTAATCTTGACAGAGAATTAATAGAAATCTTCTATAGATTTATGAAAAAAATCTAACTTGTAAAATATGTAAATAAGGACTAAACTTATATTCATAATTACGTGTAGACTTGGAGGATGAAAGATGGAGAATGAAAAACCAATACTAAGAGGAGAGCTTGCATTGATGGCAGCAATCGTGATCAATAGTTTTAGTGTAGTACTGATGCTGTATTCAGGTTCTGGAATTTCGGCAATCTCAAGTGTACCTTATGCATTTTCGGAAGTATTTAAGGAGTTATCACTAGGTACATGGACATATATATTTCAGGGAGCATTAGTGTTAAGTCTGATGATCCTAAGAAGAAAGTTTGTACCATCTTATTTATTTAGCTTCGTTGCAGGATTTGCGTTTAGTGAATTATTAGATGTCAATGAATTATGGATTGGGATCCTGCCACAGACGATCTCATGCAGGATTGCGTATTTCCTGATCAGTTATTTCTTGTTAAGTATAGGAATTGCTTTAGAAAACAGATGCCAGCTTCCGATCATTCCAACGGATTTATTTCCAAGAGAATTATCAGAAATCATTGACAAACCATATGCAAGGGTTAAGATCATATTTGATGTTTTATGTCTTGCCACAACGGGGCTTTTAACATGTCTGATGCTTGGATATTTAGATGGATTAGGTATTGGAACGATCGTTGCTGCATTTACGATGGGTAAAATGGTTTCGATCACAGGCAGTTGGATCGATCAGAGAGTTACTTTTGCATCGGTCTTAAGTAAACAGACGATATAGGGAATTAAGAGAATAGAAATAAGAAAGATGATAAAATAAGATAGAACGGGTGATATTTTTGAAACAATATATTTTGAATGATTATATTACAGACGATGCCAGAATGGTAAATCCAATGATGGAAATTAATGGTTTTAAAGTAAGACCAGGATTTTTTGATTTAAATGGAGCATCAGAATTTTCATGTGGGGTGAATTTTACAGTGCATACAAGCAATGGAACATCATGTGATCTGCTATTATTTCATCCAGGAGAAGAAGAACCATATGCAATCATTCCATTTCCAGAATCATATAAGATCGGAGATGTCTATTCTATGATCGTTTATGATCTGAAATCTGAAGATTTTGAATATGCTTATCGTGTGGATGGACCATATGATGAACAAAAAGGATTATTGTTTGATAAAACAAAAATTTTGTTGGATCCATATGCTCAGGCTGTTGCAGGACAGGAAGTCTGGGGACATAAAAGAACCAGAACGTATCATGCAAGAGTTGTAAGAGATAGTTTTGACTGGGGTGTACAGCCACAGTCAACCAGAGAGATGAGTGATCTGATCATTTATGAGTTACATGTCAGAGGATTTACAAATCATTCATCCTCAGGAGTCAAACATCCAGGAACTTTTGCAGGATTAAAAGAAAAGATCCCATATTTAAAAGAATTAGGGATCAATGCGGTAGAATTGATGCCGATCTTTGAATTTGACGAGATGATCAACGCAAGAGAAGTGGATGGGAAACAACTTGTTGAATATTGGGGATATAATACGGTTGGATTTTTTTCACCAAATGCCAGTTATACAGCTGCTGAGGAAGTCAATAATGAAGGACAGGAATTAAAAGAATTGATCCGTGAACTTCATGAAAACGGAATCGAAGTTATTCTGGATGTTGTATTTAATCACACTGCGGAAGGAAATGAAAATGGACCATTCTTCAGTTTTAAGGGATTTGACAACAATATCTACTATTTATTAACTCCAGAAGGTAATTATTATAATTTTAGTGGATGTGGGAATTCTCTAAATTGCAACCATCCAGTAGTACAGCAGATGATCCTTGAATGTTTAAGACATTGGACGGTTCATTATCGTGTAGATGGATTCCGATTTGATCTTGCAAGCATTCTTGGACGAGATGAAGATGGAATGCCAATGAATAATCCACCATTACTAAAAAGTCTGGCCTATGATCCACTTCTAAGGAATGTAAAACTGATCGCAGAAGCGTGGGATGCAGGTGGATTATATCAGGTAGGAAACTTTCCAGCCAGCAAACGATGGGCAGAATGGAACGGACAGTACCGTGATACGATGCGAGGCTATCTAAAAGGTGATTTCTGGGAAGCTAACAGTGCTGCATGGAGAATTTGCGGTTCAGGTGACTTGTATGGAGGATATTACTCTGATGGCAACAGTAATTACGCTGGATACAATTCCTGCATCAACTTCCTCACATGTCACGATGGATTTACAATGTATGATCTCTATTCTTACAATAATAAACACAATGAGGCAAATGGATGGAACAATACCGATGGGGCAAATGACAATCGAAGCTGGAATTGTGGTATGGAAGGAGATACAAAAGATCCGGAAGTACTCAAATTACGTTACCGCATGATCAGAAATGCTTGTGCTATCTTAATGTGCAGCCGTGGAACGCCAATGTTCTTCTCAGGCGATGAATTCGGAAATACGAAGTTTGGAAATAATAACAGCTACTGTCAGGATAATGAAATCTCATGGATTGATTGGAGCTTATTAGAGAAGAATAAAGACTTATTTGAATTCTTTAAATTTATGATCGATTACCGAAAAAAACATCCAGTTATCCGCAAGAAACTGGACAATGCAGTTTGCGGAATGGAAGCAATGCATGCACACGATGTTAATGCAGAACGTATGGAAGTACCACAAAATGCAAAAACACTGGCAGTAAGCTTTGCAGGATATGACCGCAAAAAAGGAAAAGACGATCTTGTATATGTAGCAGTCAATGCTTATTGGGAAGAAGTAAAGATCACACTTCCAAACCTTGCAAATCATGGAGCATGGTACTTAAGTGTGGATACTTATGGAGATGAGAAAGGAAAGTACTTCTATCAAGAAGGAGAAGAGATTCGCATTGATCGTGAATATGTGATGAAACCTCGGTCTATTGTGGTGTTTACTGGACGAGAAATTTTAAGATAAATTTTAATTTTAAATTTGTAGTTGGCTAACTGTAGATTTTGAGTATATGATAAAAACTAAAGAAGCAACCGAAAGCGCAGCGGTGGAATTTTGCTCACATTTTGAACAAATCGCTGATTCGCCCAATTTCCTACGAAAACTCGCGTTGAAAGTTACTGAACCCAGTAGTCTTTGACGCTCAGACATTCGTCCAATTGGGCTGCGAATTTGTTCAAAATATGGCAAAATTCCAATGCTGCATTTTCGGTTGCTTATTTAGTTTTTATCATATACCAGAAGTCTAAAGTGAGGACAATTACAAGATTGAAAAATTTATGTAGGTGTGTATGTTAAACATTATCGTTTTTAATTTTAACAGTGGCAGACAGATAATATTATCGTCAATAGAGTAAAACACACATATTTTGTAGTGATTTGAATAGACTTCAGGTGTATGTGACAGAAATAAAAGAAAAACCAATATTTAAAAGAATCAAGGTGGCAAACATGAGCACTTTTTGAGTGCGTTTTTTACAAATTCGCAGTGCCTGTGGTTGGATGTCTGACCGTTGCTGCGGGCATTTTGGCTCGCAGCGAGGAAGTTTCCAAAGGAACAGGCACGGATCAGCGATTTGTAAAAAACGCTCTCAAAAATGCGGAGTTGCCACCTTGATTCTTTTAAATATTGGTTTTTCTTTTATTTCTGTCACATACAATGAATGCCTATAAATCTTTCCCAGTAAGCATCTCATAAGCCTGGAAATATTTATCGATTGTCTTATCAACAATGTCCTGAGGCAGTTTCCAGTCATGTTCGTTGCTCTTTAACCAGTCGCGGGCGAACTGTTTGTCGAAGGATGGCTGTCCATGACCTGGTTCATATTCGTCTGCTGGCCAGAAACGAGAGCTGTCTGGTGTTAACATTTCATCTCCGATGACGATGTTACCGTTTTCATCAAGACCAAATTCAAATTTCGTATCTGCGATGATGATTCCGTGTTCTAATGCATAATCAGCACATTTCTTATAAAGAGCGATCGTTTTATCACGTAACTGTTCAGCGTATTCCTGTCCTTTACCTGGGAATTCTTTCTCAAGAACTTCAATACTTCTTTCAAAAGAAATGTTCTCATCATGATCACCGATTTCTGCTTTTGTAGATGGTGTGTAGATTGGTTCAGGAAGTTTATCAGATTCTTTTAATCCTTCAGGAAGTTTGATTCCGCAGACTGTACCATTCTCCTGATAGCTTGCCCAACCGCTTCCTGTGATATATCCACGAACGATACATTCGATTGGAAGCATTGTAAGTTTCTTACACATCATGCTGTTTCCATCATATTTTTCCTGCTGGAAGAATTCAGGCATATCTTTGACATCAACAGAGATCATATGGTTAGGAACGATGTCTTTTGTAAGGTCAAACCAGAATTTGGACATCTGTGTTAAAACAGTTCCTTTCTTTGTGACATCATTCTTTAAGATGACATCAAAGCAGCTGATACGGTCAGTTGCAACCATGATCAGGCTGTCACCATTGTCATAAATCTCACGAACTTTACCTTCTTTGATCGGTTTCATTTCTTTCATTATTCATACCTCGCTGATAAATTGTATCAATGTTTCTCAAATTTTCACTCGTTGTTTACTAATATAACATCAATTGTTGAAAAAATAAAGTCTGGATTGGCGATTTCAGTATTTGTAATATATTTTGCCCTCGGTTCGTAAATCATATATAATGGTATGAGTGTCAAGAAGTATAATTTAAATGGAGGAAACTAATCGTTATTATGAAATTTTATTATGCCCCAATGGAAAGTATCACGATTTACTTATACCGAAACATTTACGAACAACTATTTGGAGAAATTGATAAATACTACACACCATTTATTATGCCAAATGGAAAAAGAACATTCAAAACAAGAGAATTTCAGGATGTATTGCCGGAACATAATGAAGGATTACATATCGTACCACAGATTTTAACGAAAAGTTCTGAAGATTTTATCAGAACAGCAAAAGAATTAAAAGAACTGGGATACGATGAAGTCAATTTAAATCTTGGCTGCCCGTCAAGAACCGTTGTAGCCAAACAAAAAGGCTCAGGATTCCTGCGAGAACCAGAAGTATTAGATGATTTCCTTACAGAGATCTTCGAAGCATTAGATATGAAGATCTCAATTAAAACAAGAATCGGATTAAGAGACACAGAAGAATTTGAAGAAATCTTAAGCATCTACAACCGCCATCCAGTCTATGAACTAACGATCCATCCAAGACTGCAGCAGGAATTCTACAAAGGAAAACCACACCTCGATGTCTTTGAATATGCAGTAAACCACAGTGAGAATCCACTCTGCTACAATGGAGACATTGTTACAAAAGAAGACTACGACAACATCACAACAAGATTTCCAGATGTAGATGCAGTGATGATCGGAAGAGGTCTGCTAAGAAATCCAGCCCTTGTACGAGAAATCAAATATGGACAGAAACTGACCAAAAGAGAACTCCTGAAAATGCATGATACACTTTATGAAGCATATCAGGGTTACCTAAGCGGCGACAAAAATGTTCTCTATAAGATGAAAGAATTCTGGAACAATGCAGCGGTCATGTTTACAAACCACGAAAAATACGCAAAGAAGATCCGTAAAGTTCAGACGTTAAAGAATTACGAACAGGCAGTGAATGCGTTGTTTAATGATCAGGAACTGATCAAATAAAAATAAAAATCTAAATATACATATAGAAAGCCTATTGACAACACAAGCCCCAATATAATATAATCACTCAATAGGCAAAGACGGAGAAAAGTACCATAAATTATCGTTCCCAGTGAGCAGGCGATAGTGAGAATCCTGCAAAGTGAATTTATGCGAAGAACACTCCCGAGCATCAATCTGAACGCAGAACATGAATAGAACAAGATTCAAACTCTGTCAGTAGGTGCGACGTAAGCTGGGCGTTAACCGGCACACAAGAGAGACTGCAAGACAGTAAATCAGGTGGTACCGCGGACTAGAGATATACAGTTCGTCCTGAAGTAACAATTTCAGGACGGGCTTTTTTTGTACCTGATTTTAAGGTGACAGGGAACTAAGAAAACCGCCTGAACGCAAGATAGAGAATACAAGAAAAAGGAGAAAAGAAAATGTCAGACATGTACCGTACCAGAACCATGGACCAGATTTCTGAAGGTGACATCGGAGCACAATTAAAGATCGCCGGATGGGTAGAGAATATCCGTGACCACGGTGGAGTATCATTTATCGACTTACGCGATATGTATGGAGTGATGCAGGTCGTATTAAGAGATACAAGTTTATTAGACCATGTAAGAAAAGAAGAATGTTTATCTGTAGAAGGTGTGATCCAGCACAGAGACGAAGAAACATTTAACCCTAAGATTCCTACAGGAACGATCGAATTAGAAGCACACAAGATCGATATCTTAGGAAAAGTATACAGAGATCTTCCATTCGAGATCGCAACAAGTAAAGAAATCCGTGAAGATGTTCGTTTAAAATATCGTTACCTTGATATGAGAAACAGAAAGGTAAAAGATAACATTTTATTCCGTTCTAAAGTCATCCGTTTCTTAAGAGAAAAGATGGAAGACATGGGATTCGTAGAAGTTCAGACACCGATCCTTTGTGCATCATCACCAGAAGGAGCTCGTGACTACGTAGTACCTTCAAGAAAATACAAAGGTAAATTTTACGCATTACCACAGGCACCACAGCAGTATAAACAGTTACTGATGGTATCTGGAATCGACAAATACTATCAGATCGCACCATGCTTTAGAGATGAAGATGCTCGTGCAGACCGTTCTCCAGGAGAATTCTATCAGTTAGACTTCGAGATGGCATTTGCAACACAGGAAGATGTCTTCAAGATCGGAGAAGAAGTATTAACAGAGACATTTAAGAAATTTGCACCAGAAGGAAGTGTGATCACAGAAGCACCATACCCAATCTTCAGCTACAAAGAAGCAATGCTGCAGTTTGGTAGTGACAAACCAGACCTTCGTAACCCATTAAGAATCATCGACGTGACAGATTTCTTCCAGAGATGTACATTCAAACCATTCCATGGACAGACAGTACGTGCGATCAATGTTCATGCAAAACTTTCCAAAGGACAGCATGAAAAACTGTTAAAATTTGCACAGTCAATCGGTATGGGTGGACTTGGATACTTAGAAGTCAAAGAAGAACTGAAATACAAAGGACCGATCGATAAATTTATTCCAGATGATATGAAGATGGAATTAGCTGAAATGGCTGGATTACAGGAAGGAGATACGATCTTCTTCATCGCAGCACCAGAAAAAGCTGCTTGCATCTATGCAGGACAGATCCGTAACGAATTAGGAAGCAGATTAGACCTGTTAGAAAAAGACGCATACCGTTTCTGCTACATCAATGATTTCCCAATGTATGAAATCGATGAAGAAACGGGTAAATTAGGATTTACACATAACCCATTCTCTATGCCACAGGGTGGATTAGAAGCATTAAATGAAAAAGATCCATTAGATATCTTAGCATACCAGTATGATATCGTATGTAACGGAGTAGAATTATCATCCGGAGCCGTACGTAACCACGACATGGAGATCATGGAAAAAGCATTCGATATCGCAGGATATGACAAAGAAACATTAAAAGACAAATTCGGAGCATTATACAATGCATTCCAGTTCGGTGCACCACCACATGCAGGAATGGCACCAGGAGTAGACCGTATGATCATGTTACTTCGCAACGAAGAAAACATCCGAGAGATCATCGCTTTCCCAATGAGCGGAACAGCACAGGATCTGATGTGCGGAGCACCAAACGAGATTACAGAACAGCAGCTTCGTGAAGTGCATATTAAGGTTAGAGATTAATTAGAGATTATAAGATTAAAAAAAAGACAGGAAACAGACCAAAGAAGGTCAGCTTCCTGTCTTTTTATTTACCAGAAAAATTTTACATGCTACAATAATAAAAAGCAGACATCAAAGGAGGACACCAACATGAAGATCAAAAATGCAACAATCAAAGATTTCGACACAGCCTATGAATACATCAAAAAACTCTGGGACTACAACACCTATGACTATGAAACAACCAAAGAAGTCTACGAAAAAGTACTACAAGACGAAAACAGTTTTGCATTTTTTTCAATAGAAGACGATGGAACTTTTCATGGATTCTGCCATGGAGATTATTTTCAGACCTTCTGGATGTCAGGGCTTACCTGCTATGTATCAAGTTTGATCACAAACGAAGAAGACCGAGGTAAAGGATATGGTGTAAATTTATTAGATCATGCAAAGAAATTGGCAAAAGAACGAGGATGTAAAGCAATCACTTTAGACTCCGGACTGCCAAGAGTACAAGCTCATGGATTTTATGAACATTACGGATTCGAGAAAAGCTGCTATGGATTTGAATTAGCATTGTAGAAGAAAGGAAAATTAATGAAAATATTAGTCAGTGCCTGCCTGTTAGGAATCGATTGCAAATATAACGGAAAAAACAACAAAAATGATAAAATCATAGAATTACTAAAAGACCATGAACTAATTCCAGTCTGTCCAGAAATCATGGGAGGACTGCCAACACCAAGAATTCCGGCAGAAATACATCAAAACAAAGTTATCGCAAAAGATGGCAAAGATGTTACAAAACAATACCAAAAAGGTGCCGAAGAGACACTAAAAATTGCAAAGTTATATAACTGTCACACAGCAATCCTAAAAGAAAAAAGTCCATCTTGTGGCTGTGGCAAAGTCTATGATGGAACATTTACAGGCACGCTGATCAATGGGGACGGAATCACAGCTAGATTATTAAAAGAACATGGAATCAAAATCACAGGGGAAACAACCTTAGATATCACAGAATAAAACAGTGAACAGTAAAATGAGGATCCAAATATGAACAACAAACAAAAACTATTAACCGCAACAGCGATCACAGGAACTATTGTCAGTGCATCTGCATTTACTGTCTTCGATTATGCGATCTGTCGAAGAAAAAAACAGCCAGATGTCCGAAAAAAAGAAAAATGGAAACCATATCTTGATTACGTTTTAAAAGAACAAGAATGGCTAAAAGAACACCAAGAACAAGAATTAAAAGAGATCAGATCAAAAGACGGACTAACACTACGGGCAGCCTACATCCCAAGAGAAAATGCCAAAGGAACTATTATCTGCATGCACGGTTACCATTCAACAAACGATATCGAATTCGTACCGGAAGTCCGATTTCTATGGAATCTTGGATACAGCATTCTTCTTCCATGGCAGAGAAGCCACGGAAAAAGCGAAGGACGCTATATTACTTATGGAGTGAAAGAACGCCATGATCTCAAACGATGGATTTTGTATACCAATCGGCATCTGGCAGTCAAGAACAAAGATATTTTTCTATGTGGAATTTCTATGGGGTGTGCTACAACCTTAATGGCAGCAGGTCTGGACCTTCCAGACAATGTAAAAGGAATTATTGCTGACTGCGGATTCACTTCTCCGTGGGATATCATCAAACACGTAGCCAAAGAAAGATTTCATCTTCCGCCATTTCCATTAATGTACATGGTAGATTTGATCAGTGAAGTAGTAGCAGGATTTGGATTGAAAGAAGTCAGCATCCCAGAAATCATGAAACGAAACAAGATTCCAGTGTTGTTTATCCATGGAGATGCAGACGATTACGTTCCGATGTGGATGACGATCAAAAATTATGAAGCCTGTGCAGCAAAGAAAGAACTCTATATTGTTTCAGGAGCAGGACACGCACTAGCATTTTCAAAAGATATGGAAGAGGGAAAACGAAGAATCAAAAATTTCATAAATAAATATAAGACGATCTAAAATAAGAAGAACCATTCCGTATAAATGATGTTACAGAATGGTTCTTGTATTATAAATTTCCTAAAAAACCTATTTTAAGATCATAAGATAACTTTCCGGCCGCTGTGTGATCTTGATTTCCTTCAGAATTTTAAAATTAGATTTTACAGCGAACTGTTTTACATATTCACGGTTTCTTGTATACATAATGATTGTTCCTTCAGGTCCAAGAACTCTTTTGGCAAATGGAAAGAACTTCTCATAAACCTCACGAATCTCCGCTTCTGTCTTCTGGCCAGTCGCATAAGGCATCTCCGTAAAGATTTCATCAAAAGGATAGTCATGGGTAAATGTAAAACAATCCTTATTGATATAATGAACAATCTGGTCTGCAAGATTTGTATTATAGATCGCTTTCTCAATGGCTTCTGGAGAATGATCGATACCATAAGAAGTATTCCCTTTTACAACCTTCTGACGCTCGATCAGCATCGTACCAACCCCACAGAAAGGATCAAGAATCTGCGCATCCGGGATCATGTAATCTTTGGCAAGTTCCACAAGTAAAGCAGCATTGACTGGTTTGATACTTGTTGGAATGAACTCCTCGCGGTAACTAAAACGACGATCAACGATCGTATTTAATTTCACTAATAAATAATAATCCCCAGATTTACCTTCGATCATACGGATCTCAAATTCATAATGAGACGTAGAATTTCTTAATTTATGTGCTGTCAGCTCTTCTAATTTCGAAGCAACTTTCTTCGCAAATTTGGAACGTTCAGAAAGTGCCATACGGCTTTTCACTCCGATTCGGAAATAAAAAGGGAAATCCCCTTCATGAGTATTTTCTAATAATGCCATTAAATTTGAACCAGCGATCACGGATGCAGCAACATCAGCATCAGGTTTACATGAAACCATGCCTGGAATCTGAAATAACAATTCATTGTATGTGCGGATCGGTAATAAACGATTCAGATGATTTGTCTTTACACGCACGCCCATTTTTGAAGAAGCAGCTGAAGATTCTTCCATCAAGGCAGCAGTAATTTCCGGGTGTAATGGGTTAGTGCGGAAAATACAATGAAATGTCTGGCGGCCGCCTAAAAATCTATGCTTCTTAAATGGTTCGATCGTATTGATCAGTTCAGAAAGTGCATGAAGTTCATGTTCTATATGCTTTTTCTCATCGTTAGAAGCTTCATAAAGAGATAATTCTTCATAACGTTTTCGGAAAACATCCACATAAGGAGCCGCATTTAAAGATTTTAAAGCAGTTAAATAAGCCTCTTTTACAAAACGTGTATCTTCTGTCTGATAAGCATGAAATACAGCATCGCTTTCAGAAGAAAGTGCCAGATCACCGATCAAAAGAGCAGCATTTTTTCTTGTTTTTGCATCTTCATTTTCTAAAAATACGGATAAGTCCAGATCACCATCATGGATCCAAGACAACAAAAGTTCTCTTTTAGAAGAATCCTTGATCTCCTGACGCAGGGAACTTAAAGACTGACGTACTTCGATATTTTGATTTAATCTTTTACATAAACGATTGATCATATATACATTCCTTTTCTAAATAATGTGTATAAGGAAAAGTCCTTAAAAACTATAAAAACAGTATACCTTATTGAAATAATTTTTGCAAAAAAAGTGAAAATCATGCTATAATAATACGTAACTAAGAGAATAATAGGTAAGGAAGTATATGAAACATATAACGATCAAGAGAGCAGAGCAGGCAGATGTCGATGCGATCATGCAATTGATGCAAGAAGCAGTGGATACTGTGAAGGTTTCCGATTGGTTTCTGCCAGATAACAGACAATATATAGAAGAACACATAAGCGACCGGGGATTTACATTGAAGGCTTTATCAAGTAACAATGAGATCTTGGGCTTTTTTATTGTCGATCTTCCGGGAGAGTCAAAACATAATCTTGGATATGATCTGAATTATGACGATCATAAGATACACAAAGTTGCACATATGGACTACGCAGTTGTGACAAGTAAAGCAAGAGGTTTGGGGCTTCAGAGAAGATTTTTCAAAGAGGCAGAGAAACAATTAGAAGACACGATATATGAATACTTCCTTGGGACCGTTCATCCGGATAATATCTACAGCCGAACAAACTTTGTCAAAGCAGGTTACAGGGAAGCAAGACAAATGTCAAAATATGGTGGTATGCAACGTATCATCATGGAAAAGGAGAAATGACTATGAGTGATCAGTATGATGTTATTATGATCGGAGCAGGACCTTCTGCTATATTTTGTGCTTATGAATTAAAGAGAAATAAGCCAGATATGAAAGTTCTTATGATCGAAAAGGGACGAAGGATCGAAAGAAGAGCCTGTCCAAAACGAAATACAAAGGTATGTGTTGGATGTAAACCATGCTCTATCACAACAGGATTTGCCGGAGCAGGAGCATTCTCAGATGGTAAATTATCCTTATCCCCAGATGTAGGTGGAAATCTTCCAGAGATTCTAGGATATGATAGAACGATCGAATTATTAAAAGAATCCGATGACATTTATTTAAAATTCGGAGCAGATGAGAAAGTATACGGAATCGACGAAGAAGAAGAGATTGCAAGCATCCGTAAGAAAGCAATTCAGGCAAACTTGAAGCTGATCGAATGTCCGATCAGACATTTGGGAACAGAAGAAGGGTACAAGATATACTCAAGACTTCAGGAACATTTATTAAATGAAGGTGTTGATATGATCTTTGATACCATGGTCAAAGATATCATCATTGAAGATGGGGTTGCAAAGGGTGTTGTCACAGACAAAGGTGAGACATATACAGCAGATGAGATCGTAGCAGCCGTAGGACGAGAAGGATCTGAATGGCTAAGCGGAATCTGCAGAAAATACGACATTGAAACACAGGTAGGAACCGTTGATGTCGGAGTCCGTGTAGAAGTTCGAGACGAGATTATGGAAGAATTAAATAAGAGTCTTTATGAAGCAAAACTTGTTTATTACACGCCAACATTCGACGATAAAGTCCGCGTATTCTGCAGCAATCCATCGGGAGAAGTAGCAACAGAATATTATGAAAATGGTCTGGCAGTGGTAAATGGTCATGCATACAAAGCAGACGAATACAAGACAAACAACACAAACTTTGCATTATTAGTATCTAAGAACTTTACAAAACCATTTAAAGAGCCGATTCAATATGGAAAACATATCGCACAGTTAAGCAACATGCTTTGCGATGGCAAGATCTTAGTACAGAGATTTGGAGATTTTGTGAGAGGAAGAAGAACAACCGAAGAACGTCTGGTAAGAAATAACATTACACCGACATTAAAAGATGCTGTTCCAGGAGATCTTTCACTTGTATTCCCATATCGAATCATGAAAGATATCGAAGAAATGATCTATGCATTAGATGAAGTAACACCAGGTATGGCAAGTGATGAGACACTTCTTTACGGTGTAGAAGTGAAATTCTATTCTAATAAGATCTTAACAAACAAAGACTTTGAAACAAATATCAAAGGACTTCGTGCGATCGGTGACGGAGCTTCTGTAACAAGAGGATTACAGCAGGCATCTGCGAATGGATTAAGCGTTGCGAAGAGTATCTTAAATAAATAAAATATCAAATAAAAATATTAAAACAAAAATCCCTGACAGGTTTCTAAACCATTAGGGATTTTTCTGTTTGAGAATCCTGCAAAGAATGATTCTTCCTTATAAAAAAATTATTTTTTGAATTTAGGATGTTTTTCATAGAAAGCTTTGTTCGCCTGCTCTCCTGCAAGGATCAATCGATGAAGTCCTTCTTTAGGACATAAAGTTCCAGTATATCCCATCATGGAAAGAACCTGCATGATATGTGTGTAGTATACACCAGTACTTTCTTTGGATACTTCATAAAGCTGATCCATCGTGATCGGATATTCATCCATCAATGACTGATAAGATTTTGTGACAGCATCGGATAATAACATAAAATATGAACATTCGTCTGTGTCTCCTCATGCCATGCGTTTGCCTCGACGGCAGGAATCGCATGAACACCAAGCTCTTTCCCAAGTCTTACAGCTTCCGGAATGGAATGTGTTGATTCGTGGTCAGAGATTGCAATATAATCAAGGCCGATACGTTTCGCATAAGGCATGATCTGGTCAACACGCATAGCACCATCAGATAAAACGGTGTGACAATGTAAGTCTGCTTTCATATAAAAATACCTCCAAAATATTTATTCCATTTTCTTTAAGATCGTTAAAATATTAGATAATGACTGATGAAATAATTCCTGATCTTCTTTTGACAGTGATTCAAAACGTTTGGAAAGGTATTCTTTGACAAGCGCTTTTTCCTGAAGGATCAGCTGGTTTCCTTTCTCTGTGAGTTTTACATAAACCATTTTTCTGTTTTCATCACTTCTAAAACGTGTGACATACTCATCCTTCACAAGTGGAGAAACGGCTCTTGTAGCCTGTTCCTTAGATGATGCCAGATAAGAAGATAACTGTGACATATTCAATGAACGACCTCCAGACAGTGCAAATAAGATAAGAATCTGTGTTTTGGTAAGATCCATGGAAGGTATGTCGATCGTGTTTAAAAGAAATTTCTGACAGATTGGAAAAATTTCAAAAAGTGCAGAAACATCATTCAATGTAAATCCCTCTCTTTCGATGTTTTTCTAACTAAAAGTATACCACTTTATGAATAAAAATCAATAATCAACAAAAATCAATATTTGACAAAAGTCAAATAAAAAGATAAAATAGGAGAAACACTATAAAATGACCTTGATCAAAGGAGGTAACCTATGAGTGAAACAACAACACAGATGCAGGATTTTCTGACACGCCAGGCGAAAGTCTGCCATGATAATTGTGAGATAGAGAAAGATCTGTACAAAGAGCTGGGAGTGAAACGAGGACTCAGAGATGTCGATGGAGTCGGCGTTCTTGCAGGTCTTACGAATATATCCTGTATTCAATCCAGTGAGATGATCAATGGAGAGAAAGTACCTTGTGAAGGAAAGTTATTTTATAGAGGATATAATATATATGAATTAGTCGATGGATTTATGAAGAGAGGCGAATTTGGATTTGAAGAAATCACCTATCTTTTACTATTTGGAAAACTGCCGGATGAAAAACAATTGAAAGAATTCAGAGAAATTTTGGCACAGAGTATGACACTTCCAAAGAATTTCACAAGAGATGTTATTTTAAAGGCACCATCGAAAGACATTATGAACACGTTGACAAAGAGCATTTTAACACTGGCATCGTATGATGATAAAGCATCTGATATTTCTATGGAAAATGTATTAAGACAATGTCTGATGTTGATCAGTGTTTTGCCGATGATGGCAGTTTATGGATATCATGGTTACAATCATTACGTCAATGATGACAGCCTGTACATCCATCGTCCAGATCCAAACTGTTCCATGGCAGAAAATATTTTAAGAATGCTGCGTCCAGACAAATCTTATACAGAATTGGAAGCCAGAGTGTTAGATATTGCACTCGTTCTTCATATGGAACATGGAGGAGGAAATAACTCAACATTTACAACCCATGTCGTGACATCTTCAGGATCAGATACATATTCAGTGATCGCAGCTGCACTTTCATCATTGAAAGGTCCCAAACATGGAGGAGCGAATATCAAAGTTGTTGAGATGATGCAGGATTTAAGAAAAAATGTGGATGATATCAGTGATGAAAGTCAGGTAGAAGAATACTTAAGAAAACTGCTGCACAAAGAAGCATTTGACCAAAAAGGACTGATCTATGGAATGGGGCATGCAGTATATAGTATTTCAGATCCAAGAGCGCAGATTTTCAAAGCTTTTGTAAAGAAACTGGCCCTTGCAAAAGAAAGAGAAAAAGATTTCGAACTCTATTCTATGATTGAAACATTGGCACCAAAAGTAATCGCAGATGAACGAAAAATCTACAAAGGGGTCAGTGCAAATGTCGATTTCTACAGTGGATTTGTGTATAGTATGTTAGATATCCCATTGGAATTGTTCACACCGATCTTTGCGATGGCAAGAATCGTTGGATGGAGTGCCCATCGTTTGGAAGAATTAACAAATGTGGATAAGATCATTCGTCCTGCGTATCAGAGTGTACAAGATGAGAAAGAATATATTGAGATGGAAGATCGATAAAAAAGAGGGATTCCCTCTTTTTTTATGCAAAAATATAAGCTTATAAAATGAGGAAAACCGGAGACGAGGAGGGTCTCCGGTATTATGAAAAAGTATGAAAAAAAGTTTTAGCTAAGTAAGTTTGTTTGTTACTTGCTATGGTTTTAGTATACTCAGTAAATGTGAAAGAATTGTGTCTAAAAAATGATGAATTTATGTTTTTTGGTCATATTTTGAGAAATTCAGTGATTCCATATGCAACTCCGTCCTTGTCATGATGTTTTGTGATAAAGGTCGCAGCATCCTTACATTTTGAAGAAGCATTTTCCATGGCAATTCCGATACCAGCTTCTTTTAACAGATCAATGTCATTATCACCATCACCAAAGGCAGCGGTTTCTTTAGGTTTTAGATTCAAATATTCCCGAATAAAACGAAGTCCGGAATGTTTTCCGGCATCTTTATGAGAAATCTCGATCAGCTGCGAAACAGAAGAAGTAATATAGATCTCATCACAATTATATTTAAGTTCATTCCAAATGAGCTGCTTTTGCTGCTCGCCAGAGACAACAATATCCATACTGTCAATATGATCAATATGTTCTCGAATAAAAGAAATAATATCATCAATAGGAATTCTTGTAGATTGGATGTAAGGAATTGCTTGTGGAGTTGTACCATAGGAAACAGGATCTTCCACATAAGCTTTCAGGGCATAAGCTTTGCCATCAATAAAAACTTCAAGGGCAGTCTCATGCTGTTTAGCAATCTGAATTATACATTCAACGGAAGCAGGTGTCATCTTATATTCATGAAGACAGGTGCTTGTAGGAATATGGTAAATGGCAGCACCATTAGAAGTAATTGCATATTCAATTCCAGGCACAGCAAGAACATCTTTAGGCAGCGTATCAAAAGAACGTCCACTTGCGATCACAATGTGAACACCATTTTCAATTGCATGACATAAAGCATTATAATTTCCGTCAGAAAGCCGTCCACTTGCATTTAATGTTGTACGGTCAAGATCAAGTGCAATACATTTTATATTCATAAGAAACCTCCAGATTTCGCATTTGTTATACATAGTCGATATTGTGTAATATATTTTACACATATGAAAATATTGTATCTTTTCTTTGAAACAATTACAATATACGAAAGGAGGAAAAATAAAAATGGGAATGACAACATTATGCTATATAGAAAAAGATAACAAATATCTGATGCTGCATCGCATCAAGAAAGAACATGATATCAATAAAGATAAATGGATCGGAGTCGGTGGTCATTTTGAACATGGAGAAAGCCCGGAAGACTGCATGTTTCGTGAAGTTATGGAGGAAACAGGACTAACCCCATTGTCATATAGATTTTGTGGGATCGTCACATTTTTGTCCGATATGGGAACTGAAAAAGAAGCATGGGAATATATGTGTTTATACCATATCGAAGAATTCAAAGGCGATATCAAAGAATGTGATGAAGGAGTACTAGAATGGGTAGACAAAGAAAAAATATTAGACCTTGATCTGTGGGAAGGTGACAGGTTATTTTTACGCTATATGCAAGAAAGAAGATCATTTTTTTCGTTGAAATTGGTATATGAAGAAGGAAATCTGGTGCAAGCAGTCGTAGATGGAAAAGACTTGGAATTTTTTGATATCTTAGATGAAAATGGAAACAAAACAGGAAAGATCAAAGAGAGATCTTTGGTCCATGAAGATGGAGATATCCATGGAACTGTGCATATCTGGATCAGAAGAAAAACAGAAAAAGGATATGACTTGTTGTTACAAAAACGAAGCAAACAAAAAGACTCCTTCCCAGGCTGCTACGACATCTCATCCGCAGGTCATATCAGCGCAGGCGATGAACCATTAGAAACCGCATTAAGAGAACTAGAAGAAGAACTAGGGATCAAAGCAGAACCAGAACAACTTAAAAAAGTATGTATGCATGAAGGAAGTATGAATGGAAACTTCTACGGAAGAGAATTTAAGAATCATGAGATCAGCACGGTTTATATGTATGAAGAAACAGTGGATATTACAAAACTTAAACTACAGAAAGAAGAAGTCGAAGAGGTTATGTGGATGGACCAAGAAGAACTGATTCAGAAAGTGAGAGATGGTGGGATTCCAAATTGTATATACTTGGATGAAGTAGAGAAGTTTTAAGTTGTAGTTGGCCAACTGTAGATTTTGAGTATATGATAAAAAATAAAGAAGCAACCGACAGTGCAGCGGTGGAATTCTGCTCATATTTTGAACAAATCGCTGATCCGCCCAATTTCCTACGAAAACTCGCTCTGAAGTTTTGTTCAGGTTAATAGACTTTGAAGCTCAGACATTCGTCCAATTGGGCTGCGAATTTATTCAAAATATGGCAAAATTCCAATGCTGCGCTGTCGGTTGCTTCTTTATTTTTTATCATATACCAGAAGTCTAAAGTGTGGGCAATTACAAGATTGAAAAACTTAAGTGGGTGGATGTATGCTAAACATTATCGTTTTTTATTTTGACAGTGGCAGACAGATACTATTATCGCCAATACAGTAAAATATACACACTGTGTAGAGGTTTGAATAGTGTTTTGTTGTATGAGTCAGAAAGAAGATAAGAAGAACTATTTATAAGGAACCAAGGTGACAACATGAGCACTTTTTGAATGCGTTTTTTACAAATTCGCAGCGCTCTGTGGTTGATTGTCTGACCGTAGCTGCGGGCATTTTGGCTCGCAGCCAGGGAGTTATCAAAGGAACAGGCGCGGATCGGCGATTTGTAAAAAACGCTTTCAAAAATGCGGAGTGTCACCGTGGATCCTTATAAATAGTTCTTCTTATCTTCTTTCTGACTCATACATGACCAACACTACCACTTCAAAGCAGGATTGTATAAAAACGAATAATCTATAGAATTCTTACTAAATTATGCTATAATATACAAGATTAATCAAACAGTTTCAAAATGAAAGAGGGAGTATCAAATGAAAAGGTTATTATTAGTTTTAATGCTGATTCTGGGAACAGTAATGATCACAAGCCGTCCGGTGGCGACTTATGCATATACAGATGAAGAAAAGCAGCAGGCGAAATCATGGCTGTCTTCGCATGGTTATCCACCAACAAGAGCAGGGGCAGAACAGGCATATCAGGATTATATGGATGGAAAGATTGATGTTCCAGAAGCAGATGCATATATGGGAAAGAACCAGAAAAATGACATAGAAGAAAAGAAAAATTCAACTGTGAAGACAGAAACAAAAAAAGATAAACAATCTAAAAATACCAATAAAAATAGTACAACAAAACAAGAAAATTCATCTACAGAACAGACAAACAACAGTACAACATCTGCAAAAGAATCAACAACACAAGGAACAACAGAAACAACAACGACAAAAGTGACAACAGAAACAAAAGAACAGAAACAACAAAAAGAAGAAAAAAAGAAAAAGGAGCAGAAAGAAACAAAGAAAAAACACACAACAGGAATTGCGATCGGAGTAGCTGCAGTTGTGATTTTTGTTTTACTTGTAGTATTTATGCGAAAGAGAATGTAAAAAACGTTATGCTGAAGTGATAGAAAATTCACTTGACATAATAGTTAGTGAGTGCTATTCTATAGATAAATTAGATAACGTCTTCAGGGCAGGGTGCAAGTCCCTACCGGCGGTTATAGCCCGCGAGCCTTATATGGCATGACTTGGTGAGATTCCAAGGCCGACAGTACAGTCTGGATGGAAGAAGATTTAAGAAGTGATATTGATCATCATGTCCTGGGATTTTTATAATTCCAGGATTTTTTTATTTCAAAAAGAAATATCAAGATATCAAAAAGGAGTTCCTGAAGAATTAGAACAAAGATCAGGAGCTCCTTTTTATATTTCCGATTTCAATACCAATCAAAATCCAACCTCCCAAAATCAAAGAACCTGAAGGGAAGGGAGAAAAATATTTGAAAGAAGAATATATGCGGCGTGCGATCGAACTTGCCAAGAAAGGCTGTGGATATACCAATCCAAATCCCTTAGTAGGAGCAGTGATCGTAAAAGATCAAAGGGTTATTGGGGAAGGATATCATGAGAAGATCGGCGGATTACATGCAGAGCGAAATGCCTTAAAAAACTGCATAGAAGATCCTGAGGGAGCTGAGATTTATGTAACATTGGAGCCATGCTGTCATTATGGAAAAACACCACCATGTACGGAAGCATTGATCGAAGCAGGGATTAAGAAAGTATATGTCGGGAATTTAGATCCCAATCCGAAAGTAGCAGGGGGCGGGATCAAGATCCTGAATGATCATGGAATAGAAACTGAGACAGGAATTCTTGAAGAAGAGTGCAGACAGTTAAACGATATATTTTTTCATTATATTCAGAATGATATTCCATATACAGCACTAAAATACGCAATGACATTGGATGGAAAGATCGCAACGGCAACTGGTGAATCTAAGTGGATCACAGGAGAAGAAGCCAGAAGACATGTACATACATTACGACATCAGTATGCAGCGATCATGGCAGGGATCGGTACGGTTTTAGCAGATGATCCGATGTTAAATGCACGAATCGAACATGGGAATGATCCAATTCGTGTGATATGTGATTCAAACTTAAGGATTTCGGAAGGATCAAATATCGTAAAAACAGCCAGAGAAATCCCAACGATCATTGCTACCATAAGTAAGGATCAGGAAAAAATAGCAAAATTAGAACAAAAAGGATGCAAGATCTTAAAAACATCAGAGCAAGATGGAAAGGTCGATGTTAAAGAAGTTCTAAAACAGTTAAGAAATATGGAAATCGACAGTGTTTTGGTTGAGGGCGGCGGAATTTTGAATGAATCCTTGATCAAAAACAACTGTGTTCACAAAGTTTACGCCTATATTGCTCCAAAATTATTTGGAGGAGAAAAGGCCAAAACACCTGTAGAAGGCAAAGGAATCGAAAGGATCCAAGAAGCTTTGGTATTTGATGAATTAAAGGCAACACCACTTGGAAATGACATATTACTGGAAGGGAAGGTGAGATCATGTTTACCGGAATCGTAGAAGAATTAGGAACAGTCATATCCCTGAAGCGAGGAAGCAAAGCAGCAGTCCTTACGATCAAAGCAAATGTTATTTTTGAAGATCTTAAATTGGGAGACAGCGTAGCAGTTAATGGTGTCTGCCTGACAGCGACTCACATTAGCGGCAATACATTTCAGGCAGATGTGATGAATGAGACATTCAACCGAAGCAGTCTGGGAAGTTTAAAAAAGGGATCTGTCGTCAACCTAGAGCGAGCGATGGCAGCCAATGGAAGGTTTGGAGGTCATATGGTAGCAGGCCATGTGGACGATACAGGGGAACTTGTTAGTGTAAAACAAGATGATAATGCTGTATGGTTTACGATCAAAGCCCCAGAAAACATCATGAAATACTGTATTGAAAAAGGATCGATCGCACTCGATGGGATCAGTCTGACGATCGCTAAGTTAAGTGATGATACCATTTCCGTATCCATGATTCCACATACCATAAAAAATACCAATTTTGGATATAAAAAACCAGGAGATAAGATCAATCTGGAGAATGACATGGTTGGGAAATATATAGATAAACTGCTGCATTTTGATCAGCAGGAAACAAACGACAAACATACAAGCAGCACCTTAACAATGGAAATGTTAAGAAATGCTGGATTTTAATAAAAGAACGAGGAGGGAAAGATAAGATGAGCGATGTAGTATGCGAAGTGATCGCACAGCTTCCAACAAAATATGGAACATTTGAGGCACATGGGTATGTAGACCAGAGAAGTGGGGAACATCATGTAGCATTGGTTAAAGGAGATATCACAGACGGAGAACCAGTTTTATGCCGTGTGCATTCCGAATGCCTGACTGGGGATACTTTTGGATCTCTACGCTGTGATTGTGGAGAACAACGAAGTCGTGCAATGCGTCAGATCGAGAAAGAAGGACGAGGGGTTTTCTTATATATGCGTCAAGAAGGACGCGGAATCGGATTGATCAATAAATTGAAAGCCTATGTATTACAGGAACAGGGAATGGATACAGTCGAGGCCAATCTAGCTCTTGGATTTAAAGATGATGAACGAGATTACAGTGCAGGAGCCATGATCTTACAGGATTTAGGAATCAAAAAACTACGACTGATGACAAACAATCCAACCAAAATTGATGGATTAAATGAATATGGACTTGAAATCGTAGAACGAGTGCCAATTCAGATGCCGATCAATCCATTTGATAAATATTATATGCAGACAAAGCAAAAGAAAATGGGACACATGACAACATACGAAGTTTAAATTAACAGAAAAATTAAGGTCGCAGGGACTTAAGATTAACGAAGAAAAAGGAGAAATTAAAATGAGAGTATTAGAAGGTAAATTAGTAGCAAGCGGATTAAAAGTAGGAATCGTAGCAGCCAGATTTAATGAATTTATCGTATCCAAATTAGTATCCGGAGCTTTAGATGGATTGAAAAGACATGATGTGAAAGAGGAAGATATCGATATCGCATGGGTACCAGGAGCTTTTGAGATTCCACTGATCGCAGACAAGATGGCAAAAAGCAAAAAATACGATGCAGTGATCTGTCTTGGAACAGTGATCCGTGGAGCAACAAGCCATTATGATTATGTATGTAACGAAGTATCCAAAGGAATCGCACAGGTATCATTAAATACAGGAATTCCAGTCTTATTCGGAGTTGTTACAACAGAAAATATCGAGCAGGCAATTGAACGTGCTGGAACAAAAGCAGGAAACAAAGGATATGACTGTGCATTATCTGCAATCGAAATGGTACAGCTGATCAAAGAAGTAGAAGCATAAAAAGAATCAGAAATTAAAGCAGGAAGTTAGTATGGAACAATATTATTTAGGATTTGACGCAGGAACACAAAGTGTAAAAACAGCAGTTTATGATATTGATATGAACCTGATCGTGCAGGATACCAATGCAACAATCTTAAATTATCCACATCCGGGATGGGTGGAAATGGATGCAGACCAGTATCTTCATGCAACGGTTACAGGGATTAGAAACTGCGTTACAAAGATGAAAGAAAAGAATCTGGATCCAGACAACATCCGCTCTATTTTTGGAGATGGGATCATCTGCGGGATTGTCGGTGTTGATAAGGATTGCCATGCAATCACACCTTATATCAATTATCTGGATTCCAGAACAAAAGAAGATGTTGAGGAACTAGCATCCCATCATTATGAGATCTGGGCGAAAGAGACTGGGAATCCCCAGCCAAACTGCATGTTTCCAGCGATGTTTGCACGTTGGATGATGAACAATTGTGAAGGATTTAAAGAAAAAGGCAGAAAATTCATGCACAATGCACCATATATCCTGGCTAATCTTGCAGGACTGTCCGCAGAAGATGCATTTATCGACTGGGGAACGATGTCTGGATGGGGACTAGGATACCGTGTAACAGAGAAAAAATGGTCCAAAGAACAATTAGAGATCCTTGGAATTCCAATGGAAATGATGCCAAAGATTCAAAAACCATGGGATATCATTGGAACATTATCAGAGACATTTGCAAAAGAAACCGGATTGAAACCAGGAATCCCAATCTGTGCGGGAGCTGGAGATACAATGCAGTCTATGATCGGATGCGGAGTGATCAAACCAGATCAGGCAGCCGACGTAGCAGGAACATGTGCGATGTTTTGTATTGCAACCGATGGGATCAATGAAGAATTAAGCAAACCAGAAAATGAACTGATCTTTAACAGCGGAACTTTAGAAAATACATACTTTTATTGGGGATTCATAAGAACCGGTGGATTAGCACTTCGTTGGTATCGAGATAATGTATGCAACGAAGCAGGAAATGGAGCATATTTTGATGAATTAAATGAGAAAGCACAAAATGTGCCATGCGGATCCAAAGGAGTCCTGTTCCTTCCATATTTAACAGGAGGATTTGGAGAAACATCCAATGCAAGTGCCTGTTTCCTGAATATGACGATGGACACAGATCAGGGAGTACAGTGGCGTGCAGTTTTAGAAGCAATCGGTTACGATTATATGAGTGTGACAGATATTTATAAAAAAGCAGGCGTGCCACTTGAATTTATGACAATCACAGAAGGTGGAAGTAATTCAGAAGTCTGGAACCAGATCAAAGCAGACATGTTAGGATGTAAGAGTGCCACATTAGAAAATGCACAAGGAGCAGTTCTTACAGATGCAGTGATCGCAGCATATGCGGTAGGAGATCTGGAAGATCCAAGTCAGGTATTTGAAAAAACAAGAAAGATCAAGAAAATTTATGAACCTGATCCAATAAGAACAAAATACTATCGCAGTATTTATGAACAACAAAGAAAACTGATCAAAGACGATATGGCAGCAGTTTTTCAGACTTTACACCAGATCAGTAAGATTCAAGAACAAAGCAATGATTAAAAAAATGAAAAGGCTTCTTTACAAGAGGCCTTTTTTTCTTGTACAATAAAAGATAAAGTATATAAAAATAAGTTATAAACAACTAACTTTGTAGATGATTTTTGATCAATTAGATTTCAAGGAGGAAAAAGTCATGGATAACGAAAAGATTGAAAAATTACAACAGATGATCGATGAAAGTAATCATATCGTATTCTTTGGTGGCGCAGGTGTTTCAACAGAGAGTCATATTCCAGACTTTCGAAGCACGGATGGTTTGTATCACCAGACTTATAAATATCCACCCGAGGTTATGGTAAGCCATACATTTTATACACAGCATACGGAAGAATTTTATGATTTTTATAAGAATAAGATGATCTTCTTGGATGCAAAACCGAATAAGGCACATTTAAAACTTGCAGAGATGGAACAGGCGGGAAAACTGTCTGCGATCGTTACGCAAAATATCGACGGGCTTCATCAGGCAGCAGGAAGTAAAAATGTCTTTGAACTGCACGGCAGTGTTCACAGAAATTATTGCCAGAAATGCGGCAAGTTCTTCGATGTGAATTATGTCGTGAATGCCAAAGGAGTCCCATATTGTGATGAATGTGGGGGAATCATCAAACCAGATGTTGTATTATATGAAGAAGGTTTAGATTCTCAGACGATCAACGGAGCAGTCAGAGCCATTTCCAAGGCAGATATGCTGATCATTGGAGGAACATCACTGGTTGTTTATCCAGCCGCTGGAATGATTGATTATTTTAAAGGAAAATATCTTGCAGTACTGAATCGTGATGCGACAAGCAGAGATAAACAGGCAGATTTGTGCATTACAGACCCAATTGGAGAAGTACTGGGAAGAATCAGGGTATAAAGATGAAGAAAAAAGATATGATCTTAATCGCAGCAGTACTGGCAATTTCACTGATCAGTTTGGCAGCGATCAAGATGACACAAAAAGACGGAAAAGAAGTGATCGTGACAGTTGACGGAAAAGAAGTGTACAAAACATCCATCAAGAAAGATCAAATTTATCAGATTCCAGAGAAAAACGGCATGAACGTCATGCAGATCAAAGATGGAAAAGTTACAATGAAAAAAGCAGACTGTAAAGACCAGATCTGTGCAGACCATAAAGCAATCGAGAAATCAGGAGAAACGATCGTATGTCTGCCACATAAAGTAGTGATCGAGATCCGGTCAGAAGATGGCAAAGAACAGGAATTAGACGGGGTAACACAATAAACATCAGATGAGATAGAAAACAACAGGAGAAATAAAATATATGTCAACAAAAAGATTAGCGACAGATGCGATGTTTTTAACATTGGCACTTGTTGTATCCTATATAGAAGTATTGATCCCGGTACCAGTTGGAATTCCCGGAGTGAAATTAGGACTTGCCAATGGAGTGATCATGGTTTTGTTATTCTTTACAACATGGACAAGAACACTTGAGATCTCAGTGATCCGAGTTGTACTGGCAGGATTCTTGTTTGGAAATCCAATGACGATCGCCTACAGTCTGGCAGGAGGGATCTTAAGTCTGGTCATCATGGGACTTCTAAAGAAGATCGAAGGATTCTCACCCATTGGAATCAGCGTTGGAGGCGGAGTAGCGCATAATATTGGGCAGCTCAGTGTTGCTGTTTTCTTAATGGAGAATACAAAGATTTATTATTATGCACCAGTATTACTGATCACAGGAACGATCGCAGGGATCATCATCGGAGTGTTAAGTGGAGTGCTAGTTAAGAAGATCCCGCCACAACTATTTCGATAAAAGATTTGAAATTTCTACAAAATCGTGGTACTACTATATGTATACACTTTCTAACAGGCAATGATTTTGAAGAAAGGAGTCACAATTGAGAACAAAATTAAATGAGATCATAAAGAATGGACATATTGGTATGATCGCAGTATTTTTTATAGTTTATATGATCACATTTTCCTACATTGAAGATCGAGATGTGCATCATTACATCATACATACAACGATAGATGATCAGATACCATTCTGTGAATATTTCATCGTACCATATCTATTATGGTTCTTATTTGTAGCAGTTACAGTTTTTTATTTTATGTTTTTTAATAAGAATCAATGGAAAGAATATTATCAGCTGATCATAACACTTGGAATAGGCATGACACTGTTTTTGATCATCTCATTAGTATTTCCGAATGGACAGGATCTAAGACCAGTTCTTACTGGAGACGGCATTTTTATCAAAGCAGTACAGATGATCTATCACACGGATACTCCGACGAATGTACTTCCAAGTATCCATGTATTTAACTCTCTGGCATGCTGCGTTGCGATTTTGAAGAATCAGAGAAAATATAAGAAAAGCACCGATACAGCATGTGTTGTCTTAACGATATTAATTATCATGTCGACGATGTTCTTAAAACAACACAGTGTGGTGGACGTAGTGCTCGCAGCCCTGATGTATACTGGATGTTACAGGATCATCTATGGGAATGAATTATGGTCACAGAATGCATTTCGCACGTTTATTTTCAGCGATCATTCGTGAATCACGCTTGACACGACCAAGAAAGATTTGCTATAAATACCAGAGAGAAACCGCAGAAATTGGAGTAGAGAAGAATGAGAAAAAAGATTTGGATGATCCTGGTATGCATCATATCCATGAGTTTTTGTATGGCAGGATGTACTGGCAATACAAGCAAGAAGAAATCAAATGGCAAGATAAGAATTACAACAAGTTTTTACACCATGTATGATTTTGCAAAGAAGATCGGTGGAGACAAAGTAGAAGTGATCAATTTAGTACCAGCAGGAACAGAACCTCATGACTGGGAACCATCAACGAAGGATCTGATCGAGATGGAGAAATCAGACATCTTCATTTACAATGGAGCCGGCATGGAACAATGGGTAGATGACGTTTTGGAAAGTCTTGATACGGAAGAACTTACAAGCGTTGAAGCATCCAAAGGGATCAAGTTACTAAAAGATCAGGATGCACATGAACACGATCACGAACACAACAGTGAGAATGATCCCCATGTCTGGTTAGATCCACAGAATGCAAAGTATGAGATGAACAAGATCAAGAAAGCATTGATCAAAGTGGATGCAGAGAATAAAGATTATTACGAAGCGAATTATAAGAGATACGCAAAAGAATGTGACAAATTAGATACATTATATAAGGAAGAAACATCCAAACTTACAAAGAAAGAACTTGTTGTGGCACATGAAGCATTTGGCTATCTATGTCACGCATATGGGTTAGAACAGATGGGAATTGAGGGATTATCCGCAGATGATGAACCAGATCCCAAACAGATGAGCGAAGTGATCCGCTTTGCAAAAGAACATCAGGTAAAAACAATCTTTTTTGAAGAACTGGTGAGTCCGAAAGTAGCGAAAACCATTGCAAAAGAGACCGGAGCCAATGCAAAGATGTTAAACCCCCTGGAAGGACTAAGTAACAAAAAAATCAAAGCAGGAGAAGATTATTTTTCCGTAATGAAACAAAATCTCGCTGCGATCAAAGAGGCATTAAGCGAATGAGTGAATCAAACACAAAACAGATGATACAATTAAATCATGTAAAATTCGGATACAGTGATACGGAAGTCTTAGAAGAGATCAATCTGACGATCCATGAAGGCGAATATGTCGTTCTGACTGGTGAAAATGGAAGCGGAAAAAGTACACTTATGCGTCTGATCTTAGGTGAAATGAAACCAGATGAAGGAGAGATCATCCTGATGAACAATGATCCAAGATTAAAGAAACGGATCGGTTACGTGTCACAGAATGGGATCAGTAAGAACCAGAGCTTCCCAGCAACGGTAGAAGAGATCATGATCACAGGACTTTATCAGGAACTTGGCTTGTTTCATCTGCCACATAAAAAACATAAGAATAAGATCAAAGAGACACTAAGGGATTTTGGAATGGAAGAATTCCTTAAGAGACGGATCGGTGAATTATCTGGTGGACAGCAGCAGCGAGTGATGATCGCAAGAGCAATGATCGGAGATCCGAAACTTCTGATCTTAGATGAACCAACAACGGGAGTAGATGCAAGATCAACAAAGATCTTGTACGATATGCTCTATGAGATCAATACAAAATACAATACGACCATTTTTATGATCACACACGGAAGACTGCAGGAATGTAAAGGATGTGATCGTATTTTAAGAATGGATGAAGGGAGGATCGTGGAAGAATGATCGAGATGTTACAATACGGATTTATGCAGCGCGCATTTATTACAGGAATCTTACTGGCCGTGATCGCACCATTGATCGGAATCACGATCGTCTTAAAGAGAATGTCCATGATTGGAGATGCACTCTCTCATGCATCCCTGGCAGGTGTTGCTCTGGGCTTGTTATTAGGGATCAATCCAATCTTAGGAGCAATGGGAATCTGTCTGTTTGCAGCCCTGGGAGTCGAAGCGATCCGAAGAAAGATCCCAAGATATTCTGAGATGGCGATATCGATCATCATGTCAACAGGGATCGGACTTGCTGGTATCCTATCCGGATTCGTAAAAAACGGAACGAACTTTAACAGTTTCTTATTTGGAAGTATCATATCCATCAGCAAAGACGAACTGAAGATCGTATGTGTGATCAGTGTGTTAGTATTGCTCTGTGTATTGCTTCTATATAAAGAACTATTCTATATCGGATTTGATGAAAATGCAGCAAGGATCAGCGGTGTACCTGTCAAGACGATCAATTTTATCTTTACTTTATTGACCGCATTGACGGTATCGATCGCATCAAGAACGGTTGGAACATTGATCGTCTCATCCATGCTTGTAATCCCGATCGCATGCGGAATGCAGGTAGGACGAAGCTACAAAGCAGTCATGATCATCGGTGTGATCACAGCATTGGTCACAACAGTGATCGGATTAACACTGTCTTATTATGTAGGTCTTAAGCCAGGAGGAACGATCGTACTGCTCGAGGTGGTATGTTTCTTGATCCTTGCACTGATAAGCAGGTATACGAAGTAAATTTTTTGACATTTATCAGAAAATTTTATATAATAAAAAGAAGGCATGCATAACAGAATAAAACTGCATGCCTTCTTTTTTGGAAAAAACAATGAAAGGAAAGGCAAGTCAATGATTGTTCAGCTAATAGAAAATATATATCAGTTTTTATGGGGAGAATGGATTCATGTTCCGTTACCAGGAGGTGGAAGCCTGGGACTTTCGCTGCTCATTATATTGCTACTTCCAGCAGGTATCGTTTTTACGATCAAAACAAAATTTTTACCAATCCGCCTGTTCCCGGATATGGTCAAAGCACTAACAGCAAACAATAAGAATGGAAAAGATGAAAAAAGCAGTCTTTCTTCTTTACAGACCTTGATCGTATCAACAGCAACACGTGTCGGAATGGGAAATCTGACAGGAGTTGTCGCAGCAATATCCGCAGGTGGAGCAGGGGCCGTATTCTGGATGTGGATCACAGCATTGCTTGGATCATCGACAGCCTTTATCGAAGCAACTCTTGCACAGTTACATAAAGAAAAAGACCCCCTGTATGGTGGATATCGAGGAGGACCAGCCTATTATATTCATCACTTTATGGAAGAGAGACAAGGAAAGAAGAAAAAACACACACTGATCGCTGTCTTATTTGCGATTTCAGGATTGATCTGCTGGTGTGGGATCAGTCAGGTGGTAAGTAATTCCGTGGCAGAATCATTCCACAATGCCTTCCATATTCCAACACTTTATACAACGATTGTGCTTGTTATTGTGGCAGCAGTGATCGTACTAAGGAAGAATGCAACGGTCAAAGTATTAGATATTGTGGTACCGATCATGGCAGTCATTTACTTCGGGATTACGATTTTTGTGATTCTCACGAATCTGCCAAGTATTCCAGGGGTTTTTGCAAGAATCTTCAAAGAAGCCTTTGGAATCCGTCAGGTCGCAGCCGGAGGGTTTGGAGCAGTTCTTATGAACGGAGTGAAACGAGGATTATTCTCCAACGAAGCAGGATCAGGATCCGCACCATGCGCAGCAGCCGCAGCAGACTGTGAACGCCCAGCACAGATGGGACTGGTACAGGCATTAGGAGTTTTTATCGACACGATCGTGATCTGCAGCTGTACGGCAATGTTAATGTTATTAGCACCACAGAATCTGACCAATGGATTAACCGGTATGAACTTGTTACAGACAGCAATGAACTACCATTTAGGAGGATTCGGAGTTGTATTTATCGCAGTGATCCTTTGGATGTTCAGCTTCTCGACATTCCTTGGAATCTTATTCTATGCAAGATCCAACGTCGCCTACCTGTTCGGTGACAAATGGGGATGGCAGACAGCCTATAAAGTATTAGCACTTGTGATGTTATTTATCGGAGGAATCCAGACCTATACATTCGTATGGGATTTAGGAGATGTCGGAATTGGGTTAATGACGATCTTTAATATCTTCATCCTGTATGCAATGTCAGGACAGGCGATCAAAGAGTTAAAGAACTATGAAGAAACAAAGAAGAAATCGATCGAAGAAAGAGCATATGCATTGCAGGAAGATGAATAGGAAGTAAATAAGTGAAATAAAACCGAACAATTCACGTAAATATGATTTCAATTTACGTAAATTGTTCGGTTTTTTGTGTGCTAAATATTAAAAATAGCAAAGAAAAATGTCTGTTAGATCTATTATGAAACAAATAGGTATAACAGACATTTTAATTACATCATCAAATTATAAAAACAGCTTCTTACGTGTCCTAAAATAAGCCACCAGAACCATCGTTCCAGTCAATACCCAAGAGATCGGATAGATCGCCATCAAAAGTTTATAATCATGGAACCAGTTACAGACTGTTGCAAGCCAGATCAAACGTAATACACAAGATCCAAACACTGTCAGGATCGCAGGAGTCATGGAACGTCCAAATCCACGCAGACAGCCACCACTGATCTCATAAGAACTTGTCAGACACTCGAATGTCAGAACGATCAAAAAACGAAGCTGGGCATAATGATAAACAGATGGATCACTTGTAAATAATCCAATAAAGAACGAACGGAATACAACAAAGATCGTACTAAGGATTCCACAAGAGATCACACTGCACAACATTCCAAGACGAAAAATCTTCTTACAACGCCCCTCATCCTTCGCCCCATAATTCTGTCCGGTAAATGTAACCACCGTCTGAGCAAAGGCATTGACCAGATAATAAGCAAAATACTCATAATTTAATTCCACCGCAGAACCCGCGATCCCGCCAGCTCCAAAACTGTTGATCCCAGATTGGATACAGACATTGGCAAGAGAGAACACCATTCCCTGAAGTCCCGCAGGAACCCCAATCTTCAGGATCTTAGAAACGGCATCCCGATCGATCGTCAAAGACTTAAAAGACAAGCGGATCGGAAGTTCTTCATGCGTCAGAAAATAAAGAATCTGAACCGCACTTGTTGCATTCGCACCAACCGTCGCAAGTCCGGCACCCGCAACACCCATATGAAATACAACGACAAATAGAAGATTCAAGATCACATTCACAACACCAGACACGATCAAAGCATACATCGGACGACGTGTATCTCCGATACTGCGAAGAATGGAAGCACCGAAATCATATAACATAAAAAATGGCATTCCAAGAAAATAAATCCGCAGATATAACGTTGCAAGATGAATGATATCCTTCGGTGCACCCATCAGCAAAAGGATCGGATGAGCCACAAACTGTCCAAGAATCAGCAAAAACACACCACTAAGCAGTGCAAGAGACACAGCGGTATGTACCACACGAGGGATCCGCTTCGTATCATTCTGTCCGATATAATTGGCGATTACAACATTAGAACCAAGAGAAATCCCAGAAAACAATGTAACCATCAAAGCGATCACAGAACTATTACTACCAACCGCCGCTAAAGCCTCGCTGCTCGCAAACCGTCCGACAACGGCAGTACCGACCGAATTAAAAAGCTGCTGTAAGATACTACAGGCAGCAAGCGGCATAGCAAACATTAACATCTTATCGAATAAACTGCCATGAAGCATATCCATCTTCACGGACTGTTTCGAAGAATTCTTCATATACAATACCCTCTTTCAAAAAACTATACAGATTCTAATACTTTTTGGGAAGATTATCAAGATGATTCTAGGAAAAACAACGAAGAAAGATGTATCAAATTCGAAACATTTCTTGTATAAAAAAAGCAGAATGATATACTAGGATGAGACATTAAGAAAACACACGAAAGAAAGAAGGAAAACACCATGCAAATCAGCATTCTGCTGTTAAAACAGATCGTACAACTATTCCTGATGATCCTCATGGGTTACATTATGGTAAAGATCAAATTTTTAAAAGAAGAAGACAGCAAAGTAATCTCAAAGATCATACTCTATCTGATCGTACCATCTGTGATCATCACTGCATTTCAGGTAGACTATACCCCAAGCATTATGAAAGGACTGGCAGTTGCATGTATCGCATCTGTGATCCTGCAGTTTTTATTACTGTTTGTCACATGGATCATGGGAAAAATGTTTCATTTGAACATGGTGGAATACACATCTGCCTACTATTCCAACTCAGGAAACCTGATCGTACCATTAGTCACCTATATCTTAGGAAAAGAATGGGTCATCTACGGCTGCGTCTTTATGAGTGTTCAATTATTCTTCATCTGGACCCACTGCAAATGTAAGATCAGTGGAGAAACAGAGATCAGTTTAAAGAAGATCCTGTTAAATATAAATATGATATCTGTATTCGCAGGAGTATTTTTATTCTTCACGAAGATTAGATTTCCAGAGATCATAGGAAATACCCTGTCATCCGTTGGAAGCATGATCGGACCATTAAGTATGATCGTCACAGGAATGCTGATCGCAGGCGTCGATCTAAAGAAAGTATTTACAAACAAAAGAATCTACCTGGTCACATTCATCCGATTAGTGATTGAACCGATCATAGCACTGGCAGCCATTATTCTATTAGGAATGAAAAACTGGCACCCACAGGCAGAAAACATCATCCTGATCACATACATGGCAGCGATCACACCATGCGCCTCAACGATCACACAGATGTGTCAGGTGTACGGAAACGATTCGAAATACGCAAGCGCGATCAATGTAATGACAACATTGCTGGCGGTGGTTACGATGCCGGTGTTTGTTTATTTTTATATGAATCTGTAATGTAAAATAATTACAAGTAAAATATTGGCAAAAATGATAATGATAGTATAATAAGAGATAATAAAAAAGAGAACTTACATACAAGCGGGTAAGTTCTCTTTTTTATTGTACATTCTTCAAAAATTTATAATGGAGTAAGATTTTACTGTCTATAATACTCCAAGAAATCACGAAGCTTCACAGAAGCATCCTCAAGCACTTCCACACGAGGCAGATAAACTACTCTGAAATGATCCGGATCCTTCCAGTTAAATCCACTTCCATGCACGATCAGAATCTTCTTCTCACGAAGCAGATCAAGAGCAAACTGCTCATCATTTGTAATGTTAAACTTCTTCGTATCAATCTTCGGGAAGATATAAAAAGCAGCTTTTGGTTTCACTGCACTGATACCAGGGATATCACACAATGCGTTATAAATAAATTCTCTCTGTTCATAAATACGTCCACCAGGAATGATGTAATCATTGACACTCTGATGGCCGCCAAGTGCTGTCTGGACAACTGCCTGTGCAGGAACATTGGAACAAAGGCGCATATTTGATAACATATTTAAACCTTCAATATAATCCCTCGCGATCGCCTTATTACCACTTAAGATCATCCATCCGATACGGAAACCAGCAATCATATGAGACTTGGATAAACCAGAGAATGTCACACAGAACAGATCAGGAGCTAAGGAAGCGATAGATACATGCTCTTCTCCATCCATCACCAGACGGTCATAAATCTCATCAGAGAAGATCATCAACTGATGTTCTCTCGCGATATCAACGATCTGCTGTAAGACTTCTCTTGGATAAAGAGCTCCCGTTGGATTGTTAGGGTTGATCAGAACGATTGCTTTTGTACGGGAATTTACCTTTCGCTTGATATCCTCCATATCAGGATACCATTCAGACTGTTCATCACAGATATAATGAACTGCTTTCCCGCCAGCAAGCGTTGCACAAGCCGTCCATAAAGGATAATCCGGAGAAGGGATCAAGATCTCATCCCCATCATCTAATAAAGCAGACATGGACAGATTGATCAGCTCACTGACACCATTTCCAGTATAAATGTCATCGATATCAACATTTGGGATCTTCTTAAGCTGCGCATACTGCATGATCGCCTTTCTTGCAGCAAATAATCCCTGAGAAGCAGAATATCCCTGGCAGTCAGCTAACTGATGTCTCATATCATAGATGACTTCATCCGGGGTTCTGAAACCAAATGGAGCAGGATTCCCGATATTTAATTTCAGGATATGAGTTCCATTACGTTCCATGCGGTTCGCTTCATCTACGACAGGGCCACGTACATCGTAAAGCACATTATCTAATTTGGTAGATTTGCTAAATGTTCTCCTTGGAGAAGTTTCCAGATTCACAGCATTCCCTCCATTTCCAGAAAGCCAGTCAGCATCAACATCAAGAGTTTCAGATAAGAAATGAAGAATCTCTGCACGAGGAACCGTCTTGCCGCTGACATACTGGCTGATATGACTTTTCCCGACCTTTACTCCGGCAGTCTCTGCTGCATGAATAAGATCAACCTGTTTCATATGTTTTTGTTCCATTGCAGACTTCAAACGATCTGCAAAGGTAAATGTCTGATTCATAACACCCTCCGATAAAAGTTCAAAATAAAATTCAAAGTTCAAATGATTTTGTTTAATATAGCACAAAAGTAAGAAAAGTTCAATGAAAAGTTCAAAATAAAAGCCAAAAGTTCAAAGAAACAATGTGAAAAATAAGATGAGAGTGTCAAAAGTAAATTTTGCCACTCTCTGATGTACCCGGATTGTTCCATTGCTACGCAATTCCACAATCCTCGAACACCTCGAACTTCCATAAAATGGCGTGTTCACACCATTTTATTCCGTTCTCGTTGTTCGGCGTGTCAATAAGTATAAATTGCTTATTTGTGCAAGCACAAACGCAATTTATACTTTTGACACTTACATCAAAATAAGAAAAAAATTAAAGTTCGACAAAAAGTACAAAGATTCGTATTGAAATTTAGAAAATATATGCTATACTTTGGAAAGTATAGATAATTAACACAAAGTGTAAAAATAAATGGGGATGAAATAGAATATGGAAGCAACAAGATTACAGATGCAGAACTTCCTAATCTTTTTATTAGATCTGGTGGGAGTTACTGTTGGTTATTTTGCAGCAGTATGGCTGCGGTTTGGAAATATTGAAACAGGGTATACCGTGATGGGGAATGATACGTATTATCGTTGGCTCATTGCAATCGTAGTACTTATGATGATCTACTTTCTGTTTCGTCCAAATCGTGGTTTTTTTAAGCGCAAATTTATAGAAGAAATGAGAATGAATTTGCAGACGGTCATTCTGATGGCAGCAGGAATGGCGATGGTCGCATTTCTGATTCAGGATGCAGAAGATTACTCCAGATTTATCTATATCTTTACTTCTGGATTTGGCTTTGTATGGATGCAGATCACACATCGAGCTTATCGAAAGTATTGGCTATCAAGAAGAAAGGATCATTCTTATGCAAGAAAGATGATGATCATCACAACGAGTGATTATGCAGAAGAAGTGATCGGGAATATCATGGAAGAGAAGAACTGGGACTTGTGGATCACAAGTGTTGCAGTTGTGGACAAAGACATGACAGGATGGCTCATCAACGAGATTCCGGTTGTAGCACATTCATATCGAAGTATTTTTGAATATGCGATGCGGTCGGTTGTAGATGAAGTATTCTTATATATACCGATGGATGACGAATTCCCAATTGCGGTGACGGTACAGAACTTTGAGGACATGGGAATTAAGACGAATCTTAACATTTCCCAGTTCCAGATCAATGAGAATCTGGAACGATCACTTGAGAAGGTTGGCCCTTATGAGAGTGTAAGTTTTTCTGGTCATAATGTATCATTTGTCATGTTGATGATGAAGAGAGCAATGGATATTGCCGGGGGATTGGTTGGGATGTTGATCACAGCGATCGCAGTGATCATTGTTGGACCACTGGTGAAGCTAGAATCACCGGGGCCGCTGTTCTTCTCACAGAAGAGAGTTGGGAAGAATGGAAGAATCTTCAAGATCTATAAGATCCGTTCGATGTATCAGGATGCGGAAGAGCGCAAGAAAGAGCTTATGGCACAGAATGAGATGGACGGCTTGATGTTTAAGATGAAAGACGATCCGAGAATCACCAAGGTTGGAAAGTTTATCAGGAAGACTAGTATTGATGAGCTTCCACAGTTTTGGAATGTACTGAAGGGGGATATGAGTCTGGTAGGGACAAGACCGCCTACAGTGGATGAGTTTGAACAGTATAGTGCTTACCATAAGAAGAGACTTTGTCAGAAGCCTGGACTGACTGGGGTTTGGCAGGTGAGTGGAAGAAGTACGATCACGGACTTTGAGGAGATTGTTCAGATGGATGTTGATTATATCGATCATTGGTCTATCTGGAGGGATATTGGGATATTGTTTAAGACAGTGTGGCTTGTTGTTTGTGGGGATGATGGGGCACAGTAGGTAGATTTGAGAGTGTGGAGTTGTGGATTAGTTGATTGTTGATTGAATGAAGGGGACTATCAAATTGAAAAAAAGAGGTAACAAGAATTTAAGAATTGCGATGATCGGTCATAAGGTTGTTCCATCTAGAAGAGGTGGAATTGAGCGCGTATTGACGATTATGTGTCCATTAATGATAAAAAAAGGCCACCAAGTAACATGCTTTAACCGATCTGGCGATAAAGTGGAAAATGAATATGTAAAAACTGTAAAAAGGAAAAAGTATAGGGGAGTTCAGCTAAAGAAAGTAATAACGATCAATAAAAGAGGATTAGCAGCGATGACATCCTCTTTTTCTGCTGCAATTTGTGCAGCATTTGGAAAATATGATATTGTACATTTTCATGCAGAAGGACCAAGTGCATTTCTATGGATTCCGAAACTGTTTGGAAAGCGCTGTATCGTAACGATTCATGGAATTGACTGGGCGAGAGATAAATGGAAACACGGATTTGGTTCCAGATATATTAAGTTTGGGGAATATATTGCAGCAAAGTATGCAGATGAAGTGATTGTATTAAGTGAAAAAGTACAGAAGTATTTTAAGAAGTTTTATGACAGAGATACTGTTTTGATTCCGAATGGGGTTATGACACATGAGAATCGGAAAGCAAATTTGATCACTCAGAAGTTTGGACTTCATAAGGATGAGTATATTTGTGCGTTATCACGATTGACAGAAGAAAAGGGAATACATTTTCTGATTGAGGCTTATAAGGAGCTTAAGACAGATAAGAAACTGGTGATCGCTGGGGCTGCGAGTGATACGGATGGGTACGTGAAGATGCTGAAAGAGATGGCTGGAAATGATCCGAATATTATCTTTACTGGATTTGTTTCAGGGAAGTTGCTGGAAGAGATTTATAGTAATGCTTATGTTTATGTGTTGCCTTCTAAGTTGGAGGGGATGCCACTTAGTCTGCTTGAGGCTATGAGTTATGGGAACTGTGTGATCGGGTCTGATATTGCTGAGATTGCTGATGTGGTTGAGGATAAGGCGATATTGTTTAAGAAGGCTAATGTGGAAGACCTTAAAGAAAAGCTACAGATGGTTTGTGATGATGTGGAGCTTGTGGAGAAGTATAAGAGTGAAGCGTCTGGGTATATTTGTGGTAGGTATAATTGGGAAGATGTTGTGAATAGAACTGTTGAGGTTTATAGAGGAAAGAAAAGCTGCAAGGAAAAATTAGTAGAGAATAGTAGTGTGGCTTCTATTTGAGGTTATTAAGGTGAAAGGAAAACAAAATGATTAGAGTATTACATTCTGTAAGTAATATGGATAGAGCAGGAATTGAAACAATGCTTATGAATTATTACCGACATATGGATCATGAAAAAGTTCAATTTGATTTTTTGTGTAATAAGACTAAACCAGGAGCTTATGATGAAGAAATAAAGCAAATGGGAGGACATATTTTTCATACTCCAGGTTTAAATCCGGCAAAGTATCCTCATTATTTAAAATATATGAAAAAACTATTTGAAAAATATTCCCAATATAAAATAGTAGAGGCACACAATGGCGCTTTGGGTGTTTATGCATTACATGCGGCGAAAAAGAATAAAATTCCTGTTAGAATATTTCATGCACATGGAGCGAGCATTACCAAGGATTGGAAATGGCCGATTAAGATTTTTTGTAGAAGTCGATTAAAATATAATATAAATCATAAGTTTACATGTGGTATAGAAGCAGCAAGATGTTATTTTGGAAATAAAGTCGTTGAAAACAAAGACTATGAATTTATCCCCAATGCAATAGAAGTTGAACGATTTTTGTATAATGAAGAAATAAGAAATAGAATTAGATCAGAATATCATCTACAAGATAAAAAAGTAATAGGACATGTGGGTCGTTTTATGGCACAGAAAAATCATACTTTTTTAATTGATATTTTTGCAGAATATTATAAAAATCATAAGGATACAAAACTAGTTTTATTAGGAGATGGAGAACTAATGCCTAAAATGAAGGAAAAAGTTCAAACTCTTGGAATTGAAGATGTTGTTTTATTTGTAGGAAATGTAGGAAATGTGAATGAGTGGTATCAGGCATTCGATGCTTTTGTTTTGCCGTCAGTATGGGAAGGGTTGCCTGTTGTAGGAGTAGAAGCACAGGCAGCAGATTTACCATGTGTATTTTCAGATAACATAACGAGAGAGATTGGATTAACAGATAAGGCATTTTTTGTTTCTACATCAGACAAGAAACAATGGGTTGAGTGTTTAGAGAAAGCTTTAGAAGATCAGTATAGAAAAAATAATTATGAAGTGATAACTAAGAATCGATATAATATTGTTGAAGAAGCTAAAAAATTACAGGAAAGATATATTGAATTATATAGGGAGAATATATGAAAATTGGTATTTTAACACATCAGTATATAGATAATTACGGAGCGTTTTTACAGGCATATGCTTTAAGGGAAGCAATGACAAAAGCGTTCCCAGAAGATCAGGTCGAAATTATTAATTGTATTAATGTAAAACATTTTGTGATTAATGTAGGTGGATGGTTCCGCTTTTATAAAGATCGCGAAGGAATCAAAGAATGGTTAAGAAAAATAAGAATTCCTGGTATTTTTTCAAAAGCAAGAAAAAAATATATGACATTATCTAAAGTCTGTTTTTCGTCAAAACAGATTAATAAAATGGGGTATGACTACATTATTGTTGGAAGTGATGAAGTTTGGAATTTTAAAGACGGAAAAGGTGATGCTAAAGTTAAATTTGGACATGGTCTTACATGCAAAAATTTAGTTGCATACGCACCAAGTGTGGGCAAATCAAGTGCAAATGATGTGATTCCAAGTTATGTAGAAGAAGGAATTAAAAGATTTAAAGCAATATCAGCAAGAGATGATCTGACGGCAGATTTAGTAGAACATATTACAGGAAATTATCCAACAAGAGTTTTAGATCCAACATTTTTAAGCAAGTTTCCAAAAGCAAAATTAAAAGTAGCAAAGAAACCTTATATTTTATTTTACTATTGTGAACATTTGCCTAAAAAAGTTAAAAATCAAATTTTCAGCTATGCAAAAGAACATGGGTATGCAATATATGGAGCTGGAGAATGTGATAAACAATATACAGATATTACGGTAGATCTTGCACCATTTGAATGGGTTGAGATGTTTAGAAATGCAGATTTTGTATTTACAGGAACATTTCATGGAGCGGTTTTTTCAATTTTGAATGAAAGACCATTTAAAGTGTATTTGACGAATGAAAGCAGAATCAAGAAAGTTGGAGCTTTATTAAGAGAATTACATATTCCAAATCGTAAAATCGATAAGAATTTCAAATTTGATCTAGAAAAAATGAAAGATGAAATTGATTACGATGTAGTAAATAAGATTATTGATGAGAGAAAAGAAGCAAGTATTGAATATTTGCGACAAGTAATCAAAGAAAATTAGAGGAGTATAGAATGTCCAAAGATAAAATTATTTTATTTGATGACAAGAAAAATTGTTGTGCATGTGGTGCGTGCATGAATGTCTGTCCTAAAGATGCGATTCGTATGGAAGAAGACGAGTATGGATTTTTATATCCACAAATTGATGAGACAAAATGTGTTCAGTGTGGAGCTTGTAAGAAGGTTTGTGCTTATCAGAATGGTCCTAAGTTGTTTGAACCCAAGCAAGTATTTGTAGCAGTTAGTAAGAATAAAAATCAGCTATTAAATTCGGCATCAGGTGGTGTGTTTGCTGCAGTTGCGACTAAAATATTAAAAGATGGAGGGGTTGTGTTTGGTGCAACATTAGATTTTGAAAATGGGCATGCAAATCCACATCATATAAAGATAGAGAATCAAAAGCAATTAACTAAATTACAAGGATCTAAATATGTACAAAGTTCTATTGGAATTACATACAAACAGACTAAAGACTATTTAAAGAAAGGAAGAATCGTACTATTTTCTGGGACTCCATGTCAGATTAGTGGACTTTATGAATATTTAGGGAAAGAGTATAATAATCTTTATACAATAGATGTCATATGTCATGGCGTTCCTAATGCTAAGTTTTTTGATGATTATTTACAAATAGAAAAACAGAGAAGAAGTGCAGATAAGATTGAAGATTATGCTTTTAGGGATAAGAGAAAAGGCTGGGGAATGAATGGTAGAATTACTTTAGCTAAAGGAAGAAAGCAAAAGAAAGTATATATTCCAGCAAGATTAAATTCTTATAATACTTTGTTTTTAGATGGGATGATTTATCGAGAGAATTGTTATTCGTGTAAATATGCAAGAAGAGAACGATGTGCAGATTTGACAATTGGAGATTATTGGGGAATTGAAAAGGAACATCCTGAGTTACTGAAAAATAATATGTACAATGAAAAAGAAGGAATATCTTGTATTCTAGCTAATACTGAAAAAGGAATAAAAACTTGTCAGAACATAAAAGAATTACTTCAAATGAATGATTCCTCATTTGAGAAAGTTAGTCGTCGGAATGGTCAGTTAAATATACCATCTAAGAGACCTGATAGTCGGGAAATGATTATGAGAAAATATTCTGATCATGGATACATTGCAATCGAAAAGTGGTTTAGAAAAAAATATAAAAAACAAATTATTGTACATAGAATATATAATATGATTCCAAGAACAATACGATTAAAATTGAAAGCGGTAATAAAGGGGAAATAATAAATGAAAATACAGGTAAGAGTGATTACACGTCATAGTCCAGCAAACTATGGCTCATTATTACAATCAATTGCGACACAAAAGATATTGGATAAAATTGGAGTAGAAAGCAAGATTATTGATTATATTGCGAAAGAAGAGACAGGGTCAAGAATTGCCTTTACACAATTGAAGCAAAAAAAGGGATGGAATAAGAATCCATTAAAGAAAATGGCATATATCTTAGGTAGAGAGCCAGAAAATATTGTTATGTATCATCATTTTACAAAAATGAGAAAAAAATATCTTTTAATGACCAAGCAAGTTAATTCGCATGAAGAATTAAGAAAATATTTTAAAAATAGTAAAGCTGTTTTTATGACAGGAAGTGATCAAGTTTGGGGACCAGTATCAACGGGAACTTACGATTCAGCATATTTTTTGGATTTTGTACCGAAAGGTAATAAAAAAATAGCCTTTGCATCTAGTTTTGGTAAAGCAAAATTTAATGAAAAGACGATGAAAGAATATAAACAATATTTAGTACAGTATGATAAGATTGCAGTAAGAGAGGACAAAGCTGTTGAAATTTTAGATGATATGGGAATAGAATCAGAACAAGTACTTGATCCAACGTTATTAATAGATAAAAATGAATGGTCAAAATATATAACTAAAAATATCGTAAAAGAGGAATATGTTTTGGTATATCAGATTCATAATGATCAGAAATTAAATGCATATGCAAAGATGTTTGCTAAAAAATCAGGGTTGAAACTAGTTAGGGTATCGCCAATATTTCATCAGTTTAAAAGAGGTGGAAAATTTGTATATTTACCAGATATAGGTGAATTTTTGAGTTTAGTAAAAAATGCTAAATATTTGATTACTGATTCATTTCATGGAACAGCATTTGCAATCAACTTTAATACTCAATTTATAGAAGTATTACCTAATACAGGAACAAGTAGTAGAAATCAGAGTATTTTGGAATTGACAGGATTACAAGACAGAATATTGAAGGATTTAAATGATTTTAGATTTATAAAAGATAAAATTGATTTTTCGAGAGTCAATGAGGTTATGGATGCTCATAGGGAGTCTTGTGTGAAATGTTTAAAATTTATGCTCAAAGATGAGGAAATATAAAATGATTTATAAGAGTAATAAAATTAGATGGGTAAAACTGAGGTTGCTAACTATTACTAATGGATGGAAAAGAGCATCATATTTGAAAAGAAAAAATGTTTTTATGGAAATGGGTGATGGATGCTATTATCATACTAGGGATTTGCCAGCTGAACCATATTTGGTTAAATTGCATAATGATGTAAGAATTGCAGCGGATGTAAGATTAATTACACATGATATAGCTTCGTATATGATTAATAACATATCAAAGTATGAGGAATATGGAAAAGCAAGATATTATATGGGTACCATAGAAATTTTTGATCATGTTATGATTGGTGCAGGAAGTAAGATTTTGCCTAATGTTAAAATTGGTCCTAATGTCATTGTGGCGGCAGGAAGTATAGTTACAAAAGATATTCCTGAAAATAGTGTTGTAGCAGGAGTGCCAGCAAGAGTAATAGGAACATTTGATGACTTTGCAAAAAAACGTATAAGAGAAACGAAATGTTATCCAGAAAAAAAAGATGGCATAAATGAAATACTTTCTTTTTTTTGGGATAAGAATAGTTTATAGGATGGAAGGAAGACAATGAAGAATGTATTAGTAATACTTTCTACTTATAATGGTGAAAAATATTTAAGAGAACAAATTGAAAGTGTTTTGAAGCAAGAAAATGTAAAAATTTCTATTCTTGTTAGAGATGATGGATCCACCGATAATACGTGTAATATTTTAGAAGAATATGAAAAAAAAGGATTATTACGATGGTATACAGGGAAAAATCTTAAACCTGCAAAGAGTTTTATTGATTTAATTTTTCATGCTACAAACGATTTTGATTATTATGCTTTTTGTGATCAGGACGACTTTTGGTATTTTAAAAAGATATATTCAGCTATTGAACAAATGGAGAATAATAATGATTCAATAGACATTCCAAAAGTTTGTTATTGTAATTTGGAAGTAGTTGATTCTGATAGAAACTTATTAGAGACAAAGAAAATTCATAAACGTTGTGAATATGACGAGGAAATGATACTAACATATTGCATACCCGGATGTGCAATGGTATTTAACCAGGTATTATTGAATATATTACAAAAACACAAACCATCGTATGCTACGATGCATGATTGTTGGGTTTACTATGTATGTATGGCTGTAGGTGGAAAAATATATGGAAATGAAAAGGTAGGAATTCAATATCGTCAGCATGGGAATAATGTAATTGGTGCATCTAGGATTGCATTTAAACAGAAAATGAAAATGATTATAGGAAATGGTAATTCGCCTAGACAAAGAATGATATCTGAAATATTGAGAGATTTTGATGATGATTTGGAAAAAGGAACAAAATTAGAATATTTAAAAGCTTTTTCAGAATATTCTAATTCAGTATTGAAAAAGATAAAAATTATGCGGATTAAACGTAAAATGGCACCAAAAAGAGCTTTTATAAAAGCTAAATTAAGAGTTTTATTTAATTCATTATAATAGCAAATTTACAGAAAATGAGGTACATATGCTTTTCTTTATTACATTTATTTTGATTTCTATGTATATAATAGGGTTTAAAAGAAAGTATTATTTATATTACTTTTTTTTCTTTTATCCCATATTGCCGGATTATTTTGCGATTGAATTAGGTGGAGGTTTGCCTTTGCTTAAGGCTAGTAGAGTAATGATATTGATAATGATAGGATCATTATTGCTCCATCAAAAGGGAAGAATACATTTGGAAATCAAGGCTTTAAGAAAAATAAAAATATTAATACCACTGTGCATTTATTTTATAGGTAGAATAGTCGCTAACGGATTTTATTGTTTAAATTTAACGGAGGCATTGAATACAGAGTTTTCTGTTATTTTAGAACAGTTAATTTTAACAATGATTGTATTACAGATGCTAAAATCTGAGGATCAAATAAAAAAATGTGTAGAGGCAATTTCTTATGGAAGTGGATTTGTTGCAATTATAAGCCTTATATCTGTAGGAATTGGGCAAAATTTATTTTATAATTTAAATATTGTATCAAGAAATATGCTAATGGCGTCTACTATTCGAATGGGAATTATGAGAGCAGAAGCAGGTTTTGGTCATCCAGTATATTATGGTGTGTATTGTGCATTAATGATTCCAATTGCTTATTTTTTATTTGAATCTAGTAGGAAAAAAAGATTTTTAATAATTTGTATTTTAAATATAATTGGATTGTTACTTACAGAATCCAGAGGATCTATAGCTGCATTAATTTTTATGATAGCTATTGCAATTATAAGAATGAATAAAGTACATAGACAAAGATTAGTAGGTGGATTGATTGCTGTTGTAGTATGTATAGCGATGGTTTCATTACTGGTACCTAGTGTTACAAGTCAGATTACAGGAATTTTTAAATCAATGTTTGCGATTGTAAACACTAATATTGTAATTGATAATTTTGGAGGAAATTCAAGTACAGGATTAGATTCAAGATTGATACAGTTTACAGGTATTCTTTGGACAATTATGAATAATGCTCTTTTTGGATTAGGGGCATCATGTCATACAAGAGGTGTACTGAAATATTATAAAGATACAATTGGGTGGTTTGAAACATCTACAATAGATAATGGAATTGTTGGGTATTTTGTTCAGGAAGGCATATTTGGAACAATAGGATTTTTAGTATTATTGATCAGTTTGATAATATTAGCTAATAAGTTCTCAAACAAGCAAGACAAACGAAATATAAATAATGCTTTTGTTATATGTTTTATGAGTTACTTGATTGAAATGTTTAGTGTAGCTGATGCATCACAAATGTTTTGGATTATTATTATTTTATTTATAAAATATAATATTATTGAAAATAAAAAAATGAAATAAATAAAAAACGTAACAATAATAATAGTTATGATCCAATAAATACTGGAATAAGTAAAGTAGTTAGGAGAAATGTATAAATGGCAACATCATTAAAAAAAGGTATGCTATATGTAATGATAGCAAATCTAATAAACTTAGGGTTTAATTTAATAACCAATTTTGTATTACCCAAGGAATTAAGTGTGGAAAATTATGCAATGATCAAGACATTTCAGTTATATATTAGTTATGCTGGTTTATTTCATTTTGGATTTGTAGATGGAATGTATTTGAAATATGGAGGAAAATCTGTAAATAATATAAAAAAAGATGATTTAAACACAAATCTATCAACATTAAGAATATTTCAGATTTTAGTCACATTTATTTGCACAATAGTTTCTATATGTTTAAAAAATCCACTATTTATATGTTTTTCATTGGCCGTGATGCCAATTAATTTGGGAAATTATTTCAAACAGCTATATCAAGCAACTGGTGAATTTGGATTATATGGGAAGATTATGAATGCCAATACAATATTGATATTCATTGCCAATATGATGTGGATCTTTATTTTCAGAGTTGATAGCGGAATATATTTTCTGGTAAGTAATGTTGTTGTTTATTTCTTGATTTGGATTGTATTAGAAATTAACTGTAGAAGAATGTTTAAAGATACTAGATATAAAATTTTTACATTTTCAGTTAAAGAGTTTATTAACAATATTCGAGATGGAATTTTATTAACGGTTGGCAATCTATCTTCTGTTTTATTAACAAGTATGGATAGATGGTTTGTTAAAGCATTATTGGATACAATGGCATTTGCACAATATTCTTTTGCTGTGAGTATGGAAAATTTTATGAACGTAGCCGTTACACCAGTAACAATTACTCTATATAATTTCTTCTGTAGGGAAAAGAATGTAGACAGAATCAAGAAAATTAGAAATCAGGTTATGATTTTTGCAGCGGTAATTGTAAGTAGTGCGTTTCCTGCTAGATTTATTTTGGAGACATATTTGAGAAAATATTTAAATTCATCTAGAGTAATGTTTTTATTATTTGCATCTCAATTATTTTATATTATTATAAAAAGTATATATGTTAATCTGTATAAAGCACAAGGAAAACAACGTACATATTTTATTAAATTAACATTGGTAATTGTAATGGGATTTTTATTTAATATTGTATGCTTTAAAATATATCCTGCAAAAGAAAGTTTTGCTATTGGTACATTGCTTTCAGCAATTTTTTGGTATTTTATATGTTTTCCAGATTTTAAATGGTTGGATTATAAAATAAGAGAATTAATATATCCATTTGTGCAGGTTATAGCATTTTTAGTGTGTGGATTTATCTTTAATGCAATTATTGGTATTTTATTGTATATTGTGTGTACAGTAGTATCATCTTTAATATTGTTACCTGAGGAAACTAAGGGAATGGTAACGATGGTTAAAGATAAGGTTAGTAGTTTTAGATAGAAGCTTCTGGAGGGGATGATAGCCAATACAATTTGATTTTTATAGAATCAGATAGAGTTAGTTATTTGTGGGATGGACATTAAAGTCTCAGGGACATTAAGAAGTTAGCTTACAAAGAGAATAGTTATATTGAATAAAAAATATGAAAAATAGGTTCAATTTTTGCAAAAAAGGGACTTTTATATTGTAAAGGGGAGAGAATACGAATGAATACAACATTAATCATTATGGCAGCAGGAATCGGTTCTAGATTTGGAGAAGGAATTAAACAGTTAGCCAAGATGGGACCAAATGGAGAGATCATCATGGATTATTCTATTCATGATGCGAAAGAAGCAGGATTTAATAAAGTTGTCTTTATCATCCGTAAAGAGATTTTCAAGGAGTTCGAAGAGATCATCGGAAATAGGATCAAAGAACAGATTGATGTTGAATATGTATTTCAGGAGCTAGATGATTTGCCAGAAGGTTTTGAAGTACCAGAAGGAAGAACAAAACCATGGGGAACAGGACAGGCTGTTTTATGTTGCAAAGATGTTGTGAACGAACCATTTGTGATCATCAATGCGGATGATTATTATGGAAAAGAAGCATTTGTGAAACTGCATGATTTTCTGGTATCCGGAGAAAATCTTGGAAGAGAGTTCACAATGGGAATGGGTGGATTCATTTTAAAGAACACATTAAGTGATAATGGTGCCGTAACAAGAGGTGTCAGTGTGGTTGATGAGAATGGACTGCTCAGCCAGGTGCATGAAACAACAGGAATTGAAATGGGAGAAGACGGACAGATCAAGTGTGACAACGAAGAAGTACAGGAATGGATCAGTCCAGAAGATAAAGTATCCATGAATATGTGGGCAGGATATCCAGAGTTCCTAGAATTTCTGGCAGAGGATTTCAAGGATTTCTTAGCGAATATGGAAGAAGGAGATTTAAAGAGCGAATATCTGTTACCGAATATCGTGGACAAGCTTTTGAAAGAAGAGAGAGCGAACGTGAAGGTGTTTGAGACACAGGATCGTTGGTTTGGAGTTACATATAAAGAAGATAAAGAGACAGTACAGGAAGCTTTTGCGGGATTGATCCGAGAGGGGGTTTATGAGGCGAAGCTTTGGGAGTAGAGTAGGAATGTGGCCGATGCAATGTGAATACAAATTACGTTGCATTGGCTTGTTTAGTTAATAGGAGTATATATGATTAAAATATTGGCATGTGGAATAAGTAAATATAGAGAAGATGGATGGGACGACTTACCTTTTTGTGTACAGGATGCAAAAGAATTTTGTAAAGTATTTGATGAAAATATAATTACAGAACAAATTATTAATTTTTCTGGAAGTGGGGAAGTAACAAGGAAAAAATACAAAGATACATTAAAAAAAGTTAGTAGAAGTATGACAGACAAGGATATACTAGTATATTTTCATTCGGGTCATGGTGGAATTGGGGAATATATAAAAAAGAGTTATTTAGAACTGTCAGATGGTAAAATTTATATAGAAGAGGTTGTTAATATTTTAAATAGAGCAAAAGCAAAGGCAAAAATTATTATCTTAGATGCCTGTCATTCGGATATAGGGGCAAAATATATGCCACCTATAAGTAAAGATAATATTGATGATTTTTGCGGAAAAGGAATAGCAATATTATCATCATGTAAACAAAATCAAACATCTACTGGGTCAGAAGAAGGAAGTGTGTTTACAAGATTTTTATGTGATGCAGTAAAGAGTAGTTGTGTAACTAATGAAAGAGTTTTGTATTTTAATGATTTACAAAACTTGATTTCAATATATGCCAGAAATTACAATATAAAAAATCCTAAAGAACAACAAATTCCTGTTATGAGAACTAGTTTAATAGGTACGGTAGCTTTTCCAATACGTAATTATACTGAAAAAATTAAGCCAAAAGAGTTAGTGTTAAAAACAAAGAAATTTGATATTATAAATATTAAAGGCTCAATAAAAGACGGATATTTAGCAAAAAAAAGAAAGTTTGTTAAAATAGGTGTTGTTTTAAAATATGATATTGAGCCAGAAGAGATAGGAGATATTATAGAAAGGGTTGTAAATCATCTTCAAGAAAACAGAAAAAAAATCATTGAAAAAAGATGGAAAAATATTACAGAAAATCCTATTGAAATAGTACATATGATAATATATAGAGGTTACTTGGATAAAGAATTTGATATTTATAGTTATTTAGGAAAATGGACACTTAATGTAAATGATGATAATTGGCACGAAAAAAATAAGATAAAGTGTACACGAAATGGTTATATGTCTTGGCAGATTAATGAAAATTACGATATTTTAAAAGAAAATAAAACAGGAAATATAATGCCAGATGAAGAATTAATAGTTTTTTGGAATGAGAGAATTAAGACTATATCAGAAAGCATAGCTAGATTTGATAAAAAATATCATGAGTATATTTCAGAAGATATATCATGTAATGATTTGAAAAAATGTGCAATTAGTACAATAAAGAAAATACAAAACATATATGATGAATGCTTTGATTTGGGATTTGCGAGTCCATTTAGTAGGTATAAACAATTGCATAAAATTGGATTAGAAGTAGCAGTTGATGCAATGGATATACCTCAAATTTTTCTTTCATGTATAGAGGAAAAACAGGAATTTAAAGGAAAAATGGAGATAGAATGGAAAAAATATTATAAAAGACTTGATGAGTGGAATTATGAAGCAAATCAAAAAAAGACTATTACAAAGAAAATTTTTTATATTATAAAAAATACAATACAAAAATTTTTAAAAAGAATCTTATTTGCGAAAAAACTATAGGAAGCACCTAGAACTTAAGTTAAGTGACCTGAGGCTTTATATAAAGCTTAAGTGCTCGCAGACATTACGAAATCAGACAGCGGACAAGTTTTTAATTAAAGAAAATGGATAAATGAAAAACAGTCAGATATCAATAATTAGATTTAAGTATTTATATATAATGGAAATATTTACATATAGATAATTACAAATGAAATATGATATTATGAATAAGTAAGAATAATTTAGGTATAAGTTAGGAGATAATTATGCACGTATATAAAGAATTAAATTTTATTGGTAATAAAGAAATATTTGATGAGATGTTTTTTAAGATTTACGATATTTTTCCTTCAGATTGGATAAAACCAGAAGGAAATCATTTGTTGAACAATTATATTCTTGCTGATTATATTGGAAATAAAGTTCCGCATGCAGAAGTGTCAATTTACTATGGAGAAGAATCCTGGAGAGATGGTGTTATTAGAGTTGGGAATATAGTACCATTAGAAAAAGATCAACTTTCAATAGACGAATACAATGAAATTTTAGATCTTTTTTATAAGGAAATAATTAAACCATATGGGGAAATGAATAAAAAATTAAGGATTATAGGACCAACTTCTGAGCAATTTGATCCACTTAAGTATATTACAGAAGAAGCATTGGAGAAATTAACTAATTTTTGTAATTTAGCTAACAAATCTACAGGTTCAACACATCCTTGTGATGAACAACGTTGGTTTGATTTTATTTGTCAGACGGTTGACGATAACAAACTATTTGATTATGATATGTTGTTTAAATTTTTAACAGATGAAGATTATTGGGGAAGAAAGAAGGAAAGTTCAATAGGTGTAATAGGAAAGTTTGCATGGAATGAGGAAAATGCAGAAGAGCTTGCTTCCGAGTATGAAAATTATGTTAGGATTCTTCAATATTATAAAAAAACAAGAGGTAAAGTAAATGGGTATGGTGAATAGTGATAGTATTCTGACGGGCATAAATATATTACTTACAATTATTTCAGGTATTGGAGCATATAAGTCGGTAAAATATTTCAGGAAGAGTAGAAATCTTACTATTTTTGCACAAACAAATAAAGCATTGATAGAGATTCAAAAAATGTTAATTAAATTACCGGAAGCATTAACTGCTTCAAACATGGCTATGCGTGGAAAAAAAGGAATGAATTTGCAAAATAGAATATGTAATATTGGACAGGAACTTAATATATCTTTAACAGAAATAGGAGCTAATATTCCTTCGGAGTATTCAGAAAAGTTTCGCAAATTGCAAAATGATGGAATATTTAATCTGCAAGTATATATTAATTCGTATATTAGTGGTGAGGCCGTAAAAATAGATCATATAGACTCAGATGATTATAATTTATGTCAACAAAGGCTTGTTAGCATGCAAGAATATTTGAAGAAAATTACAGTAGAAACAGAAGAAAAATTACAATGAAGAAAATTTAGAGGCGTTACGAATGAAACATGAGTATTTATTTACCAGTTTGGAAAAATTTGAACAGGTTAAAGAATATCTACCGGATAAAGTGCAGAGAAAAATATATAAAATAGAAAATACAGAGAGCTTTGTTTCTGTATATAGTATAGAAGGTGAAAAGAAGGAAAATGCAAAAATTTTATCAAAAATTGATGAAGAAATAAGAAAAAAATTTTCACCTATTGTATTAACAAATGATAGTTCTGAATATTATAATAAGGTGTTATTTCCTTATATAAATAAGTTTGAATGTAAATTAAGATGCTTTTTATATTTGAAAAGTACTGTATCTGAAAATCCGGAGAATTTTAAAAATATTCAAAATTTGGAATCTAAAGATTTTGGAGAAATATACGAACTATTATTTACAGACGCGAACTTCACTAAAGAATGGAACTTAAGTTCTCGCAGACATTAATAATTTCTTAAGAAAAAACTGAAAATTTATCAATTATCAGAAAACAGAAGACATCGGAACAAAAGAGAAAAGCAGAGGAAAGATATATGAATACAACATTAATCATCATGGCAGCAGGAATCGGCTCCAGATTTGGAGAAGGAATCAAACAGTTGGCTCAGATGGGACCAAACGGAGAGATTATCATGGATTATTCCATTCATGATGCGAAAGAAGCAGGATTTAATAAAGTTGTCTTTATCATCCGCAAAGATATTTTCAAGGAGTTCGAAGAGATCATTGGGAACAGGATCAAAGAACAGATCGATGTGGAATATGTATTTCAGGAGCTGGATGATCTGCCAGAAGGTTTTGAAGTACCAGAGGGAAGAACAAAACCATGGGGAACAGGACAGGCTGTTTTATGTTGCAAAGATGTCGTGAAAGAACCATTTGTGATCATCAATGCAGATGATTATTATGGAAAAGAAGCATTTGTGAAACTGCATGATTTTCTGGTATCAGGAGAAAATCTTGGAAGGTAAAAGCACCATAGCACGTACCTTTTTAGATTAAACTTTGTTTGCTATCATTATCCTATACAAAGTATAAAAAGTCAAAAAAGTTAAGTACTTAACTTTTTGTACTATGAAGGGAGATGATTCAATGAAAACTCAAACAAGTCTAGTCGCATCGCAGGTGCGACTTCAACAATGGGCCAGGCGGATACACGAATGTAAATCACGTCCAGCAGGAATGAACATTGAAACATGGTGCAGCCAAAATGGGATCTCAAAGGCGAACTACTATTACAGGCTTCGCCGTGTTCGTGAAGCGTACATCGAAACAACAACTCAAAGTTCAGAAACTACCTTCGTAGAGCTTCCAGTAATGTCAGATCTGCAGACTCCGAAAAAACAAGTATCAACAGATCAGCCTATAGCACAGATCCATACATCCGTAGATCTGTCAATCGATATTTTTTCTTCCATATCCGCAGAGCAGCTTCAATCTTTGATAGGAGCTGTTAAAAATGTTAAATGATGCTCATGGATTTAAAAAGATCTATATTGCCACAGGTTATACAGATCTGAGACGTGGGATCGATGGACTGGCATCGATCGTCCGTTTTCAGTTTGATCTTGATCCATTTGACAAAAATACACTCTTTTTTTTCTGTGGAAGGCGAAATGACAGGATCAAAGCACTGCTGTGGGAAGGAGATGGGTTCCTGCTGATGTACAAGAGACTCAACATCGGTGCGTTTAACTGGCCAAGATCCGCCGATGAAGCTGTTGAGATCTCACAGGAACAGTATGAGCGATTGATGCAGGGACTGGAAGTGATCGCAAAACGTCCGATCAGGGAGATGGAACATCCGCCTACAGAATTATAGATCTTGTGCAATCTGCTGATCTTAAAAAACTTTTTTATGGATAAGACAGAAAGAAGATCCTGAATACGGAAAGATCATCCACAATGGTATGGTATTCCCAGTTTCTTTTACAGAAGATATCTGATCTTTTGTGATATTGTTGACAACCGTATGAAAAAACCAGAAACTGCTGGCTTTTTCATAGAGTTATCCACCGTCAAAATGACGAATACCGGTAACTTCACGATTCGCAAAAAACAACTGTATCTGCTATAATCAGGTTAAGAAAAGGAGACCTGTCAATGGCATTTAAGTATACAGAAGATCAATTGAATAAGATGGACAAAACGCTGCTGATCGAACTGTTCCTCGGATTACAGGACCAGATGGAGGATCTGACAAAAGAAACACATGCATTGAACGAAAAGATGCAGCTGATGATGGAACAGTTGGTATTAGGAAAACAACAGCGTTTTGGGAGATTCACAGAACGCATGGAAGATACCGAACAGATCTGCTTTATGGAGGTTGATGGAAAGATCGTATTCTTTAACGAGGCAGAAGCTGTCAGTGATCCGGAGATCGAAGAACCTGAGGAACTGGAACTTCAGAAAATATCCAGAAGAAAAAAAGGAAAAAAGGATCAGGATCTTTCCGGGATCCCGGTCAGAAGGATCGATCATTATCTGACAGAATAGGAACTTGAGGATGAGTTCGGAAAGAATGGATGGAAACAGCTTCCGGATACGATATCCCGACAGTATTGTTTTGCTCCTGCAAAAGTGGAGATCGAAGAACACCATATCGGAGTTTATGCAGACCGAAAAGATGAACATATGGTAAGGGCTCCTCATCCAAAGAGCCTGCTCCATGGAAGTCTGGTATCACCATCCCTTGGTGCAGCGATCATGAATGGAAAATACGTCAATGCAGTCCCTTTATATCGTCTGGAAAAGGAATTCACACGTTATGGGCTGGCGATCAGCCGTGCAAACATGGCAAACTGGATGATCCGTCTGAGTGAGGAATATCTTTCTGTACTGTATGACTATCTGCATCAGAAACTTTATGAGCATGATGTGATCGGTGCAGATGAGACACCGGTGGAAGTGAACAAAGACGGACGGCCTGCCGGAAGCCGCAGTTATATGTGGGTCTATCGTTCCGGAGGGATGAACAGCAGACGACAGATCATACTTTATGAATATCAGAAAACAAGGAATGCATCGCATCCATTAAAGTTTCTGAAGGATTATAAAGGGATCTGTGTTACTGACGGATATCAGGTATATCATACCGCAGAGAGAGTTCTGGAACATCTAACAGTCGCAGGCTGCTGGGTTCATGCCAGAAGATATTTTGATCAGGCATTAAAAGTGATCCCGAAAAAGATAAGATCACAATCTCTGGGGTATCTAGTGTTGAAACAGATTCAGGCGATCTACCGGGAAGAAGGCAAACTCAGGGATCTTACATCAGAAGAACGACTGAGACAGCGTCAGGTGGTGATCAAACCACTGGTAGATGCTTTGTTTTTGTACGTAAAACAGCATCAGACTGCGATCGGAGGACAGGGAAAGCTTGCTCAGGCAGTAACCTATCTGTTAAATCAGGAAAAATATCTGCGGGTATTTCTGGAGAATGGGGAAGTACCAATGGATAACAATACAAGCGAACGTGCGATCCGCGGATTCTGTATCGGAAGAAAGAACTGGCAGTTGATCGATACGATCCGTGGTGCTGAGAATTCAGCGATCATCTACAGCATTGCAGAAACTGCAAAAGCAAATGACCTGAAGCCTTATGAATACTTTGAATATTTGTTAACAGAGATCCCCAAACATATGGAAGAGACAGATCTTTCATTTTTAGAGAAACTGCTTCCATGGGCAGAAGATCTTCCAACAAATATCAGAAAAATAAAAACGACAAACAAGAGATCATAAAAAATGATCTTTTGTTTGTCTAGGTACATACTATGGTGCGTTTACTTTCATAAGGTCCTAGGGACATTAAGAAATCAGTCTATAAAATAAATTACAACATTAAACACAATTATTAAAAATATTCCAAACAAAATACGCATTTAACATATAGAACAGGAGAAGGCACAAGAATGAAGATTATCATAGGAAAAATCACAATAGACATTCTAACATCGATCTATCAACCGTTTTGGTTTGCAATTTTGTTATCAATAATGACAATGTTCTTTTATTTGTATGTAAAATGTCCAGAAGGAGCAGGCAAGGGATGGAAAGCAGCTATCCGGACATGGATTGATCATTTTAAAAGAGATAGAGAATTTCGTAAAAAATATATATTGTTTTTCTATATTACCATGGTATTATTTAAGACTTTGATCAACCGAAATATGTGGATGAATCCATTATGTGATGTGTGGGGAGTATGGGGAATATACAGATATAATACAGTGACAGGCCAGCGCATTTTAACATCAGAGTGTATAGAAAATTTTTTCCTGCTTATGCCGTATATAGTATTAATGTTTTGGAATTTTGAAGAAAAAATATTTGATAAGAAAGTGTATATAGGGAAAATCATATTAAAAAGTATTCAAATAGCGTTTCTGTCATCTCTGACAATTGAGCTGTTGCAGTTGTTTTTAAGATTAGGAACATTTCAAATATCAGATTTATTTTTTAATACAATTGGAGGATTAGCAGGAGGAATTATTTATTTTCTAGTGAATGCCGTAGCAGAACGGATTAGACGAATCAGAAATTAAATACGACCAAACACAAACACCCCATTCAGAAATTGGTACTACAAATTGCACAAAAACAATAACAAAGACAGATTTATTACTGAAAATTTTGCTAACACCAGAGGAAAAATACAAATGAAATGTTGTAATTTCCTAGAAAATAATGCTACATATTGATTCTCCGAAATTAATTTGATAAAATATAAAGCATAAATACAGGATACATAATACAATACAATATAAAGAGGAGAATAACAATGCATTTATTAGGAACAATTGCAATGATCTTAGTGTTAAGCTTAATGATCGCAGGGCTTTTAAAATTAAATTACAAAGATTTATGGGTATCAGAAGATAAGACATCCAGAGAGCCAGAGGCAAGAAGATTAAGAAGTTGTTAAGTATAAGACCAAGATAAAAGAGCAGGTACGAAACAGAGTACCTGCTCTTTTTGATCTTACAATAAGGAAGTATTTAAGGAAAGGATAGCCAGAATCTATTGACATTATAGAGAATAATATTTATAATAAAAGGTATATGTGAAGACAAATATAAGGAATGCTTTACACAGGATATAACAAGTATACAGGTAACAAAACAGGTCAGATGACTGAAGGGGAGATTTATGGATACTACATTAATAATTATGGCAGCCGGAATCGGATCAAGATACGGTGCAGGAATCAAACAGCTTGCGAAGATGGGACCGAATGGTGAGATCATTATGGATTATTCAATTCGTGATGCGAAAGAAGCTGGATTTAATAAGGTTGTATTTATTATCCGTAAGGACATCTTTGAAGAATTTGAAGAGATAATCGGCAGCCGAATTAAAGATCAGATTGATGTAGAATATGTATTTCAGGAATTAGATGACCTTCCAGAAGGATTTGAAGTACCAGAAGGACGTACAAAGCCTTGGGGAACAGGACAGGCTGTTCTTTGCTGCAAGGATATCGTCAAGGAACCATTTGTGATCATCAACGCAGATGATTACTATGGAAAGGAAGCTTTTGTGAAGCTTCATGATTTCTTAGTATCTGGAGAAGATCTTGGAAGAGAATTCACAATGGGAATGGCAGGATTTATCCTGAAGAATACATTAAGTGACAATGGAACTGTCACACGAGGAGTTAGTGTTGTAGATGAGAATGGATTATTAAGCCAGGTTCATGAGACAACAGGAATTATGATGGGGGAAGATGGTAAGATCAAGTGTGATCTTCCAGATGTTCAGGAATGGATCAGTCCAGAGGATAAGGTTTCTATGAATATGTGGGCTGCATATCCAGAATTTTTAGAGTTCCTTGCAGAAGACTTCAAGACTTTCTTAAGTGAAGTAGAAGAAGGAGATCTGAAGAAAGAATATTTATTACCAAACATCGTAGACAAATTATTGAAAGAAGGACGTGCAAACGTCAAAGTATTAGAGACACAGGATCGATGGTTCGGTGTAACTTATCAGGAAGATAAGGAAGCTGTACAGAAAGCATTTGCCGGATTGATCAAAGAAGGTGTCTACCCAGCGAATTTATGGGGCTAAGATATATGGCATAATTTAGGGGCAGTCAGTGTTGAACTGGCTGCCTGTTTTATTTCAGAGGAAGTTTTGGTGAGGTCCGCTTTGGAATAGAATAAGGAGGATCAAAATGAAATATAGCAAAACAATTGCGGGAATTACGATAGAGATTTGTGAAAAAGCAATAGGAGAAGATCTTGTTTTAACTCTAAGCGGTGGTGAGAAACCGCATATTGGCTGTGTTGTTCAGGCAGTTCCACGCCCTTCGTTGAGTGGTGACGGAACGATCAGTGTCACTTCATCTGTGATCAACCTGACAGGTCACAAAGACGAATTTCTATGCCGCAGACTGGCTGAGAATCGATGCAGGGAAACAGGAAAAGTAGTGGTATGCACAGGCGGGGTGCACATGGATCATATAACGGGAGAACAGATCGAAGAATTATTAAAGAATATCAATCGTATGATGACAGAATAAGATCATAGAAGATGATTAGAAAGCAGGTGATTTTTTGAAATTTATTCATATTGCGGATGTTCATTGGGGAGCCAGACCAGAGAGAGAGCAGACATTTGGAAGGATCAGAGAACAAGAGATCAAAGAGACATTTCAAAGAGTCATTGATCATGCGAATAAGCAACAGGTAGATCTGTTATTGATCGCAGGGGATCTGTTTGATCAGCCGCCAACGCAGCAGGAGCTGAGAGAAGTGGATTATCTGTTGTCTAGACTGAATCATACAAGAACGGTTTTGATCGCAGGGAATCACGATCATCTGGAACCGCATGATGCATTTTCCCAGTATAAATGGAATTCGGAAGTTTATCTTCTGGATGGAAAACAAAGAGATCATATTTCTTTTGAAGATCTTGAAACGACCATTTATGGCTTTAGTTATTGGAAGAATCAGATCACGAAACCATTGTATGATCACATGAAACCAGATGAGAGCGAAGGCAGTGATTTTTCAATCCTGCTGGCACATGGAGGGGATGAAAGTCATATCCCGATTCAGAGAGAAGCGTTAAAATGGTCTGGATTCGACTATATCGCTCTTGGACATATCCATAAACCAGAGATCATTTTCGAAGATCTGATGGCATATGCAGGATCGCTGGAACCATTGGATCACACAGAGACGGGATATCATGGGCTGATCGAAGGGGAGATTAGCGAAGAAAAGAAACAAATAACCTTCGTTCCCTTTGCAAAGAGAATGTATACACAAGTGGAAGTCATGATATCCGATGAGATGTCAGCGTTAGAGATCATAGATCGGGTGGAAACAGAACTTTCATATCGTGGAAGAGAGAATATATATGAAATTATACTGACAGGAAGTATTGATCCACAGATCCATCTGGACTTTTATGAGATCACGAGCCAATATATGGTCACAGATATCATTTATGAAACGAAGAATCAATGGGAATACGAACAGCTATCAGAGGAAGATGATTTTATCATCCAGAAGGTTGCAGATATTTTAAAAGATGAACCAGAGGCTTTGCGTTATGCGATGGAAGCTTTAACATATGCCAGGGAGAAGTAAAAGATGAAGATTGAGGAGATCAATATTGATGGATTTGGAAAATTTCATAAATATCATTGCCAGACATCTGGGAAGTTAGAAGTTTTCTATGGCAAGAATGAATCTGGCAAGACAACACTTCGTAAGTTTATGATCGCAATGCTGTTTGGGCTGGAGAAATCAAGAGGACTTGCTGCAAGATATGATGATTTCACCAGATATCAGCCAGTAAATGGCGGCATTTACGGTGGCTCCATGGTCTTTGAAAAGGACGGGATCAGATATAAGATCATGCGTAACTTCGCGCAAGGGCAGACAGAGTATCGCATATTTGATGCGGATACGATGGAGGAACTTAAGGGGAAGGAATATTTTTTCGAATCTGATAAACAGGCGTTTGAGAATACGGTTTCGATGACACAGGCAGAGATTCGTACAGGCAGAGAGATGAAGGAAGTTTTGCAAAATTCCATGGCGAATCTGCGAAGCAGCAAGGATGCCGCGATCGACCTTCGAAAAGCGATCGATCATTTGAAAGCCAGACGAAGACAAGTGCGAAAAGATCCTGTGTTTGCACAGATTGACAACTTGCGAAGACAGCAGGGGTCATGGCAGTATGATGCACAAGCGTTGAATGAATATGAACAGGAAGAGAGAGAGATTCGGAAACGTTTAAGACAAAAGAGAAAGTTGACGCTGCTTCAGAAGATTTTGCTGTGGTTTCGAAAGTTATTTGGTGGGGAAGATGAAGAACGAATTCGCAAAATAGAACTAAGACATCGCTTAGAAATCATAGAGATCGAGAAAGCACAGCTTATGAAGCAAAAGGAAGAGGCAGATAAGAGAAAGCAGGAATACGAGATCTTGCTGGGGCAGAAAAGGAAGAAAGAACTTGAGATTCACGAGATAGAACTTGCAATGAAAGCAATCGAGGAAGCTGCAAGCCAGGTACAAAAGACTTTTGGACAGGAACTAAATGAGAAGATCTCAGAGATTTTTTGTGATATGACGAATGGAAAATATACGCAGGCAGTCATGGATGAGAATCTTTCGATGATGGTTTATGATGGATTTGATCATGTCGATATGAAGTATTTAAGCAATGCCACGGTAGAACAATTATACTTTGCGCTGCGTCTTGCATCGGCCGATCTTTTATATGAAAATGATGCATTTCCGTTGTTTTTAGACGATGTGTTCGGTAATTATGATGACGAAAGACTGGCACAGACGATGCAGTATTTAAGTCATCATACAGACCGTCAGATCTTTTTATTTACGGGCAGGAAAGAAATACTTCGTTTATTGGATGAGAAAGAAATTTTATATCATCTTATTTCTTTATAGCTTTTTCTGTGCTAAGATAATGAGAGATAAAGTAACAAAGGAGATCAAAATATATGGCAAAGAAGATGACCATGGCAGACATCGCGAATTTATCAGGAGTTGGAAAAAGCACAGTATCCCGCTATTTTAACGGGGGATATGTAAAGGATGAGACGAGAGCGAAGATTCAGAAGGTCATTGAAGAATACAACTATACACCGAATGCATTTGCAAGATTGAATGCGAAACAAAGCAACGTGATCGGTGTAGTTGTGCCGACATTAAATTCTAAGATCACAAGCCGCGTGATCACAAGTATCGATCGGTATTTAAGAGAAAAGGGGTATACAACCCTTATTCAGAACTCAGACCACGATATTGATCAGGAATTACAGAATATCCAGCGTCTGATCCAATTAAATGTGGATGGGATCTTGATCAGTTCCATAGCGATCACAAAGGACCACAAAGAGCTGTTAAAGAAAGCGGGAATTCCAGTGGTTGTTTTAACACAGGATTATGAAGATGGAATTTCCATTATTTATGATGATTATCATGCAGGGAAAACGATCGGAGAGTATATCGGGAAGAAAGGACATCAAAAGGTTGGATATATTGGTGTCTATGAGACAGACCAGGCAGTTGGGATCGAGCGTAGAAATGGTGTGTTAGATGGATTGAAAGAATATGGGATCACACCGGTGACAGGGAAGAGTGATTATAGTTTTATTGGTGGACAGACGGTTACAAGAGAATTACTTGAGAGGGAATCAGATTTAGATGCGATCATCTGTGCAACAGACCGACTTGCGTTTGGTGCATATAAGATTTTACACGAATATAAGAAGAGGATTCCAGAAGAAGTGTCTGTGGCAGCGTTTGGAGGATATGATGAAAGCACCCTCCTGACGCCAGAGCTTACAACGCTAAAGTTTGATTCCTATGGAATGGGATACCTTGGAGCGGAAACGATCCTTAAGATGATCGCAGGAGAACCAGTATCCAAGAAACAGATTGTGGGATATGAATTTATTGAAGGCGGAAGTGTCAGATCATAAATTCTTTATACGTGCTTATAATATAGCCCTCCTTCCGTATTGCTCGGAACGGAGGGCTTTGTCCGTTTACCTGTTGCTTTGTTAAGTCGTCTCACATAAAACATAAATAAAAGTAATAAAATAAAAAAATGTGGTATCGATTCCATAAATACTATTGACAAATAGAAGAGAAAGTTATAAGATACAGATATGGAACCGATACCATAATAAGTTTCACAATAAAAAAGGAGAGAAGATATGGATTACGCAAAAATCGCCAGCCAGGTCATCGAGCATGTTGGCGGCAAACAAAACATTAAGTCAGTTCAGCATTGTGCAACAAGACTTCGTTTACAGTTAAAAGACAACGATCTTCGCAATGAAGATGCAGTCAGTGACATTGAAGGAGTTAAGGGAGTGTTCTTAACACAGTCACAGTTCCAGATCATTTTCGGATCAGGACTTGTAAACTTAGTATGTGACGAAGTACAGAAACAGTTAGGAATCTTAGTCGATACACCAGCAGATGCTGAGAAAGAAGAGAAGAAAGGAAATGTTCTTCAGAGATTAGTAAAGTTATTAAGTGATATTTTCGTACCGATCATTCCAGCCATCGTAGCAGGTGGTCTGTTAATGGGAGTGAACAATATCCTGACAGCAGCGATGTTTAGTGGCAAGTCCGTCATTGATCTGTACCCACAGTTTAAGGGTCTGGCAACAGCGATCAACATGTTTGCAAGTGCTCCATTTGCATTTTTGCCAGTATTGATCGGATTTAGCGCAACGAAGAAGTTTGGCGGGAATCCATATCTTGGAGCAGCCATGGGTATGATCATGGTTCATCCAGATCTGTTAAGTGCATACAGCATCGGTATCGCCAAAGCGCCAGTATGGGATATCTTTGGATTTAAGATCCAGGCGATCGGATATCAGGGAACTGTACTTCCAGTATTAGCAGTTGCATTTATTTTAGCAACGATCGAGAAGAAGTTACATAAAGTAACACCAACATGGTTAGATAACCTGACAACACCATTGATTTCTATCATGGTAACATCATTTTTAACATTCATCTGCGTAGGACCAGTGTTAAGAGAAGCAGGTAACTTATTAGCAGATGGAATCACATGGGTATATAACACACTTGGATTTGTCGGTGGAGGATTATTCGGACTTGCATATGCACCGATCTGTCTAACAGGAATGCATCACAGCTTTATCGCGATCGAGACACAGCTGATCGCAGCCAAAGCAACAACAGGTGGAAGTTTTATCTTCACAACAGCAAGTATGAACAACGTAGCACAGGGAGCAGCCGTATTAGCAGTTTTATTCTTAACAAAGAATGAGAAGATGAAATCAATCTGTTCTGCATCAGGTGTTTCTGCATTACTTGGAATCACAGAACCAGCAATGTTCGGTGTAACACTGAAATTAAAATATCCATTCTACGCTGCCATCATCGGTTCAGCCGTAGGTAATGCATATTGTGCAGCAACAGGAGTTTTGGCACAGGCATTAGGAGCAGCAGGACTTCCGGGATTCCTGTCCATGCTTCCAAAAGATTACTTAAACTTCGTGATCGGACTGCTTTTATCCATGGGAGTATCCGCAGTTTTAACTGCAGTCTTCTGGAAGAAGTTTAACATCGAAGGAGAAGATCACAAAGCAGAGACTCCGGTTAAAGAAGAAGTAAAAGAAATCGAAGTACAGGAACCAGCAGATACAACAGAAGAAACAAATGAATTATATGCACCAATGAAAGGTGAAGTTTTAGATGTAGCAAAGTCCGCAGACCCAGCATTTGCAAGTAAGGCAATGGGAGAAGGTGTAGCGATCAACCCAAGCGAAGGCATCGTATATGCACCAGCCGATGGAACGATCAGTCTGATCTTCCCTACAAAACATGCAATGGGGATCACATTAAACTCAGGAGTAGAACTTCTGATCCATGCAGGAATCGATACAGTTAAGATGAATGGCGAAGGTTTTGAGACTTTCGTAGAAACAGGAGCCAAAGTAAAGAAAGGTGATAAATTATTATCTTTTGACATGGATCTTGTGAAAGAAAAAGGATACAAGACACAGACGATGTTCTTAGTTGCAGATGCGAAAGGAAAAGAAGTCGAAGTGGTTGAAGCAGCGGATGCAGATAATAATACGAAGATCATGAATTTAAAATAATCATTATTCGAAGAAGGAAAGGAAACCAGGGCAGATGTTTGAAAAATACAAGAAAGTCTATAAGGCGGATTATGAAAAATGGTATAAAGAAAATGAAGCTTACAGACAACGTGTGGCAGCAGATCAAGATCGATTAAAATTCCATTTAATGCCAAAGACAGGATGGTTAAATGATCCAAATGGTTTATGCCAGTTTAATGGGACATACCATATTTACTACCAGTACACTCCATTTGAACCAACTGGTGAGTTAAAGACATGGGGACATTATACGACAAAAGATTTTATTCATTATGAAGATTTTGGACCAGTCGTATTCCCAGATGAAGACATTGATGCCCATGGTGTCTATTCCGGCTCTGCATTTATTGAAGATGATACGATCCACTATTTCTACACAGGAAATTTAAAATATTTTGACAGAGATGATTATGACTATATCAACAGTGGACGTGGAAGTAATACGATCACATTTACAAGTAAAGACGGCTATGAGTTTACCAAAAAGGAATTATTAATGACAACCGACGATTATCCGGCTGACATGAGCAACCATGTGCGTGATCCAAAAATCTTTAAGAAAAATGAGAAATATTACATGGTTCTTGGAGCAAGGGATGTCGAAGGTGTGGGTATGATCCTTCTGTATGAATCTACAGATCTTAAGAACTGGACATACAAGAACCGCATCACAACTCCACAGAAGTTTGGTTATATGTGGGAATGTCCGGATCTGTTTGAAATGGACGGACAGTTATACATCATCTGCTGCCCACAGGGAGTAGAAACACAAGGCATTGATTACGAAAATGTTCATCAGGTCACAGCAATGAAATTAGACTATGATTTTGATACCGATGAATATGAGATCACAGATATCAAACTTTTTGACCGTGGGTTTGATTTCTATGCCCCACAAACTTTTGAGGATGAAAGTGGAAGAAGAATTCTGATCGGATGGATGGGAATCCCAGACGCAGACTATACGAATCCAACCGAAGAAGCAGGATGGCAGCATGCACTGACGATCCCAAGAGAATTATCCGTAAGAGACGGAAAACTGATTCAGGAACCGATCGAAGAATTAAAACAACTTCGAAGCGAGGACAAAGCAGTTTGTACATTTTGTTATGGACAGACGATCATCATGCAAAATGCAATCTATGAAGCTGTTGTAGATTTTAAACGATGCAGAGAAATGGTAATGACACTGCGCGAAGGAATCACTCTTTCCTATAAAGACAATATCCTGACCTTAAATCTTGGGGTCTATGGAAGTGGAAGATCAACAAGAAAGGTCAGATTAGAAAAATTAGAGCATCTTCAGATTTTTGCGGATACTTCATCCTTAGAAATCTTTGTGAATCATGGAGAAGAAGTTTTTACAACAAGAATCTACAATCATTATGGAAGACTACTGATTAATGGAGAATGTTCTGGTATAATGACTGTATATCCATTAAAATCATTCGAAATTGAAGGAGGAAGACATGAAGAATAAATTATGTGGGATTGGAGAAGCATTGATCGATTTTATTCCTGAGGTTAAGGGACAGAGATTAAAAGATGTACCTTCATTTAAAAGAGTCGCAGGAGGAGCACCTGCCAATGTAGTCGGGGCAGTTACGAAGCTTGGAATTCCATCCAAATTTTTAACGAAGCTTGGAGATGATCCATTTGGAGATTATATCGTGGAAGTATTAGATGAAGCAGGAATCGACACTTCTAATATCGCAAGAGACAAAGAAGGGGAAACAGCCTTAGCATTTGTATCCCTTGCCTCTGACGGAAATCGTGATTTCAAATTTTATAGAAAAAACAGTGCAGATTTACGCTACAGTGTAGAAGATATCCCGGCAGATATCTTAAACGATTGTGGAATGATTCATTTTTGCAGTGTAGACCTTGTGGAATCTCCAATGAAGGAAGCTCACAAGAAACTGATCGATATGGCGATCGCGCAGAATGTGAAAGTATCTTTTGATCCAAACTTAAGATTTTCATTATGGGACGATCTTGATCAATTAAAAGAGACAGTCAATGATTTCTTAAAATACGCAGATATCATCAAGATTTCTGACGAAGAACTAGAATTTATCACAGGACATACAGATATCAAAGATGCTCTGGACGGTTTATTTGCTGATCGTGCAAAATACGTTATCTACACAAAAGGAGCTGACGGAGCAGAAGTGTATACGAGAAATGGAATGGTAGAAGCTTCTGGATATAAGATCGATGTCCGAGATACAACAGGTGCTGGAGATTCATTTATCGGAGCATTCCTATACTGTCTGCTAAATGATGAAGTAGAAGATTTAGAATCCGTAAGTGATGATACATTAAGAAACTACCTTGATTTTGCCAATGCTTATGCAGCGAACACAACAACAAAAGAAGGTGCATTAGCAGCCATGGCAGATCGAGCTGAGATGGACGAATGGATGAAGACATTAAAGAAATAAATCCTTAAATATCATAGAAGAAAGAAGAGCTGAATGTTATGATTTGGCTCTTCTTTTTTTCGTAGTAGAAGCATTTTCTCATAATATTTCTTGACAACTTATTTTTTTAGTCATATAATTAGCGTACAAAGTATTGGTACACGAAAAATAAAACATACGAAGAATATAACAGGCAAATTATTTTGACCAGACAGGAGGATAAAAAGAATGGTTGAATTTAAATTAACGAAAGAACAACTGCTTGCAAAGGAATTGTTCAGAAGTTTCGCTGAGAATGAGATCAAACCAATTTCCAGAGATATGGATGAAGCAGAGAAATTTGATATGGATCTGTTAGATAAGATGAAGAAATACGGTCTGATGGGAATCCCATATTCTAAAGAATACGGTGGAGAGGGAGCAGATGTATTAACATATGCTTTAGCAATGGAAGAGGTATCCAAAGTTGATGCTAGTGCAGGAATCACAATTTCCGTACATACTTCTCTTTGCTGTTCTTGTATTAACGACTATGCATCAGAAGAACAGAAACAGAAATTCTTACGTCCATTAGTTGACGGAAGTAAGATCGGATGTTTTGGACTGACAGAACCAGGAGCTGGAACAGATGCCAGCGGAGTTAAAACAACTGCAAAATTAGACGGTGATCATTATGTATTAAATGGTCAGAAAGTATTTACAACAAACTCTGGATTTGCAGATACATTCATTATTTTTGCTTACACAGATAAGAGTGCAGGAACAAGAGGTATGTCTGCATTTATCGTAGATAGAGACAGCGAAGGATTAACAGTCAGCAAAGATATTCCTCGTATGGGAATCAGAGCAGCATCCAACGCAGAAGTAGCATTAGTTGATGTGAAAGTTCCAAAAGAAAACCTGATTGGAAGAGAAGGAATGGGATATAAGATCGCTATGGGAGCTTTAGCAGGAGGACGTATCGGAATCGGTGCTCAGTCTGTTGGTATTGCACAGGGTGCATTAAATGAAGCGATCAAATACGTAAAAGAAAGAAAACAGTTTGGAAAACCAATCTCAAAATTCCAGAATACACAGTTCTTGATCGCAGCATTACAGACAAAGATTGATGCAGCAAGATTAATGGTATGGAGAGCAGCGAAAGCAAAAGATGATCATGAAAATTTTGCACCACTTGCAGCGCAGTGTAAATTATTTGCTTCTGATGTAGCTGTTGAAGTTACAAGAGGAGCAGTTCAGATGCTTGGTGGATACGGATACTCAAGAGAATATCCAGTAGAGAGAATGTATCGTGATGCGAAGATCACAGAGATTTATGAAGGTACATCCGAAGCTATGAAGATGATCGTTGGCGGTGGATTATTAAGATAAGAAAGAAGGAGACAAGAGAATGAAGATTGTTGTTTGTGCAAAACAAGTACCAGATACAACGGAAGTAAAATTAGATCCAAAGACAAATACACTGATCCGTGATGGTGTTCCAAGTATTATTAACCCAGATGATAAAGCAGGAATTGAAGCAGCACTTCAGTTAAAAGAAAAATGCCCAGGAAGTACAGTAACTGTTGTTTCTATGGGACCACCTCAGGCAGATGTTGCATTAAGAGAAGCATTAGCAATGGGATGCGATGATGCATTACTGATTTCAGATCGTGCATTTGGAGGAGCAGATACATGGGCTACTTCTTCTACAATTGCAGCAGCATTAAAGAAATTAGATTATGATGTGATCATCACAGGTCGTCAGGCGATTGATGGAGATACAGCACAGGTTGGACCTCAGATCGCAGAACACCTTGGAATCCCTCAGGTAAGTTATGTAGAGAAGATGGATGTAGAAGGGGAAGATACTTTAGTTGTCCAGAGACAGTTTGAAGATCGTCACCAGATCATTGAAGTGAAGACACCTTGTCTTTTAACAGCATTAGCTGAACTTGCTGATCCAAGATATATGTCTGTTCACGGTGTATTTGATGCATATCGTGAAAAAGAAGTTAAAGTATGGGGATTAGAGGATATCAAAGATACAGTCAATGAAGGAAATATCGGATTAAAAGGTTCTCCTACCAGAGTTAAGAAATCCTTTACAAAACAGGCAAAAGGTGCAGGAACGATCTTAAATGATCTCTCCGATGACGAAGCAGTTGCCGCAATCGTAGAAAAATTACAGGAAAAACACATCATTTAAGGTAAGGAGGACAATCAAAATGTGTAAAGATGTTTATGTATTTGCCGAGCAGAGAGATGGAAATCTTCAGAAAGTCGGTATCGAACTGATCGGAGAAGCAAGAAAGCTTGCAGATGATCTTGGACAGAATGTAGTTGCAGTTTTACTTGGAAATCAGATTAAAGACAAAGCAAGTGAACTGATCGCTCATGGAGCAGATAAAGTTGTAGTAGTAGATGATGAAATGCTGGCAGAATATGTGACAGAACCATATGCAAAAGCAATGATGGAGATCATTCAGTCCCATAATCCAGAGATTGTTCTCTATGGAGCAACATCGATCGGACGAGATCTTGCACCAAGAGTTTCTGCAAGGATTCATACAGGATTAACAGCAGACTGTACAAAACTTGATATTGATGAAGAAACAAAATTATTAATGATGACACGACCAGCATTTGGTGGAAATATCATGGCAACGATCGTCTGTGAAGATTTCAGACCACAGATGGCAACGGTAAGACCTGGTGTTATGAAAGCATTAGAAGCTGATGAAAGCAGACAGGGTGAGGTTGAAGTTGTTGAAGTAAACTTTACAGATGCAGATATGAATGTTAAGATCCGTGAAGTTGTAAAAACAACACATAAATCTGTAGATATCACAGAAGCTAAGATCCTGGTAGCAGGAGGACGTGGTGTAGGAAATGCAGAAGGATTTAAAGATCTTGAAGCATTAGCAGACACATTAGATGGTGAAGTAGCAGCATCAAGAGCAGCTGTAGATTCAGGATGGATCAGCAATGACCGTCAGGTTGGACAGACAGGTAAGACGGTTCGTCCAGAGTTATACTTAGCATGTGGAATCTCTGGAGCAATCCAGCACGCAGCAGGTATGGAGAATTCAGAATTCATCGTAGCGATCAATCGAGATGAAGATGCAGCGATCTTTGATATCGCAGACCTTGGTATCGTAGGTGATATTAAGAAGATCCTTCCAAAATTAAATGACGCGATCAAAGCAGTCAAAGAAAAATAAAATATAAATGAAGTTATAAATAAAAACTCCTAAAAACATAAAAACTCAAAAAATTAAAAACTCCAAAAAACAGAAAGATGGACGGCGTGAAAACCGTCTATTTTTCTGTCCTTTGGAAAGTAAAAATGCTTGACGAAGAATTGTTAGAATGTTACAATATGAAATATAATTAGCGTGCGAAATATTTACAAAATAAACAAAAAGGAGAAACGAAATGAGATTTGTTGTGATTTTAAAACAAATTCCAGATGATTCGATCAAAGATGAATATCAGGATGTGGATCAGTTAAATGACAGTGATAAGAACGTAATAAAAGAAGCACTGGATTTGAGAGACCGCTATGGTGGAACTGTAGATGTGATCGGATTTGGACCATTATCCGCAGAAGATGTTATGAAAGAGACGCTTACTTATGGAATTGATGATGCCTTCCTGATCGGTGATCCACAATTCGCAGATATGGATGTATCACAGGTAGCCAAGATCGTCGCAGCGGTGATCAAAAAGCTTGGTCCATATGATCTGGTCTTATGCGGACGGCAGGCAATTGATGGAGACAGTGCCCATATGGCTTCTATGACCTCTTGTGCATTGGAGATCCCATTGATCGCGTATTCTGACGAGATCACAGAGATGAAAGATGGAAGTGTTTTCGCAACATGTATGGGTGATCAAATGGCATATAAGGTAGAAGCAAAAACTCCAGCAATGATACTTTCTATCAGAGAGAAGAACAAGAACCGTTTTCCATCCGTACCAGATATCATGAAAACATATGATGGAACATATAAGACAAAGATATTGACGAATGAAGACCTGAATTTTTCTGTGACCAAGAGAAAAGTAACGCAACTTAGAAAATATGAAGTCAAAAGCAGCAAACAGCAAAAACTTGTTATGATCGGGGGAAAAGATGAAGAAGAAAAGGCAACACAGATTCTTCAGTTGTTAAAGCAGAAGAGTGTGATCTAGGAGGTGTTTGGATGAATTTAGGGAAAAAAGAAGGAATCGTTGTTGTTGGAGAGATTCAAAAGAGAGAGATCATGCCGCTGACGTTGGAATTGATCGGGGCAGCAGGAAAACTTTCGAAGGAGAGAAATCTTTCATTGTCAGTTATTCTATCAGGATGTGGGATCAAAGAAGAGGCAAAGAAGCTTTATAATTACGGAGTTGATGAAATCCTCTGTATCGAAGATGAAAAATTAATAGAAGGACATATGCAGCTGCATCATGATGCGGTCATAGAAGTTTTAAAAGAAAAGGATCCGAAAGTGATTCTGATCGGAGGAACGGCATCAGGAAGAGTTCTTGCAGGAAAGACAGCTTATGCATTTGATACAGAATTAGTCTGTGATGCATCGAAACTTACATACGATGAGAAACAGGAACAACTTATCATCACAAGACCGGCATTCGATGGAAAAAATATGGCAGACTTTGTGATCGATCCATCATTGGCATCGGTGATCACGATCCGTACAGGAGTGATGGGAAAAGCAGAATATAAGGAAGACAAACAAGGTGAGATGTTATATGTATATCCAGAATGTCTGAAGGAAGAACGACAAGATCTGATCTATCACGGAGCGGCAGGAAAAAGTGGAAAAGAAGTTCATCTGGATACAGCAAGGATCATAGTTTCCGGTGGCCGTGGGATGAAAGGAGAAGAAGGATTTGCGCTTCTTGAGAGACTTGCAGAGAAGATCGGAGGGGAAGTTGCATGTACAAGACCGTGTGTAGATGCAGGATGGATGCTTCCAACACAGCAGGTAGGACAGTCAGGGATATCTGTAAAACCAAAACTCTATCTTGCATTTGGGATTGCCGGGGCAATTCAGCATATGACAGGAATTGATGCAGATTGTATCATTTCAGTCAATAATAATCCGAGGGCTGCAATCTTTGCATACAGTGATTATGGTGTGGTTTCGGATGCAAGGAAATTACTGGATAGTATGTTAAAACAGATGGAAGAAGGAAAAGAATTCTTATAAAAATGGATAAAAAATATGCTGTGTATCTGGTTTTGATATACAGCATACTTTTTTTAATATAAAGGTAAGTCTTAGAAAATACTGGTTAACGCAATGAATACAAGACAGTCGATCAGAGGAATGAAAATCTGTGTGACTGCGATATCCCAGTAAGCTTCTTTATGTGTTAATTTACAGATACCTAACAAAGTGATCTGAGCGCCCTGATGAGGAAGGGTATCTAAAGTTCCAGCGGCAATTGTGGAAATTCTATGGATATCAGGAAGGCTGGCACCAAGTTTTAAATAAGTATCCTTTAATGCTTTAAAAGCGACTCCCATACCACCAGAAGCAGATCCGCAGGCACCGGCACAAACAGCAACGGTTACCATAACGAAGATCAAAGGAGGCATGGATAGATGTTTTAATCCTGCAACAAGATCAGTAAATCCCTGTGTTTTTGCAACAACACCACCAAATCCTACAACGATAGCTGTATTAAGGATAGAAACTCCAGAATCAGCGGCCCCTTTATTAAAGATATTGATCCATTCTGTCATGCCATCGATTCGTTTAAACATTAAGATCGTGGCAAGTGCAACACCTGCAAATACAGAAGTTTCAACAGGGAAAGGATGCCATGGATTATTAAATAATACTAAGATCACGATGATCGGAAGGACTGCGATGGCAACATGTGGAAGATCCGGGTTTTCTTCCTCAGAAGGCAGTTCATCCTCAGATAATTGATATTTTAAAGTACTGTCAAAAAATCCATACCCTTTTTTAGTAAAAGAACGGGCACGAAATTCTAACCAGAAGAAAATCATCAAAAACATTGCGATCGCAGTTAACAAAGATGGAACAAACGCAGCCGTAGATGGTGTTCCAAGACTATCCATAGCGATAACATTCTGTACAGAAGGAGAACCAGGTCCACTCATAGACCAAGTCCAGCATCCTGCAGAGATGGCAGCAGGGATCAGGCGGCGGGTAAGATTTGCTTCTTTGAACAGATTAAGTGCGATAGGGTAAATAACAAAGAATACAACGAATCCGCTGACACCACCAAAGGTTAATAAACCAGTGATGATCATAATGATCGGTGCTACAAATTTTCCGTGACATAAACTGGCGATCGCACGTGCGATCGATTCTGCTGCACCAGTATACTGGTAAACAGCTCCGAACAAAGCTCCTACAAAGAATACTAAAAAGTAACTTGTGACATATTCTGCTGCGGCAGGCATAAATAAGTTCTTTAAACTGTCAAGAATCGGCATGCCGGAGCAGATGATCACAAAGGAAGTTACAAGAGGAGCGAGGATCAAAGCACTCATCTGTTTAAAAGCTAATAAACCGAATAGAATGATAGCAATGACCAATACTAAAATATGTATATTCATATAAATCTCCTTTTGTGGGGACAATAAACTAGTTATTCAAGACCCATAACCTCATCTTTAAAAATCCGTTCATCCATGAGTTTCGGTTCGCCATCCATTTTTGGTACGAATCCCATATGGTCAAGAATCTGAGTCTGGATGTCAATTCCAGGTGCAACTTCAGTCAGATAAACGCCATCTTCTCGAAGTTCAAAGACAGCACGTTCTGTGATATACATAACTGGCTGGCCAACTTTATTGGCATATTTACCAGAGAAAGTGATCTGTTCTACGGTATCAATGAATTTATCAGATTTTCCTTCCTGGTCAATGATCAGTTTTCCGTCTTTTGTAGAACATTTTAAACCACCGGCAGTAAATGTTCCGCAGTAGTATACACGTTTAGCGTTCTGAGTAATATTAACGAAACCACCGCATCCTGCAATACGTGGTCCAAACTTGCTGACATTGATATTTCCATCTTTATCTGCCTGAGCAAGACCTAAGAATGCATCATCGACTCCACCACCATCATAGAAGTCAAACTGTGCAGGCTGGTCTAAGATCGCCTGAGCATTTACAGCCCCGCCAAATTGAGGTCCACCTTGAGGTACACCACCGACAGGACCAGCTTCTACTGTTAAAGTAAAGTGATCTCCGATACCTTCTTCATTTGCAACCATAGAGATATATTCAGGAATACCAATTCCAAGGTTTACAACGGTGTCAGGACGTAATTCCATCGCAGCTCGACGTCCAATGATCTTCTTAGGGGAAAGAGAAGGAGCTTCAAGGCTTCCAAGAGGAACACGAAATTCTCCAGTCATAGAACCATCATATTCACATCCGACACACTGTGTATGGTTTTCTTTGTTCTCTGTGACAACAACCGCATCTACGTAAATTCCAGGTACCTTTACAAGTTTTGGATCAACGTCTTTGACAACTTTTTCTACCTGTACGATAACTTTACCACCACAGTTTTTTGCAGCTTGTGCGATCGCAGTAGCTTCAGCAGTACAACATTCATGTTCCATTGTAATGTTTCCATATTCATCCGCATAAGTAGCACGGATCAGTGCGACATCGACATGGATCGCCTTATATAAGAGGCGTTCTTCTCCGCAGATATTAACAACTTCTACAAGATCTTCGGTTGTGATATCATTTAATTTTCCACCTTCTACACGTGGATCTGCAAATGTATAAAGACCAACATGTGTTAAAGTACCAAGTTTCTTGGCAGCAATATCACGATAAAGCTGTGATAAAGTACCTTGAGGAAGGTTATAGGCTTTGATCTTATTTTGCATGATCAACTCACCAAGTTTAGGAGCCATATTATAGTGACCAGCAATAACCGTTGATGTCATACCCTCATGTGCAAAATGATCAGCACCACTTCCATCACGATTTCCCTGTCCAGCAGCATAAAAGTAAGTCAGATTTTTTGGGGAACCGGTTTCTAAAAATCGTTTTTCTAACGCAGAAGTTAATTCTTCTGGCAGATCACATGCTACAAAACCGTTGGTAGAGACGGTCATACCGTCTTCTACCAAGTTTGCAGCCTCAGCAGCAGTTAAAATTTTTACTTTAGCCATGGCTTTTTCCTCCCAAAATCACTCTAGAAATCTGTAAGATTTGCTTTACGTTTCTCTAAGAAAGCTGTCATACCTTCTTTTTTGTCATCAGTTGAGAATGCAAGACCAAATAAGTCTGCTTCTAATGTTAATCCGCTTGAAAGGTCTGTTTCTGTACCAGTGTTGATTGCTTCTTTTGCAAGAGAAACAGCATAGCTTCCTTTGCTCATGATCTTCTCAGCCATTGCCTTACAGGTATCAAGTAATTCAGCCTGAGGAACTACTTTGTTAGCAAGTCCGATTCTGTAAGCTTCATTAGCATCGATCATATCACATGTAAAGATCAATTCTTTTGCACGTCCTTTACCAACCAGACGAGCAAGACGCTGTGTTCCACCGAAACCAGGAAGGATACCAAGTCCTGTTTCAGGCTGTCCGAATTTTGCGTTATCAGATGCGATACGGATATCACAAGCCATAGAGATCTCACACCCACCACCTAATGCGAAACCATTGACAGCAGCGATCGTAACCTGAGGCATTGTTTCAAGTTTTAAGAAAGCTTCTTTTGCAAGCATTCCCATTTTTCTACCTTCTGCAGGTGTTGCATTTACCATTTCAGAGATATCAGCTCCAGCAACGAAAGCTTTTGCTCCAGAACCTGTTAAGATCACAACTTTGATATCTTTTCTCTCAGAAATTTCAGAGAAGCAAGCATCAAGTTCTGCTAAAGTTTCACTGTTTAGGGCGTTTAAAGATTTTGGACGGTTAATAGTAACAACGGCGATTTCGTTTTCCACTTCCATTAATAAATTGTTCATAATATATCCTCCTACATAGATTAAAAATAAATAATAAAATAATAAACAATGTATGCAATTTTTGGCAACACGAATATTTAGCATACAAATAACTTGTACCTACATTATGCGCCCTTGTTATTAATTTGTCAATAAAAATTAGTGAAAATATATAAAAAAATAAAAGAATAAAAAAATGTATTGACAAAATGCACAAATAAAAATATAATTAGCACACAAAGTATTTGTACGCAAGTAATAAGGTAAACAAACAATTACAAAGGCGTTCAGATAAAGTGATAATAAAAGAGAATAAGCCTAAGTAAGAAGAAAGGAAGATGTACGATGAATTTTGAATTAACACAACAGCAGGCAGCCATTCAGGAAACAGCAAGAAAATTTGCACAGGAAGAATTACTTCCAGGAGTATTAGAAAGAGATGCAAACAGTGAATTCCCAGTCGAACAGTTTCATAAGATGGGAGAACTTGGATTAGTCGGTCTTCCATATCCCAAAGAAGTTGGAGGACAGGGTGCAGATTATCTTTCCTATGTATTAGCAGTTGAAGAAATTTCCAAAGTTGATGCATCTATGGGAATTGGATATTCTGTTGTAACTTCTCTTTATGGTGGAAGTATCATGAACTCTGCAGCACCAGTAGAGAAGAAGAGAGAATTCTTAGAGGAAGTATTATCAGGAAAATGCTTCGGTTCCTTTGGACTGACAGAACCTAACGCAGGGTCTGATGCTGGTGGATGTGTCACAGTAGCAGAAAAAGATGGTGATGATTACATCTTAAACGGATTAAAATGCTTTAATACAAATGGACCATTAGCAGATTACACAGCGGTTTATGCACTGACAGAACCAGAAAAGAAAGCCAAAGGATTATCTTGCTTTGTAGTTAAGAAAGGAACACCTGGATTCAGTGTTGGAAAGATTGAAGATAAGATGGGAATCCGTTCTGCACAGGTATCAGAGATGATCCTTGAGAATGTAAGAGTACCAAAAGAAAATATGATTGTAGAATCTGGACAGGGATTCAAACTTGCAATGAAAACATTGGATGGTGGACGTATCGGTGTTGCTGCCCAGGGACTTGGAATCGCAGAAGGTGCATTTGAGATTGCCAAAGAATATCTAAAGACAAGAGAACAGTTTGGAAAACCATTATATAGAAATCAGTATCTTGCATTCAAGATGGCAGAACTTGAGATGGAAATCGAAGCAGCGAAATTAATGTTATATAAAGCAGCAACAGATAAACAGGAAGGAAGACCATACTCACTGCCAGCAGCGAAAGCAAAATATTTATGTACAGAAGCAGCAATGCATGTTACAACAGAAGCTGTACAGATGTTAGGTGGAAACGGATATATGAAAGAATATCATGTAGAACGTATGATGAGAGATGCGAAGATCACACAGATTTACGAAGGAACAAATGAAATCCAGAAACTGATCGTAAGCGGAGCAATCTTCCGATAGAAAAGAATATAAAATTAAAAATTTCTTCTCCTTAAGTAAAAAGTTATCGGATAGGTTTGAACTATCTGATAACTTTTTTCTATTTCTTCATAGAAAATTTTAATGAAATCTACTATGAAACAAAAAAGGAGAGAAAACTAAATTACTTGACACATAAAAAAAAGCAAGCTACACTAATATTAGTGTGCGAAATATTTAAAGGAGAAATTATATGGAACTAACACAATGTATTAATTATTTATTAACAACAGCACAGCATAAAGTTTTTCAGGAGATGAGTTCCAGACTTGAAAAGTTTGATGTAACACCAGTTCAGTATGGTGTCATGTATTGTTTATGGATCGAAGGAAAAACAAAACCAAAAGAGATCGCAGCAGAATTAAAGCTAGAGAACTCTACGATCTCCGGAGTTTTAGAACGTATGGAGAAGAAGGAACTGATCGAACGTCAGGTAAGCAAAGAAGACCGTAGATTTATAGAAGTTGTATTAACAGAGAAAGGAAAAGCATTACAGAATCCGATCCTTGCGACGGTAGAAGAAGTGAATAAAGATGTATTGTCTGAGATGTCGCAGGAAGAACAAAGTGAACTGAAGAAAGCCTTGAGGATTCTGGGTGGACTGGAGGACGAATAAAGAGAACTCTGGTCATGACAGACAGGGATAAGTATGAGAGTAACAATTCGACAAATTGCAGAAGAATCAGGAGTTTCCAGAGGAACGGTAGACCGTGTATTGAATAACAGGGGAAAAGTTCGTCCAGAAGTAGAAGAACGAGTCCGTAAAGTAGCAGAGGAGCTTGGATATAAGCCAAATCTTTTAGGTCGTGCATTGATCAAGATGAAAGAGAATATCAAGATCGGTGTGATCCTTCAGGATACAGGAACGCCTTATTTAAAAACATTATCGGATGGGATCAAGAAGGCAAAAGGCGAAGTAGAAGATTTTGGTGGAACTGTCATTGTGAAAGCGGTAGATTATGGTAATGTAGAACAGACCTTAGCGGCAATGAATAAGCTGAAAGAAGCAGGGATCAAAGGGCTTGTGCTGATGCCTATCAATGATAAGAGAGTTCTTCAGAAGATCGATCAGTTTACAGAAGAATATGGGATATCCGTTGTCACAGTGAATGCAGATGTGGAAGATACAAAGAGAATTTGTTTTGTTGGACAGAACTCTGTACAAAGCGGCAGGGCAGCAGCAGGATTAATGCATGATATTCTAAGAGAAGAAGAAGGAACGATCGCAGTGATCTCTGGAATTGAGACGAATACTTCATTAAGTGACAGAATCTATGGATTTTGTGACGAGATGAAGAAAATTTCACCAAAGACTGAGATATTAGATACAAAATACTGCTTTGAGGATGATCTGATCGCAGCACATCTGACAGAGAGTATTTTGAACCGTTACGAAGATTTATCTGCGATTTATATTACCTGTCATGGAGAAAAAGGGGTATGTGATACCCTTAGGAAACATAAGAAGATGAAGAAAGTGACCATCATTGCATGTGATCTGTCACGGCAGAATTACAGATATCTAAAGAATGGAGACATCAAGTATCTGATCGGGCAGGATGGACGTTATCAAGGATATGAAGCTGTCATGACCTTATATCGGTTATTATTTAATGATGAGCCGCCCAAAAAAGAACATAAGTATACAGATATTATTGTAAAAACAAAGTACAATATTTAATGATGTAAGTGAGAATAAGAACAAGATCAGGGAAATATCCTTGGTCTTGTTCTTATTTTCGTACATTTGCACAAAATTTAGGAAGAATTTTTGTGCAGTTTACCAATTGTGTGCTCGAACACAAAGTGCTATAATTCAAAACATAAAAGATGTGCTCGAACACAAAACACAAAAAACAAATCAAAAGCGTATTAGAAAAGGAGAAACAATTATGGTAAACGTAGGAATTATTGGAGCAGGAAGAATCGGACAGGTACACATGAACAGCATTTTAACAAGAGTACCAAATGCAAAGATCAAAGCAGTTGCAGATCCATTCTTAAGTGAAGAAGCAGACAAGAAAGCAAAAGCAGCTGGAGCAGAGTATACAACAAAAGATTACAAAGATATCTTAGCAGACAAAGATATTGATGCAGTGATCATTTGTTCATCAACAGATACTCATTCCCCAATCTCAATTGAAGCGATCAAAGCAGGAAAACATGTATTTTGTGAAAAACCGATCGATCATGATGTAGACAAGATCAAAGAAGTTATCAAAACATTAGAAGGAACAGGGCTTAAATATCAGGTAGGATTTAACAGAAGATTTGACCACAACTTTGAAGCAGCACAGAGAGCTGTTGTCAATGGAAAGATCGGAGCACCTCATATCATCAAGATCACATCAAGAGATCCTGAGCCACCAAGTGCTGAATATGTAAAAGTATCTGGAGGAATGTTCCTTGATATGACAATTCATGATTTTGATATGGTACGATTCCTTGCAGGATGTGATGCAGAAGAAGTTTATGTACAGGCAGCAAACCTTGTAGATCCTGAGATTGGAAAAGCAGGTGATGTTGACACAGCGATCATCACATTGAAGATGGAAAATGGAGCACTTGCAGTAATCGATAACTCTCGTCAGGCAGTTTATGGATATGATCAGAGAGCAGAAGTATTCGGATCTAAAGGAATGGTAGCGATCAAGAATGATTCTGATTCTACAGCAGTGATCAGCAACGAAGATGGTGTAACAGGAGAAAAACCACAGTTCTTCTTCCTTGAAAGATACATGGATGCATATGGAAAAGAAATGGTTCAGTTCATTGATGCAATTGAAAATGACACAGAAACACCATTAGGAGTAGAAGATGGATTAAAACCAGTACTTATGGGACTTGCAGCAAAGAAATCAGTAGAAGAAGGCCGTCCAGTAAAAATTTCAGAAATTGAATTCTAATTTGAAGGAGAGTGTATATGGAAAAACATACAAATGAGGTTGAAGACAATCAGATGAGAGCACTTAGCTGGAAGACCAGAGTGTCTTACGGCTTAGGTGATACAGCGTGTAACGTTGTATACGGAATGATCGGAAGCCTGTTAACGATCTTTTATACTGATTATGTTGGAATCAGTGCAGCAGCGATTGGTGTGATCATGCTGATATCCAGAATTTTTGATGGATGTTCTGATGTTATCATGGGATTCGTTGTCAATAAAACACACAGCAAATATGGTCAATCCAGACCATGGATCTTATGGATGGCGATTCCATATGCAGTATCGGCAGTATTATTATTCACAGTACCACATACTGCAACTAACATACAGTTAATATATATTTTCGTAACTTATAACTTTACAGCAACGGTCTGCTATACAGCGTTGAATCTTCCATACGGAAGTTTATCTGCGATGATGACAAGATCTTCCAGAGAAAGAGATATGTTAAGTATCGTTCGTATGGCACTTTCTCCGATCGGAAGAATCATGGCAGTTACATTTACAACACCACTGGTTAAATTATTTGGGGATGACCAGGCAGCGTGGGTAAAGACAATGGCGATCTGGGCAGTCTTAGCACTCCTAATGCTGATCACGTGTTTTAAAAACTGTGAAGAAAAAGTTAAGATCAAAGTAGTGAAAAAAGAAAAGATCCCTGTAGGAAAGACATTTTCAGCATTACTGAAAAACCAGTATTTCTGGGCAGTACTGATCTTATGGATGATGCAGAACGTCATCACATCGATCACAGGAACGATCCTTCCATACTACTGTAAGTATATTCTTGGAAATGATACATGGATGTACAGTGTATTATACATGGTAGAAACAGTTACATTGATCGCAGCTACTTTATGCAGTCCGTTATTATTAAAACGACTTGGAAAGAGAAATATGTCCTTGATCGGGTGTATCGGATGTCTGATCGGACAATTCGTATTCATGGTCAAGCCAGAGAGTTTTTATTGGTTACTTGGATGTTGTATCATCAGAGGAATCTGTTTTGCACCATTAAACTCTGTAATCTTCGGAATGTTAGGAGATGTTGTAGAATTTGGTCAGTGGAAAACACATTTACGTCAGGAGAGTTTCATCTTCGCGATCGGATCTGTTGGTACAAAGCTTGGAAACGGAATCACAGCTGCAGTTTTAACACAGTTATTAGCATTTAGCGGATATGTCAGCAAAGCTGGTGTTACAACACAGCCACAGTCAGTTGTTAATATGATCATGAATATCTATAAAGTAGGACCATTGATCGTATGGGTAACAGTCGTTATTATCTTACTTCTGTACAGATTGGATAAAAAATATCCAATGATCATGAAAGAATTAGAAGAGAGAGAAGCAAGAGGCGAATTATAAAAATTTTGCACAGTGTGTGCTCGAACACAAGAAAGGAATAAGAGATGTTTGATAAGAATAAAGTAAAATTAGGAATTGCACCAATCGCATGGACAAATGATGATCTTCCAGATCTTGGAGCTGAAAATACATTTGAACAGTGTGTCAGTGAAATGGCACTTGCAGGATTTACAGGGTCAGAAGTAGGAAATAAATATCCAAAAGATCCAGCAGAATTAAAGAAAGCATTAGATCTTCGTGGAATCGAAATTTGTAATCAGTGGTTTTCATCTTTCCTGATCACAAAACCATTAGAGGAAGTAGAAAAAGAATTCCGTGCACAGTTAGAGTTCTTAAAAGCAATGGGAGCAAAAGTGATCGGAGCTTCTGAACAAAGTTACAGTGTACAGGGACAGGAAGATACACCAGTTTTTGGACATAAATATGTGATGGACGATGAAGAATGGGATACATTCTGCAACGGAATGAATTATCTTGGAAAGATTGCAAAAGAGGAATATGGAATCGCATTAACATTCCATCATCATATGGGAACAGTCGTACAAGACCCAGATGAAGTAGAACGCATGATGGCAAATACAGATCCAGAATACGTAAGTTTATTATTCGATACAGGACATTTTACTTACTGTGGAGCAGATCCATTAGAAATGGTGAAAAAATATGTAAACCGTATTAAACATGTGCATTTAAAAGATATCCGTCCAGAAGTTGTAAAAGAAGTGAAAGACAACGATTTAAGCTTCCTTGAAGGAGTAAGAAGAGGTGCATTTACAGTACCTGGAGATGGATGTATTGATTTTGATCCGATCTTTAAAGTATTAGAGGAGAATGGATATGAAGGATATATGCTTGTAGAAGCAGAACAAGATCCAGCAAAAGCAAATCCATTAGAATATGCGATCAAAGCACGTAAATTTATCAGAGAAAAAACTGGATTATAAACCAGGAGAAAGAGGCATATTATGGGGAATACATTGATCACGATCAGCCGACAGCACGGAAGCGGCGGAACAAAAGTAGCACAGATTTTGGCAGAGAAATTAGGAATATGGTACTACAACAGAGAGATTCTTTATATTGCCGCAGATAAGATTGGATATGATTCTCTCAATGAAAAGAGCATGGATGAGATTAATTATAAAAAGGCTTCCAAATATATGGAAGGGCTTAGTATCATGACAGGTTCAAGAAATCATATTCCAGTTTATAATCAGATGTTCAAAGAACAGTCTAAGATCATAAAGAAATTAGCTGGGTACGGATCTGGCGTCTTCTTAGGAAGATGCGCAGATTACGTATTAAAAGATGAACCGGGAGTGTGCTCCGTGTATCTTTATGCAGAGGAATCTTACCGTATAAAGCATCTGTCAGAAAAAGAAGGAAGAGCCGTAACAGCAGAAGAAATCCGAAAAGAAGATAAGATGCGTTCATCATACTACAGTTATTATACTGGAAGAAACTGGTATGATATGGAAAATTATGATCTTGCGATCAATCTAGCGACCATTGAAGCAGAAGAAGCTGCACAATTGATCCTTGATTATATGAAAAAAAGAAAATAAACTCCAAATTGATTGACAACATTACAAGAAAGTGCTAAATTATTATCAAAAGATAACCAATAAATGCTCAATAGATAATCAAGAAGGAGAAATAAGATGAAAAAAAGAAATGGAATGATGGCAGCAGGAGCTTTCGCGATCTTGTTTACTGGATTTCCACATATATGGTCAATTTATCAGCCATATGTACTCTCGGAGACAGGCTGGAATGAAAGTATGGTATCAATTTGTTTTTATCTTCCAACTTTGTTTTTTGTAGTTGGTAATATATTTGGTGGAAGAATCTATGATAAAGGATACGAAAGAATGACTCTCGGAATCGGAGGGATCGTATTTGCAGGTGGAATCATATTATCAGCATTGACTTTAGGAATTCATCCAGTGATCACTTATATGACGTTAGGTGTCATGCAGGGAATCGGACAAGGAATGATCTATGCAGTTGTACTTGCAACAGCACAGAAGTGGTTTCCTCATAAGACAGGGTTTGCTTCAGGAGTAGTGATCACAGCGAATGGATTATGTGGATTTATCTTATCTCCAGTCAGTAAACTCTTATTAGAAAGAGGTGGAGTAAGACTGACATTGGTGTCTGTTGGGTTTCTGGTTTTCTTATCAGCAGTCTGTGCAGTTTGTTTTGTCAGACAGCCAGAGGTAGAAAATATAGAAGCAAAAGAAGATCAGATATATGAAGGACAACAATATACATCAGCTCAGATGATGAGAACAAAGAAGTTTTATTATCTTGTAGCCACGATGATGTGTGGTCTGATGCCGTATTATCTGGTGTCACCAATCTCACAGACAATTCAGATTGAGAGAGGAATTTTACAGGCAGTTGCTGTAGGTTCCGTGATGGCAGGATCTATATTGAATGCGGGGATCAGACTGATACTTCCAACACTTGCGGACAGAGCAGGAAGGATCACTTGTATTCAAGGTGTTTTGTTTGTTGCAATGATTGCTATGCTCTTTTTACTCAGTGGAAATAACAGGCTCATCACAATGGCAATTATCCTGGCCTATGGATGTTTTGGCGGTATTATGGGAAGTTTTCCATCATTATCAAGTGAGGTTTTTGGACTTCGATACGCAGGACAGAATTATGGAATTATAATGTCAGGGATCATCATCGTAACGATTACCTCGCCGGTCATATCGAATATGATACTGATCCATGGATTATCAGAGGTAGTAAGATTTATGACAGGATTTTGTTTTGCAGTGATCGCATTAGGATTTAGTATGTTATTAAAAAAAGAGATAAATCAATCAGGAAAGGAAGTAAAAAATTATGGCACTTGTTAAAATGAAAGATCTGCTTCTTAGAGCACAGAAAGAAAACAAGGGATGTGGAGCATTCAGTGTAGGAAATATGGAGATGGTAAAAGGTGCGATCAAGGCAGCAGAAGAACTTGATACACCGATCATCCTTCAGATAGCAGAAGTGAGATTAGATCATTCACCACTGCATCTGATGGGACCTATGATGTTAGAGGCAGCAAGAAATGCAAAAGTAGATGTTGCGGTACATCTGGATCATGGATTAAAATTTGAGACGATCAAAAAAGCATTAGAATATGGTTTTACATCTGTTATGCTCGATGCATCTAGAGATTCATTTGAAGAAAATATTGAAAAAACAAAGAAAGTGGTAGAGCTTGCAGCAAAATACGGTGCCACTGTTGAGGCAGAATTAGGGCTTGTTGGTGGAAGTGAAGATGGAAAAAGTGACCATGGAATCCGCTGTACAAACCCAGAAGATGCAAAGATTTTTTGTGAAGAAACAGGAATTGATGCACTGGCAGTAGCGATCGGAAATGCACATGGAGATTATCCAGTTGCACCGCAGTTAGAATTTGGTGTGTTAGAAGAAATCCATAATAGAACAGGAATCCCTCTTGTGCTTCATGGAGGAAGCGGGATCACAGATGCTGATTTCCAGAAAGCTATATCACTTGGAATCCGCAAAGTCAATATTGCAACAGCAAGCTTTAAGAGCTTGACAAAAGAAGTAGAAAACTATCTGGCAACAGAAGGTGCACATAATTACTTTGATATGAATGAGGCAATGGTACTTGGAACGTATAAGAATGTAAAACATCATATCGAAGTATTTAACTGTAAATAAATGATAAATGAAAAATGAAACAGGTATTGCATGAAAAAATGCAATACCTGTTTTTTTAGTGCGCCTTGCGGCGCACGTCACTAATGGATGAAAGTTCCTAATCCGCCCTAGTAGTGGGAAGGATACAGCCAAGACCAAGGGTGTCCATCGTGAGGTGGAATCTGAAGGAAGGTGGAGGCAAATCTCTGGTCTGACGAACAGAAATCACATCAGGCTATAGTTAAGGATAAGGTTGCTAAACAAACCAAAGTCCAATAACTACTCGGAATTAACTGTAGTAAATGTGGCAGATATATGGAGAGAAAGTGACGTGTGGTACCAAGGGAGGTCTCGTCAGCGGACGAAAACAGAGTATGAAGTCCGTCAGTAACAACGAATGGCGAGAAGTCAGCAGAAGCCATAGTAAACCAGTGGTTGCAAACACTGGCGAAGGGCTGAACTTTAGGAGGCACAAGCAATGAATGTAACTGAAAGTAGATTTAAGAACAGACAACTTCATATAGAGGACTATCTGCAAATGGTATCTGCGGAACAGAAAGAGTATGCAGAAGTGTTCGACTACTCTAAGATTACTGAAAAGAGCGGTGTCATCACAGACTATTGGACGAACAATCTCTTGGATTTGATTTTGCGAAAAGACAACCTTAACAGCGCCTATAAGCAAGTCAAGAAAAACAAAGGGAAAGGTGGAATCGATGGTATGCAGGTGGATGAACTTCTGCCCTTCCTTAGAGAAAACCAAGATACTTTAATCCGAAAGATAAGGGAGGGGAAATATAAACCCAACCCGGTTCGCAGGGTAGAAATACCAAAGGAAACAAAAGGCGAGTTCCGAAAGTTGGGAGTTCCAACTGTTGTTGACAGAGTTATCCAACAGGCAATAGCGCAGGAACTATCGCCAGTTTATGAGGAGCAATTCTCAGAGAACAGTTTTGGTTTCAGACCAAAGCGGGGAGCACACGATGCCCTCAGACAATGTCAAAAGAATGTAAATGATGGCTATGTATATGTGGTAGATATGGACTTGGAAAAGTTCTTCGACACGGTATGCCAGAGTAAGCTGATAGAGGTATTGTCAAGAACCATCAAAGATGGCAGAGTTATATCTTTGATACACAAATATCTGAATGCGGGAGTGATCGCAAAAGGAATGTTTGAACGTACAGAGGTCGGTATGCCACAAGGTGGTCCGCTTAGTCCGTTGCTTAGTAATGTAATGCTGAATGAATTGGACAAGGAACTGGAAAGCAGAGGACATAGATTTGTCCGATATGCAGACGACTGTATGATTTTTTGTAAGAGCAGGAAAAGTGCGGAAAGAACCTTGAAAAACATTATCCCGTTCATTGAAGGAAAACTATTTCTGAAAGTAAACAGGAAGAAAACGGAGGTGTCTCACATCAGCAAAGTCAAATATCTTGGCTATAGCTTTTATAGATATAAAGGTAAATGCAGATTCAGAGTACACTCAAAGTCGGTAGTGAAGATGAAGAATAGAATCAGAGAACTTACCGACAGGAACAAAGGCATTAGCAATGAAGTACGAGAAAAGAGGTATCAAGAGTATGTGCGGGGATGGGTGGAATACTTCAGGCTCGCAGATATGAAAGAGCTCCTCCGAAAAACGGATGAATGGGCAAGGCGGAGAATCCGAGCGGTCTATTGGAAACAGTGGAAGAAAATCAAAACGAAATACCGAATGCTGAAAGCACTAGGTTTAGAGGATTGGAAAGCCAAGGAACTAGCCAATAGTAGAAAAGGTTATTGGAGAATGGCGAAAGTCTTGAACCAAATCTTTTCAAAGAAAATAATAGCCAAGCTGGGATATACATCCATGCTCGACTATTATCTAATAATCTGTGAAAACTAAAGAACCGCCGTATACGGAACCGTACGTACGGTGGTGTAGGAGGACGGTAAATAAAATAATTATTTACCTCCTACCCGATTGTAGGAAATTGGAATTGTAGGATTCTTTCTTGGTTGCAAAAAGAAAAAAACAGAGTTATAATATATGCGTGCACGATAACGCAAAAGAAAAGAGGAGAAAAAATGGCAGTGACAATGCAGCAGATCGCAGATCTGGCAGGTGTATCAAGAGGAACTGTAGATAGGGCGTTGAATAACCGTGGACGTATTCGACCGGAAGTGGCAGAGAAGATTAAGATGATCGCAAAGGAACTTGGATATCAGCCGAATATTGCGGCAAAGGCACTATCGTCAGGCAATCAGATCCTGCGGATCGGAGTTATTTTGCAATATGCAGATACCCCGACAATCCAGACAGTATTAGAAGGAGCTAAGGATGCAAAACAAGAAGTAGAACGGTTTGGCGGACGTGTGATGATCGACCAGATCAAGGGTGGAGATGTAAGACAGGTGCTGGACATTATGCGGGGTTATAAAGAAGCAGGTATGAAAGGAATCGTATTGATGCCATCGAATGATGAGATGTTGAAGAATACGATCAATCGTTATGTAGATGATGGAATTGAGATCATAACGATCAATTCGGACCTTGAAGATACAAAGAGACGTTGTTTTGTAGGACAGGATAATTATGCAGGAGGCTGTGTTGCAGGAGGTCTGATGGGAGAGATCATTCCTGATGGTGGAAAGGTCATGATCATATCAGGATCTGCAGACAATACAGCAACTGTGAAGCGAACCAAAGGATTTATAGCGGAATTAAGCTATCATTATCCATCGATCAAAATCCTGGAGCCAAGATTTGCATATGATGATAACTGGGTAGCAGGAAAATTATTAGAAGAACAGTTAGAGATCACGCCAGATCTGAAAGGAATCTATATGCCAGCACAGGGAGAAATCGGGGTATGTAAGATTCTTAAAAAATATGAATTAGAGAAGAAGATCAAGCTGATCGTACATGATTATGAGGGAGAGAATAAGAAGAATCTGAAAGAAGGTGTGATCGATTTTGTATTAAGACAGGATGCTTATGCACAAGGATACGAGTCGGTAATGGAGATTTTTCATAGTCTTTGTGGAAATCCAGGGCATAAAGAAGAATTTTGTTATGAAGATATTGTAATCAAAACACGATGTAATCTGTAAAGAGGAGAGAAATATTCAGGATACAGAAAGGATATTTCTCTCCTCTTTTTGTACTCAAATAGGATTTTCAAAAAGGTAAAAGGATAGATTTTGATAAAACTGCACAAATATCAAAACAAAAGATTGTGCATCTTCGACATTGTGTGCACGTGAACGCAATGCTAAGATAAATACATCAAAAGGAAAACAAAACAAAAACATAAACACAAAACGGAGGAGAAGGTTGAAAAAGAATAGTAGAGGACATCCATTCCATTAAGGACATCACAAAGAGACTAAAGCAGGTATACTGAATATGCCTATGGAAACAATTATAAAAAGAAAGCTGCAATAAGCCAACGTTTTTTATGACGTTTTGTGCCTTGAGCAGCGCGAAAGGAATGAATATAAAGATGAAAATTGGATTTAACGAAGCAACAGCATTAGAGTGTAAAGGGCAGTCTTTGATTGCAGATTTAGAAGCATGTGAAAAATATGGATTTGATTATATTGAAATCCGTTTTGACTGTATTAAGGATTATTTAAAAGAACATACATTGGAAGAATTAGCAGATTGGTTTAAGAATCATCGTTTAAAACCATGGGCTTACAATACATTGCTCTTCTTTAATCAAAGAGACGAAGCAGGAAAGAGAGAGATTGATGAAGAGACAGAATTTATCATGGAAGTAAGTAAAGCTATTGGTATGAAGATGCTGATCACAGTTCCAGCCTTTGATGTTAAAGATAAATCAGTCAGTGAGATCAAAGAAGAAGCAGTCGAAAGATTACGTTATTTATCTGACAAAGTTGGAGAAGACATTAAAATTTCACTGGAATTTTGTGGGGCTCCAAATTGCTCTATCAATCAGTTTGGAACAGCATATGATATAGTTAAAACAGTTGATCGAAGCAATGTTGGAATTACGGTTGATACATTCCATTTCCATGAAATGTGTTCAAAATTAGAAGATCTGAAGGCAGCAGATGGTAATAAGATTTTTGCATATCACTTAAATGATTGTGAAGACCTGCCACTTGGCTCTTGCGGAGATGACAAACGTTTATGGCCAGGAGAAGGTGTTGTTGATCACGAAGGAATTGCGTCAGCATTAAAAGAAATTGGATTTGATGGAGTTTGCACGATTGAAGAATTCAGACCTGAATATTACGAAATGTCACATGATGAAAATGTGAAAAAGGCAGCAGAGGTGACAAGAGAATTCGTAAATAAATATTTCTAAAACTGGAAGAGTTGGTAAGATTAAAAGATTTTTGTTATTTTATTGATATAACACATTTGAAAAAGAAGCAGGAAACTATGGTTGTTCCTGCTTCTTTTGATCATTATGGTGTTTCTATCTTAATGGAATGCAGCTTAGCAAAATTACAGAATTCTTTACCAGGAAGTTGATCCGTAAGAACGTGATCAATATCTTCAAATGGACAAAACGTCATCAATGAAAAATTACCAAATTTGGAATGGTCAGCAAGTGCAAAACGGATCGTACTGTTTTCAATCACAGATTTTTTTACCAGATATTCTTCAGGAGATGCATTGCTAAGTCCGTTTTGAATGGAAATCCCGGTACAAGACATAAAAGCTTTGGTAATATTGTAAGCTTTGAGGTATTCAGCGATATTTCCATCAACAAAAGATAAAGTTTCTCTCTTTAAGAATCCGGGAAGAGAAATTACATTTAAGTTTTCATAAGGAATGGCTTTTAGAGAAACCTGCAGGCTATTTGTAAGGATCGTACATTCCTTATCAGTTATAAAATCAATAATATTATGACATGTTGTACCACTGTCAATAAAGATCGTATCATGATCACACACATGAGATGCAGCCAATTGACTGATGAGTCGTTTTTCTTGCATTAAGCTTTGATGGCGTGTGGAAAAAGGAAGCAGCATCTTTGAGGCAGGAAAATCTGCGATCGTAACGCCCCCATAAACTTTCTTGATCTTCCCAGACTGTTCAAGAGTTGCGATATCTCTTCGGATTGTGTTCTTTGATACATTAAATACTTCGCACAACGTATCAAGAGAGACAGATTTTTTTTCACGGATATATAATTCAATTTCATCAATTCGTTTCGTTCTCATAACAAATTCCTTTTAAATATTTTTATTCACATAGACCCTATTATTATAATATACTATAAATGGTAAAAAAAGAGATAAGAAAGAATTTGACACAAAAATAGAGAAATGATAGATTATAACCAGAAAAAAGTGCAGGTGAGAGTATGAAGATAACAATCAAACAGATTGCGGAGATCGCTGGAGTACATCGCTCTACAGTAGATAAAGTTTTACATAACAGAGAAGGTGTCAGCCAAGAAGTAAGGCAGCGGGTACAAAAGATTATAGATGAATATGGCTATCGTCCAAATCCAATCGGACAAGCATTAAAGAAACAAGATCAGAAGATAAAAATAGGTGTCATATTATTAGAGGTTGATGCAAAAGAAAGAATCCTTTCTGGAATCAAAGAAGGATTAAGTGCATACCAGTCTTTTGATATTGAACTAATGTATCATACGGTGAATTATCCGGATGTTGGTGAACAGATCCGTCTGATCCATAAGATGATCGAGCAAAAAGCAGATGGGATTATTTTAAGTCCGATCAACTCACCAGAGATCGTGAGTGTGATCGACTATTGTAATGGACTTCATATCCCGATCATCACAGTGAATACTGATGTAAAGGGAAGTCAACGTTTTTGTTTTATCGGACAGGAGGGAGAACGTGCAGGAAGAGTCGGAGGACGACTGATGGGAGAGTTCTTAAATGGTAAAGGAAATGTCGCTGTATTTACAAGTGACGGTCATGAACAACAATCATTTTCTTATAATAAAAGAGATAAAGGATTTCGAGCCATGATTAAAGAAACTTATCCAAAGATGCATGTGTTAAAAAGTATACGAACCGATGAAGATGCTATGACGATCGCAGAAGAAACAAGGAATCTTTTAGAAAAAGAAAAATATTTAAAAGGAATATTTATCACTTGCGGAGGTGTAAGAGAAGTAGGAAAAGTGTTAAAGGAACAAGGAAAAGAGGATATTAAGGTTATTTGTTACGAAGATTATCCGGATATTTTGCAGTTGTTAAAGGAAGAAGTCGTGGATGCAACGATCACAAGCCAATTAAAAGTTCAGGGAAAACAATCCATAGAGTATTTGTTAGATTATCTTGTCTATGATAAAAAACCACCGAAAAAACATTTGTATACCAATATAAGAATCCTATTAAAAGAATGTATTTATTAAGAAATGAGAGCCGAAATTTTATGAAATCAATAAAATTTCGGCTTTTTTAATAAAAATAAAGGAAATTATTTGTTGAAATTGTACATTGACAGAAACAATGAAAAAGAGTATTCTAAGTACATAAACAACGAGCACGAGCTCGCAATCGATGAAAGGAAGGTGCATATGGAGGAAAATATGATCATTACGATCAGCAGGCAGTACGGAAGTGGTGGTTCACAGGTGGCAAAGATCCTGGCAGAACGGATGGGGGTATGGTGTTATGACCGAGATATACTTACCATTGCTGCAGAACGGATTGGGAATGAAGAACTGACAGAAGATACCATCAATGATCTGAATTATAAACGAAATGATGTTGCATCTGCAGGAATCACAGGAGTTATGGGAATGGGAAATATTCCAATCTATAACCAGATGTTTTTAGAACAGGCGAAGATCATCAGGAAACTTGCAAATTATGGATCGGCAGTATTTCTTGGAAGATGTGCAGATTATATTTTAAAAGATATTAAGAATTGTACATCCGTTTATCTTTATGCAGATCGCGAATTTAGAAAGAACAGAGTCAAAGAAATTTATGGATCAAATGCTGAAATCATGGACAAAGAAGAAAAGAACAGAGCAGATTATTACAATTACTACACAGGAAATCGGTGGGGAGATATCAATAATTACGACTTTGCGATCAATACAAGTAAGGTAAGTTTTGAAGAAGCAGCAGATTTGATCTATCGCTTTGCAAAAGATAAACAAAAGAATTTAAAAGACAGATAAAAAAGATAAATATTTTTTTACATATTACGAGCACGAGCTCGCAAACAAAACAAAAACAGGAGGAAAAGAAAATGAGTAAAGATTTAAGAATTGGAGTTGTAGGTGTAGGAGCGATCGGAAGAACACATATCGAAAGGATCAATCATCAGTTACAAGGTGGAAAAGTAGTAGCATGCTCCGATGTAAATGCTGAATTTGGAAAATCAGTTGCAGATAAATATGGATGTAAATTTTATGCGGACGGAGAAGAAATGATCGCATCAGGAGATATCGATGCAGTGATCGTTACAACGATCGATCCATATCATGAACAGTATGTGATGGCTGCGATCAAAGCAGGAATTTATGTATTTTGTGAAAAACCTCTTGCGCCAGAAGCAGATGCATGTAAGAGAATTGTAGAGGCTGAGATCGCTAGAGGAAAGCAGTTAGTTCAGGTAGGATTCATGAGAAGATACGATAAAGGATATCGTCAGTTAAAAGAAGCAATTAAGAATCGTACATATGGAGAACCATTGTTATTACATTGTGCACACAGAAACCCAGCAGTGGATGAAAGTTATGATACACCAATGGCTGTTGAAAATTCCATGATCCATGAAATTGATGTCATTCGTTGGCTGCTAGATGAAGACTATGAAACAGCAGAAGTTGTATTTGCAAAAGATACACGAAGAACACATGCAAAATTAAGAGATCCACAGATCATGATTCTTACTACAAAATCAGGAGTCAGAATTGATGTAGAAGCTTTTGTAAATACTGGACATTGCTATGACATTAAGTGTGAGGTTTGCTGTGAAGATGCAATTTTAAATCTTCCTCAGCCAGAAAACATCGAAGTATGTGCGAATGCATTCAGAGGACATGCGATTCACAGTGATTGGTCTACAAGATTTGTTGATGCATACAATGTTGAAATTCAGGAATGGATTGATGCAACAAAAGAAGGAAGAGTGGATGGGCCAACAGCTTGGGATGGATATGTAGGACAGGTTACTGCAAAAGCTGCTTCTAAGGCACGTGATACACAGACAGTTGTTAAGATTGAAATGGAAGAAAAACCAGAATTTTATAAATAAAGATCAGGAGGTATGACGGATGAAAATAGCATTTGATGTAGATGTTCTTGCAAAACAAATGGATATTAATCGTATGGTTCATCAAGTAGCAGACTGGGGATATAAATATATTGAACAGTCTCCACATCCAAGAATCAACCCATTTTATAAACATCCTTTATTTTCAAAGGAATGTGAGGCGGAATACAAAAAGGCACTCCGGGAAACCGGAGTGGAGATTTCCTCCTTTATCGTTGTCTATCGCTGGTCAGGACCGACAGAAGAACAAAGAAAAATGGCAGTAGAAAATTGGAAGAAAATGATTGAGATCGCAGTAGACATGAATGTTCCAGTCATCAATACGGAATTTTCAGGGGATCCGAATCAGCAGGAAATTTGTAATGGAATGTGGTTCCGTTCGATGGAAGAATTATTACCGATCATCGAAAAAGAAGGATTACGTGTAGAAGTACAGTCTCATCCATATGATTTTTGTGAATTAAATAATGAAGCGTGTGATCTTGTGAAATCATTCCGGTCTCCAAATCTTGGTTATGTCTATTCTTCACCACATGGATTTTTCTATGACGAAGGAAAAGGTGATGTAAGAAGTATGCTTAAATACGCAGGGGATGAATTAACACATGTATTATTTGCAGACACATTTAATCAGACGTTAGATTGTAGATATATTGCAAATCCACCATGGTTAAATCAGAGAGGAAAATCAGATGTCACGATCCACCAGCATTTAGCCATGGGGGAAGGCGATGTTGATTTTGATGGAATCTTTGAGACATTAAGAGAGATAGATTTTGCCAATCGTCAATTAAGAGCGGATGCACCAAAAGTTGGTGGAGATAACATCGCATGTGTATCTATGTTTGGTTTTCCAGAAAAAATGGAGAAACAGGCACCAGAAGCAAGAGAAAGAATAGAAAGAGAATTATTATCAAAATAGTGTAGATTATGAAGAAAGGATGAAGATTATGAAATTATCAATTTGTACAGACGTTTTTGGAAAAATTCCATTTACAGAGATGTTAGATAAAGTAAAAGCCTATGGAATCGATGCGATCGAACTGACAACAGGTGGATGGGGAGGATGTTTTTTTGTACCATCAGCAGAAGAATTGATCAATGATGAGAAGAAATTGGAAGCTTTTAAAGCAGAGATCGATAAGAGAGGATTAGAAATTTCAGCATTAAATTGCTCTGGGAATCCATTGATCGATACACCAATGGGTCATGCACACAGCAAGACGATTCATGATACAGCTATTTTAGCAGGAAAATTAGGGGTAAAGACAATCGTAACAATGTCGGGGCTCCCAGCAGGAGCACCTGGAGATAAAACACCAAACTGGATCACATCTACAATTTCATGGCCAGAATATGATGGAGTGAATTATATGGTAGAAGCTGTGAATTATCAGTGGGAAGTTGCAGCAAAATGGTGGAAGGAATTTGCACAATTTGCAAAAGACCAAGGAGTGGAAAAAATCGCAATTGAAGAATTTCCATGTCAGTTAGTATACAATGTAAGAAGTTTAAAGAAACTTTGTGAGGTTGTGGGGCCAGAGTTAAGTAAGATGATCGGAATGAATCTAGATCCATCTCATCTTATGATTCAGGGAGCCGAACCAATCGCAGCTGCAAGAGAACTTGGTGATAAGATCTTCTATGTACATGGAAAAGATGCAAGAATCGAAAGAGGACTTGCGGATGTTGATGGACTATTAGAAAATCTTCCAGTAGACCAGTCAAAAGATCGTACATGGAATTATGTGGGTGTTGGTTGTGGTAAAGATCTTCAGTGGTGGAAAGAATTCTTTTCTGTTTGTCGTATGGTAGGGTATAATGGATATGTATCATTGGAGATGGAAGACTTGACAATGAGTGTGGAGGCTGGACTGGAAACATCTATTGATGCACTGAATCATACAATTAGCAAGTAAATACGAAAGAGGTGTTGAAATGGATTTAATCGGTTACAACAAAAGAGTACAAAAAGATAAAGTCACAGGATTTGAAAAATTTGCGTATGGATGTGGAGAAATATCTACCAATATCGTATTTACGATCGCGACAAGTTTGTTAACCATGTTTTATACAGATGTGGCACATGTTTCAGCGGCAACGATCGGTATGATCATTGCGATATCCCAAATATTTAATGGAGCTTCGGATATTTGTGCCGGATTTATCGTGGATCGTACAAGATCAAAATACGGAAGAGCCAGAGTCTGGATGCTACGAATGTCAGGACCATATGCAATCGCAGCTATTTTATTGATGACTGTTCCACAGATTGCACCAATGGCTCAGGCAATCTATGTTTTCATTACATATAATCTGATGTTAACGGTTGTATATACATTATTCCAGTTGCCATTTGCAACAACAATGACTTATATGACAAGAAGTCAGGAAGAACGAGCAAAGATTAACATTATTCGAATGGCTATGAGTCCAATTGGTAATATTCTAGTTACATTATTATTTACGCGTATTTTAAAAATGATGCCAAATGGTGGAATGGATTCACAGAAAAACTGGGTAATCCTTACAGCAATTTATGCAATTGGTGCTGCACTGATGATGCTATTTTGCTTTGTAAATGTTAGAGAACGAGTTGTAGTAAAAGATGAGGCAGCCGGAGATAAAGTACCATTAAAGAAGGCTTTACCTGCATTGTTTAAAAATAAATACTTTATCTTATTATTCTTATTCTTCGTTTCATTTGCAATGTATCAGACATTCCAAGGAACGATGGCTACATATTATTGTAAATGGATCATAGGAGATACAGATATTATTGGAAATGTAAATACAGCATGTTATGGTATTACAATCGTTGCAACATTGCTGTTAGGAAAAGTAATGCATCTTACATCGAAAAGAAACTGGTGTATCATTGGAGCGTTATTTATTATTGCAGGTTCCTTATTATTGATCTTAAATCCAACAAGTGTAGCGCTTGTAACATTTGGAGGGCTTCTTCGAGGGATTGGAATGACACCGATTCTTGGAATGATCTTTACAATGATCGCAGATTCTATAGAATATGGACAGTGGAAAACAGGACTTCGTACAGCCGGAGCAATTCAGTCAGCAACAACGTCAGGACAAAAATTTGGACAGGGAATTGGATCAGCATTGATCGGATTCATCATGCAGGGAAATGGATATAATGGTGATATGGCAGTCCAGAGTGCACATACATTACAGACGATTTCAAATTTGTTTATTTATGGGATTGCAATTTTAGGTGCGATCATGATCGTCATTTTACTATTTTACCATTTAGATAAAGAATATCCAAAGATCATAAGAGAATTGTTAGAAAGAGAATCAAAAGTAGTTTTAAAAGATTAAATCTTATACAAAAGTACAAAGAGCCGGACTTTAAAGCCCGGCTCTTATTTTGAAATTTATTTATCGAGTGGAATATAAGGAGAAGCAGTCATAGCAGCAGTAGCACTGTTAAAGATTTCTGCATTCTCAACCAGATATTTCACAAAGCGTTCCTTAAGAGAAAGCTTTTTTGTATTGGAATGATCATTTGGTGTATGATTTGTCATAATAAAAAACTCCTTTAAGTATTCTGTATCCAATATTACAAATTTTATCGTAGCATAAAGAAATAGAAAAATCAAATAGATACTTTTTCTTTACTTTTTTATGTACAAAAGCTATAATGAAACAAAGAATGTGCTATTTGTGTGCAAATAAGAAGAAAGGTGAGAAAGCACATGGCAGGAACGATCAAAGAAATTGCAGAAAAGGCAGGAGTATCAAGAGGAACGGTTGACAGAGCGTTAAATAACCGTGGAAGAGTCAATCCAGAGGTCGCAGAACGCATTTTTGAGATTGCAAGAGAGATGAACTATCAGCCAAAGAGAAAAAAGAAAGTATATAATCAAGGAAAGAAGATCAGGATCGGTGTCATTACCCAGTTAGCAAAATCTTCTTTTGTAAAGACGATCCATGCAGGAATCGACAAGGCTGAACAGGAGTTGGAAGAATTCGGTGTAGAGATCATTAGAAAACAGATTGACGGAGTAAGTGAAGATGCCCAATTGGAAGCGCTGGAAGAACTTTCGCAAGAACGGATCGATGGATTAGCGATCATGCCAGTCCAGTCTGAACGAATTCGGGAAAAGTTAAATGATATGGCGGAACAGAATGGTCTTCCAATCATAACATTTAACTCAGATATTGTCGGTACAAACAGAGTCTGCTATGTAGGACTTGACAATAAGAGAAGTGGTATGACAGCAGCAGGTCTTATGGGAATGTTAACCCGTGGAACTGGAAAAGTCCTAGTGATCACTGGTTTCTTTACAAACAGTGTCAATAATCTTCGTGTGGATGGATTTATTCAGGAATTAAAAATGTCATATCCGGAGATTGAACTTCTGGGAGTTCAGAGCAGTTTTGATGAGATGAGTGAAGTGGAGAAAATCGTTGAGAATACGATAGAGATCGCTCCAGATCTTACTGGCATTTTTGTAGTTTCCGGTGGTCAGGCGGGTGTATGCAAAGCAATGCAAAAGCTTAACATGGAAACACGCCCATATGTGATCGGGTATGATGTGACACCGACAAATATCAAGGCATTGAAAGAAGGAACCTATGATTTCCTGATCGATCAAGAAGGCTTTGAACAAGGATACCGTCCACCACATCTGTTATATAATATGATAAGAAAAGGCGAGAAGATAGAGAAAGAGTATGCTTATACGGATATCAGTATAAAGACAAAGTACAATTTGTAAAAGAATAATAAAGAAAAAAGAGGTTTTGGAATCTGTTGAAATTTGCAATAGATTCCAAAACCTCTTTTGTTGTGCAAAAAATTTATGCAGAAGCGGTATGAGAACAAAATTGATATGAATGCATTAAAGAGAGTGTGCTTTTGCGTGTTAAATGGAGCAGAATTTATTTAAAATGCACAAAAACAGTGAAACAAAATTGTGCAAAAAGATGAAAAGAAAGAAAAAGACAAAAAACACTTGCACACCAAATGCGTGCGTGGTAATATAAGCACATAAAGAAAACACGCAAAACAAAAATGAAAAGCACGCAAAGCACATGATATGAGGTGAAGGTTATGAGATATGTAGAATTTGATGAAACAAGACCTATGGATTTAATTTTATTAGGACGTGTAGCAATTGATTTTAATCCATCAGAAGATGAGCCATTTGGACCACTTGAGAATGTCAGAACTTTTAAGAAGTATGTTGGTGGTTCTCCAGCAAATATCGCAGTTGGGGTTACAAGACATGGATTAAAAGCAGGATTTCTTGGAAAAGTATCTGATGATAAGTTTGGTAAATTCGTAGTTGACTTCTTTAATAAAGAAGGAATTGATACAAGCCACATTACAAAATGTACAAACGGTGAAAAACTAGGACTTACATTTACAGAAATGCTATCAGAAAAAGAAAGCAGCATCCTGATGTATCGAAATTGCATCGCAGACTTACAGTTATCTGTCGATGACATTGATGAAGATTACATCAAACAGTCAAAAGCAATCCTGATCTCAGGAACAGCACTTGCAGAAAGCCCATCAAGAGAAGCAGCTTTAAAAGCAGTGATGTTAGCAAAGAAAAATGATACAAAGATCATTTTTGATATTGATTATAGAGAATATAACTGGAAGAGTGAAGATGAAATCTCTATTTACTATTCTATGGTAGCAAGAGAAGCAGATATCATCATGGGATCCAGAGAAGAGTTTGACTTAACAGAGAAATTGATTCAGCCAGGAAGAACAGATGAAGAAACAGCAGCTGCATGGCATGCATACAATGCGAAGATCGTTGTGATCAAACATGGTATGAAAGGATCTACAGCATACACGATTGATGGACAGAACTTCTCAATCAAACCATTCCCAGTCAATGCAAGAAAAGGATTCGGTGGAGGAGATGGTTATGGATCAGCCTTCTTATATGGAATCTACCAGGGATGGGAAGTTATTGACTGCTTAGAGTTTGGATCAGCAGAAGCATCTATGATGGTTCGAAGCAATTCTTGCTCAGAAGAACTTCCAAACCCACAGCAGGTAAAAGATTTCATAAAAGAAACAAAAGAAAAATACGGAGAAATGATCGCAAGAGTATAAGGATAAAAAGTCAGGAGGATAGAAAGATGGCAAAGACAATAAGAATGACAGTTGCTCAGGCAATTGTAAAATTTTTAGATAATCAGTATGTTTCAATGGACGGAGAAGAAACAAAATTTGTAGAAGGATTCTTCACAATCTTCGGACATGGAATCGCAGTTGGACTAGGAGAAGCACTTGATACAAATCCAGGAAACTTAAGAGTTCTTCAGGGAAGAAATGAACAGGGAATGTGTCATGTTGCAACAGCTTATGCAAAACAGAATGGAAGAAAGAAAATCATTCCTTGTGCATCATCTGTAGGACCTGGAGCTGCGAATATGGTAACAGCTTGTGCGACAGCTACAGTGAATAATATTCCATTATTAGTATTCCCAGCAGATACATTTGCATCAAGACAGCCAGATCCAGTTCTTCAGCAGTTAGAGCAGAGTAATAGCTTATCAACAACAACAAATGATGCATTTAAGCCAGTGTGTAAATATTGGGATCGAGTTACAAGACCAGAACATATTATGACAGCACTGATCAATGCAATGAGAGTTTTAACAGATCCAGCAGAAACAGGAGCATGCTGCATCGGTCTTTGCCAGGATGTGGAAGGTGAATCCTTTGATTTCCCTGAATATTTCTTTGAGAAACGAGTTCACAGAATTACAAGACCAGTGGCAGTGGAAGAAGAGATTGAAGATATTGCAAATGTGATCGCAAATGCGAAGAAACCACTTGTTATTGTTGGTGGAGGTGTTCGTTACTCTGAAGCTGGGGAAGAAGTAGAAAAATTCTGTGAAGAATTCAAGATTCCATTTGGTGAGACACAGGGAGGAAAAAGTGCATGTAGATCAAGCCATCCATACTGCATGGGAGGAATCGGTGTTACAGGTACTTATGCATCCAATGTTCTTGCAAAAGATGCGGATGTGGTCATTGCAATCGGAAGCAGAATGTCAGATTTCGCGACAGGATCCAAGAGACAGTTTGCAAATCCTGATGTGAAGTTTGTATCTATCAATAACAGCAGATATCATGCATATAAATTAGATTCTGTGAAAGCAGTTGGAGATGCAAAAGTAACAGTGAAAGCATTAGCTGAAAAATTAAGAGCAATGAATTATGTTTCATCTTATAATGGAGAGATTGAAGAAGCCAAGGCTGTATGGGATAAAGAAATGAAACGTCTGGCTGAGTACAAATATGATGAAACATTTGAACCAATGATCAAAAATATGGATCCAAGAACAATTCCAGAATTCGTGGAGCTGACAAAAGGTAAGATCACACAGACAGCAGCATTAGCAACGATCAGAGATGTGATCGATGAAGATGCAACGATCATCACAGCAGGAGGAAGCTTACCAAGTTGTATGCAGCGTGTATGGACAACAGATAAACGTGGTGGATATCATGCAGAGTACGGATATTCTTGTATGGGATATGAAGTTGCAGCAGCACTCGGAGTTAAACTTGCAGAGCCTGACAATGAAGTCTATGCAGTTGTTGGAGATGCAAGTTTCCAGATGTTACACAGTGAGATCATGACAATGATGCAGGAAAAACAGAAAGCAAATATCTTAGTATTCGATAACTGTGGATTTGGATGCATCAATAATCTGCAGATGAATCATGGTATTGGATCCCTTGCAACAGAATTCCGTTACAGAGAAGGAAATAAACCTTGCGGAGATCTGATCCCAGTTGATTATGCAAAAGTTGCAGAAGGATATGGATTAAAATCTTATACATGTAAGACGATCGAAGAATTAAGAGCAGCCTTAGAAGATGCTAAGAAACAAAACGTTGCATGCTTATTTGACTTAAAAGTAATTCCAAAGACAATGACAGATGGATATGAATCATGGTGGAATGTTGGAATTGCTACAACTTCTGAAAAAGAAAGCGTTCGCAAGGCATGTGAAGGTGTTATGGAAGGAAGAAAAGAAGCAAGAGCTTACTAATAGAAAGAAGGAAGAGACAATGGGTAAAGTATTTGGATATCCTGAATTTGATGAAAATGGAGAACAGATCTTAACAACTTATGACAATGAATATAAGGATATGTTAATGGATGTTCGAGTATATCGAATGAAGGCAGGAGACGAAAAAAGTTTTCAAAAGACAGGTGAGGAAACAGCAGTCTTATTATTAAGCGGTTCTATTGAATTTGTATTTGATGATGTGACAGCGAAAGCAGATCGAAAGGATGTTTTCACAGAAGGACCTTGGTGTGTTCATGCAGCAACAGAATCTAAGGTAAGTGTTAAGGCACTTGCAGATAGTGAGATCCTTGTTCAGTCAACAAAGAATGATACAAAGTTTGACACTAAATTATATAAACCAGAAGATGCTCCATGGGGATATTCTTCTGTTGGCAAATTTGGAAATGTGGCAAAACGCCGTGTAAATACGATCTTTGATCATGATATTGCTCCATATTCCAATATGGTACTTGGAGAAGTATTAAATGACAGAGGAAACTGGTCAGGATATCTGCCACACAGACATCCACAGCCAGAAACTTACTACTTTAAATTCGACCGTCCAGAAGGATTTGGAGCAAGTTTCGTAGGTGATCAGGTATTCAAAAGTACAGATGGAAGTTTTTCTGCAATCCCAGGTGGAGAATTACATCCACAGGCTGTTGCACCAGGATTCCAGATGTATACATGCTGGATGATCCGCCATCTGGATGGAAATCCATGGTTACAGACAGATCGAAATGAAGATGAGAGATATCTTTGGCTTCATGACGCACAATTTTAATCAATAAGACAGGAGGAAAAGAACATGGCAAGAGAATTTATTGCACCAGGAAATATATTTACAGGTGCCGGCGCACTTGATATGGCAGAAGACAAATTAAGCCAGCTGGGTAAAAAAGCACTGATCGTTACAGACAATGTAATGGTAGAACTTGGAAACTGTGCAAAAGTAGAGGCAGCATTAAAAAACGGAAATGTAGATTATGTTGTTTATCATGAGATCAATGGGGAACCAACTGATGTTATGATCAACAAAGGATTAGAGCTTTACAAAGAAAACGGATGTGATTTCTTAGTTGCACTAGGTGGAGGAAGTCCGATCGACTCTATGAAAGCCATCGCAGCACTCGTTGCAAATGGTGGAAATATCTCCGACTATATGGGAAAGATCATCGGTGGGGAACTTCCAACAACGGTTGCAATCCCAACAACAGCAGGTACAGGATCAGAAGCAACACAGTTTACGATCATCACAGATACACAAAATGATGTAAAAATGTTATTAAAAGGTGCAGTGTTAATGCCAGATTATGCAATCATTGATCCACAGTTTACAATGACTGCACCACCAAAGATCACAGCAGCAACAGGATTAGATGCACTGACACATGCAGCAGAAGCGTATACATCCAAACTTGCACAGCCATTATCTGATACATTTGCATTATCAGCGATCAAAAGAATCTTTAAATACCTGCCAGTTGCATTCCATGATGGAAAGAATGTAGAGGCAAGAGAACAGATGTCAATCGCAGCGTTAGAAGCAGGAATCGCATTTAACAATGCATCTGTTACATTAGTTCATGGAATGAGCCGTCCGATCGGAGCATTATTCCATGTAGCGCATGGATTATCCAATGCGATGTTATTAAAACAATGCTTCATCTATGCTTTAGATGGTGCTTACGATAGATTTGCAGATCTAGGAAGAGCGATTGGAGCTGCAAATGATGCGGATTCTGATAAAGAAGCAAGTGAAAAATTCCTTCAGGCGGTTGTTGATATCTGCGATGAACTTGAAACACCAACACTGGAAGAATATGGAATCAACAAAGAAGAATTCTTTGATGTGATCGATAAAATGGCATCAGATGCTATGGAAAGTGGAAGTCCATCCAATACAAGAAAAGCAATCACAGCAGAAGATGTAAAAGAAATTTATAAAAATTTATGGTAGATGTTATAAAATTGCCAAACTCCTAAGAAACATATAACATAAACAAAGATAATCATAAATGAAAACTCCAAAAATATAAAAAATAAAACTCCAAAAAACATATAAAACTCAAACACATATAATTCGAAAAACCTAAAAAGAAAAGAACAACCATATTATGAACGTCAAAATGGTTGTTCTTTTCTTTTTTTGTTGGTATTGAAAATGATCAGCCAGCTAATCGTGAATTAACATTCTGGAAAAGTGGTTTTTCAAAGTTATAATTTGCCCGATTTACACGAAGATAGCCATATTTCTTCCCATATTTAAACTGTAAATAAATCTTTTTCTTAGAATAAGTTAATTTCTTTAAAGTTACGGCTTTCCCTTTTGGTACACGAAAAGCAACTTTTTTGCTGCCAGCTTTTTTGTAAAAAGTTACTTTTTTGGCAGTGATAAACTTATTTTTTGCAAAATATTTGGAATATTTATCTTTTCTGTTTTGTCCAAGTTCGCTTCGTACCGTTTTTGTAGAAGATGCAGTTCTAATGAATTTTTGCTTACTGTATTTAAAAGGCAATGTCCAATTGATCCATCCGGTTTCCATAGGTTGTACACGATGTTTAACGGTAATCCCTTTTTTATTGGCAGTAACGATTTCTTCAGCGTAAGATGAGCGATCATTAAAAGATTTTACAACACGAAATTGGTTGGATTTTTTGTTATAAGTAAAGATTTCATTATAAGTAACGTAGTCATTTTCACCACGGCCAATGATCTGGATAAATGTATGTTGTGTGCTCATTTTTGCATATTTTACAACAAGATAATAACAGTCGTGATCACGGAGAGATATTTCTGTGGTCCTTTTTCCATTTAGATAGATCGTAAAACGGTTGATGTACCAGCCTTCTTGATCGGGTGTTGTACGGATGATCACAGAATCAGCATTTTCGTCTCCAGTGAGGTCAACATTACCAACATAAGTTCCAGAAGTTTTTGTTTGAGGTATGTTTTTAACAGAAGCTTTTGCAAATGATGGTGTCATAATGCATAATGTAAAAGCAAAAAGAAAACAACCTAAAATCCTGCATACATTTCTTTTCATAAGAAAATCCCTCCTTAAAATTATGAAAGCTAATTGTTTCTGATTATATTTTAACATATTTTATTGTAGAAAATGCACAAAAATATGGTATGTATAATAATTAAATTAAAGAATGTGACGAAATTAAAAAAAGTGCTTATACAAGACATAAAAAGTGTGTATAATAATGCATTGACAAGAAATAAGCAGGAAAGAACGCAGTGAAGATTGCACACAATAGAAAGTGGAGATCCGCAACGAGTTTGGTTGAGGGTCTCTACTATTTTTTTGCCTTATTTCTTGAAGAAAAGCAACAATTTATCACAACAAGAAGAGGAGAAAAGAAAATGCCACAGAATAAAAGAGAAAGTCTTATCTATACATTCATCATGTGTTTTATGATGGTATTTTGGATGAGCATATACAACGTATCATTACATATGGGAGGATTATCAATGGAATCCATCAAAGCCGGATGGTTAGGGTTCCCGATCGCATATATTTTTGCAATGTGCTGCGACTGGTTCTTTGTATCTAAGATCGCAAAAGGATTTGCGTTTAAGTATCTTGTAAAACCAGACAGCTCTGTTTTAAGAAAAGTTATTTCAGTATCTTGCTGTATGGTTGTACCTATGGTGATCATTATGTCACTTTATGGAGCAGTCGAAGTTAGTATCGAGATGGGGAATTTCTCAAACTTACTGATAATGTGGCTTACAAATATTCCAAAGAATTTTGTAATGGCACTTCCTTATCAGTTGATCATTGCAGGACCAGTTGTGCGCTTTGTGTTTAGAGCTGCATTTCCTGAAGGAAAAGTGCTTGCATAATAAAAGAATATAACAGATATATCAAACTGACATAACCACATTTCTTTTCTTTCCTATATAAATGTGCTAGAATAATCGTTAGAAAATTTTTGGAGGAAAAGTGATGAAAAACAATGTCAAAAATTTAATCGAATTTATTGATCATAGTCCAAGTTGCTTTCATGTGATCGAGAATGCAAGAAAACAGTTTCTGGAACATGGTTTTATGGAATTAAAAGAGAAAGAATATTGGGATCTGGAGGAAGGAAAGAGTTACTTTGTTACGAGAAACGGAAGTTCTATCATAGCATTTCATTTGCCAAAGAAGGATTTTCAAGGATTTCATATCGTGGCAAGTCACAGTGATTCTCCAACATACAGGATCAAAGAACAGCCCGAGATGTCAGTTGAGAAACATTATACGAAATTAAATATTGAACGTTATGGTGGAATGATCCCAGAAACATGGTTTGATCGTCCATTATCTGTTGCGGGACGTATTATAATAGAAGAAAACGGACAGATCAAAGATCAGTTGGTCAATATTGACAGAGATCTTATGATCATTCCAAATCTTGCAATTCATATGTCAAGATCTTCAAATGAATCAAAACAGTTAAATCCACAAAAAGATCTCCTGCCATTATGTGGAGGAAATCTTACAAAGGATGCTTTTGAGGAAATGATTGCCAAAGAATCAGGCGTTGAGAAAGAAGATATCTTATCTTATGATCTGTTTTTATATAACCGAATGAGAGGAACAACACTAGGAATCAACGAAGAATTTGTTGCAGCTCCCAAATTAGACGACCTTGAATGTGTATATTCATCCATCGAAGGAATGTTAAATGCAAAGCTTTCCAAAGATTATGTCACAGTGTGTGCGGTCTTTGATAATGAAGAAGTCGGAAGTGGTACAAAACAGGGGGCTGGATCAACATTTTTCCCAGAGGTATTAAAAAGAATCAGTTATCTTTGTGGAAAAAATGAAGAAGAATATTATATGGCGGTGGCAGACAGCTTTATGTTATCTGCAGATAACGCTCATGCAGTTCATCCGAACTATCAGGATAAGACAGACCCTACGAACCGTCCGTATATCAATGAAGGAATTGTATTAAAATACAATGCATCACAAAAATATACAACCGATGCGAATTCAGCGGCACTCGTAAAATATCTGTGTAAAAAAGAAAAGATTAAGTGTCAGGTATTCTTTAACCGTTCGGATATGTTAGGCGGTTCAACACTTGGTAATATCCTGACTGGACAGGTGTCGATCAAGGCAGCAGATATCGGACTTCCACAGCTATCCATGCATTCAACATACGAAACTGCCGGATGCAAAGATTTAGATGATATGATCACACTGATGGGATCTTTTTATGAGCTTGGAAAGGAAGTGCAGATTTAATGGAAGAAAAACGTTTGCAGATGTCAGAGAGTTTTTTCTTAACAGCAATTCTTGCAATCGTAGGAGGCTTTCTTGATTCCTACAGTTATTTAATGCGTGGACATGTATTTGCAAATGCACAGACAGGAAATATCGTATTGTTTGGTGTGAATCTTCAAAAGCGGGATTTTACACAGGCATTTTACTATTTTGTTCCAATTCTTGCATTTGCTGTGGGCGTAATTCTTGTTGAGATCATAAAGCATTTTTATAAGGAAGAACATAAGATTCATTGGAGACAGAGAATTGTGGCACTTGAGTTTGTGCTGATAACGGTTGTTGGATTTATTCCGCTGGGACAATATGATGTTGTGGCGAATGTACTGATTTCTTTTGTATGTTCTATGCAGGTGGAGACATTTCGAAGGGTTCATGGGCATCCATTTGCTAGTACGATGTGTACTGGTAATTTAAGAAGTGGAACAGAAGCACTGTGCCAGTACTTTAAAACAGGAGATAAGACATTAAAACAAAAAAGTTTACGATATTATGGAATTATTACTTTTTTCATTATTGGAGCAGTGATCGGAGGATTTTTAACCGGTCGTGCAGGAGGAAGTTCTATCTTTATCTGTAGTATTTTGCTAGCGATCGCAACGATCTTGATGGCAAAAGAGTTCAGAATCTGATAAAAAGACTGATTTTACAAACATTTAACAATGTTTGCGAAATCAGTCTTTTTTTCTTTTGTGTTACTCTTCAGGGAAAACTTCATTTACAAGTTGACAGTATTCCTCATACTCATGAAATTCTGAAAGATCAGCAAAACCTTCGATCATTCCACGATAATACCAACTCTGCATCTTCTTATCCTTCATATTGAATCTCTCCCATAACTCTTCGCCAAGGATGTTATAATCCCGATAAAGTGCACGGATGTTAGCAAGCTTGTCACCAAGGGCGATGATCTTAGCGTTGCGGGATGCACGGTTCTTTAAGAAATCGATCGTATGGCCTTTTCTCTCAACCCATGTCTTACTCTTATCTTCACTTTCCTGATAGACATAAGAAGCAACGATATCACCGAATTCACGACGGATGTCCTCTATCGAGATTCCGTCACAATCTTCAACAACATCATGAAGGACAGCGGCACAAAGCATATCCTGATCGAGAGTCATAGCGGCAACGATGGCAGCAACTTCCATAGGGTGGATGATAAAAGGAAGATTGGTGCCTTTTCTTGTCTGACCGTTGTGGGCATTTGTTGCGTAGATAACGGCTTTTTCAAACATTGGAAAACTCCTTTATTAAAATAAGTTAGTGTAAAATAATTGTTAAGATAATCATAAAGCATTTTTTTTTGGTATTCAAGTAGGAAATCCAAGAAAATAGAGAGGAAAATACTTTGTCACTTTAAAGCGTGTCAGTGTTGACTTTTTAAATACAGGAAGTTAAAATAAAAACTAAGTGTGATCAAAGAATGAGAAGATTTTGTGATCACCGCAAGAAAAAAGGAGAGTAAAACAATGACAGACAGCAATTTTACGATCGGATTTATCGGTTTAGGATTGATCGGTGGATCCATTGCGAAGGGAATAAGAAGAGTTTTTCCAAACTATACACTCATTGGAATGGATGAAAACCCGGATACGATCAAAAGTGCATTGGAGGATGGAATCATTGATTCAATTGCTACAGACTGCAAAACAGATTTTGCGGAATGCAACTATGTATTTTTGTGTGCACCGGTTCAATATAATGTAATGTATCTAAAAGATCTGAAAGGATCGATTAATGAAAATTGTATTTTAACAGATGTAGGAAGTGTAAAGGAAGAGATTCACTTAAAGATTGAAGAATTAGGAATGGAAGAATACTTTATCGGAGGACATCCGATGGTAGGATCAGAGAAGGCAGGTTTTTCTTTCAGTTCTGACAGATTAGTTGAGAATGCTTACTATTTTATCACGCCAACGAAGAAAGTCAGCGAACAAAGAGTGAAAGATTTTACAAACTTCATTGAAGAATTAGGAGCATTAACGATCATTCTGGATTATAAGCAGCATGATGCCTATACTGCAGCAATCAGTCATGTACCACATATCATGGCAGCAGAACTGGTACATATCGTAAGTAATATGGATACAGATGATGGAATCTTAAAACAGTTAGCTGCAGGTGGTTTTAAAGATATCACAAGAATCGCATCTTCATCTCCAGTCGTATGGGAACAGATTTCTTTATCAAATAAGAAGAATATCAAAGAATTACTGCAAAAAGCACAGAATCATTTAGGCTATGTGATCGCAGCACTTGATATGGAAGACAGAGAATATTTGAATAATTATTTTAAACAGGCAGGAGAATATAGAGATTCTGTGCCAGACAGTGCGGTTGGTCTGATCCAGAAATCTTACGAGATCTTTATTGATATTCCAGATGAACCAGGAACGATCGCAACAACGACAACCTTGCTTGCTTTGAATCATGTAAGTATCAAGAATATTGGAATCATTCACAACCGTGAATTCGAAGAAGGTGTTTTAAAGATCATGTTATATGATGATGAATCAGCAAAGAAGGCGACAAAAATCTTAAGAGATAAAAACTACACAGTATACGAGAGGAAATAAAAACATGAAATTAACAAAAAGTGCGGGACTTAGAGGAGAATTATCAATTCCAGGAGACAAATCGATCAGTCATAGAGCAGTTATGTTTGGATCTTTAGCAAAAGGAACAACACATATCAGCAATTTTTTATCAGGAGCAGACTGCCTGTCAACGATCGATTGTTTTCGTAAGATGGGTGTTTTGATCGAACAGGATGGAACAAACGTCACTGTTCATGGAAATGGACTTCATGGCTTAAAGGCACCAAGTGAGACATTAGATGTAGGAAATAGCGGAACAACAACAAGATTGATCTCAGGAATCCTGGCAGGTCAGGATTTTGAAACTGTATTATCTGGAGATGCATCCTTAAATAAACGTCCAATGGGAAGGATCATCAAACCATTAGAACAGATGGGTGCAAAGATCACAAGTGTGAATGGAAATGGATGTGCACCGCTTAAGATCGAAGGAACAAAATTAAATGCAACACATTATGATTCTCCAGTTGCATCTGCACAGGTAAAATCCTGTGTGTTATTAGCAGGATTATATGCAGATGGCAAGACAAGCGTGACAGAACCAGCATTATCAAGAAATCATACAGAATTAATGCTTCGTTCTTTTGGAGTGAAAGTAGAATCACATGATACAACAGCGACGATCACACCTCCAGAAGAGATGATCGCAACAGATATCGTGGTTCCAGGAGATATTTCTTCAGCAACTTTCTTTATCGTGGCAGGGCTGATCACACCAAATTCATGTATCCGTTTAAAAAATGTTGGAATCAATCCAACAAGAGATGGAATCCTGCGTGTATGTAAAGATATGGGAGCTGATGTTACATTAGAAAATGTGATCGATAATGGGGGAGAGCCAACAGCAGATATCGTTGTAAAGACAAGCAAATTAAAAGGAACGGTGATTGGTGGAGAAGTCATTCCAACATTGATCGATGAGATTCCAGTTATTGCACTGTTAGCAGCATTTGCAGAAGGTGAGACAGTGATCAAAGACGCGGCAGAGTTGAAGGTAAAAGAGTCTGATCGAATTGCATTAACGGTTGATAATCTTGTGAAAATGGGTGTTGATGCAACAGCGACAGACGATGGAATGATCATCAAAGGCGGTAATCCATTACATGGAGCAAGCATCAATTGTAAATACGACCATCGAATCGCTATGACATTTTCGATTGCAGGAATCAATGCAGAAGGAGAAACTGTGATCGAAGATTCAGAATGTGTAGATGTGTCTTATCCAACATTTTATGAACAGTTAAATTCATTGCAATAAATAAAATGCTATGATAAGAGTTTATAAGGAGTAGATAACAATGGAAAAGAAATATTTCTTTTTTGATATTGACGGAACATTGACAGATAGATCGACAGGGAAGATCGTGCCAAGTGCCAGAGAGGCGTTGGATCGTTTAGAAGCAAATGGACATTTTGTTGCGATTGCAACTGGAAGAGCACATTACAAAGCACGTAAATTCACAGAAGCCAATGGGTTTAAAAATATGGTCTGTTGTGGAGGCAATGGCTGTGTGATCAACAATGAATTAGTGGAAAATATTCCTTTGGATAAAGAAGGGTGTTTACAGATCATTCATCAGTCAGAAGAATTAGGGTATGGATGGTGTGTAGCTCTTGATGATACGAAAGATGTCTATATGACAGACGATAAATTTCTAAGACAGGTTGGAAAGAGAAAAGAACCAACCAGATATATCATCGATGATATGTTAGATATTGACAGTGTTGACGCGATTTACAAGATTTATGTAGCTATTCCAAAAGAGGAAGAAGAGAAACTTACAAAGAAAGAGTTGATCGGGCATTTGAGATTTGAACCAGAATATTTAATGTTCCAGCCAGATAATAAACGTGGTGGTATTGTGAAGATGATGGAATATCTTGGCGCAGATATTAAAAATGTGGTTGTATTCGGGGACGATTACAATGATATGGATATGTTCTGTAAAGACTGGTTTTCCATTGCTATGGGAAATGGATGCCAGGATTTAAAAGATATGGCAAGTTATGTGACCGATACAAATGTCAATGACGGTATTAAGAAAGCATGTGAACATTTTGAATGGATTTAATAAAGTAAAACAGCAGACAGAAGATACATCGGAGGGAAATATGAAACATTTAAAATTAGGGAAGATACAATGGATCGCATTATTGGTTGTCAGTGCAATGTTTGTGAATTTATGCAGCCATATGGTATTGGCAGCAGCAAGAGATGGAAATGATCCGGCACAGGGAACAACGGCAGAAGCAACAACAGCTTCAGAAGCGACAACAGAAGCAACAACAGCTTCAGAAGCGACAACAGAAACTACAACGGAACAGCAGGAAGAGACACAGTCTATGGGAGAATATAAAGCATTCTGGTTTTCTTTCTACGATTATGACTCTTATCGTGCAAAATATAAAAAGAGAACGGCAGCAAATTTCCGTACCTACCTTACAGGTGTTGTCAAAAAAGGAAAGAGTCTTGGAATGAATCGCGTGATCGTGCAAGTAAGACCATTTGGAGATGCCATTTATAAGTCAAAGTATTTCCCTTGGTCCAAATATATTTCTGGAAAACAGGGAAGAAATCCAGGATTTGACCCATTAAAGATCATGGTAGAAGTTGCACATGACAATGACATGAAGATCGAGGCATGGGTAAATCCATATCGTGTAACAACAGGTTCTACGAATTATAAGAAACTTGCAAAGAATAATCAGGCAAGAAAATGGCATGCCAAGAAGTCTACAAGAAGAAATGTATTATCTTATGGTGGAAGTTTGTATTACAACCCATCCAAAAAAGCGGTCAGAACACTGATCACAAATGGAGTGAAAGAAATCGTACAAAATTATGATGTCGATGGAATTCATATGGATGATTATTTCTATCCATCTTTTACAAAACGTAATGTCAAAAAGGCATTTGATGCAAAAGAATATAAGAAATCTTCTTATAAGAAGAAAAAGAAAAGTATCTATACTTACCGTCGCGCACAGGTAAATACTCTTGTGATACAGATGAAAAAAGCAGTAAAAAGTGTAGATCCAAATGTAACATATGGTATCAGTCCAGCAGGAAATATTGACAATCTGACAAGTAAATATTCATATTATGTAGATATCTATAAATGGCTAAATTCTACAGAGTATGTTGATTATATCTGCCCACAGGTATACTGGGGATTTAAACATCCAACTGCAAAATTTAATAAAGTCACAGATCGTTGGATCAAGGCAGCAAAGAGTAAGAAAGTTAAACTTTATATTGGAATCGCAGTATATCGTGCGGGACATAATGTTGGCCAGAATCGTGCAGAACGAAAAGAATGGAAGAGTGATACAAAAGTCTTGAAGAAACAGGTCCAGTATGCAAGAGAGAAACATGTGGATGGATTTGCATTCTTTGACTATCAGGATCTAAAGAGCAAGACAAGTGCCAAAGCGGTCAATCAGCTCAAAACAGTTTTAAAATAAATATTACAGAGATCATTGCATAGAGATATGTGATGGTCTCTTTTTAGTTACAGCAGATTTCTTTTCATGTAAATTACGCTATATAAGAAATCTACAGCGAGTTGACATAATATGAAAAATATAATATTATATGGCATATAATATGAGTAAGGAGGATGCCAATGGTTTTTAATACAGGAGCTGCGCTGTTAGATGCGGTAGTTCTGGCTGTCGTATCAAGAGAACAAGAAGGTACGTATGGATATAAGATCACACAGGATGTAAGAGAAGTGTTAGAAGTATCAGAATCTACATTATATCCAGTATTAAGGAGACTTAAGAAGGATGGCTGCTTGGAAGTTTATGATAAGCAATACGGCGGTAGGAACCGCAGATATTATAAGATCACATCTGTGGGAATAGCACAGCTTTCGTTATATAAAGAAGAATGGAAACAATATTCCCAGAGAATATCTGGAATTTTTGAAGGAGGAGAGAGAGTATGAACCGGGAGGAGTACTTAAAGAGATTATCTTTTTTACTAAAAGATCTTCCAGAAGAAGAAATTGAAGATGCGATCGCATATTATGAAGATTATTTTGAGGAAGCAGGAGAAGAGAAAGAAGAACAGGTGATCAAGAAACTTGGTTCCCCAGAGAAGATCGCGAAGATGATCCGTGATTCTGTACAGGAAAATCAGGCAAGCAGTGAGTATACAGAAGAAGGATATAGACAGGAAACTTACGAAGATTACCAGCAGATGAGTAGAAAAGACTCACAAAAGGAAGCCAAACAGGGCAGCAGATGGCATATGAAGGGAAGAAGAAACCGGAATATCATTTTGATGATCTTAATTCTTGTCTTTGTGGGAAGCTGGCTGATTCCTGGTATTTTTGGCATTGTGATTGGAATTGCAGGAGGAATTTTTGGCAGTTGTGCGGGATTGTTGTTTGGAGGACTTGGGTTGGTTGGCGCTGGAATTTATAAGATGTTTACGACAGTTCCATATGGTTTATTGTTGATGGGCGGCGGTTTTCTGATGATCACTGGTGGAATTTTGTTATTATGGTTCCTTGTATGGATCTGTGCAACTGCCATTCCATGGATCATTGCAAAGATCCGTGAATTTTGGAACAGAAATTTTGGGAGAGGATGTGAATAAGTTTGAAGACGTTTAAGAAAGTATGCATGATATTAATATCAGTAACAGCTGTTGCAGGGATCGGATGCATCATAGCAGCATTTGTTATGGGTGCAGATCCAAGACAGATCCGAAATTATACAGAAGGAAAGACAAGCGGCAAATTACAGACAGAGGAACGAAATATAAGAGCAGATCAGATCCGGAAATTAAATATTGATATTGGAAGTGGAGATGTGAAGCTACAAAATGGGAATCAGGATCGTCTGATCATAAAGAAAAAAGGAAGCTGGGAGCCAGTGATATTAAAGTCAGATGGAGAGATTGAAATCAAGCAGAAGAGCAGACATTTTAAATTATTTTGGTTTCAATCAAACGATGAGATCACAGTTATTCTGCCCAAAGGAGTTACCTTTGAGAAAGTTTCCATGGATTGTGGCAGTGGAGACATTGCGTCAGATTCTTTGAATATCACAGACGAACTTGACATAGACTGTGGAAGTGGAGATATTGATCTGACAACGATCACAACATCAAAGACAGAGATTGATCTGGGTTCTGGAGATGTCACATTGACAATGGCAGGAACAGAAAAAGATTATAACTATAATATAGATTGTGGAAATGGAGATGTTAAGATTGGAGATATACTTTTCGAAGATGATCTAAAAAAACGAAATATCGATGCATTAAGATGGATTAATATAGATTGTGGAAGTGGAGATCTTACGATCGATTTCGATAATACAATATTGTAAAACAAAGTAACAGATAGATGGAGGAAAAGGAAATGAAGAAAACATTATATAAATCAAGAAAAGACCGTTTTTTATTTGGTGTATGTGGAGGATTAGCAGAATATTTTGAGGTAGATCCAACTTTGGTACGAATCCTTACAGCAGCATTATGCACAACAGGAACAGGATTGTTGTTATATATTGTGGCAGCTGTTGTCATGCCGGAGCATGTCGAGTAATTGTCTTTTTCTTGAATCAATCCAAAGAATGTGATAAAATAGACAATCATGTCAAAATTCAGGTCAAATAAGACTTTGATCATGAAGATAAATACACATAAAGAAGAGGAGAAATCATATGAAATTACCAATATTGATCGCAATGGTTCTCTATATGGCAATGGTTATCTGGATTGGTGTCATTTACAGTAAGAAGACAAAGACATCCGAAGACTATTTCCTTGGAGGACGAGGACTTGGACCATGGGTTACTGCAATGAGTGCAGAGGCATCTGATATGAGTAGCTGGCTGTTGATGGGACTTCCTGGACTTGCATACGCAACAGGATTCAGCCAGGCAGGATGGACAGCAATCGGATTGATCCTTGGTACATACTTAAACTGGAAGATCGTGGCAAAGAGATTACGTCATTATACGGAAGTAGCAGATAATGCGATCACAGTACCAGACTTTTTCAGTAACCGTTTCAAAGATGATAAGAAGATCTTAAGCAGTATTTCCGCAATTATGATCCTTATTTTCTTTACAGTATATACAGCATCAGGATTTGCTGCGTGTGGAACGTTGTTTAACTCTGTATTTGGATTAAATTATCAGAAGAGTATGATCGTCTGTGCGATCGTTATCGTATTATATACATCCATGGGTGGATTCTTAGCAGCAAGTACAACAGACCTGATTCAGGGATTATTAATGTCATTTGCCATCGTGATCGTACTGATCGTTGGAGTTGTGAATGCAGGTGGAGTAGCGAATGTTATTGCACACGGTCAGGCAATGGAAGGATTCTTTGATGTTATGAAGTACCATGATCCAGCAACAGGAGGTGCAGTATCACAGGGTGTGATCCCAATCTTATCCGGACTTGCATGGGGACTTGGATACTTTGGTATGCCACATATCCTTGTAAGATTCATGGCGATTCGTGATCCACAAGAAGTAAAGAAATCAAGAAATATCGCAATGATCTGGGTATTGATTTCTTTAAGTGTAGCCGTATGTATCGGATTTACAGGAGCAGCACTTTATCCCAATGTAGCAGAATTAGCTGGAAATGGAAATCAGAGAATCTTTATCTACATGACAACACATTTATTTAAAGGACTGATTCCATTATTTATGGCAGGAGTTATTTTATCAGGAATTCTTGCAGCAACAATGAGTACATCTGATTCGCAGCTTTTAATTGCATCATCCTGCGTATCAAAGAACTTATTCCAAGGATTATTTAAGAAAGAAATGTCTGAAGAAAAGGTACTGTTAGTTTCAAGGATCACAACGATCGTGATCGCATTGATCGGTATCTTTATCGCAATGGATGAAAACAGTTCTGTATTCGGACTAGTAGAAAATGCATGGGCAGGATTCGGTGGAGCCTTTGGTCCATTAACACTGTTTGCATTATTCTGGAAACGAACAAACTTAAAAGGAGCAATCGCTGGAATGTTAAGTGGAGGTATCATTGCACTTGTATGGCCAGTGACTCTGGGAAAATTAGGTGGAATTTTTGGAATTTACTGCCTGTTACCAGCATTTATCGTATCTTCTATTCTGATCATCGTAGTTAGTTTATGTACAGAAAAACCTAGTGATGTTATGGTGAAAGAATTTGAAGAAGCAAAAAGCCTCAATGATTAAATTGTGATTTGAATGACGAAAATTATTGGCGGAATATTATAAAAAGAGATCATGTGTTTGCAACCCACTCGCTAAGTGCAGACGTGTCCGTACGGTTGCCAACACATGATCTCTTTTTATAATATTCAAATAATTTACGTTATTCAAACCACTACACAGTGTGTATGTTTTGCTGTATGGGCATTTATAATAAACATTTGTCTGTTACTAAAAAATTTGAAAACCGATAACGTTCAACATACAATACTTAATTTTATACGAGAATGTCTTCAGGTATTCATAAAAACATAAAGAAAGATAGAGGTACGAAATAGTAGAATTCCATAGGATTTTTTGCAAAATCGCAGCCAACACGGGCACTGTTTGAACGCAGTGAGTTGTGCAGGAGTGTTGGCGGATCAGCGTTTTGCAAAAAATCCGTCAATGGAATTCGTTTTTCGTACCTCTATCTTTCTTTATGTTTTTATGAATACTCGATACATTTCCGTTATACAACTTAAAATTTCAAAGCACTTTTCTTTTTTGTATACATACCATGATAGTATAAAAGAAGAAAAGGAAAATAGAGATGAATCAATGTTATTGTGATCGATCATCAGGAATGTGTGAGTATGGTCATCGGCATGGTGGAGTGGATTCTATGCCGGTTGCTATGCAGTATGTTCCATGGCAGCATTGGAGCAGGATTTATAGTCCGGAAGAAGGATTACAATGTGGAACGATCTTTCCAGAGTTGAATAAACCATTTTATGGGAAAGGGGCGTGCCGGTAATGAATCAGTATGATAAGAAAAAGTTGTTAAATTATATTGATGCAGTCAGCTTTGCATTGATTGATACGAATCTGTATCTCGATACACACCCAAATGACAAAAAAGCAATGGACCATTTTAATCAATATCAGAAGGCAAGAAAGCAGGCATTAAAAGAATATGCGAGAAATTTTGAACCATTGACGATTGATAGTGCAGATATAGATGATCATTTTACATGGGCAACGGATTCTTGGCCATGGATGAAGAGGGGAGGTTGTTGATATGTGGAATTATGAAAAACGATTGGAGTTTCCGGTAAATATCAAACGAACAGATCCCAAGATGGCACAATTGATCATTACGCAGTATGGTGGTCCAGATGGGGAATTAGGAGCTTCGATGCGGTATTTGTCGCAGCGATTTGCGATGCCATATAAAAATGTTTGTGGGGTGCTAACCGATATAGGTACAGAAGAATTAGCTCACTTGGAAATGGTCTGTACGATCGTGCATCAGTTAACTAGAGATCTAACTCCAGAACAGGTGAAAAAATCAGGGTTTGGAGCTTACTATGTAGATCATACAGCAGGTGTATGGCCACAAGCAGCAAGTGGTGTACCGTTTAGCGCAGCGACGTTTCAGTCTGTGGGAGATCCGATTACAGATTTAAGTGAAGACCTTGCTGCAGAACAAAAAGCAAGAACAACGTATGATAATTTGTTAAGGCTTATTGATGATCCAGATGTTAGAGAGCCACTGAAATTCTTACGAGAAAGAGAAATCGTGCATTTCCAGAGATTTGGTGAAGCACTGAGGACTGTACAGGATCATTTGGATTCTAAGAATTTTTATGCGATCAATCCAGCATTTGATCATAGTGGTAATTGTAATAAATAAATATATAAAAACAGTTGGCATAAAAAGTAAAAATTATGTCAGCTGTTTTTTATTTTTTGAAGTAACAAAAAGTTGAAAATATATGACAATCTGTTATAATAAATCAAAAATGAATAGTTCAAATATGAATTAATTAATAAGGAGGGATAAATTCATGAAGATCAATATAGAATTTCCGAGAAAGTTGTTAGAGGTATATAACGATGCATGTAAGCCGTTATGCAAGAAATTAAAATTACCACAGACAGCTTTTGATATTTTAATGTTTTTAGGAAATAATCCACAATACCAGACAGCCAGAGATATCGTAAAGATCAGAAATATCAAAGCAAATCTTATATCAATCAACGTAGAGAAACTTGTGAAAGAAGGTTATTTAAGAAGAGAAGAGATTAAAGGTGATCGAAGAAAAACAAAACTGATTATTACAGAAAAAGCACATCCAGTAATCAAAGAAGGACAGCAGTTACAACAAGGATTTGTAGATCAGTTGTTTGATAATACAACACAAGAAGATAAAAAAATTTTTATCCATGTAATGAAAAATATGGATAAGAATTTAGATGATATTTTGAAAGGTGGAAACTAAGATGAATATATTATTAACGATCGCAGTAACATTTTTTGCAGGAATGGGAGCCGGGCTTGGAACAGGATTTGCAGGGATGAGTGCAGCAGCTGTAATTAGTCCGATGTTGATCACATTCCTTAAGATGGACCCGTATATGGCAATAGGAATCGCATTATCCTCTGATGTACTGGCAAGTGCAGTTTCAGCTTATATTTACAGGAAAAACAAGAATCTTGATATCAAAAATGGAATGATCATGATGGTAACAGTATTGTTATTTACAGTTGTAGGAAGCTATATCGCAAGCCTTCTGCCAGCAGCAACGATGGGAAATTTCTCTGTGTTTATGACATTATTATTAGGAATTAAATTTATCGTAAAACCAGTTATGACAACAAAAGAAGCCATGCAGGGTGTTTCGGCAAAGAAACGGGCGATTCAGTCTATGATCTGTGGGATTGTGATCGGGCTGATCTGTGGATTTGTCGGTGCCGGCGGTGGAATGATGATGTTACTGATCCTTACCAGTGTGTTAGGATATGAACTAAAAACAGCAGTAGGAACCAGTGTGTTTATCATGGCATTTACAGCATTTACTGGAGCTGTATCCCATTTTATGATCGGCGGGGTGCCAGATTGGACAGTGTTTATCTTATGTGTTGTATTTACTCTGATCTGGGCAAGAATCGCAGCAAGATTTGCCAATAAAGCAACACCAGAGACATTAAACAGAGTAACAGGAATCATTCTTGTAATTCTAGGAATCGTTGTTCTTGGATTTTCCATTCTGTAAATGATAGAAAACATTGAAAGTCCAAGATAAAGAGTGATAAAATCAAACTGTATGAAAAAAATTTGGATAAGTTTATTAAATACGGATTGTTATATACGAAACGATATAAAGGAGCGAAAACACGGCATGATAATCGATGAATTAAAGAAGCAGGGAAAAGCTTTATTGGACGCAAGAAGAGATAATTTTGTAAGACAAAGTCTTTTATCCGATGAATTCCTGAATTTTATGCAGCAAAATAAGAAACCATTTGATCTTTTAATGTCATATTATGAATGTGCGATCATGGAAATCGAGACAAAGTTCAGGGTATTAAATCATGAATTATCTTTAGAGTATGACAATAATCCAATTGAAAGTATTAAGACAAGAGTCAAATCCTATGACAGTATTTTAAAGAAGATCCGAAGAAAAAATATTCCTTTAAACCTACAAGCCATTGAAGAAAATTTAAAAGATATTGCCGGGGTCAGAGTTATCTGTTCATTTCCAGATGACATTTATAAATTAGCAGAAAGTTTCTTAAAGCAGGATGATATCACACTGATCGAGCGAAAAGATTATATTAAGAATCCCAAGCCAAGTGGCTATCGAAGTCTTCATCTGATCGTACAAGTACCAATCTTTTTACAAAATGAAAAGAAGATGGTTAATGTTGAAGTGCAATTTCGAACGATCGCTATGGATTTCTGGGCAAGTCTTGATCATAAGATGCGTTATAAGAAAGAGTTGTCCGATGAAGAAGTGGAAATCCTTCAGGAAGAACTTTATGATTGTGCAAAACAAAGTGCAGCACTTGATGAACGAATGCAGAGGATCAGAGATCGAATCACACAAAAACGGGAGAAAGAAGCCATTCTTCTGGAAGATCAACACGATAAATGTTGATCATTTTACGAAGTGTGATTTCTTAAATTGTAATTTCTGACAGACTGTGATAGAATAGGACAAGTATTAAAAAAAGTATAAAAATTTGTTAAGAAAGTGTTAATGAATTGAGGGTAAAAAATGAATATTATCATTGTTGGGTGTGGTAGAATCGGTTCTACGCTTGTTGAGGAATTAAGTGGCGAGAACCATGACATTTCCATTATTGATGAGAAAGCAGATGTTGTACAGAAACTTGCTGAAACACATGATGTATTAGGTGTGATCGGGAATGGGGCAAGCTATAGTATTCTGTCAGACGCAGGAGTTGAGACAGCAGATATCATTATTGCAGTTACGAACTCTGATGAATTGAATCTTTTGTGTTGTCTGATCGCGAAGAAGGCAGGAAGATGTGAGACGGTTGCCAGAGTGAGAAATCCTGTTTATTATGATGAGATCAGTTTCATAAAGGAAGAGATGGGAATTTCTGTTGTGCTGAATCCAGAATTAAGTGCGGCATATGAGATTGCAAGATTACTAAGATTCCCTTCTGCAATGGAAGTGAATAAGTTTTCTAAAGGCAGGATCGAGATGTTAAAATACCGTATCCCACATAATTCTAAATTAGATGGAATGACATTGATCGATGTCAGTAATCAGTTAAATTGTGAGATATTGATCTCTGCGGTAGAGCGTAAGAAAGAATTGATCATTCCAAATGGTTCTTTTCAGTTAAGAGAGAAAGATATAATTTCATTTGTTGGAAGGCCAAACTGTGCCATGGAATTTTTCAGGAAGATTGGGGAAAGAAAGAATCAGGTTCATGAAGCAATGATCATAGGTGGAAGTAAGATTGGATTTTATTTATCAAAATTACTTGTTTCTAGTGGAATTGGTGTAAAACTGATCGATAAAGACAGAGATCAATGTGAGAGATTAAATGAGAGTATTCCAGATGCGATGATCATCCATGGAAATGGAAATGACCATGATATGCTGTTAGAAGAAGGTCTGACGGATGTAGATGCATTTATTGCCCTTACGAATCACGATGAGGAGAATATGTTCTTGTCTCTGTATGCACAGAGCCAGAGTGATGCAAAATTGGTCACAAAGGTACAGAAATTGAATTACGATGCCATGATCGAACGATTAGATCTTGGAAGTATGATCTATCCGGAATATCTGACAGCACAATATATTATTCAGTATGTAAGAGCAAGACAAAATTCCATCGGAAGTAATATTGAGAATCTCTACAAATTAATGGATGGAAGAGCGGAAGCACTGGAATTTCATATTCAGAAAGGTTCTCCAGTCATTGGAAGACCAATTAAAGATCTGTCATTGATTGATAATCTGCTGATCTGCAGCATTTATCGTAAAGGAAAACCAATGATTCCAAATGGTCAAGATCATATGGAAGAAGATGATCTGGTGGTAGTTGTCACAACTAAAAAAGGATTACACGATGTCAAAGACATCTTAAAGAGAGGATAATGGGGGCAGGGTATAATGAATTTTTCAATGATTCGATACGTAATAGGCTTGGTAATGCTCTTTGAGAGTGCATTTTTATCACTTCCTTGTCTGATCGCATTAATCTATCATGAGAAGAAAGGCTTTTCTTTCTGGATCATGCTATTTGTATGTCTGATCATTGGAATTCTTTTTGTTATGAAGAAACCAAAGAAGACAGTTTATTACGCAAAAGAAGGTTTTTTAACAGTTGCGATCAGTTGGATCGTGATGAGTTTTTTTGGAGCACTGCCATTTGTGATCAATGGAGATATTCCATCGGTTGTAGATGCGATGTTTGAAACTGTTTCAGGATTTACTACAACAGGATCAAGTATCTTAACGGATGTAGAAGCGTTAGCAAGATGTAGTTTATTCTGGAGGAGTTTTACTCACTGGGTAGGTGGTATGGGTGTATTCGTGTTTGTATTAGCTGTCATGCCATTGGTTGGTGGTCAGAATATTCATCTGATGAGAGCAGAAAGTCCAGGACCATCTGTTGGAAAACTGGTTCCTAAGATTCGAAAAACATCTATGATCTTGTATAAGATTTATATTTTTATGACTATTGTGATGGTAGTATTGTTGCTTTTAGGAAAGCTTCCATTATTTGATTCGCTGTTACTTGCATTCGGTACTGCTGGAACTGGTGGATTCTCGATATTGAATTCAGGGTGTGAATCTTACTCACCATACATACAATATTTGATCGCGATCTTTATGATCTTATTTGGAGTAAATTTTAATGTATATTATTTTATTTTGATCAAGAAGTTCAAAGATGCGATCCATTATGAAGAATTAAAATATTACTTATTATTTATTGGTGCATCTGTAGCAATGATCACATATAATATACACAGTTTATTTCCAACGATCGAGCAGGCATTCCGCCATGCACTTTTTCAAGTAGGAACAGTGATCACGACAACCGGATATGCATCAACAGATTTTAATAAATGGCCGGAATTTTCAAAGTTTATTCTGGTAATGCTGATGTTTTCAGGAGCATGTGCCGGAAGTACCGGTGGTGGTATGAAAGTATCAAGATTGGTCATTATGTTAAAGACCGTCAAGAAAGAGCTGCTCTCATACTTACATCCAAGAACGGTACGTAAGGTCAAATTCAACGGAAGAATTGTAGAACATGAAGTTATTCGAGGGATCAATGTTTATATGATCGCATATGCATTTGTACTGATGTTTTCTGTACTGATCATTTCTATTGATAACTTCGATTTTACAAGCAATTTTACGGCAGTTGTTGCAACATTGAATAATATTGGTCCTGGGCTTAATATCGTAGGACCAACTGGAAACTTTTCAATGTATTCGAATCTTTCCAAGATCGTTATGATCTTTGATATGTTAGCGGGAAGACTGGAATTATTTCCAATGTTATTGTTGATTAATCCATATACATGGAAAGAAATAAAAATAAGAAAAATAAGAAAAAATAAGAAAGAGGGCCATAGCATATGAAACGTAATACAGATTTTATGCTTCGTGATATCGCAGGTGAAGTAATTCTTGTACCAACAGGGGCTGCAACTCAGCAGTTTAATGGAATGATCACATTAAATGAAGTGGCAGCATTTATTTGGAAGAATTTAGATGAATCGAAGTCAAAAGAAGAATTGGTTGATAAGATCATGGATGAATTTGAAGTAGATGAAGAAACAGCAAGGACAGATGTAGAAGGATTTGTCGGAGCACTTTATGAACATGGACTGGTATTGGATGAATGAGACAGATTGCAAATAACGTTTATATCCCGGTATTGAAAGATCTGGTAGAAGAGGGAAAAGAAGTCAGCATGATGATCAGTGGGAGCAGTATGAATCCGTTTTTGATCCATCAAAGAGACTATATTTTGATGAAGAAGCCAGAAGAAGAATTGAAAGCTGGGGATATGGTGTTTTTTCAGAGAAGAGATGAGGCGTATGTGATGCATCGGATTCATCACATCAACAAGGAGGGAAAACTGTTTATTATCGGAGATGCACAGGTAGATATGGAAGGACCGATTGACAAAGAACAGGTTTTTGCGATCATTACAAAAGTAAAGCGTAAAGGAAAATGGATCACACCTGGAGATTTTTGGTGGGAGTTTTTTGAACATATCTGGCTTCATTTGATTCCATTTCGGAGATTTTTGATGAAATTATACGGAATTCGAAGATAAAGGGTGGTAATATTTTACGTATTACCATTCTTTTTTTGTTATCAGACTATGATGAGAGTGTCAAAAGTAAATTTTGCCACTCTCTGATGCATCCAGATTGTTCCATTGCTACGCAATTCCGCAATCTTCGAACACCTCGAACTCCCATAAAATGGTGTATTCACACCATTTTATTCCGTTCTCGTTGTTCGGTGTGTCAATAAATATAAATTGCTTATTTGTGCAAGCACAAACGCAATTTATACTTTTGACACTTACATCATTTTATAGTATCCTTAAAAATAAAAGATACAAAACAGGAGGAAGATCAATGGGACGTGTATTTAAATTCCATAACGACGTAGATACAGATCAGATCATCGCGTCACAATATTTGTTATTGCCAAATATTGAAGAGATGAAAGTATATACTTTTGAATCAATTGATAAAGATTTTGCCAAGAAGGTAAAAGAAGGAGATATTGTTGTAGCAGGAGAGAACTTTGGATGTGGGTCATCCAGAGAACAGGCGCCAAGTGTACTGAAAGCGTTAGGTGTCAAAGCAGTGGTTGCTAAATCATTTGCGAGAATCTTCTATAGAAACTCTATCAATATCGGATTACCAGTGATCATCAGCAAAGACTTATATGACAAAGTGGAAGACGGAGCTGACATTGATATCAACCTGTCTGAAGGATGGATCAAAACAGAGGATGAAACCCTTCCATGTACCAAGCTGCCACCATATATGCAGAATATCTTAGATCATGGCGGATTGATCAATTTCTTGAATGAAGGGGAGGAATAGGAACATGGGAATGACCATCGGAGAAAAGATTATTGCAAGAGCTGCGAAAGTAGATCAGGTAAAAGCAGGAGAGATCCATACGATTGAAGTTGACCGTTTAATGAGTAATGATGGAACGACACATTTAACAATTGATATGTATCATAACCAGTTAAAACATCCAAAGATCGCGGACAAAGACAAACTGGTATTTATCATGGACCACAATGTGCCTGCGGAGAATCCAAAAACAGCAGCAGCACATAGAAAGATGCGTAATTTTGCAAAAGAGCATGAGATCAAATTATATGAAGGAAAAGGTGTCTGCCATCAGATTATGGTAGAGAATCATGTATGTCCAGGAGAATTTATCATGGGTGCAGACTCCCATACGTGTACATATGGAGCTTTAGGAGCATTTGGTACAGGAATCGGATGTACTGATTTCTTATACGCTATGGTAACAGGACAGTCTTGGGTATTAGTTCCAGACACGATCCGTTTTAACCTGCATGGTAAATTAAGAGAAGGTGTATACGCCAGAGATTTAATGCTTTCTATCATCGGAATGGTTGGAGCAAATGGATGTAACTACAAGATCATGGAATTTGCTGGAGAAGGTGCTCATAACCTTGATATTGATGAACGTTTAGTTCTTTGCAATCTTGCTGTTGAAGCAGGAGCTAAGACTGGAATCGTTGAGCCAGATGAGAAAGTTGTAGAATACGTAGAAAGTCGTGGAAGAAAAGCTGAGAACTTATTCAAGAGCGATGATGATGCGGTATTTGAGAAAGTTTATGATATCAACTTAGACGAGATCAAACCAGTTGTTGCAAGACCTCATCAGATCGATGATGTTGTGGATGCCAAAGAAGTCAATGATGTGAAGATCGATGAAGCATTCTTAGGATCATGTAACAATGGACGTATCGAAGAATTAAGAGTTGCTGCTGAAATCTTAAAAGGTAAGAAAGTAAGTGACAGCGTAAGATTTTTGATCGCACCAGCTTCCAATGAAGTTTATATGCAGGCATTAGATGAAGGTCTGATCGATATTTTCATGGAATCTGGAGCAATGGTTATGAACTGTAACTGCAGCGTTTGCTGGGGAAGCTGTCAGGGTGTCATCGGGAAAGATGAAGTTTTGATTTCTACAGGAACAAGAAACTTCAAAGGACGTGCCGGACATCCGGATTCTTATGTATATTTAGGATCAGCAGCGACGGTCACAGCATCAGCGATCGCAGGTAAGATCACAACAGCAGACCAGATTTAAGGAAAAAGGATAGAATAGATATGGAACAGTTTAAAGGAAAGGTTTGGGTGCTTGGAGATGATATTGATACAGATATCATCATCCCAACAGAATATCTGGCACTTCCAACCGTAGAAGATATGAAACAGTATGGATTTTCTCCACTTCGTCCAGAACTAGCAGGACAGATCGGTGAAGGAGATATTATCGTAGCAGGAAGCAACTTTGGATGCGGTTCTTCAAGAGAACAGGCACCAGAGATCATCAAAGCATTAAAAGTTAAATGCGTCATTGCCAAATCATTTGCACGTATTTTCTTTCGTAATTCCATCAATAATGGATTACTGTTAATTGAGAATGACAAGATTCAGGATGCAGTTAAAGAAGGCGATGAGATTGAAGTTACTTTAGGAGAGAAGATCACATATAATGGTACAGATTATGAGATCCATTCCCTTCCAGATAACTTGATGGAGATCATCAACGCCGGTGGATTAGTAGAAGCCATGAAGAAAAGAAATGGGGTGAAATAGAGATATGGGACAGACAATGATTGAAAAGATCATCAGCAGAAACGTTGGTGTGGACAGTGTAAAACCAGGACAGATCCAGACAGTAAATGTAGACCGTGTTATGATTCATGATATCTTTATTCCATTCGTAGCAGAGAAATTCGAAGAAATGGGATTTACAAAGTTATGGGATCCAGACAAAGTCGTATTGATCTATGACCACATGGTACCAGCAAGTACAATAGACGATATCAGACATTTCAAGATCGGTGATGCATTTGCCAAGAAATATGGCATGAAAAATGTTCACAGAAGTGATGGGATCTGCCATCAGTTAATGACAGAATGTGGATATGCGAAACCTGGGAATATCGTATTCGGAACAGACTCTCATACAACAACGTATGGTTGTGTTGGATGTTTCTCTTCAGGAATCGGTTATACAGAGATGGCAGCGATCCTTGGAACAGGAGAGATGTGGGTAAGAGTTCCAGAGACGATCAAAGTAGTCATTGATGGAAAACTTCCTGAAAATGTAAGTTCTAAAGATATTATCTTACGATTGATCGGAGATTTAACAGCAGCTGGAGCTACTTATAAAGCATTAGAATTCTCTGGAAGCACAGTTGATGAGATGAGTGTTGCAGCCAGAATGACAATGTCAAATATGGCAATCGAAGCAGGAGCGAAAGCAGCACTTTTCGCACCGGATGAAAAGACAGCTGAATATTCTAAGGTAGATTTAGCTGATGTTGATTGGTTATATGGAGATGAAGATGCTGAGTATTGCCAGACAATCACATATAAAGCAGAAGATTTAGTACCAGTAGTGGCATGTCCATCACAGGTAGATAAGATCAGAGCTGTCAAAGAAGTCGAAGGAACAGAGCTTGATCAGGTATTTATCGGATCTTGTACAAACGGAAGATTAGAAGATCTGAAAGCGGCAGCAGAGATCTTAAAAGGAAAGAAAGTTGCTGATTATGTAAAATTGATCGTAACACCAGCTAGTAGAAAGATTTATAAACAGGCAGTGGATGCTGGATACATGAAGATTTTGGCAGAAGCCGGAGCAATCATCACGCATCCAGGATGTGGATTATGTTGTGGACGTGCAGGCGGGATCATGACAGATGGAGAACGTGTTCTTGCAACAAACAACCGTAACTTCTTAGGAAGAATGGGAACGTCAAAAGTAGAAATCTACTTAGGATCACCTAAGACAGCAGCTGCATCAGCAATCGCAGGTAAGATCGTAGAAGCATAAAGTGAACATATGAGGTAAAGATCCTCATAAATATAAAGAAAAAGTACATTGGGGGTCATTAGGACTCCCATTTACTATGTAGATGGAGTTTTTTATGACAAACTTATTAATATCATTATTTATTAAAGACAAAGAAAATGTAAAGGATGCAAAAGTAAGAAATGCTTATGGAAAGATGGCAGGGATTGTAGGAATCTGTTGTAACATCTTCTTATTTGCAACCAAATTTTTCGCAGGAATCATCACAGGAGCAATCTCTATCACAGCAGATGCGTTTAACAATTTATCTGACGCAGCATCTTCTATTATCACACTTGTCGGATTTGGAATGGCTGGAAAACCAGCAGATGAAGATCATCCATTCGGACATGGAAGGATGGAATATGTATCAGGACTTGTTGTATCTATCCTGATCTTGATGATGGGAGTGGAATTATTTAAAACATCAGTAGAAAAAGTGATTCATCCAGAGGTGATCACAGAACAATGGATTTCTTATGTAATATTAGTGATCTCGATCGCATTAAAATTTTGGATGTATATGTTTAACAAAGGAATCGGATGGAGAATTCACTCTGAAACGATGAAAGCGACAGCAGCGGATAGTTTAAATGATTGTATTTCAACAGCAGCTGTTGTTGGAGGAATGCTTGTATTCCATTATTTTCATTTAAATATTGATGGAATTGTCGGAATCTTTGTTGCATGTTTTGTACTCTGGGGTGGTTATGAATCAATCAAAGATACCATGAACCCCCTATTAGGAGAATCCCCAGATCCAGAATTGATCGCTAAGATCACAGAGACTGTATTAAATCATAAGATGGTCATCGGAGTTCATGATATCGTTGTTCACGACTATGGTCCAGGAAGAAGAATTGTCTCTTTGCATGCAGAAGTTCCATACAATAAAGATATGATGGAAGTGCATGATCTGATGGATCATATTGAAATGCGTTTGATGGAAGAATATCACTGCGAAGCAACAATCCATATGGATCCTGTAGTGACGGATGATGAGGAAGTGAATGAGACAAGAAAAGAAGTTTTTAATATTGTTAAGAAATATGACAAGACACTGTCAGTTCATGACTTTCGAATGGTCAAAGGGCCAACACATACGAATGTGATCTTTGATCTTGTGATTCCTTATGGGAAAGATTATGAGCCAGAGAAGATCGTGAAGGATCTTAAGCAGAAGATTAAAGACGAGATGCAGGGGAAACATTATGCAGTGATTCGTGTAGACAGATTCTGATTTGTAGGTAGGCTTACGCGTATGTGACAGAAGATGAAAGGGCTTAAACAAGCACCGATTTGTCAAATTGCAGTGATTTCGCTGTGTGTGGCTTTTTATAGTCTTGGTTATGTGCGTGGAAAGCATGATGCCAAGATAGAGAAATAACCGCCCATTGACCTGACAAGTTATGTGAGCGGTTATTCAATCGTTTATATCAGGCAAACCGTCATCGGTAGCACCTTTTCTATTATTATAGTAACATTTATATATTTTTATGTCAATTAAGATGATTAAAAATATAAGTGTGTGTTAGTATATATAAGATCAATGTGACTGGACAGCATCTTAATCTTTCTCTAAAAGCTGAGCAATAATCGAATTAGGAAGTACATCCTTCAAAACATCCAGACAAGAAAAATCAGTCCTGCTATTTGGCAGGGCTTTTTTCGTAATACGAAAGCCCATCTTCTGATACATACCAACAGCCTTATAAGCCCAAGTATGTGTATGAAGAAAAATAAAATCAGCATCCGGTTCTACAACAAGAAAACGAGACAAAGCAAACAAAACAATTGCCTTCCCAAGCCCCTTCCCCTGTTCTTTAGGAGAAGTAGACACCCAATGAATCAAAGGAAACCGAATATCGCCATTTGTCTTAAACCAAGCACTCGTCGTAGCAACAATCTCTCCCTCAGGATTCACAATAAAACAAACCCGGTCAGCTAAAAGTTCTTCATGAGTTAAAAAAGTTTTAGCAAAATAAGCAGAAGCATCCTCAAAACAATCAAACTCTCCAACCAACACTTCAAGCTTCGCCCAAGCAATCTCATCCCCAGATTCAAACATCTTATAAGAATATCCATCAGGCAAAACAGGAACCTTAAGATCCTCTAAATCCTCAAAAGGCAGACACATCACAATATCTTTATAAACAAGAGACTTATCAAGCATAAACAACAACCCCCATAAAATTAAAAATAACAATAAATTGATTAATTAGAGTATACAAGCTATTGAATGAAAAGTCACGGAGTATAAATTAAATAGAAAGTATTTTCTACGAATCACTACAAAAATTGAAAACCAATAACGTCTAACATACACACCCTTCCGTTTAAAAATTCTTAATTTTATACGAGAATGTCTTCAGGTATTCATAAAAACATAAAAAAAGATAGAGGTACGAAATGATAGGATTCCATAGGATTTTTTGCAAAATCGCAGCCAACACGGGCACTGTTTGAACGCAGTGAGTTGTGCAGGAGTGTTGGCGGATCAGCGTTTTGCAAAAAATCCGTCAATGGAATTCGTTTTTCGTACCTCTATCTTTTTTTATGTTTTTATGAATACTCAATACATTTCCGTTATACAATAAAAATTTTTTCTTGACACTTCCCTTACGTCACCCTTTATGATAACGTATAGAGAGAAAACCAAGGAGGAATCTAAATGACAAAAGATGGATACTATACATCCGGTGAATTTGCAAAAAAAGCCAATGTAACACTAAGAACGATCCGCTACTATGACCGTCAAGGCATCTTAAAGCCAAGTAAAGTTGCAGACAATGGATATCGTCTTTATACAGATGCCGATTTTGCCAAATTACAAAAAATCTTGTCATTAAAATACCTCGGATTTTCTTTGGAAGAGATCATGACGATGACGATCAACGATGAAGATCAGGATTTCATTAAAGAATCTATCGGCTTACAGTTATACCTTGTACAAAAAAAGATGGAACACTTAAAACTGGTAGAGCAATCCTTAGAAGAGATGGAACAAAAGATGGATAATGAAGAAGAAATCGACTGGACACAGATGATGAATCTTCTTCACGTAACCAATCTGGAAAAAGGATTGGTAGAACAATATAAGAATGCATCAAATCTTGATATCCGTATCGGACTTCATCAAAAATATTCACAAAATCCACAACCATGGTTTGAATGGATCTATGAGCAGTTAAACTTAAAAGAAAAAGACGAAGTATTAGAACTAGGATGTGGAACAGGGGAACTGTGGAAGAATAAAAATCTTCCAAAAAATGTCCATGTTACTTTATCCGACCAGTCACAAGGTATGGTAAAAGATGCCAGGAACTATGTCGGAGAGGGAAAAGGACAGATTTCTTATCAGATGATCGACTGTAGACAGATTCCAAAAGAAGATCACAGTTTCGATAAAGTGATCGCAAACCATGTATTATTTTATCTGGATGACCGACAACAAGTATTTAACGAAATCAAAAGAGTTCTAAAACAAAATGGAACATTTATCTGCAGTACCTATGGAAGCAGTCATATGCAGGAAATTACCCAGCTGATCAAAGATTTTGATGAAAGGATCACGCTTTCTGATCACAAATTATATAATGTCTTTGGTCTGGAAAATGGAGAAGAACAATTAAAAAAAGTATTTTCACAAGTAAAAGAAATTGACTATGAAGATGAATTGTTAGTCGATCAGCCAGAACCACTGATCTCCTATATTTTATCCTGTCACGGAAATCAGCATGAATATTTAAATCATCGTTATTTAGAATTTAAAGACTTTGTAAGAAAGAAGATGGCAGCCAAAGGAGTGATCAAGATCACAAAATCTGCCGGGATTTTTATATGTAAACCATAAAGGAGGAGTTATGAGAGTTTTTGTCACAGGAGTCAAAGGACAGCTTGGTTATGACGTAATGAACGAACTAGAAAAACAGGGGCTTGAAGGAATTGGTGTGGATATTGATGAAATGGATATCACAGATGCCGATCAGGTAAATAAAGTGATCAAAGAAGCAGCACCAGATGCAGTAATCCACTGTGCAGCATACACAGCCGTTGATGCTGCAGAAGATAACGAAGAAATCTGCAGAAAAGTTAATGCACAGGGAACAGAAAATATCGCAAAAGTCTGTGAAGAATTAGATATCAAAATGATGTATATCAGCACAGACTATGTATTTAACGGGCAGGGTGAGCGACCTTGGGAACCAGATGATAAGAGAGAACCTCTTAATGTCTATGGACAGACAAAATATGAAGGGGAACTTGCTATTGAAGAACATGTAAAGAAATTTTTTACAGTCCGTATCGCCTGGGTATTTGGAGTGAATGGAAAGAACTTTATCAAAACAATGTTAAACTTAGGAAAGACACACGATCATTTAACCGTTGTCAATGACCAGACAGGGTCACCAACATACACATATGATCTTGCAAGATTGTTAGTGGATATGATCCAGACAGACAAATATGGAAGATATCATGCAACAAATGAAGGAATTTGCACATGGTATGAATTTGCCTGTGAAATCTTTAAACAGGCAGGGATGAACGTATCCGTTGCACCAGTCAGCAGTGACGAATATCCTGCGAAGGCAAAACGTCCATCTAACAGCAGAATGGATAAGAGCAAGCTGACAGCCAATGGATTTACACCATTACCAACATGGCAGGATGCATTAAGCAGATATTTAAAAGAGATTGAATATTAAAATAAAAAGGAGAACGATTATGGGAAAAATTACAGTAACACCTTGCGATATTGAAGGACTTTATGTTATTGAACCAACAGTATTTAAAGATGAAAGAGGATATTTCGTAGAAACATATAACCAGAACGACATGAAAGAAGCAGGACTTGATATGGTATTCGTACAGGATAACCAGTCTATGTCTACAAGAGGCGTACTTCGTGGATTACATTTCCAGAAACAGTTTCCACAGGGAAAATTAGTACGAGTTGTGCGAGGAAAAGTATTTGACGTAGCTGTAGACTTAAGATCTGATTCCAAAACTTATGGAAAATGGTTCGGTGTAGAATTATCAGCAGAAAATATGAAACAGTTCTATATTCCGGAAGGATTTGCACATGGTTTCTTAGTATTATCTGATGAAGCAGAATTCTGCTACAAATGTACAGATTTCTATCATCCAGGAGACGAAGGCGGTCTTGCATGGAATGATCCAGAAATCGGAGTTGAATGGCCATTAGAAGAAGGCGTCGACTTGATCATTTCTGAAAAAGACCAGAAATGGAAAGGTTTAAAAGACACATTTAAGTTTTAATTATTACCCAGAGGGAGAAAGGGAACACAAATGAAGGGAATTATTCTTGCCGGAGGTTCCGGTACCAGACTGTACCCATTAACCATGGTAACATCCAAACAGTTACTGCCAATTTATGATAAACCAATGATCTATTATCCATTATCTGTATTAATGAATGCAGGAATCCGTGATATTCTGATCATTTCCACACCAAGTGATACGCCAAGATTTGAGTCTTTGTTAGGAGACGGACATCAGTTTGGAGTGAACTTATCTTATGCAGTGCAGCCATCACCAGACGGACTTGCACAGGCATTTATCATTGGAGAAGATTTTATCGGAGATGACAGTGTAGCTATGGTCCTTGGAGATAACATTTTCCACGGACATGGATTGAAGAAACGCCTGTTACGTGCCGCAAATAAAAAAGAAGGAGCAACTGTTTTCGGATACTATGTAGATGATCCAGAACGCTTCGGAATCGTTGAATTTGATTCTGATGGAAAAGCCATTTCCATTGAAGAAAAACCAGAAAAGCCAAAATCAAACTACTGTGTCACAGGATTATACTTCTACGATAACAATGTCGTAAAATATGCAAAAGAATTAAAACCATCTGCCAGAGGAGAGCTTGAGATTACAGATTTAAATAAGATTTATCTGGAAAAAGGTGAGTTAGATGTTGAATTACTTGGACAGGGATTTACATGGTTAGATACAGGAACCCATGAATCCTTAGTGGAAGCAACAAACTTTGTAAAAACAGTCGAAACACATCAGCACAGAAAAATCGCCTGCTTAGAAGAGATCGCATATTTAAATCACTGGATCACAAAGGACCAGTTATTAACAGATATCGAACCATTAAAGAAAAACCAGTATGGACAGTATTTAATGGACGTTATGGCAGGAAAATTTTTAGATAAATAAGGAGAATAGCATGAAAATATTAGTAACCGGTGGAGCCGGATTTATCGGTGGAAACTTTGTTCATCATATGGTAAACAAATATCCTGATTACGAGATCGTAAACTTGGATTTATTAACATATGCAGGAAACCTTGAAACATTAAAACCAGTGGAAGACAAACCAAATTACAAATTTGTCAAAGGTGATATCGCAGACCGTGAATTTATCATGGATTTATTTGAAAAAGAAAAATTCGATATCGTTGTAAACTTCGCAGCAGAAAGCCATGTAGACCGTTCTATTGAAGATCCATCTATTTTTGTAAAAACAAACGTAGAAGGGACAGTCGTACTGTTAGATGCAGCAAAGAAATACGGTGTAAAACGTTACCATCAGGTATCTACAGATGAAGTATACGGAGATCTTCCATTAGATCGCCCAGATTTATTCTTCACAGAGACAACACCACTGCACACATCAAGCCCATACAGCAGTTCCAAAGCAAGTGCAGACTTATTTGTATTAGCTTACCACAGAACATTTGGACTTCCAGTGACGATCTCAAGATGCTCAAACAACTACGGACCATATCATTTCCCAGAGAAGCTGATTCCACTAATGATCAGCCGTGCCTTAGCAGACGAAGAACTTCCAGTCTATGGAAAAGGTGAAAATGTCCGTGACTGGTTACACGTATCTGACCACTGCGAAGCTATTGACCTGATCATCCACAAAGGAAAAGTCGGGGAAGTTTACAATGTAGGTGGACATAACGAACGTACTAACTTAGAAGTTGTAAAGACAATCTTAAAAGCGTTAGACAAACCAGAAAGCCTGATCAAATTCGTAACAGACCGTCCAGGACATGACATGCGTTATGCGATCGACCCAACAAAACTAGAGACAGAACTTGGATGGGAACCAAAATATAACTTTGACACAGGAATTGCACAGACGATCGAATGGTACTTAAATAACAAAGAATGGTGGCAGAACATTTTATCTGGAGAGTATGCAAACTATTTCGATAAGATGTACGGAAACCGCTTATAGGAGTCTGTATGAGAGTACAGAAACAGACAAAACGAGTGTTATACTGGGGGATAACACTCGTTTTGATGATTTTGATTTTTTCATTTTCTGCAAAGAACGGCACATCCTCAGCAGGGATGAGTATCGGATATGCGAAAGAACTTGCAAGGATCCTAAGCTTTCTTGGATTTTTCCAGATTCATTCTAATGCTGATCTTATGATGCATGCAGAAGCGGTGCATACGTTTGTTAGAAAAACAGCACATTTTACGGAATATGCAGTACTTGGATTCTTTACTTATAAGGCGGTGTCATGTGATGTGCTAGATCGAAAGAAAGCAGTATTGACCGCACAGTTGATTTCTACAGGATATGCATCAACAGATGAGATTCATCAGATGTTTGTTCCAGGACGAGAAGGAAAAGTATTTGATGTGATGATCGATAGCTGTGGGGCGTTTTGTGGAATTATGGTATCTTTGATCACGCAGAAATTGATAGAGAAAAAGAAAGGAAATCAGATTTAAGATGTCTGATTTCCTTTCTTTTTCATGCTCACTAAGCTGGAATCCAATTCCCGATCCATTTTTTTGTTGTTTTGTTATATTTTCTTTTGTATAATTTCCCGTTCATAGTCTTATATTTCCAAACGATGACATCGCCGCTGTATACAGAGGAATCTTCTTCTGAAACAGCAATGGAAGGTTCGCTTGAGGTATTTTGGGCTGAGACGATTGAACCAGAAAATACACCAATAGAGATAAAACTAAGTAAAAATAGAAAAATAAATTTATTTAATGTTTTCATAAAATTTCGTAGCCTCCTTTTTGCTAGAATATATTTTAGGACTTTTATAATCTTCAGGGTTTTCAATGATTCCTGTATTTATAAAAGTATCTTCATGTTTGACATATAAATCATAGCCCTTTCCATCTTTTCGCTTTATATAAAAAGAATTACTGCTGTCAGGTTTATCAAAAATAACAGTGCCATCATTGTCATAGTTTGGAGCTGGCGAACTTGGCTGAAAGATAAAGCACAGCGAAAGGGTGAACAATAAAGAAATAGATCCAATATGTATAAATTGTGAAAATAAATTTCTGCGAATCTTTGGACTATCACTGATAAGATCGCATCTTTTCTCAATGTTTAAAATCGTACCTTCCTGAAAATGCAGTGTTGGAAGGGTGTGGAACGTATGAGTCTGTTTGGAAGTATTGAGAAGACTTAACATATAATTTGTTCTTGTAAGTTCATCTCTGTCTTTGGTAAGTCGGATATCATTTGCATATTCCGAAGTATCTTTGATCAGACGGCGAATCATATAAGAAAGAGGATTCCACCAGTAGATACATACAACGAGTTCCCAGAAAAAAATCTTCCATAAGTCATTGTGTAGATAATGATTGAGTTCGTGCATAAAAATAAAACGCAGATCCTGATCACTGTATTCTCTGTCAGGAAGAAGGATCACTGGATGGATCAGACCAGAAATTGCAGGACTAGAAAGGCCAGGCACCTGATAGATTAAAATCTGCTTCGTACAATGATATTCTTCCAAAATATCAGAAAAGATTCTTAATATTCTTATGTCATCGAGAGGGTCTAACTGATGAAGTAAATGACGATAGCGAACAAGTTTATAGAAATATAAAGCAAGTCTTAAACAACTTCCAAAGCAAAAAATGATCACAAGGATTGTCAGAAATTCCACAGATAAAATCTTCACCCTTAAAAGATCAAAAAGAAAAGGAAGAATTTTATGGGATTCAACATTCATTGCAAAATGAAAATTCCAAGGCAAAAGCATACGGATCATGACAACCCCGACAGCAAGATAAATCACAAAGGTTCCGTTTCTTAAGATAAATCGTTTGTTTCTGCAAAATACATAAAGATAAAGCATCATCAGACTGCCAAAAAGACAGCAGCTAAATACGGAACCATAATTCGCAGGTGTCATATCAAGACTTCCTTTCTAGAATTTTCTTACGTTCCTCTAATTTCTCCTGTAAACGTTCAATCACTTTAATATCATTTTCAGACTCCACATATTGAAGAAGTATATTAGAAGATAAAAGATCTTCCAGCACTCCGTTGATATTCTCAGAAGCATAATCTTCAGAGGAAACAACAGGAATATAACGTCTGGTTAAAACCTTACCACTATATACAATGTCGGAAACTTCAATATAGTTTTTCTTAAGTAGAGAACGCAATGCAGATTGAACGGAATTCAGATTCAGTGAAGGATCAAGCTGAACAAAATCAGAAGCAATCATAGGCTCTTTTTTGTCCCATAATGTTTTCATGATATTTAATTGTGATGGTGTTAGTTTTTTGTATTTCATAAATTATCAACTCCTTGAGTTTATTTTATATGAATATATTTATATTTTCAACAACTATTTTGAATTGAAAAAAATAAATGTTTTAAATTAAAATAGTTGTTGAAAAAAGAATCATAATATAGTAGAATAGAAAACGAAGATAATAAATATTGATACATGGTAGGTGGGGTATTATTAAATTTGTAATAATACCCCTAAATTTTTTGTCAAGTAATAGGTCATATTTTCAATAAAACTCTCTATCATCAGGTTATCTACTACCAATATAACACAAAACATGGAGAAATGAATAGTCTGATAGAAGAAAGAAATACAGGGAAAATAATATGGCAGGAGTAATTTTAGATGCTGGTCACGGCGGTTATGATAATGGAGCCCAGTATGATGGAAGAAAGGAAAAAGACGACAATCTAAGACTGACACTCGCAGTCGGTCAGATTTTAGAGCAAAATGGCGTTCCAGTATCCTACACAAGACAAAGTGATATCTACCAGTCACCATCTGAAAAAGCAAGGCTTGGGAATGAAAGTGGAGCTGATTATTTTATCTCATTTCATAGAAATGCAAGTCCAAATGCGAATGAATATCAAGGCGTTGAAACACTGGTATTTGATGATCAGGGGATCAAAGCAGAGATGGCAAGAAATGTAAATGCGAACTTAGAACAAGTAGGATTTCGTAATATTGGAGTTAAAGAGCGCCCGAATCTTACTGTATTAAGAAGAACAAAGATTCCTGCGATCTTGATCGAGGCAGGTTTTTTAAATTCAGATCAGGACAACGAAAGATTTGATGAGAAATTTCAAGAGATCGCACAAGCGATCGCAGATGGAATTATGGAAACGATCGGAGATGAAAATGAAGCTCTGAAGGGAATCTATCGTGTCCAGATTGGTTTATACCGTAATTTTTCTAATGCACAGTATGTTCTGAATCGTGCGGTTGCAGATGGATACGAGGGGAATATCGTTTATAAGGATCCTTATTATGCAGTTCAGATTGGGGAATATAATACGCTTGATGAAGCAGTAAGATTGGAAAATGAATTGAAGAAAAAAGGCTATGATACACTTGTTATCAAGGAATGATCTTAATTTAAGAAAAACACACATACTGCAAGGTGCGCAGCCAATAGAGATTGTAAAAGATGGCACGCACCGGCAGTAAAAAAGTATCACAATATCCATTGTAAAAAATATAAAAAGAAAAAGCTAAAAAAGGCTTGACTTTTGTATAAAATGCTGATAAGATAAAAACAACTTAAGAAAATAAAGTGACTTAAATGATATGAATATTGAGGATTGTCACTGGTAATGCAGGCAAAACCGGATTTTATAAGTGTGAAAGTGTTGACTTTCATATTTATAAAATGTGGTTTTCTTTTTGTTTTAAAATAGAACATATAATATATATACTAGAAGAAAAGTTTCCAATGATCATGGAGAGAAGATTATGAAAATAGATAAGGTAATGAACAACAACGTAGTAAGCAGCATCGATGAAGATGGACAGGAAATCATTGTTGTTGGAACAGGAATTGGATTTCAGGGGAAGGAAGGAAAAGTAGTTGATGAGAAGAAGATTCAGAAGATTTTTCGATTAGAAGATCCGAAGATGATCCGGAAATTAAAAGAGATCTTACAAGATCTTCCGATGGAACAATTTGAGATTTCAACAGCGATCATAGAACATGCAAAGCAAAGTTTAGGAACAGAATTAAACGAGAATATTTATGTGACATTAACAGATCATATTCATTTTGCGATTCAGCGATATGAAGATCATATGAATTTTCCAAACCCGATGCTTAGGGAAGTAAGATTATTTTATGAGAAAGAATTTGCACTTGGAGAATACGCGTTAGGAATGATCAAACAGCGATTGAATATATCACTCCCATTAGATGATGCGGCATCCATTGCTTTACACATCGTGAGTGCAGAATTTGATACAAGAGTCAAAGATACTTTAAAGATCACTGAATTTTTAGAAGATGTTATGGAACAGATAAAGAACTACTTCCATTTGGAGATCGATACCCAGTCATTGAGTTATGAACGGTTTATCACACATTTGAAGTTTTTATCCAGAAAGTTATTTGCGTCAGAACGAATGGATGATATGAACGATGATGTACAGGAGATGATCCAGAAGATCTGTCCGGAAGAATATCAGTGTGCAGGATATATTAAGACTTTTATTAAAGAAAGATACAAAAAAGATATGACATCAGCAGAAGTTGCATATTTAACGATGCATATCGAGAGGATCAGAAAAAGCAGTATAGAAAAAGGAGAAGAAGATGTTTGATTCATTAAAGAAGATGTTTGAGAAGAACGCAAAGACAATTTCATTAAAAGCAGTAGAAGATGGGAGAACAATCCCAATGGACGAAGTCAATGATCAGACATTCGCTCAGGAATTATTAGGACCAGGAATCGCAATTGTTCCATCCAATGGAACAGTCGTTTCTCCGATCAATGGAACGATCGCCACGGTAATGGATACAAAACATGCAGTCTGTATTCAGGGAGAAGACGGATTAGAGCTGATCGTTCATGCAGGACTTGATACCGTGGAATTAAATGGAAAGTACTATCAGACATATAAAGAAATTGGAGATCAGGTAAAGGCAGGAGACGTTTTGTTGGAATTTGATCTTGAAGAGATTACAAAGGCGGGATATGACGTCACAACGCCGATCGTAATAACGAACTTAGGTGATTATAAGATCACGAAGTGTTTGACAGGACAACAAGTAAAAGCAGGGGAAGAGGTGATACAGTTAACAAAACAATAACAAAGATGAGTAACTAAAAGAGAAGGAAAAGAACATGAAAAACTTAAAGTAAAAATGAAAGGGGACAATCTATATGAAATTTTTACAAAAATTAGGAAAAGCGTTAATGCTTCCAGTAGCATGCTTGCCAATCTGTGGTATTTTAATGGGAATCGGATATGCACTGTGTCCTGCAACCATGCAGGGTGGTGATATCACAGGTATTGGAAACCAGATCGGATTCTTCCTTGTAAAGGCAGGGGGAGCATTGATCGACAACATGGCATTACTGTTTGTTATCGGTGTCGGTGTTGGTATGGCAGAAAAACATGATGGAACGGGTGGCCTGGCAGCTTTAGCATCATGGCTGATGATCACAAATTTGTTATCTACAGCAGTAGTAACAACAATCATGCCATCTATTGCAAAGAATGCAGATGCAACACTTGCATTTGATAAGATTTCCAATCCATTTATTGGTATCTTAGCCGGTGTGATCGGATCTATGTGTTATAACAAATTCAAAGATACTAAATTACCAGATTGGTTATCATTCTTTAGTGGTAAACGTTGCGTAGCAATTATCGCTGGTGTTGTATCTATCATTGTATCAGTTGTATTACTGTTTGTATGGCCAGTTGTATTTACAGCATTGATCACAGTTGGTCAGTCTATTGCCAAGATGGGAGCTGTTGGAGCTGGTATTTATGCATTCTTAAACCGTCTGTTGATCCCAACAGGATTACATCATGCATTGAACAATGTATTCTGGTTTGACACGATTGGACTCGGAGATTTAACTCATTTCTGGGCAGGAGAAACATCTAAGAATGTATCATGGAGCCTTGGAATGTACATGTCAGGATTCTTCCCATGTATGATGTTCGGTATTCCAGGAGCAGCATTAGCAATGATCCAGACAGCAAAGAGTAACAAGAAAAAGATTGCCATCGGTTTAGTAGGATCCGCAGCTCTTTGTGCATTTGTCTGTGGTGTAACAGAACCATTTGAATTCGGATTTATGTTCTTAGCACCAGGTTTATATGTTATCTACGCAATCCTTTACGGAATCTTTACAACGATCACAACACTGGTAGGATTCAGAGCAGGATTTAGTTTCTCAGCAGGAGCAACTGACCTTGTATTCTCATCTTCCTTACCAGCAGCACAGAAGACATGGATGATCATTCCTTTAGGAATCGCAGCATTTATCGTATTCTATGTAGTATTCCGTATCGCGATCACGAAATTTGATCTGAAAACACCAGGTCGTGAAGATGACGATCTTGATGAAGAAAATATTACATTAGCCAATGATGATTTTACAGCAATGGCAGCAGTCATCCTTGAAGGATTAGGCGGAAGTGCCAATGTTAAGAGTATTGATAATTGCATCACAAGACTTCGTCTGGAAATCAATGATGATAACAAAATAGATGAAGCGAAGATCAAATCCTCAGGAGCAGCAGGAATCATTCGTCCAGGAAAAGGTAACATTCAGGTTATCATTGGACCAAAAGTCCAGTTTGTTGCAGATGAGATGGAAAAATTATGTAAATAAGCCTTTATTGTTATTCATAGTTTTCTCCGAAAACGGGCCGGTGATATGCCGGCTCGTTTTGCGTTGATAATTGACAGTAACAGAATGGTCTTGCAGGAGATGATTATTAACTTGAAAGTACATTCAAAAATATGATCAAACAAAAATGCACCGTGAAGGAAGAATCAGTTTCAGTAAAACAGGGCAAAAAAGTCCTGTTTTATTTGATTGTATAGTATCAGACTGCTAAAATAGAATCAGAAAGAACAATACAAATGGGTAACGGAAATCGAGGTAATATAATGATCATAAAAAATGGACTGGTATTCACACCAGAAGGAAAATTTGAGAAAAAAGATCTCTATGTAGAAGGAGAATACGTAGCGAAAGAAACAACGGACAACAAAGAAGTAGAAGCTGAAGGATGTTATGTGATACCGGGACTTGTCGATATTCATTTTCATGGATGTGTCAGACATGATATGTGCGATGGAACCGAAGAATCCATTCAGGCACTGGCTGATTATGAAGCAGCCAATGGAGTATTGGCAATCTGTCCTGCGACAATGACGATTCCAGAAGAAGAACTATTTCAGGCAATGAAGGCAGCAAAAGGACATAAGAATGGAAAAGGTGCAGATCTTGTCGGGATCAATATGGAAGGGCCTTTTATAAACAAAGAGAAAAAAGGTGCACAGAAAGAAGAGGACATCAAGCTGGCAGATGTTGAATTATTCCATAAACTGCAGGAAGCAGCCGGTGGATTGATCAAATTAGTGGATCTTGCTCCAGAGACTGAAGGAGCTATGGATTTTATTAATCAAGTGAAAGATGAAGTACATGTATCAATTGCACATACGATGGCTGATTATGATACAGCAAGTGAAGCAATCAGAAGAGGTGCCGATCATATCACACATTTGTATAATGCTATGCCGCCGTTAAATCATAGAGAACCGGGGGTTATTGGAGCAGCAAGAGACAGTGATTGTTATGTAGAACTGATCTGCGATGGAGTTCATATTCACCCATCCTGTGTCAGAGCAACCTTTGAAATGTTTACAGACAAGAGGATCGTACTGATCAGTGACAGTATGATGGCAACGGGAATGGAAGATGGACAGTATGAATTAGGCGGACAGCCAGTGACTGTAGTAGGAAACGTTGCAACACTGACCGAAGGAGGAGCCATCGCAGGTTCTGCAACAAACCTAATGGATTGTATGAGAACGGTAGTCAAAGAAATGCATATTCCATTCGAAAGTGCAGTCCGATGTGCAACTCTGAATCCAGCAAAATCCATTGGGATTGATGATAAATATGGAAGTCTTGAAGAAGGAAAATATGCGAATGCAGTAGTTTTAGATAAAGATTTAAATATTGTATCCATCATTCAGAAGGGGCAGGTAAAATAAAGAATATCAATTGAGATAAGAAAAAGAATTCTGTGTAGGCAGGATTCTTTTTTTATACAGGAATTCATAAAATGATAAAAACAAAGGGAGCAGAAAAATGCTTCGAAAAATCATGATCATGATCTTTCTGATCTTAACAGTAGTCTGGTTTACAAATAGTGACAGTATCCAGCCCGCCAGAGAATTTATACAAAACAACATTTATGTCTGGAGTGAAATGCAAGAGGAAAAACTTCCAATCTATTGTGTAGATACGCAGAAAAAACAAATAGCACTGACATTTGATACTGCATGGGGAAATGAAGATATACCACAGATTCTCAAAATATTAAAACAGGAAAATGTAAAAGCAACCTTTTTCTTTTGTGGAGACTGGATCAGCAAATATCCAGCTGATATCAAAACGATCTATGAGGAAGGACATGATATTGCAAGTCATGGAGATCATCATAAATACATGACAAAATTAACAGACAAACAGCAGAAGGAAGAAATTCAAGGAGTGACACAGAAGATTCAAGGATTGTTAGGTATCAAAATAGATCTTTTCCGGGCACCATATGGAGATTACAACGAATCCGTCGTAAGGAATGCAAGAAAAATGAACTATTATATGATTCAATGGAACGTAGACAGCCTAGACTGGCAAGAGCCAACGAAAGAACAGTTAACTAAGAAAGTTTGCGAACACAAAAATTTATCACCTGGAAGTATCATTCTGATGCACACAGGAACGAAATGTACCAAACAGGCATTAAAACAGATCATTAAAAATATCAAAGCAAAAGGATATGAGTTCGTACCAGTGTCAAGATTGATCTATCGAAGAGATTACCGTATTGATCCAACAGGGAAACAGATGAAACTATGAAATATCAAAGAGGTATCGAAATCCTATTAAAACACTCGAAAATCTTGACAATCAAATAACAAATAATACATAATAAAAAGAAACGCATAATTTCATGGTAATCTGTATATGCAGATCTTAAGCCGGAATACTTGCCATGATCTAAGGATATACTTTGCGAGTGACGAAGTCGTCCTCATGGTGCCAGAATGACAAAAGATAAGATGATAAAATGTAGTCTTTTTAGAAATGAATAAGAATGCATGTCTTTTTGTTATGTAAATAAGCCAGAGTAGATCCTTTTATGCTGTATACATGGGAGGATCTATTTTTTATGAAAAAATATATGGTATGGCTGATTTCTGCATTGATGGCAGTATCGATGACAGCCTGTTCAAATGCACAGAAAAAAGATACAAAAGATCAGGCACAGATAACAACGGCAGCAAAAGAGAATGCAACGCAGACAGAAGCAGCAAAGACAACAAGTAAAAAAGAAAAGAAAAACGAAAAGAAAAAAGATAAAAAGAAATCACAGAAGAGTAAGAAAAACAGCAAAAAGACAAAAAGCAGTACAGCAAAAAAGAAAGAGACAAGCACAACAACAGCTAAAAAGAAAAAAGTAAAGAAGAAAAAAACAAAAGAAAAGACAACAAAGACAAAGAATACAAAAGAAACAACAAAAACAACAACAGCCAGTAAAAATGAAACAACAGTACAGACGGCAGAGAATCAGACAACAGAAGCAAAGCAAGAACAATCTTGTGAATTTCTGATCAGCTGTAAAACAGTTCTTTCTAATAAAAGTGCATTGCAATCCAATTACCAAGTTCCATCTGGCGGAAAGATTTATGAGAAGAAGATGGAGTTTCAAGAAGGCGATACCGTGATGGATGTTCTTAAAAGAACAGGAGTAGATATTGATGTTTCTAAAGGATATGTAGCAGGAATTGACGGTTTATACGAATTTGATTGTGGAAAAAACAGTGGATGGATGTACCGTGTCAATGGTAAGTTCCCAAACTATATGGCAGGGAAATGTAAGCTTCATGATGGGGATAAAGTGGAATGGCTGTATACCTGTGTCAGAGGAGATCTGTAGATGATCAAGGCATTAAAAAGAGCCCATCCGTTCGTTGTATTTACTTATTTTGCAGGAATGTTTTTGCTGGCACCATTTAGCAGACATCCATGGATGACGGGAGTGCAGATGATCTGTTTATGCCAGTTGTACTTTTATCATAATCGGAGTTTGAAAAAGTTTTTTCCATTTCTTGCTTTGATCGTGATCGTGGCTGTAACGAATCCATTATTTGTACAAAGAGGAAGAACAATCCTGTATGCAGACACACACATAAGGATCACGAAAGAAGCATTGCTTTATGGAATTCATTACGGATGTGTATTAGTAAATCTCTTACTGGTCTTTTCAATCTTTAACCAATATATAAAGAAAGAGCAGTGGATCTATTTATCAGGCAGATTCTTCCCTAAACTTGGTGTTATAACATCCATGGCATTTGGATTGATCCCAAGATATCAAAACCATGCAAAGAAGATTTTAAACACACGAAAATCCTTAAAATCAGAACAGGCTGTACAGCGTGTCATGAATACAGTGTCAATGGAAACGACATGGGCATTTGAGTCTTCGATGGATCAGTTGGATTCGATGAGTGCAAGAGGTTATGGAATTAGGAAACGAACGCATTTTCATTTATTTAGGTGGGAGAGAAATGACTGGATTCATATCGTGGAGATTGTGATTTTGACGATATTAAATCTCTGGGCATACATCCACTATTATTCCAGATTTTTCTTTTATCCGATGATCATTATGCCAGCATTTCAGATGAGAGATCTGTTGTGGATGCTTATTATGGCATTTCAGTTTTTATTACCATGCATGTGGAAGGAGAATTTTGATGTACGAAATTAATAATTTAACATTTCGATATATGTTATCGGATAGAAATTCTCTAGAGCAAGTATCATTAAAAATTAAAAAAGGAAAGATCACTCTGATCGCAGGGCCAAGCGGTAGTGGAAAGACAACGCTGTTAAGACATCTAAAAAAAGAACTGCTGCCAAAAGGTAAAAGATCTGGAAAAGTTTTATATGATGGTCAGAAAATAGAGCAGTTGGAAGGTTTGCGGTCTGTAAAAGAAGTTGGGTATTTATTCCAGAATCCATCCGCACAGATGGTAATGGATACCGTATGGCATGAGATCGCATTTGGACTTGAGAATCTCGGAATGCCGTATGAACAGATGAAGCGTACAGTAGCCGAAATCATCAATTATTTTGATCTGCAGAAAATATACCATGAAGATACTGACAAGTTATCTGGCGGACAAAAACAATTGGTGAATCTGGCAGCAGTTATGGCAATGCATCCAAAAGTATTGATCTTAGATGAGCCGACCGCACAGTTAGATCCAGCGGCAAGGAAAGATTTTCTTGTGATGCTTCAGAAATTACATAAAGAATTTGGTTTAACGATTATTTTGACATCACATAACTTGGAAGATGTGATGGAAATGTCAGATGAATGTGTGATCTTAGATGATGGAAAAGTTATTGAACAGGGAAATCCGAAAGAGGTTGCAAGACATCTTCAAAAAACACATCATCCATTGGAACAATCTCTGCCACAGATTCTTCGGCTGGAAGAGAAATTTCAGATAGAACCGACTTTTTCGATGGAAGAGGTAAGAGAACAGATCAGGAAAAAAGAATATCATTTGATAAAGAAAACACATTCTGAAAGGAAAACAGTTCTTTCAATTTCACATTTATATGCAGGATATGAGAAAGGAAAAGATGTTCTTTCGAATCTGTCAGTCGAAATTAAAGAAGGTGAAATATTCGTGGCTGTCGGAGCAAATGGAAGTGGAAAATCAACGCTTCTTTCTTGTATGGCAAAGCAGATGAAATTTGATGGGAAATTAAAATGCAAGAAAAAAATCGTCTATATGCCACAAGATCCAACACTATTGTTTGTAAAAGATCAGTTGTTTGAAGACCTTTTGGAGATGGGAAAAGAAAAAGAAGTAAAAATCGATAAATTATTGGAAATGGCGGATCTAATGAGAGAAAAGAACTCACATCCATATGATCTAAGTGGAGGACAGCAGCAGATGGCAGCATTGATCAAAGTATTACTTGCAGATCCAGAAATCTTGCTGTTAGATGAACCGACCAAAGGAATGGATCGGGAACACAGCAGGAAGTTTGGAGAACTTTTACGCAAACTTACAGATCAGGGAAAAACGATATTTATCGTATCGCATGATCTGGAATTTTGTGCTGAGTATGCTGACCGCGTTGGAATGATGTTTGATGGAAAAATCGAAGGCATTGATGAGCCATCCAAGTTTTTTGCACAAAATTATTTCTATACGACAGAGTGTGCAAAAATTACGAGAGATTTTGAGAAAGTGATCGTCTTGCCACAGGAGGTGGTAAACGTATGTTAAATGCGGTGATCATTTTCATGGTGTGTATATCATGTATTCCATATTATTTTAAATATGAAAAGAAAAAACCACAGACAAGAGAAAGTGTCGTCATTGCGGTGATGATCGCAATGACGGTTGCATCCAGAATGTTATTTGCATTTTCACCAGGATTTAAACCAGTGAGTGCAATGGTGATCATCTGTGGTATGGCATTTGGAAGAGAATCCGGCTTTTTGTGTGGATCTTTAAGTGCCGTGGTATCGAACTTCTTTTTTGGACAAGGACCATGGACTCCATTTCAGATGCTTGCATGGGGAATGATCGGATGGATCGCAGGAATTTTAAATCAGAGAAAATGGTTGGAAAGCAGCAAGATACTGTTAACGATTTTTGGGATTCTTTCAGGAATTTCATATTCTTTTGTCATGGATATCTGGACACTTCTGGCAGCAGGAGATGGATTTCAGTGGATGCGGTATGTGGCGGTATTAGGAACTTCGGTTCCAGTGACGATTGAATACTGCGTATCGAATGTGATATTTTTATGGATTTTAACACCTGTTTTTGTGAAGAAACTAAACAGGGTTAAATATAAATATGGTTTCTTCAAAGATGAAGAAGTCAGGAAACTAATCAATCAATGAGACATAACAAGGAGGAATTTATGAGAACGATGAAACGTGTAGCGGCAGTGGCATTGTCTGTTGTCGTGCTGATGACATCAGGGGTTAGTGCAAAAGCAGCAGTGACAGATGTGCAGCCAGCGAAGAGTAGTAGTGAGGCGGTGCTTAAGTGGGCAAAGAAAGTTGGAGAACCATTTGATGAGAAAACATATGCAAATAACACAGTATCTAAGATCAAGTTGGTTGGAAACTACCTTTATGTAGCAGATGATGCAAAACATCGTATTATGAAAATTGATAAGAAAGATGGAACAATTTTAAAAGAACAGAAATATTATAATGAATCTTATATTCAGGGATATGTCAGCAGTATTGGATATGGAGATAATAAGGTTTATGTAGGGTACGACAATGGTCGTGTTCAGGCATTTGATGAGAACACATTAGAATCTTTATGGATTACAGATGAAAATAAGAATGCAATTAACGCTGATTTCACATTTACAAATGGAAAATTATATTTTGGGACAACAGCCAAGACAACAGATTGGTATGATAATGGTGCACCATTTTCTTATTATGTTGTAACGACATCAGATGATGATAAAACAAAACCTGATGAAGAAAAAATAATGAAAAAAGTAGTAGAATCCAAAACAGGAAAATTTTATTTGAAAAAAGGCGTAGTTCTTGGAAAATACATTGTTATTTCTGATACAGCAGGAACTTTAACAATGATCGATACAACAAATGATAAAGTTACAGATACAAAGGATATCGGAGAAGCTTTTTCTGGTAATATCACTTATGATGAAATGACAGGAACAATTTATTTTGTAGCAGGAACAAATGATCTGTACGGTATCAAAGTATCAGCTGATGGAAAATTAAAAGATGAGAAAAAAGTCAGATTATATGAAACAGGATATTCCGCAACTACACCAGAAGTATATAATGGAAAAGTTTATGTATCTGGATCAAAAGGAAAAGCATTTCAAGATAAAGGATATATGGCAGTTGCAGATGTAAGTTCTGATAAGTATAAAGTAAATTATACAGTAGAATTATCTAATTATTCTCAGTGTGAACCAACAATTGTAAAAACGGGCGAAAATTCTGTACGTGTATATTTCACAATTAATGATGAACCAGGTGGAATTTATGCAATTGAAGATTCAAAAGATGCAACATCAGCAACATTGGAAACAGTTTATGAACCAACTGGGGACATAAAGAATACAGGATGTATGAGTGATGTAGTGGTTGATGAAGATGGTACAATTTATTTTGCAAATGATTCTAAATATATTATGTCGGTAGGCAAAAAAGTTGAAGATACAACAAAATCAGATGTAATTACAGTAAAACCAGTCACAAAAACAGTAAAAAGCACAAGAAGCGTAAAACTGACATGGAAAAAGAAAAAATCCGCCAAAGGCTATGTCATTTACGCCAAAGCAGGAAAAGGTAAATACAAAAAAGTAACAACCGTAGGAAAGAAAACATCAAAGACGATCAAAGTCAACAAAGACTCATCCTACAAATTTAAAGTAAAACCATACAAACTAACAAAGAAAAATAAAAAGAAATATTTTAAAGCCTATGCAGCCAAAGCCAAATTCGGAAGCAAGACAGTTAAAGTAACATTTAAAAATGTCACAGGATATGCAAGCTACAAAGTGCAGATGAAAGCAGGAAAAGCAGCATATAAGACAGTAAAAACAACAACCAAAGGCGGAACGATCACATATACAAAGAAAAAAGCCAAAGTAGGAACAACTTACAAATTCCGCTTAAAAGGAATCAATAAGGTAAATGGAAAAACTGTTTCCGTAACGATCAAATAGAAGTACTGGATAAAATACAAAAAAGGGCTTGATTTTCAAAAAGAATCATTGTATCCTATAACCAGTGAAGTTACTGACAAGGGCGTCAAACAATTAGTTTCATATTGTTTGTCGCCCCTTTTTTTCTATTATCAGTTAGATAATAGAAAAAAATATATAGATTATGCTTCAAATGTAAGAGAAGAAAGGAAGAACTCTATGAAGGAAAAAATCAATGTATCAGAAATCTTCGGATCCCACGTATTTAACGACAGTGTTATGAAAGCACGTCTTCCAAAGGCCGTTTACAAAGATCTGAAAAAGACAATCGAAGAAGGAACAGAATTAAATCCAGCAATTGCAGACGTAGTTGCGAATGAGATGAAAGAATGGGCTATTGAAAAGGGTGCTACACATTATACTCACTGGTTCCAGCCATTAACAGGTGTGACAGCAGAGAAACATGACGCTTTCATTAACCCAACAGACGATGGTAAAGTTTTACTTGAGTTCTCAGGAAAAGAACTGATCAAAGGTGAACCAGATGCATCTTCATTCCCATCTGGTGGATTAAGAGCAACATTTGAAGCAAGAGGATATACAGCATGGGATTGTACATCACCAGCATTCATCAAAGAAACAGATAATGCTTGTATCTTATGTATTCCAACAGCATTCTGTTCATACAAAGGTGAAGCATTAGACAAGAAGACACCACTTCTTCGTTCTATGCAGGCATTAGATATCCAGACAACAAGATTATTAAATGTATTAGGAAATAAGAATGTGAAACGTGTTAGCACATCTGTTGGACCAGAACAGGAATATTTCTTAGTTGATGAAGAAAAATACAAACAGAGAAAAGACTTGATCTTCACTGGACGTACATTATTCGGAGCAATGCCTCCAAAAGGTCAGGAAATGGATGACCATTACTTTGGAATCATCAAACCAAGAATCGAAGGATTCATGAAAGATTTAAATATCGAAGCATGGAAACTTGGAATCAGTGCGAAGACAGAACATAACGAAGTAGCTCCAGCGCAGCACGAATTAGCACCAATCTATAACTCAAACAACGTGGCAACAGATCACAACCAGTTATTAATGGAAACAATGAGACGTGTAGCAAGACGCCATGGATTAAAATGCTTACTTCATGAGAAACCATTCGCAGGAATCAATGGATCAGGAAAACATAACAACTGGTCTATGGTAACAAATGAAGGAAAGAACCTGTTAGATCCAGGAAAAACTCCTCATGAAAACCAGCAGTTCTTACTGATCTTAGCGTCTATTATCGCAGCAGTGGATAAACATGCAGATTTACTTCGTATGTCAGCTTCCACACCAGGAAATGACCACAGATTAGGAGCTAACGAGGCACCTCCAGCAATTATCTCTATCTTCCTTGGAGATCAGTTAGAAGATGTTGTAAAACAGCTTGTAACAAGAGGTGAAGCTACAGAATCCAAACATGGAGACAAATTAGCATCTGGTGTTCATTCATTACCAGCATTTGAGAAAGATGCAACAGACCGTAACAGAACATCACCATTCGCATTTACAGGAAACAAATTCGAATTCCGTATGGTAGGTTCTACACAGTCTATCTCTGATCCAAACGTTGTATTAAATACAATCGTAGCAGATGTCTTTGCAGATGTATGTGACAGATTAGAGAAAGTAGAAGGCGGAGTTGAAGCAGTAGCTATGGAAGCTCACGAGATCACAAAAGAATTATTAACACAGCATCAGAGAGTTATCTTTAATGGTAACGGATATTCTGACGAATGGGTAGCTGAAGCTGAGAGAAGAGGACTTCCAAACTTACACAGCATGGTAGATGCAATCCCAACATTAACAACAGATAAAGCAGTTAAGATGTTCGAGAAATTTGGAGTATACACAAAAGAAGAATTAGAATCTCGTGTTGAAGTATTATATGAACAGTATTCTAATACAATTAACATTGAAGGACTTGCAACATTAGATATCGCTAAGAAACAGATTGTTCCAGCAGTTATGAAATACCAGAGAAAACTTGCAAATGGCGTTGCTGAATTAAAGACAGTTGGTGTTGACAGCTCTGTACAGGAAAAATTGTTAGAAGATATCACAGCAAACTTAAAAGATCTGTTTGCAGCGATCAACAAGTTAGAAGCTGATATTCCAGAAGCTCAGGCATTAGAAAGTGAAGCTCAGGCTCGCTACTATCATGATACGATTTTCACAGATATGAGTGCCGTACGTGAACCAGCAGACAAACTGGAAATGTTAGTAGCAAAAGAAGACTGGCCAATGCCAAGTTACGGAGATTTGATTTTCGAAGTATAATAATTACATAGTTTGTAAAACTTCTTAATACACAAAGAGAAAGCAGCAGAGAAATCTGTTGCTTTCTTTTTGTGTATCAACCATTGTTTGAAAAATATTCCAGAATATATTTTTTGAAATTTCATATTCTAAAGAAAAAGAATATCTTACAAAATTAGAAAAGAGGAAGAATATGAAAAAGAAATTTTTTGCATATATGATCATAGGGATTCTTCTGTTCACATTTCTGGCACAAGGGAAGGGAACAAAGACATACTGGTTTCAGATTGCAAGTCAGGGTGAAGGGGAAAGTGGCTTTTTAACTAACAGTAATTTGAGTCAAAAGAAAGTTTATTTAACCTTTGATGATGGACCATCCGATCATACGGCACAGATTCTTGATATTCTAAAGAAACATAAGGTGAAGGCGACATTCTTTGTCGTAGGAAAAGAAACGGAACATGCCAAGAAAATGTATCAAAGAATCGTGTTAGAAGGTCATACATTGGCAATGCATTCCTACAGTCATAATTATGATCAGATTTATGCGAATGTAGGTGCATTTTCGAAAGACCTTATGAAACTACAGAAATATTTATATGATCTAACAGATGTAAAGCCATATATTTACCGGTTTCCGGGTGGCAGCAGTAATCATTGCGCAAAAAATATAAAACCGTATATCCGGTATGTGAACAAAAAGGGATTACTTTATTTTGACTGGAATGCATTGAATGAAGATGCGGTTAATTTTGAACAAAGTCCTCAGCAGTTAAACAAGAAGATTTTAAAGGATGTCAGGAGACAGAAAACAAGTATTGTATTAATGCATGACCTTCATGAGACAACAAATACAGTGAAAGCATTAGATCCGCTGATCAAAACATTGAAAAAAGAAGGGTATCAGATCCTTCCGATCACTAAAAATACTAAGCCGCTCCATCATGTATCCATTGACAAATAATGGGCTTTCACGTAGAATATGTTCGGTAAAGGATTTATTTTACGTGAGGAGAATGACATGATCATAAAAAGTGTAAATTTAGAAACCGTCTGTGGGATCACAAGTAAATTACCAGACAATACATTGCCAGAAGTGGCATTTGCTGGAAAATCAAATGTAGGAAAATCATCACTGATCAATGCACTGATGAACCGCAAATCTTACGCGAGAATTTCAGCACAGCCTGGAAAGACACAGACGATCAATTATTACAATATTAACGAAGAACTTTATTATGTAGACCTTCCAGGATATGGATTTGCGAAAGTAACACAATCCGTCAAGGAAAAATGGGGACACATGATCGAAAATTACTTACAGACATCAAAACAGCTAAAAATGGTCTTTTTACTGATCGATATCAGACATAAGCCATCAAAGAACGATGTTATGATGTATGACTGGATTCTTCACAATGGATATCGTCCAGTGATCATTGCAACAAAGCTTGATAAACTAAAGAGAAGCCAGGTGCCAAAACATTTAAAAGAGATCCGCACAGAGCTTCAGATGGATAAGGAAACACCAATTTTCCCATTCTCGGCATTATCAAAACAGGGAAGAGATGAGATCTGGGATTTCATTGAGTCAATGGTGCTTAAACAAGAAGAAGCCGAATAATTATTTATTCGGCTCGTCAAATAACAATTTTTCAATTAGCATAGAATAGACATCGGAGTGTTTTTTCTCCCAATGGTCACATATGTAAACTGCCTGGTCTCTTGAGACAACATTTAAGTTGATCTCAAGGAGCAGGTTTTCTTTTTCTCTGATCTTAAGATTTACGGTATATTCGTCTCCTTTGGATGGATAAAAATCAGCAGTCACACTGGCTTCCTTACGAAGCTCATATTCTTTTTCTTTTAAAAACTGAGCGATATCTTCTTTGATAGAGTTTGGAATCTGGTATTCAAACATCTCAATTGCTTCAGATCCCTCGTCACTGAGCGCGTAGTGGCTCATATTACGAATCTGCTTGACTCTGAGCATATTTTCTTCCTCTAACTCATGAAAAGCTCTCTGAACAGTAAAATAATTGGTATATCCCTTATCAAGGATAAATTCAGAAATCTGTGAATTGCTTAAAGGGAAATCTACCTTCTCAATTAAATATAAAATCATAAGCTTATAAAGTGTTAATTGTTCTTGTTCCATGGCTGATCTCCTTTGATTTATCGATAAAAGTCACTATGAAAAATTATAACACCACATGATTTTTCTTGCAACTTATGAATGAAAAGTTAAAAATGACAGATAATAACGCTGAGGTGATAAGAATGAAAAGAAAGTACCAGTGGATCTTATGTGCAGGACTGATCATTTTTGTGATCGCAGCGTTTTGTGTCTTAGTATCCAAAGATAACAAGGAAGAAGTGAAAGGTGCATTTGTAAGAGAAGGAGGATATCAAAGTGAATGTTTATATCAAAGCGCAAGAAAGTGTATGTCTTGTGCATCCAGAGATTAAAATAAAGGATATCATGTCCCTGTACTGCACCGACAAGGATTTGGAACAGAAAATAAAGAATCAAAGTGTTTATCATTTTATAGGAAATCATGATCAGAGAAAATGTTTTTCTGTTTTGATGTTAGTTGAAGTGATAAAACAGGTGGATAAGACATTAGATGTGATCAATTTAGGTGCCGAAGATTTTATTGTATATTACAAGAGAAAACAAGAAGAATCAAAGATTTTTCATTATGGAAAGATAGTCTTTGTAATTTTAGTCGCATTTTTTGGTGCAAGTTTTTCAATTATGACATATAACACGGATGTTGGAATCGAAGAATTGTTTTATAACGTTTATGAAATGATCATGGGACAGGCACCAGATGGTCCAAATATTCTTCATATTTCTTATGCGGCAGGATTGGCGATTGGGATCATTCTATTTTTTAATCATGCAGGTAAGATCAAGTTAAATGATGATCCAACACCATTTGAAGTACAGATGAGGCTTTATGAGAGAGATGTGAATGATACATTGATGATCAATGCAGGGCGGAAAGGGGAAGAAGCAGATGTGGATTCGTAGTTTCTTTCTGATCTTTTACGGATTGTGTGCAGGCGGCTTGATCGCAGCCAGTTTTCTGGCATTTTTGAGTATGTTAGGTGTGATCCCGAGATTAGCAGGATTGACGAAGAGTATGAAAAACGCCAGAATGTATGAAAGTTTTGTGGCACTTGGAGGGATTCTTGGGACATTGGTCTTTCTTTATCGCTGGCAGATCAAAGCTGGATACCCGCTTCTTGTACTGTATGGATTGTTTGGAGGAATCTTTGTGGGATGTATGATCGGAGCTTTGGCAGAAACGATCAAAAGTCTTCCGATCTTTTCAAGAAGATTAAATTTGAGATCAGGGATTCCATATGTAATCTATGGGATCGCATTTGGAAAAATGCTAGGATGTTGGCTTTATTTTTATATATTTTCATAAAATGAAGAAAGGGTGATACAAGTGAAAAAAGAACCAAGCAAAGAAGAATATCAACAGATCGTGAAAAATCTTACACCAAAACATAATAGTCTGTTAAATTGCACAAAAGCGTTTGTAACGGGTGGGACATTTTGTGCTCTTGGTGAAGTTATGAAGCAGTTAATGATGAAATATTTGAATCTCTCCAAGAAAGATTCATTATTATATGTGACAATTGAATTGATCTTACTAAGTGTCTTATTAACAGGATTTAATTTCTATGGAAAAATTACCAAATTTGGCGGTGCAGGCGGGCTTGTGCCGATTACGGGATTCGCAAATTCAGTGGCTTCAGCTGCAATCGAATATCAGAAAGAAGGACAGGTTTTTGGTATTGGCGTTAAGATTTTTACGATTGCAGGACCAGTGATCTTATATGGAATCTTCTCATCATTTGTTACTGGATTGATTTATTTATTCACAAAGCAATGGGGGTGGTTTCTATGACATCGATTTGTGGTATGCAGAGTCTAAAGTTTGAGAATGCGCCGCACTTAAAAGGCTGGGCATCAGTTGCAGGGAAGAAAGAAGGGGAAGGTCCTCTGGGAAATCTGATTGATCAGATCATTGAAGATCCATACTTTGGACAAGAAAGCTGGGAATTGGCAGAAGGCCGTTTTATGAAACAGGCAGCAATGCTTGCGATCAGTAAAGCTGATCTTCATAAGAAGGATATCCGTTACGCGTTTGCGGGTGATCTTTTGGAACAGAATACAGCAACGTTTTCTGGAATGAAAGAATTAGGGATACCGTTGTTTGGACTTTTTGGAGCATGTTCAACGGTAGGAGAAGCGATGTCTCTGGCAGCGATGAGCGTTGCAGGAGGGTTTGCAAAGCATTCACTTGCAATTGCTTCCAGTCATATCGGAAGTGCTGAAAAACAGTTCCGTTTTCCATTAGAATATGGAAATCAGAGACCATTATCTGCGACATGGACTGTGACAGGATCTGGAGGTTTTATTGTGTCAAAAGAAATTGGTCCTGTAAAGATTCAAGGAATCACAACAGGAAAGATCGTTGATTATGGGATGGAAGATCCGATGAATATGGGGGCTTGCATGGCGCCAGCAGCGGCAGAAGTAATCTATCAGCATTTTGTGGATTTTGGGTCGAAGCCTGAAGATTATGATGCAGTATATACAGGAGATCTTGGAGAAGTTGGCAAGAAGATTTTGTTGCATTTGCTTCGTGAAAATGGATATGATCTTTCGAAAGTTCATGGGGATTGTGGAATTGAAATCTATGAGAATGAGACGCAGGATACTCATTCTGGGGGCTCTGGCTGTGCCTGTAGTGCAGTGGTTCTTGCATCGATGATCATACCGAAGCTCATTGATGGAACGTGGAAGAAAGTATTGTTTGTGCCAACAGGAGCATTAATGTCAAAGACAAGTTTTAATGAAGGTGAAAATGTTGCAGGGATCGCACATGCGATCTTTCTGGAAGGAGTAAGATAATAATGGAATATATCAGGGCGTTTTTAGTAGGAGGCATTATTTGTATTCTGGTGCAAATATTGATGGATCATACGACGTTACAGCCGGGAAGGATCATGGTACTCTTAGTTATTGCAGGTGTTATTCTTGGGGCACTGGGGATTTATAAAAGAATCGAAGCGTTTGGAGGATGTGGTGCGACCGTCCCATTGTCTGGTTTTGGATTCAGTTTATGGAAAGGAATGAAAGAGGCAGTTGACAATCATGGGTTTCTAGGGTTATTCGAAGGAGGATTCACGGCAGCAGCAGTCGGAACATCAGCAGCATTGATCTTTTCTTATCTGGCATCTTTGATCTTTCAGCCGAAGATCAAAAAATAAAGGCAGGAGTATGAAATAAAGAGAAAAAAGGGATTCTGATTTGAGAGAATCCCTTTTTAATATAAAAATATAGAAGATCAACGGTTAATGTTTCTTGCAAAAAACAGATTGATATTTTTTTGGAAGCAGATAAGGAGTGTCTGCTGTTTTTCCATGACTGCCCTTTTTGCGGACAATGTAAATTTTTCTTTGTTTTTTGTTTGCAGGACAATTCTTTGTGGCGAGTTTATCGCTTGTTTTACATACTTCAACTGCAACGTGGATATCACAGGTCTGGGTAGGAACGGTTCCTTTTTCAAAATATTCTGTGATCACACGGCTGCCTCTTGGATCGTGATCACAAACCCCTTTAATAGCAAGTTTTCCAGACTCTTTGCAGACTTTTGCTTTTACAATGTCAGCTGGTTTTTTAAAATCTGTAGTTTGTTCTTGTTTTGTTTTTATGATTTCATTCATAACCTTTGCCCATATTTTTTTATGAGTGTTATCAGAAGCAAAATTTGTATTCTTGTCATAGCCCATCCAGACAGAAGCTGTATGATAAGGAGTATAACCGCTGAACCAGTAATCGTAACTGTTTGAAGTAGTTCCTGATTTTCCTGCGACAGCCATAGATGAAGAAAGTTTTGCTGATTTTCCAGTTCCTTTTGTAATAACGTCTTTCATAGCGTCGGTTAAAAGGAAAGCAGTACTTTCTTTCATGACACGCTTACCTTTCTGAGTATTAGAAAGAAGAATATTACCATTATGATCTACGACTTTTGTGTATAAAACAGGTTTCTGGTAGGTTCCGCCATTTGCAATGGAAGCATATGCAGAAGTCAATTCCATATTTGTAACACCATAAGTCAGGCCACCAAGAGATAAGGACTGGGTAATATCGGTATATACATTTCCATTTGAAGTTGTTTCATTAGACACCAAAGTGGAAAAACCAAGATTCATCAAATATTCAAACGAAGTCTTAGGTGTAACGTCAGCAATGGTTTTGGCCGAAACAACGTTCATGGAGTTTGTGATCGCTTCGCGGATCGTTGAATAACCTTTATAACCTTTGTAATAGTTGCGTACTGGTCTGTTAGTGTCAATATAGTTATAAGGAGCATCCTCATATACGGTTGCAAGTGTCATATGATTCTTGTCAAGTGCAGGTAAAAATGCAGAAAGAATCTTAAAAGTAGAACCTGGTTGTCTTGTAGTACCAGTAGCACGATTCAAGGAAAGATCGGAAGTCTTATTTCCACGTCCACCAACTAAGGCTTCTACAGTTCCGTTAGATTGATTCATGATCGTCATGGATATCTGAGGCTGGATCGTTGTTTGGAAAGATTCATTTGTAATGGTTTCACCTTTTGATAAAATATATTGTTTAAACTTTGTAACAACTGTCTTTGCACTTGCTTCATCTGTAAAAATCAACTGATTTCCAAGGTTATTTTTTCTCATATAATCAAGCAGATTGTGATCAGAATAAACAACGTCTTTTCCTGAAACAGTTTTTGCAGATAAAGAATAAGAAAGCGCGATTTTTGTGGCTTTTGGATAGTTTGAAGCATCGTTTGTGACGCTATCTGCAATCTTCTGGATCTGTTGATCCTGAGTAGAGTATATTTTCAATCCGCCACTGTAAATAGCATTATAAGCTTTTGTTTCGTCATACCCCAGTTGTTTTTTTAAATCTTTTACAACTTGAAGGATTAATGCGTCCTCAAAATAAGAATTTGTTGTTTTTTTTACAGGTGCAGCAGCAGCATTTTTTTGAATTCTTGTGTATACATCATCACTAAGTGCTTCTCGATATTCTTTTTTTGTGATATAATGTTGTTCTAACATATTTTGTAAAACAAGTAATCTTCTGGAAGCGTTGTTTTCCGGATGAGTTACAGGATTTAAACGTGTCGGATTCTTAGTAATACTTGCAAGTACAGCACATTCGGACAATGTGAGTTCAGAAACATCTTTATTAAAATATTTTTGTGATGCTGTCTGAACACCAAGTGTTCCTTCTCCAAGATTGATCGCATTTAGATATTCTTCTAAGATATATTGCTTAGAAGCAATCTTTTCTAGTTCAAGAGCAAGAGATTGTTCTTTGATCTTTCGTTCCAGACGTTCCATTGTGGTTTTTTCCGGCTGAATTCCAAGTACATTGTTCTTGATCAACTGTTGCGTGATAGTACTTCCCCCTTGGCTTAGAGATTGGTTTCTGATACCAAGGAAGGTTGCTCGAATAATTCCATACAGATCAATTCCATTATGGCTGTAATAACGTTCATCTTCAATCGCAATAAAAGCATGCTGAAGATTCTTTGGAACGGAAGAAAGAGGAGTGTAGATCCTGTTGGAATCATGGTTTGAAAGTGTTTTGATCGTTGATCCTTTGTTATCATAAATAGTTGTGATATATCCTTTGGAATGGACGGAATCTTTTGTAATCTGTGGGGTTGTTTTTAAAATCCCACGTACGAAACCAACCCCGAGGCCGAGCCCAGTAACGATCAAGGCAATGGAGATGATAAAAGCATATTTAAAAAGAAAGAGAGAAATATTAGAATTTCTACGAATTTTTTCTGAAGATAAGATCTGTCTCTTTTTCTGAATGTTTTGTTTGGTATATTTCATAAAAAACCTCCTGTTACGTATTATACCAAATAAAAAAGTTCAAGTAAACCGACCATGTAACTATAAACGATACAATCAACAATATGATGATGTAAGGGGCAAAAGTATAAAGTATAAAGGAGAAGAATATGAAAAAACAATTAAAGGGGAAGCAGTCATTTTATGATGACAAACAAAGGGAAAATGTAGTATCCTACTATTTGATGGAAGATCAGGAACACACGATGTATGGAGTCGAACTGGAAAAATATCAGGAAGAGACGAATGTGATCGAGTGGGATGCAGTTCCAAGTATATCAGAATCTATGGAATTAGTAGATCGTGTGATCCATAACCTGATAAAATATAAAGTAACACCGATCTCACTGGCAGAGTCCTTAGATGAGATCATGACCAGGGAGGAAGAAGATGGACGTTCAAAAATATAAAATCTTATATAAAGAGGGAGAAGCAGAGATTTCAGAAAAGAAATCAAGATTTATTGCACATATTGCTCCAGCGCAGACAGAAGAAGAAGCACAGGCATTCATAGAGAAGATAAAAAAACAATACTGGGATGCAAGGCATAACTGCTGGGCATACAGTATCGGAGAAAAGCAACCAGCCTTGCGTTGTAGTGATGATGGGGAACCAAGTGGAACTGCTGGGAAGCCAATGCTTGAGGTGCTGACAGGGCAGGAACTGCATAATGTGGTAGCAGTTGTAACAAGATATTTTGGTGGAACACTTCTTGGAACTGGAGGATTGATCCGTGCGTACACAAAAAGTACGCAAGAAGGGATCAAGGAAAGTATGGTGATCGAGAAATGTCTTGGGGTAATGCTCAGCCTCACTTGTGATTACACGACATCTGGAAAGATTCAGTATTTAACAGCAACAGAGCATATCCCAGTGCTTGATACAGTGTATACGGATAATGTAACATTTGAAATGATCGTACCAGTGGAAGAAGTTGGAAGCGTTGAGAAAAAGTTTATGGAAGCATCTATGGGGAAAGCAGTTCTTGAAAAAGGAGAAGAAACTTATTACGCTGAAATCGATGGTAAGATCAGTTACGATCTATAGACGAAGAATGATATGATTTCGTTCCTTTACAGTGATAAAATATCATGTTAAAATTTATCATAGTTAATTAGTCAGAAATAATGAAAAGGAGCAAAATTCTATGAAAATATCAGAAATTTTAAAAAATAAGTCAACAATTTCGTTTGAGGTATTTCCTCCAAAGAATAAAGAAGGAGATATTTCTTCCATTTATAGTACGATTGAGGGATTAGCAAAATTATCCCCGGATTTTATTAGTGTTACATATGGTGCAGGTGGATCTACAAAAGGTAAGACAGTAGAAATCGCATCAGTCATTAAGCATGAATATGGAATTGAATCTGTAGCACATTTAAGCTGTATTTCATCTACAAAAGAGGATATCAAATACGAATGTGAACGTCTGAAAGAAGCAGGAATCGATAATATCTTAGCATTAAGGGGAGATTATCCTGCAGATGCAACAAACTTTGATCCTGAGAATCTGGAATTTCACTATGCAAGTGAATTAAATGAATTTATCGGAGAACATTTTAAAGGACAATTTTGCTTATCAGGAGCATGTTATCCAGAGACACATCAGGAAGCTGATGGGTTTAAGAAAGATTTAGAAGCATTAAAGAAGAAAGTAGATGCAGGAGCAGAATATTTAGTAACACAGATTTTCTTTGACAATGATTATTATTACAGATTAGTCAGAGAAGCAAGAAAGATCGGTATCACAGTACCAATTCTTGCAGGAATCATGCCAATTACGAATGCGAAATCTCTGATCCGTACAACAAAGATGTGTGGATGTACGATCCCATATCAGTTATCTACAATGATCGAGGCACATTATGATAATCCAGAAGCTATGAAAGAAATCGGAATCAACTACGCAGCACAACAGATCATTGATCTGATCACAAATGGAGTTGATGGGATTCATATTTACACAATGAATCGTGCAGAAACAGCGCAGCGTGTATTTGACAGTATTCCAGCTGTATTGAAAGAATTAAACTAAGATGGATTTTCAGGTTGTAAGAGAAAATGCCTTGAAATATCTTGGATATCAGGCACCGATGTTTGAAGGTTTGACTCCAGGGATTTCAAGTCTTTTGGGTGAATGTATAGAAGAGATTAAACAGATAGCACAGCCCAAAGTGATAGTGAAGAGATTTAAACTGGCGAAAGATCCATTGAGATTAGAGGAATCAGGGGATGAGATTTTAGGGCAGCAGATGGAAGATATGCTGGAAGATTGTGAAGAATGTATATTGATCGGATGTACTCTTGGAATTGTTATGGAGCGTAAAATCAAGTTTTATGCAAAGGTTAACATGACAAAATCTACGGTTATGGATGCTGCGGCAAGTGCTTATCTGGAAGAATATTGTGACAGATATGAAGAAACACTTGGGTTTGATAACCGAACATATCGTGCATGTCCCGGATATGGAGATTTTCCACTTGAATTCAACAAAAGAATTGCTATATTACTAGATATACCAAGGAAGATCGGAGTTACGATCACGCCAAATAATCTTTTGATCCCACAGAAGTCTATGTTAGGATTGATTGGGATCGGAAGTGATAAACGAAAGAAATTATGTGGAAATTGTGTGATGAAAGAAGATTGCCCGTTTAGAAAGAGAGGACAAAGATGTTACAGAACCGATTAGGAAAAGAACTTTTAATATTTGATGGAGCGATGGGAACACAGCTCCAGAACGCAGGATTAAGTGCAGGGGATATCCCAGAAGAATTAAATATTGACCGCCCGGATTTATTAAGATCGATTCATAAAAACTATCTGAAAGCGGGAGCAGACTTTATTACAACAAATACATTTGGGTGTAACCGATTAAAGATGGAAGAAGCAAAATACGAGGCGAAAGATATGCTGTTAGCAGCAGTAGAGAATGCAAGAGCTGCAAGAACAGAAGCTGGAAGAGAAGATGACTCTTATATTGTTCTTGATATTGGACCGATCGGTCAGTTGTTAGAGCCAATGGGAACATTGACATTCGATGAAGCATATGACATCATCCTCGAGCAGGTAGAAACAGTAAAAGATCAAGTAGATCTTGTACTGTTTGAGACAATGAGTGATCTATATGAGGTGAAAGCTGGAGTTCTGGCGGTCAAAGAACACACAGACCTTCCAGTGTTTGTTACAATGACCTTCGAGCAAAATGGAAGAACGTTATCTGGAAATGATCCGGAAACATTTATTAATGTTGCAGAGGGCTTAGGAGTTGATGCATTGGGAGTCAATTGTTCTTTAGGACCCGATGAATTAAAACCGATCATTGAGGAAATCTTAGAAAAAGCAAGTATTCCAGTGATGTTACAGCCCAATGCCGGACTTCCATGTTTAGAACATGGAGAAACACACTATCATGTGACACCAGAAGAATATGTGGAATCTATGAAAGATTATATGGCAAGAGGTGCAGCAATCGTTGGTGGATGCTGTGGAACAACACCAGAATTTATAGGAAAACTTGCAGAAGCTGCGCCTAAAGCAGTGGCAGAGAGAACAGTTGAGAAGAAAACAAGAGTATCCAGTCAGACACAGACAGTTACGTTTGGAGATCATGTGATCGTCTGCGGAGAACGTCTAAACCCAACGGGTAAGAAAAAGATGAAAAAAGCGTTGTTAGAAGAGCGCTATGATGAACTTGTGGTGGAAGCAGTTAAACAGGTAGAAGCTGGAGCGGAAGTACTAGATGTTAATGTTGGACTTCCTGGAATTGACGAGCCAGAGACAATGAAACGGGTTGTACGTCTGTTGCAGGAAGTTGTCACACTTCCATTACAGATTGACAGTTCCGAAGCAGATGCGATTGAGAATGCCTGCCGTTATTATAATGGAAAACCATTGATCAACTCTGTAAATGGTAAAGACGAAGTCATGGAAAAAATCTTCCCGATTGCTAAGAAATATGGAGGAGTTGTGATCGGACTGACTCTGGAAGACGGAATTCCGCTGAAAGCAGAAGAACGATTTGAAATCGCCAAGAAGATTGTCAATAAAGCAGCTGAATACGGAATCGGTAAAGAGAATATCATCATCGACTGTCTGACATTAACAGCATCTGCACAGCAAAAAGAAGTAAAAGAAACACTCCGAGCGATCAAGATGGTAAAAAAAGAATTAGGTGTCCATACCGTATTAGGGGTATCGAATGTATCCTTTGGATTGCCAAACCGTCCGTTATTAAATAGAACATTTTTAGCATTAGCAATGGAAGCAGGATTGGATTTACCGATCATCAATCCGTTAGATGCAGAATTGATGGGAACCATAGATGCATTTCATGTGCTGTTCTACAAAGACGTGGATAGTCAGACTTATATTAAAAACCAGTCCAAAGATAAAGAAACAAAACCAGCCGCAGCGGCGGCAACAACAAACTTCACATTAAAAGATGTGATCATTCACGGATTAAAAGATGAAGTAGAGAAAGTCACAAAAGAAGAACTGAAAGATAAAGAAGCACTGACAGTAATTAATGAAGTGATCATACCAGCGTTAAATATCGTAGGAAAAGACTATGAGACAGGAAAAATCTTCCTGCCACAGTTAATTCAGTCAGCAGAGACAACGAAGAAAGCATTTGAAGTTGTTAAAGAAACATTTTCAGCAAATGATGGAAAAGAAAAAGGACCGATCATCATAGCAACCGTAGAAGGTGATATTCATGATATTGGAAAGAACATCGTGAAAGTTGTACTGGAAAGTTATGGATATAAGATCATCGACCTTGGAAAAGATGTTAAAGTTGAAAAGGTAGTAGAAGCTTATAAGAAATACAAGCCAAAAGCGATTGGGCTAAGTGCATTAATGACAACAACTGTTGCATCAATGGAAAGAACGATCAAAGCACTTCACGAAGCAGGATGCAGTGAACCAATCTGGGTTGGGGGAGCTGTTGTGACGGAAGATATCGCACACAATATCGGAGCAGATTATTATACAGAAGATGCGATGGCAGCGGTGAATCTGCTGGAAAATGAAATTTCAGATTTGTAGTTGGCCAACTTTAGATTTTGAGTATATGAGAAAAAATAAATAAACGATCGGAAGAACAGCTAGAGAATTTTCCTCACGTTTTTTACAGATCGCTGATCCGCCGGCTTTCCTTGCGAAACTCGCCTTCAAGGGTATTCAAATCAGATACTCTTAGAGGCTCAAACAACGCACCAAGCCGGCTGCGAATCCGTAAAAAACGTGGCAAAATTCTAATGCTGCTCTTCCGATCGTTTATTTATTTTTTATCATATACCAGAAGTCTAAAGTGTGGACAATTACAAGAATTGAAAAATTTAAGTGGTGTGTATGTTAACTGTTATCGAGCTTCAATTTATATAGTGGCAGACAGATGTTTATTATACATACTCATACAGTAAAACATACACACTGTATGGTGGTTTGAATAGTGTTTTGTTATATGAGTCAGAAAGAAGATAAGAAGAAATATTTATAAGAATAAAGTGCTCATGTTGTCGCCCTTTATTCTTATAAATATTTCTTCTTATCTTCTTTCTGACTCATATAGGACCAACACTACCTACAAATCACAATCTACTGATCTAATCGGTTTACAGCGCTGATCAGTGCTAATACAGAAGCAGTAATGATGTCTTCGTGGATTCCAGATCCCCAAGTAACATTACCATTTGGTTCTTGAACTCCAACATAAGCACAAGCCTGAGAGTTAGAACCAACATTTAAAGCGTGTTCCTGATAAGTAACGATAGAGTAATGCATATCACTGTGTCTCTGTAAAGCGTTACTTACAGCATCCAGACGACCATTTCCTTTTCCGTGGTAAAGTTTTGGAACACCAGATTTCTCTAAAGAGATTTCTGCTTCGATGCCACCGTCTTTTTGTACGAAGTGCACTTCTTTTAATTTGCATGGATCATCAATATTTACGTAAACTTCTTTGAATACTTTTAAGATATCTCTTGGAACTAATTCCTGATGGCGTTTATCAGATACATCTTTGACTGTGTATCCTACATCTTCACGCATTTTTCCAGGAATATGGAATCCAAAGTTTTCTTCTAGTACATAACTGATACCGCCTTTACCAGACTGACTGTTGATACGGATAACATCACTTTCGTATTCACGTCCAACATCGTGTGGATCGATTGGAAGATATGGGATATTCCAGTGCTCTGGATGTTTTTCGTCTCTCCAGTGCATACCTTTGGCAATCGCATCCTGATGAGATCCAGAGAATGCAGCAAATACCAACTGTCCTGTGTATGGCTGACGTTCGTAAACGGACATTCTTGTTAATCTTTCATAGACTTTTGTAAGTTCTGGTAAGTTAGAGAAGTCCAGTTTTGGATCAACACCGTGTGTATACATATTTAATGCAAGAGTGATAATGTCAACGTTACCTGTACGTTCACCATTTCCAAATAAAGTACCCTCGACACGATCAGCACCTGCAAGCAAGGCAAGTTCTGTATCAGCAACACCGCATCCACGGTCATTATGTGGATGAAGAGATAAAACTACGTTTTCACGGTATTTCATATGTTTGCTCATATATTCGATCTGGCTGGCATATACGTGAGGCATTGAAAGCTGTACAGTTACAGGAAGATTGATGATGACCTTCCAGTCTGGACGAGGCTGCCATACGTCAAGAACGGCATTACATACATCTAATGCATAGTCGATCTCGGTACCAGTAAAACTCTCTGGAGAGTATTCAAATAAGAAGTTACCGTCTGTCTCATCAGCCAGGCGTTTTAATAATTTTGCACCGTCTGTTGCAATTTTCATGATCTCTTCTTTGGATTTTTTAAATACCTGTTCACGCTGTGCAACAGAAGTAGAGTTATATACATGAACGATCGCTCTTTTTGCGCCTTTTAAAGCTTCGAAAGTCTTTTTAATGATATGTTCTCTTGCCTGTGTTAAAACCTGAATGGTAACATCATCAGGGATCAGATCATTTTCGATCAAAGTACGTAAAAATGTATATTCTGTTTCTGAAGCAGCAGGGAAACCAACTTCAATCTCTTTGAAACCAACCTTTACTAAAAGTTTAAAAAATTCAACTTTTTCATCAAGACTCATCGGAATGATCAGAGCCTGATTTCCATCACGAAGGTCAACACTACACCATGTAGGTGCTTTTGTGATATATTCTTTCTTTGTCCAGTCAAGGGACGTTTCAGGTGGCATAAAATATTGTCTTTCATATTTGCTTGGGTTCATCATTGCTGTGAAGCTCCTTTCAAAAATTAATGATTGTTGTAGGTATGTTTTAAGTATTGAAAGGTGGATACGGGGGTATCATGTATCGGATGAAATAAATGTACGATAACATAAAAAAAACTCCGAATCTGATCCTTATCAGGATAGAGACGAAGAAACTTCCGCGGTACCACTCTAATTCACGTTATAAAGAAACGTGCACTTCTTACTGATACGGGTTATAAAACCGATATCTCTCCATTGTAACGGTTGGACTCCGGCAATACCTACTGTAAGTTCAGCATGCTACTCAAAGGCGAGTTCAAATATCATCAACAATTGCTTCGCACCATCCAGCAACTCTCTGAATGTCTTAAATATTCTACTATTCCTTATCATTGTATTTAAATCATTTACAATAATGACAATCTAACATAAAAATCAGGAAGTGTCAACTGATAAAATGTAAAATATAAAGAGAACTTTCTTTACAGAGAAGACTTTCATATGGAAACAAATTATGATAAAGTAGAACAGAGCAATGGAGGAAAGAACATGAGATTTTTTGAATATTTAAAAAAACAGGAACCTTCAAAAGAAAATGAAGAAGCAAGAAAACGAATTTATAAGCTGCATCAATTAGAAGGAAGCCTTACTTATATTGAACGAATGGAAATCATCGAAGAAGGGAAAGGCTCCATGGAAGTTGAGTTTGTCAGAGGAGAGTTGAGTGAGGGAATGACACTTTGCTTTTATGATAATCAAGGAAAAGAATCTGGAAGAGGAGAGATTCTCGAAATTTATATTGGAAAGGGAGAAGATAAAGGGAGATTCTCAGAACAAGGGAATAAGGGGAAGATCATATTTGAATATTGGCAGCCAGTAACCGACCGTTTCTGGAACAGTCAATATCTGAAAGAATTCACTCTTGAAAAATAAATTTAAAAAAATTCAAAAAAAGTGTTGACAGTTGTCGGAAACATATGATAATATAAATGAGCTGTCGCATTGATGGGGTATCGCCAAGTGGTAAGGCACAGGATTCTGACTCCTGCACCGCTGGTTCGAGTCCAGCTACCCCAGTTAAGGGTGTGTAGCTCAGGTGGTAGAGCACTTGACTTTTAATCAAGTTGTCCGGGGTTCGAATCCCCGCACGCTCATTATATTTTTTAAAATAAATTTTAAAAAATATAAAAAAGTTCTTGACAAAGAACGACAGATTATGTATAATAAAATAGTTGTTGCACTGATGGGGTATCGCCAAGTGGTAAGGCACAGGATTCTGACTCCTGCACCGCTGGTTCGAGTCCAGCTACCCCAGTTAAGGGTGTGTAGCTCAGGTGGTAGAGCACTTGACTTTTAATCAAGTTGTCCGGGGTTCGAATCCCCGCACGCTCAGTTGATAAGCATGATTTAAGAATGAACTTAGATCATGCTTTTTTTCTTTTACCAAATACAAAATAAAAGAAGCCTCTAAAAACAGAGACTTCAAATGCTCGCATTGATTACAAGTAAACTTATTTTTTCAAGTATGGTGCAATTGCAGAGCTGATTTCTTCAAGTTCATCTTTACCATGTACGGTTAAAGTTAAAGGTCTTGTCAGATCAAGGCTGAAAATTCCCATGATCGATTTTGCATTTACGATATATCTTCCAGAAGAAAGATCAATCTCAGATTTAAAATGTGCGATCGTATTTGCAAATGCATTCACGTCTGCAATGGAATCAAGAGAAATAATAAAGTTGGTATCCATGTTTAAACCTCCTTAATGGTTAAATCTCTTTTATCCTACAATTTTTTTGATAGAAAGTCAAATTCGATAGATAACAGAAAAGAAGTATGATAAAATATAAGACAACGGAGGGAAGAAGATGACGGAAAAACAAAAAATGTTGATGGGAATTTTATATAATGCAGAGGATCAAGCTCTGATAGAAGAGAGGAACCATGCAAAATCTCTAACCAGACAGTTTAATGAACATTGGGAAGATAAAGGACGTCGGAATTATCTGATAGGACAGATATTTGGAAGTCTTGGGAAGAATGTTCATCTGGAAGCACCCATTTATCTGGATTATGGATATAGGACAACGATTGGAAGTGACTTTTTCTCAAACTTTAATCTGACGATTTTAGATGGTGGAGGAGTTGAAATCGGGAATCATGTTTTTATAGGTCCGAATGTAGGAATTTATACTGCGAACCACCCAGCAGATGTGAAGAGACGAGAAAAGGGATATGAATGGGCCCTCCCAGTTAAGATTGGAGATAAAGTATGGATTGGCGGAGGGGTTACGATTCTTCCTGGAGTTACGATCGGCGACAATAGTGTGATCGGTGCAGGAAGTGTTGTAACAAAGGATATTCCAGCCAATGTAGTTGCTGCAGGTAATCCATGCAGGATCATCAAAGAAGCGGAAGAAGGAGACAGATATGGGATTATTGACGAGAAAAACGGACAGCAATCCATTAAGTAAGAATATTGACGAATTACTTGATGGAATGAATCAGGAGAGGGAAGAGACAAAAGAAGGAACTTATGAAGAATCTTTAAAGAAGATTGAGGAGCGGATCAAAGAACTTGGGATTTTAGAAGAAGAGAACGAAGATTAAGAAAGGCATCGGTGGTGCCTTTCTTTTTTTAGGATGATCAAAAGATTCCTTATTGTTAACTTTTAAAAAAATAAAGTTGACAATAAGGAATTGATGATATATAATGGCAGTCAGTACAGGAAAATAATAAAAGTGAGGGAGAAATTTATTATGGAACAACAAACAATGAAAATTCAGGATTTAACACTGATTGCATTAATGGCAGCATTAACTTGTATTTTAGGACCAATGTCGATCACATTGCCATTTACACCAGTACCGATTTCATTTACGAACTTGGTGATTTATTTTGCGGTAATGGTTATTGGGATGAAACGTGGAACGATCAGTTATCTTGTATACCTTCTGATCGGAGCAGTAGGACTTCCAGTATTTTCAGGATTTAGTGGTGGGCTTGCTAAACTTGCAGGACCAACAGGAGGATATTTGGTTGGATTTATCTTTTTGGCATTGATCAGTGGATTCTTTGTAGAAAAATTCTCAGGGAACATAGTGATGGCAGTAATTGGTATGGTACTTGGAACAGCAGTAACATATGCATTTGGAACGATCTGGCTGTGTGCACAGATGCATTTAACATTTGTACAGGGATTATATGCAGGTGTGATTCCATATCTTCCAGGAGATGCGGCAAAGATCGTGATCGCGATCATTGTAGGAAGTGCAGTGAAGAAGGCTGTTGTGAAGGCGAGAGTTTTACCAGAATAAATAACAAATACTTTGTATGAAAAATAAGAATCTGTTGACATTTTGTATGAAAAAGCATAAACTATTCGTAGTTAAATGCAATGAACAGAATTAGTACAGACAAGTTGGAACTGTCAGAGAGAAGCTGCCATCGGCTGGAAGCGGCTTTGAGGGAAGATGTCTGGAATGCATCTGGGAGCAGACAAGATGAATAAAGTAGTTTTGTACGTTGCCGGCGTTAACGGATTCGAGTGAAAGTATCCTGATCAAGTGATATTAGTCAGATATATAATAAGAAGATCAGGAACTTTTAAAAGAGTGGAACCGCGGATATACTCCGTCTCTTTATTTAGAGACGGAGTTTTTTGTATTATAGAAAATTTTGATGGAATCCTCTATGATATAAAAAGTCCTGTAAATTACATACTATATATTGGAGGTTTAGAAATTATGATGGGTTTTCGAGAATTTGCGAAAAGCCAATATGATACGATCAAACTAAGAGACCCTGCGTTAAGGGAAGAGAAAGAAGTTTTTTTGTATCCTTATGTAAAAGCACTGTATTGGCATCGTGTTGCACACGAATTATATAAGAAAGGAGAGTTTTACAAAGCTAGAAAGATTTCTCAGAAATGGGCGAGAAAAACTGGAATTGAGATTCATCCAGGTGCACAGATCGGAGAAGGGTTCTTTATTGACCATGGGCATGGAGTGGTAATTGGCGAGACGACGATCATCGGAAATAATGTGACCTTATATCAAGGTGTTACATTAGGTGGAACTGGAAATGAAACTGGAAAACGTCATCCAACGATCGAAGATAATGTTATGATCAGTTCAGGTGCTAAGGTTTTGGGATCTATTACAATTGGAAAGAACTCAAAGATTGGTGCAGGAAGTGTTGTTGTATCTGATGTACCGCCGAATTCTACTGTTGTCGGAGTTCCAGGTAAGGTAGTTAAACAGGATGGAGAGAGAGTCAATCGCATTCAGAGTATTGTGCTTGACCAGATCGATCTTCCAAATCCAGTTGATATGGATATCGAAAAGCTAGCAAGAGAGAATGCTGAATTACGACAGGCACTGGAAACATTTATTATACATTATCAAAATTCAGAAGCAATCAGAAGGGAAAAAGAAAAATGAAAATCTACAATACACTGACAAGACAAAAAGAAGAATTTGTACCGGTGCATCCAGGGAAAGTTGGAATGTATGTTTGTGGGCCAACGGTGTATAACTACATTCATATTGGAAATGCAAGACCAATGATCATTTTTGATACGGTGCGTCGTTACTTTGAATATAAAGGATATGAAGTAAATTATGTTTCAAACTTCACAGATGTCGATGACAAGATCATTAAGAAGGCAAATGAAGAAGGTGTAACAGCAACAGAGATCGCAGAAAGATATATTAAGGAATGCAAACAAGATATGGAAGCGTTAAATATCAAACCTGCAACCCACCAGCCAAGAGCGACAGAAGAAATCGGTGGAATGATCAAAATGATTCAGACATTGATCAAAAAAGGGCATGCATATGAAGTAGATGGAACTGTATACTTTAAGACAAGATCTTTTAAAGATTATGGAAAACTCTCCAAGAAAAATATTGATGATCTAGAAGCAGGACATCGCGAGATCAAGGTAACAGGAGAAGAAGGAAAGGAAGATCCTCTTGATTTTGTATTATGGAAACCAAAGAAAGAAGGAGAAATCGCATGGGATTCTCCATGGGGAGAAGGAAGACCAGGATGGCATATTGAGTGTTCTGAGATGTCTAAGAAATATATCGGAGATACAATTGATATTCATGCAGGTGGAGAAGACTTGATCTTCCCTCATCATGAAAATGAGATCGCACAGAGTGAAGCATGCAATGGGGAGAAGTTTGCGAATTACTGGATGCATAATGGTTTCTTAAATATCAACAATAAGAAAATGTCTAAATCAGCAGGAAACTTCTTTACAGTGCGTGAAATTGGAGAAAAGTATCCATTACAGGTGATTCGTTTCTTCATGTTAAGTGCACACTACAGAACCCCATTAAACTTCAGTGATACTTTAGTAGAAAGTGCAAAAACAGGATTAGACCGTATCTTGACAGCAATTGATCTATGCAGAGAGATGGCAGCTAAAGAAGAAACAGGTTCTTTAAGCAAAGAAGAAACAGAACATTTTGCTAATATAGAAGTACTTGTAAAGAAATTTGAAGATGCAATGGAAGATGACTTTAACACAGCAGATGCAGTTTCGGCTATTTTTGAAATCGTGCGTGAATCAAACTCAACAGTGAAAGACTTCAGTGCAGACTATGCAAAGAAAGTACTAAAAGTATTAGAAGATCTTTGCAGCGTTCTTGGAATTGAAACAACAAAAGAAGAAGAGATACTAGATGAAGAAATCGAAAAACTGATCGAAGAACGTCAGGCGGCAAGAAAGAACAAAGATTTTGCAAGAGCAGACGAGATCAGAGACCAGTTATTAGAGCAGGGTATCGTATTAAAAGATACAAGAGAAGGTGTAAAATGGAGCAGAGCTTAATTCAAAAGATCAAAGAAGGATTGTATCTTGATGGATTGGATCCAAAAAGTTACTCTCCATTATCTCTTGCTTACATTGGAGATGCGATCTATGAGATCGTGATCCGAACGATCGTTATGTCTGCAGGGAATATGAGTGTGAATAAGTATCACAAAAAATCAAGCAGTATGGTCAAAGCTTCTGCACAAAAAGAAGTGTTTGAAAAGATCGAGCCATTTTTGACAGAAGAAGAAATGGCTGTTTATAAACGTGGAAGAAATTCCAAATCAGGTTCTGTTGCAAAGAATGCATCTATGATGGATTACAGAAAAGCAACTGGAGTGGAAGCTTTGGTTGGATATTTATATCTGGCAGGAGATATGGACCGCATCATCGAATTGATCGGGATCGGTTTTGATTTGAATAAAAAAGAAGAAACAGGAGAAGAACATGAATCATAAAGAAGATCTGATCGCAGGGCGTAATGCCGTGATCGAGGCTTTAAGAGCAAAGAAACCAATTGACAAGATTTTTGTATTGGATGGATGTCAGGATGGACCGATCCGTACGATCGTAAGAGAGGCAAAGAAAACAGATGCGATTCTTAAATTTGTAGATAAAGAACGCTTGAATCAGCTGACAAATGAACATCATCAGGGAGTTGTTGCAATTGTCGCAGCATATGAATATGGAACGATTGAGGATCTGTTTAAAAGAGCAGAAGAAAAGGGTGAGGATCCTTTCTTTATCCTGTTAGATGGGATTGAAGACCCTCATAATCTTGGGGCAATCATTCGTACAGCAAATCTTGCAGGTGCACATGGAGTGATCATTCCAAAGCATCGTGCAGTTGGAATTACACCAACCGTAGCAAAAACATCTGCAGGTGCGATCAATTATACACCAGTTGTGAAAGTAACAAATATTGGAAAGACAATGGATGAATTAAAAGAACGTGGTATGTGGTTTGCATGTGCAGATATGGATGGAGAAGTGATTTATCGTCAGAATCTGACAGGATCGATCGGGCTTGTTATTGGAAATGAAGGAAGCGGTGTGAGCCGTTTGGTAAAGGAAAAGTGTGACTTTATCTCATCTATTCCAATGAAAGGAGATATTGATTCACTGAATGCTTCTGTAGCAGCAGGTGTTCTGGCGTTTGAAGTTGTAAGACAACGACTGGGAAAATAAAGAATGAAAGAATTAAAAACAATTTCTGATGAGAAATTGCTCAGACAGATCCAAAGCGGTAATGATGATGCGATGGAATGTCTGTTAGAGAGATACAGGGATATGGTAAGGAAAGAGGCAAGGAGCTTTTTTCTTGCAGGTGGGGATGAAGAAGATCTGATCCAGGAAGGAATGATCGGGCTTTTTAAAGCAGTGACATCCTATCAGGAAGAAAAAAACACTTCGTTTTCAACGTTTGCTTATCTGTGTGTGCAAAGACAGATCTATACAACGATCACTGCATTTAACAGAAAAAAACATATTCCGTTGAATACAGCAATCTCTCTGTTTGAACAAAAGAATCAGGAAGAAGAATTATCATTGGATGAAATCTTAGAAACTCCGGAGGAAACTCCGGAGGAGATGATGCTTCGAAAGGAAGAATTAAATGATTATTACAAAATGCTTGACCAGAATTTAAGCAAATTCGAAAAACAGGTGATGTATCATTATCTGAATGGAGAAACATATACAACGATTGCAAAAAAACTTGGAAAAAGTGATAAATCCATTGATAATGCGATTCAGAGGATTCGCAGGAAGATCAGAAATGATCAGGAAAGTTAAAGTAAAGATAAGAGAAATAAAAAGAAGACTTAAAACGGATGTTTTAAGTCTTCTTTATAAAGCTGCTGACGGGAGTTGAACCCGTGACCTCCTCACTACCAATGAGGTGCGCTACCTCCTGTGCCACAGCAGCAGAACTGATTAATAATTTATCATGAAAATGATATACTGTCAATAGAATTAACAAAATAAAAGGAAAATCAAATGACAAAACAATACAGGAAAAATAAGAGAAGAATCTGTGTAGTGATATGCCTTGTTCTTTGCATGATCTCAGGCATCAAAATACAGGCAGCACAGCCAGGATATTTTGATAATCCCCAGACGGTCTATGATGAATTTACTGGGAAGATTTATGATCGTTCATTCAAAAAGAGTTATGCATTTTTGAAAAAAAAGATGAATGTTTTTGAAACATCTTCAGGAAGTAAAAAGATAGGGGTAGCGCCAAGATATTCAGGAGTGATCGTGGTTAGTAAAACATCCGATCATGTTCAGGTGATCTATGAGAAAAAGAAAGCATATGGAATTGGATGGATTGATAGAGGTTTGTATCATAAGGAAGCTATTCCATATAATGGGAATGAAAAACAGTTGCTAGGAAATGGAACTTATTGGATACAAAATAAAGCTTCTGGAGAAGGAATTCGTGTACAGATTATTTTTCTGGGAGATCAGAAATATCAAGTTTCGATTTTGAATCAAAGCAAAGAAGATCACACATGGAAACTAATACGTGAGTACGATCATTTTTATATCAAAAATATGAAAAATGAAAAATATCTGTCAATGGATGAAAATGGTACCTTGACAGACGGTAAAATAAAAGATATGAACAACTGTTTCACAAAACCACAGAAAGAAGCAGCACAGAAGTCTTATCAATGGCAGGTAATGCGTCTTAACAATAAAAATGTATATCCGTATCGTGATTTTATGCAGTTTGATCCTGCATGGGCCAGAAAAGATTATGGAAATGTTTCGGATTACAGTGGGAAAATGGCAGCAGCAGGCTGCGGAGTTGTGGCAATCACAAATGCAGTATATGCATTGAATGGACAATTTGTTGATCCAATGTTGTTTGCAGATTATGCAGTGGAGAAACATTACAGGATCATAGGTGCCGGAACACATGATGGGATTTTTAAGGCGGCAGCGAAGAAATTTGGAGACACATATGGGTTCACTTATATTAAGACAACTTACAGTACATCAGAAGTAAGAGAATATCTGAAAAAAGGTTGTGTAGCAATCTCGCATGTACCAGGACATTATGTAACAGTTGCTGATTTTAATCCCAAGACAAAAAAATATCTGGTCTTAGATTCTCATCCGATCAAGAGCAGACCAACCAGCTCTTTTGGAAACTGGTTTAAGAGAGAACGATTAGAGAGAGGAGGGTTGACATCATCTGCATATTATATTTATGGAGTGCCAGGACAGGCATGGAAATATGAAAGTGCAAAAGGAATACAATTTCAGAAGGATTTATTCACATTTATGATTTACATGCGTTAAAATGTAAGAAAAAATAACAAAGGATAGGGAAGGAGAAGTTAAATGAACAAAGTTAAAAAGATATTGACAACATTGATGGCAGCAACATTAACTGTTTCAACAGGATTAACATCCATGCCAATGTTTGCACATAACGTAAAAGCGGAGTCAAAGGCAGAAACAATAAGCAGTGATACGAATGATATGTCACAGTATAAGAAAATAAATGGAATCAGCAGTCAGACGGTTTTAGGAGCAGATTTTTCCCATTATCAATTGCAAAAAAATGCGTGGAAAAAAGTCTGGAAAAATTACAAAGGAATCGAAGTTTCCAATGTGTTTGAATATGTAAGATCACAGGGAATCAATACGATTTCTGTGAAAGTTGCAGTGAATCCAACAAAAGATAAAGAGGGTAATGAAAGCTATCTGTCTTTAGAAAACGCTAAGAAGACATTAAAAGAAGCCAAGAAAGCAGGATTAAAAACAAATGTTACATTGTTATATTCTGATGATATAACGTATGCAGGGGTGCAGAAATTACCAGATGGTTGGGATACTGATTCAGCAGAAAAAAAGGCACTGGAGTATACAAAAAACGTCATCAAAGAATTGAAGGCAGCAGATGCAGTCCCAACGATGATCACGATCGGAAATGAAGTAAACTATAATTTCTTAAATATGAGTAGTGGAGATGGATGGGAAGGCTTTGTTGCAATGAGCAAAATCTCGAAAATGATCAGAGAAGAAGGAATCAAACCGGCTGTTAGTGTATCGGCACCAACAACAGATGCTTCAGATATTCAATGGATCATTGGAAAATTAGGAAATGCTGATGTTGATTATGATTATATTGGAGTAAACATCTATCCGGATACACACAATGACAATTATGTAAAAACATTAAAGAGTACAGTAGAAGAAAAGGCAGCAGGAAAGCAGATGATCATTTCCAGTGTCAAATGTCCATGGAAAGATTCAGAAGGAAAAGCCAGTATAACGACACAGACAAAGAGCATTTATGAGTATCTTCAGGCAACGATCGATGAGAAAAATGCAGGTGGATTGATCTACGATGATGCAGATTTTGTTGGGGCATGGGACTCATTCTTTGATGGTAATGGACAAGCAATGTCTTCTCTTGCAATCTTTGCTTATGCACAAGGAAATCAGGTTGATGTAAGCAGCTACAAAGATCCATGGGAATATGGTGGAGATACAGGATTAAAAGATCAAAAAGTAACGATCAAAAAAGTCAAAGGAATGTCTGAGAGTTCTATCCGAGGAATGGATATTTCATCTTATCTTGCATTAAAGAAAGCAGGAGTGAAATATTATGATTATGAAGGAAATGAGACACCGTTATTAAAAGTACTTCATGATAATGGAATCAACTATATCAGGATCAGGATCTGGAATGATCCGTTTAATGCAGATGGGGAAACCTATGGCGGTGGTGGAAATGATGTTTCCACAGGTGTAGAGATCGCAAAAGAGGCAGCCCAATATGATATGAAAGTTCTGCTTGATTTTCATTATTCGGATTTCTGGGCAGAACCAGCGGTTCAGTTAATTCCAAAAGCATGGAAAAAGGATGTAAATAATACAGAAAAGATGTGTTCAGATGTATATGATTTCACCAAAGAATCTATTCAGAAATTTAAAGATGGCGGGGCAAACATTGGAATGGTTCAGGTAGGAAATGAAATTACCAACGGACTTCTTGGAATATACTCTAACAGAGACAAAGGAGAATCTTTTAATGTAATCTGGGGAGATAAAAAGAAATCAACAGAAGTAAATAAATATTTAAAAGCCGGAATCAAAGCGGTCAGAGAATGTACACCACAGGCTTTGGTGGCATTACATCTTGAAACACCAAATGTATGGAAATACAAAACGATCATGAATACATGGAAGAGAGATAATGTGGACTATGATGTTTTAGGATCTTCGTATTATCCATTCTGGTCCATTGCAGCAAAAGCAAATACGCCAAAGACATTAAAAGATGTGCAGACACTGGCAGCTTCTTATGGAAAGATGTTTGCAGTATTTGAGACAAGCTGGGTTAACAGCTTAAATGATGGAGACGGTACACCAAACTCTATCGGAGATAGTACAAGTACAGGTGCATACGAAGTAGGACCACAAGGACAGGTAAATGAACTTACAGATCTTTATGATACCGTGTTATCACAGGATAATGGATTAGGTACATTCTATTGGGAAGGTGCATGGATTCCGGTAAAAGCAGGATGGACAAACTGGGAATATAATAAGCAGATTGCAGATCAGTATGGTACAGGATGGGCATCGAAAGGTGCACTTGGATATTTTCCGGATTCTAAAATGTATTACAAAGGAAAAGCAGCATGGGGTGGAACAAGCTGGGATAATCAGGCACTGTTTGATATTAACGGATATCCATTACAGTCATTAAAATTCTATAAAGATTCTGTATCCAAAGGAAAAG
>OCPP01000016.1_pt1 | contig 180847 bp, 178 predicted proteins | sample 1538211 | NCBI WGS metagenome assembly OCPP01 (sample SAMEA2580193, study PRJEB22360) | human gut metagenome | biome: human gut; feature: human-associated habitat; material: faeces | place: Denmark | collected 2008/2010
ATTGTTCAGTTGTCAAAGATCTTTTTTGTGATCCGCTTCGTATAAGAAGCTTTATCATTATATCACTTCGTTCTTAGCTTGTCAAGAACTTTTTTGATTTATTTTGTTGACCCGTTCTTCATAAGAACCGCAGCAACTTTTACATCATATCATGTTCTTTCTTATTTGTCAAGCCTTTTTTCAAAAAGTTTTCTTGGATAAAATATCCAACGGAGAAGGAGGGATTTGAACCCTCGCGCCGCTATTAACGACCTACTCACTTTCCAGGCGAGCCCCTTCAGCCACTTGGGTACTTCTCCAAGTGTTGACATCATGGATTCATGATGAACGGAGAGGGTGGGATTCGAACCCACGCGCCCTTGCGGACAAACGGTTTTCAAGACCGCCTCGTTATGACCACTTCGATACCTCTCCATAACGTATTCTGTTGTTGTCGTTTTGTGTGTCTCACGCGACGACTTGTTTATAATACCAAACCAGAATACATATGTCAACACTTTTTTTAAAGTTTTTTTATTTTTTTTGTTTTTTCTCTCTAAATCGCTTTTTATAGGCCTTCATCTGTAGATATATCAACTTATCATGTAACACATGAAGCTTGTGAAAAACTTTCCTTACACGTACAAGATTCGTTGCAAGTCTAACATCCTCTGGTGTCGTGACCTTAATGTTATCATAACCACCTTCAAACAGTTTTACCGGCACATTCCCATATGTTTCTACTACCATTGCATCATCGGTTACTTTTCCATCATCATTTTCCATCATCTTTTCATATGCCTTTTTTACAAGGTCAAATTCAAAACATTGTGGTGTCTGAACCTGCCACAATGTTTTTCTCTCAGGTGTACGGATCGCGTAATTCTCCTCATCAACAACTTTAATCGTATCTTTCGACGGCATTCCCACGACACATGCACGATATTTTTTTACATAGTATATGCATTTTTGTATTAATTCTGCACTGATCATCGGACGTGCTCCATCATGAATCAGTACATAATCTGCATCCTCAATTGCTTCAAGCCCAAAATAAACGGATGCATAACGTTCCCATCCGCCTGGCACAATCTTTTTCACCTTATTAAAATGATAACGGTCTACAATATACTCTTTACAGTAATCTATCTCGTCTTCTCCTGTAACAAGAATAACCTCATCTACAGCGCTCTCCTCAAAAGCCTTCAGCGCATAGTACACCAAAGGCCTTGATTTGATCAGCATATATTGTTTTGGGATTCCGCTTCCCATTCTTTTTCCTTCTCCTGCTGCCAAAACGATTGCCGCAATTTTTTCTCCCATGTATTTACCCCTGTCTGGTACCAATCTTTAATCCAGGTACCGCATTCAGATCTAAGCCGCTTCTTACACCATTGATATAGTCATAGTATCCACAAACTCCGATCATTGCTGCATTATCTGTACAGAAAATAGGAGATGGATGATAAAATTCAATTCCTGCTTCCTTACATCTCTCAATCATTTTTGCACGAAATGCTCCATTGGATGCAACTCCACCTGCGATTGCAAGTTTCTTGTATCCTAATTCTTTCGCCGCTTCTACTCCGTGAGAACTCAAAACATCTACAACCGCTTCCTGGAAAGAAGCCGCGACATCCGCACGGTTTACTTCTTCACCTTTCATCTCGCACTTATTTAAATAATTCAATACTGAAGATTTTAATCCACTAAAACTAAAATCCATCTTAGAATCATTCACTTTCGCTCTTGGAAATGCAATTGCATTCTTATCCCCTTCCTTGGCAAGTGCTTCAATCTTTGGCCCCCCTGGATATCCCAGTCCTATCGCACGTGCTACTTTATCGAAGGCTTCTCCTGCTGCATCATCTCTTGTACAGCCAATAATCTCATATTTTCCATAATCCTTGACATCAACAAGGTGTGTATGCCCCCCTGATACGACCAGACATAAAAATGGAGGTTTTAAATCTGGATGTTCAATATAATTAGCGCAAATATGTCCTTCAATATGATGCACTCCTACCAATGGTTTCTTCTTTGCAAACGCGAGTGCTTTCGCTTCTGCCACACCAACTAATAGTGCACCGACTAATCCTGGTCCATAAGTAACCGCGATCGCATCAATACTGTCTAATGTTTCTCCTGCTTCTTTTAATGCTTCTCTTACTACAAAGTTCACTTTCTCTACATGTTTTCTTGAGGCAATCTCAGGGACAACACCGCCATATAGCTTATGCAGTTCGATCTGAGATGAAATGATATTGGATTTTACACATCTTCCATCCTCTACAACTGCTGCCGCTGTCTCATCGCAGGAAGATTCGATTGCCAGAATCTTAATCTTATCGCTCATCGTATTCTCCTATTCTTCCTGAAAATCTAAAGTTATCGTCTTACCGTCTTTTCCAGCTTTTGCTCTAGGGAAAATCGACTTCACTTTCCCCATAAATTCTTCTGCCCGGACTAATGACGGACTATAATGAGTTAACCACATCTGTTTTACATCTGCTTCTTTTGCAAGATGCGCAGCTTCGTAAAATGTCATGTGTTTATATTCTCTTGCTTTCTTTTCTTTTCCTTCTTCTCCATACATTCCTTCACAAATAAATAAATCTGCATTCTTTGCGTGTTCAGAAATTGTCTGGACTGGTCTTGTATCCGTACAATATGTCAATTTAATTCCAGGTCTAGGACTTCCTAAGATCATATCACTTGTAAGTACACGACCATCTTCACTTGTCACAGTTTCTCCCTTTTGAAGCCTGTTCCAGTATTTCATCGGGATGTCATTTTCCTTTGCCTTTACAGGATCAAACTTCCCAGCTCTTGGGATGATCATATTATAGCCATAACAAGGCACATTATGTTTTACGTAGAAAGCTTCAATTTTATAGCCATCCATCTCAATAACGTGCTCTTTCTCATTTAATTCATAAAATTCGATTGGAAATGGAAGTTCTGGTGCGATCACGCGCAGTGAATTCACAACCCTTTCTACGCCTTTTGGTCCTATGATCAAAAGAGGTTCTGTTCGTTCTGCATTTCCAAGTGTTAAAAGAAGTCCTGGAAGTCCACTGATATGATCTGCATGAAAATGTGTAAAACAGATCGCATCTAATGGTTTAACACTCCAGCCCCTCTCTTTAATTCCTACCTGTGTTCCCTCCCCGCAGTCGATCAACAGACTATGCCCGTTGAATCTTGTCATACATGCGGTCAACTTTCTATATGGAAGCGGCATCATTCCACCGGTTCCAAGTAAACATACATCTAACATAAATCACCTTTTATGATAATATCTCACTCTTCTCTGTTACCTTTGGAGAAATCTCAAATTGTTTTACGATACGATCGTAACATCTCTCACAAATCTTAAATTCATGAATCTGCGTATCTTTGTTTGAGAAATACCCCCATTCTTTTTTAACTTCTATATAATCTGTTTTATTGTTTAATAACTGTCCACATACATTACATTTCATCTCATTCTCCTCCTTACGCTCATCATTATAAACGGGCGTTTCTGAAGAATCCAGTGGAAATGATTGGTCATCTGTTGAAATTTCACAAAACATTAAGATCGCATCCTCGATCGGATCCTTATAATACTTTGCTCTGCGTCCATATTCTTCAAATCCATTCTTTAAATAAAACTGATACGCTGCTTCGTTTGATTCTCTGACCTCCAAATAGATCGTGTCTACCCCTATCTCCTGATACCTTCGTCTGAACTCATGAAACAACAATGTGCCAATTCCCATTTTCCTTATAAATGGAATCATTGCGATCCTATGTAATTCTGCCTGATCTAACACATGCTCAGCGATTATATATCCACTAATACGATTTCTGTCTCTCCATACATAAATATCACTAGTTTTACGATAATAGAAAGACTCAATACTATCGAAACTCCATGGTCTGTGAAAAGAAAGTTTTTCTATCTCTGCGATCATCGGAAGATCTTCTGGAAGTGCTTTCCTCACATGCCATTCTCTGGCTGTTATACTACTTTTGTCCATGAAGCCTCTCTTCTCTCTCTCGTTCAGCCTGAGATTTTCTTAAATATTCTGGCACAAATTCGTCTGCACTTTCATAAATTCCCTGTGCAAAATATACTTGTGCTAACGTTCCGACTGCTGCTGCTCTCTGGCGATTTGCATGTGCTGGAGCAAAAATTGCCAGATCACCCATCTTCTCTAAGATTTCTTCTTTATATACTGGTACGCCATCCCCAAGGAATACAACTGGTTCATTGTATTCCCTCAACTGTATCAAAGTATCTTCTACACTCTGGGCACATTGTTCCTTTAAGACTTTCATTTCACTGCCTTCAAATCGGTAAAATCCTGTATACACTTGTTTTCTTCTGGCATCCATCATTGGACAAATGATCATGGACGTTCCAAATAACTGATATGCAAGCCCATCTACAGTTGGCACAGGAATGATCGGTTTATCCAGTGCCAGCCCTAATCCTTTGGCTGTTGCTGCACCAATGCGAAGTCCCGTAAAAGAACCTGGTCCTTTTGCTACCGCAACCGCATCAATATCTTCTATCTCAAAGGATGTTCTCTTGATTACTTCATCTAACATCGGAAGTAACGTCTGAGAATGTGTTAATTTATTTCCAGTCGTATACTCTGCGATCAACTGATCATCTTCGATCAATGCCACAGAAGCTACCAGACCAGAGCTGTCCAGTACTAATAATTTCATCTATTGTTCCTCCATTTCAATCTCTCGATAGTCAAATCCTTTTTCTAAATCTTTACGAATCGTAATCTTTTGATAATGATCTGGCAAAATCTCCTCGATCAGATTTGCCCATTCGATCAGACAGACTCCTTCTCCATAAACATAATCCTCATATCCGATCTCGTCCATCTCTTCAATATCACCAATACGATAAACATCAAAATGATATAGTGGAAGCCTTCCCTCTTCATATTCTCTTACGATCGTAAAAGTCGGACTCTGAATTGGTTCTGTGATACCAAGTCCATCTGCCAACCCTTTTGTAAATACAGTCTTACCAACCCCAAGATCTCCATATAAACAGATCACCTGTCCAGGCTGTGCCTCCTGTCCGATCTTCTTTCCGATCTCATACGTATCTTCTGCACAAAAACTTTGTACGATCATTTTCTATTCTTCTCCTTCTGATTTCTCTTGAACTTCTGATCCTGATGCTTCAACCTGAGTTTCCGTTTCTACTTCTGTCTCTTCCTGCTCAGTTTCTGCTGATGCCTTGGAATATTTTGAAATATCTCCTCCATCTGTCTGTGTCTGAACAGCCTTCTTTCTTGCTTCTTTGATGTGTTCTTTCATATAATCTAACATCTTTTCTCTGTCATCACCAAGTTCATAATCTGGAAATACAAATGCCTGCTGTTTTCCTGTATACAATAATGTCAGTCCCATAAAATGTGTGATCTTATAAACTCTGGCCCACTCGATCGTTGCACTTTCTTCTCCTAGTTCCACAAAAATACCATCATCTCGTAAGGTATAGTATGTTGGATTCTTGTATACTGGATTCTCAATTGCCTGTTTCTTTGCTTTTACATATATCATCAGTGGATTAATGACAACAAATAATGCAATAACAACTGCACCAAAAATAATATTCGTCTGTCCTTCTGGCTGACCGATTCCTTGGGCGATCATATATGCTCCGACTCCCAACATAAAAATCGTCAAAATCGCCTGTACTCCGGAATACGTGTATGCTAATGAAAATTTAAAAATATCTTTCGCTTTTAATTGTGTATGAAATTTCATCTTAATTCTCCTTACCTTTTCTCTGTTAATGAAATATTATACCATAATCCGGGTATAAAACCAATGATTTTACAAATACTACAAGCATACACGAAAACCAATGAATATGGAGGATCTTAAGAATGAAAGCTACAGGTATTATACGAAGGATTGATGACCTTGGCCGGATCGTTATACCAAAAGAAATACGAAAAACCATGCACATCAGAGAAAGCGATCCTTTGGAGATATTTACAGAGAGGGACGGCGATATCATTTTAAAGAAATATTCCCCGATCGGTGAACTAGGAAACAGTGCGAAGCTATATGCAGAATCGATCGCTGCTCAGATTCCACATACAATCTGTATTTGTGATCAAGACTGTGTGATCGCTGCTGCCGGACCAAATGCCAAAAAACTAATCGGAAAATTATTAGATGAAAAGGCTGAAGAAGCTTTGATAGATCGAAAACATATATTGATGGACCGTGAAAAAGAAGATTTCTTTCCTCTGATCTTGGACTTCCCAGAGGTATTTCGCTATGTGTGTCTTTCTACGATCATTGCAGAAAGTGAAGCCGTTGGATTTGTATGTATTCTTTCTATTGAAGATGAATTAGATGATCAGGAGTTTAAAATTGCCAAAATTGCTTCTGATTTTCTAGGAAAACAGCTCGAAGCATAACGTAAAAAAGTGAAATACAGTCGCACAAAACGGCTGTACATTTCACTTTTTTCTTCATGATACATATTTATTATGATTCAATAATAATATTTTCTAATCCACCTTCGACTGCCCAGCTTCTAAATTCCTGCATCTGTTCTTTTGTGTACAGTTTGGGATTTTCTTCAAAACAATATTCTCTATCTACCAAGTGATATTTTGCTTCTGCCAGTGGATTGTAGTTTAAGATTTCATAGGAAACATACTGATAGATCCCATTTAAATATTTTGCAATTCCCTTGATGTTATCTTTCGTTGCGGTCATTTCTGGAATCATCGGTGTTCTTATGATGACCTTCTCTCTGTTTGATGTCTCTAATAAGTATCTGATATTATCTTTGATCTTTTGATTTGAAACCCCAGTGTAATGCATATGATCTTTTTCTGTTGCTAATTTAAAGTCTGCAAAAACCCGGTCTAAATATGGAAGGAGCTCTTTGATCACTTCCTGATCTGCATACAAGGATGTCTCGATCGCGGTGTGGATTCCTTCTTTTTTGCATGCTTTTAACAGCTCTTTTGTAAACTTCCACTGTAATAACGGTTCCCCTCCTGAGATCGTAACTCCTCCATTTCCATAACGATAGAATGATTTATCTTTGCGGATTTCTTCCATAACCATTTCTACGCTCATCTCTCTGGAATCCATGGCGATTGCTCCCGTTGGACACCAGTCAATGATGGTATTCCAGTTTTCATTTCTGTTTGGATGAATGTGTATCTGGTCATTTTCCATCGTAACGCCCTGATTTTTTGATTTCGCAATACACGTCTTACAATGCATGCAGCGGTTTTCAAAATAAATTGGTCTTTTGCGAATCGAAATTCCTTCTGGATTCTGACACCAGACACATTTTAACGGACATCCTTTTAAAAATACTGTGGTACGGATTCCGTCTCCATCGTGCGTTGAAAATCTGCGAATATCAAATACTTTTCCTGTCATCTTAAATATCTCCATAACTTGTTCTTGCGATGATCTCATTTTGCAGTTCATCGGCAAGTTCTGTAAAGTAGGCTGTGTAACCCGCAACTCTGACGGTCAATCCGCGGTATTGCTCTGGATTCTTCTTTGCTGCGAGCAAGTCTTCTTTTCTTACTACGTTAAACTGGATATGTGGAATCTCAAGATCTACAAATGTTCTTAAGAAATTTGCAAACTTATCAATTCCTGTCTCTGTCTTGAAAAATTCAGGAAGGAATTTCATATTTAATAATCCGCCATTGGTTGTAAGTGTCTTATCTAGTTTGGATACGGATTTTAATACGGCTGTTGGTCCTTTGATATCTCTTCCGTAAACAGGTGACATTCCTCCATCTGCTAATGGTTCCTTCGCATATCTTCCATCTGGAGTTGCGCCTACATTTTCACCCATTGGCACATGGGCTGATACGGTATACATTCCTGTATGATATGGACCTTTTCGATAGTTTTTAAATGTTCTTAATCGATTCTTGAAGTAATCTGCCCATTTTGTTCCCTGTTTGTCAACTTCATCGATGTCATTTCCGTACTTCGGAACCTTATTAACGCACATTGCTCTTAAGATTTCATATCCTTCAAAATTGTTCTTTAATGCATCAAGCATTTCTTTTTGTGTGCACTTTTTTTCATCATACACCAGCTGCTTGATTGCGACAAGACTGTCTGCAAGATTTGCAACCTGAATCATCTGAATTCCGGATAAATTGTATTTTGCACCGCCTGCTGTGACATCCATTCCATTTTCCATACAGTTTTCAATGGATGCTGATAAGAATGGAGATGGCAAAAGATCAATATGAGCTTTCTCTACTTCTTCGCATGCAAGAAGCATCTTATCCATGAAATAATCAATTTGTTTCTTGAATGCTGCTTCCAACTCTTCAAATGTCTCGTACGTTTCAAGGTTTCCATAATCTGGTGCGATCTTTTCTCCGGTTAAGAGACAGATTCCTCCTGTCAATGCCACTTCTAATGCTTTATTTAAGTTAAACATTGCAGAATCACTCCATCCAAGGTTATTTCCCTGCGTTGTTAATTCCACGCATCCAACGATCGCATAATCTCTTGCATCTTTTTCTTCGATTCCTAATTCCTGAATGGATGGAATGACTGCCTTGTCATTGAAGAACTGTGGCATTCCGCTTCCTTTGGCTACGACTCTGACTGCCTCTTTTAATAATTCGTCCGACGTTCCTTCGTGAAGTCTTACGGAAAGGTTTGGCTGTGGAAGTCCTAAATGTTTCTGAGCTTCTAAGAACAGGAATGATAAATCATTATATGTATCATTTCCATTCTCATCCTGACCGCCGATCGCGATATTAAATCCAATCGGGAAACCTGCAAAATATTTTGCTCCGTGAGAGTTTCTCATATATACGATCTCATTAAATTTCAACCATAAACATTCGATGATCTCTAACGCCTGTTGTTTATCTAAGGTTCCTTCTTTGATATCTTTTTCATAATAAGCTTCTAAATGTCTGTCTAATCTTCCTGGTGAAAATGAAGATGCATTGGATTCCATCTGTAAAATTACAAACAAGAACCATGTAGACTGTACTGCTTCATGAAATGTCTGTACTGGATGTTCGGAAATATTCTTACAGTTTTTGGCTACTTTGATCATGGTTTGTTTTCTTGTTTCATCTGATTCATTTTCTGCCATGTCCATGATCAGGTCATGATAACGGACCATAAAGTGTTTTGCTCCTTCCATGACGATCTTAACACTTTCATAGAAGTCTTTCTGTTCTTCTTTACATATCTTTAGTTTTTCTTCTGCCTGATCAAGCAGTCCCTGCGGTCCCATCTTTAACCATTTGACACAATCTGGGCAGATATGTCCTTGTGCGTGGTCTTTCTGGTTGATCTTTACAACTTTGGCAATCTTGTTGATCTCTTTTCCATATCTCTGGTTCAGGACATCTTCTAAGGATTTTCCTTCCCAGTATGGTTTGATGACCTTACGGAATGTCTCAATATCTTCTTGATGTACATTGAAGCGGTCCTGTGGTCTTGTTGGGAGTGTTTCAAATTCTTTATCTACCCATGTGCTACCACTCTCTGGAAATACAACTCCATAACGAACTCCAGCTGTACGATTTCCAACGATCAGTTCTTCAGGTTCTACACGGATCTCCATCTTCTCTAAAGCTGCTTTTAATGATTTTGCTCTCTGTATGATCTTTGGATCATCTTCATTCTCCTGATATGTTTTTGTAATGATCAGTGCCTGTTCAATTGATGCGTATCTTGGCTCTGATAACATTTTATCTTTTAAATCTTTGATTCGCTGTGTCTGATATAATCCTTCCATAGAATTTGTCCTTTCTAATTTAATTCTTTACTCAATAACTTCTACCTGATATTCTTTTAGTTTTTCACTAATTTTTTTTGACGGCTTTTCTTCACATAAAATACCGTCAACATCTTCAAATGTTGTATATACATAATTAGCTTTAAAATCAAATTTACAATTTTCCATCACTAAATATCGCCTTCTGCTTCTTTTCATCGCATAAGATTTCATGATTCCATCCTCTGGCACATATGTCATTATCTCATCATTCTGCACGTCTGCTCCCACAACCCCCATAAAGCAAGCGTCAAATCTGAATTTCTTCATCATCTGAATTGTCAATTCTCCCAGAAATCCATTTTGAGCACGATTAAATTCTCCACCTAACAAAATAAATTTTACTTTCTTTGTCTGTGAAAAAATCTGTGCAATATCCATCATGCAGCTTATAACTGTAATTTCAAGTTCTTGTTTTTGGATTTCTTTTGCCAATTCAATGTTTGTTGTTGAAATATCCAGAAAAATCATATCTCCAGGGCGAATTAGCTTCACTGCTTTTTTTGCAATTTGCTGTTTTTCTTTTATATTCTTATCTTTTCTTGTTGACACAAAGTTTGTATGTCCGGGATGCGTAGTATCTGGAAGTACTGCTCCCCCATAAGTTCTTTTTAGAAGATCCTTTGCTTCCATACTTGCTAAATCTTTTCGAATACAATCTTCTGTTACTTCAAATCGTTTGCTTAGCTCCTTGACTTTTACTTTTTCATTTTCCTGAAGCAAATGTAAGATTTTCTGATGTCGTTCTTCCACAAACATCTTTTTATTCTCCTTTATTATTTTTTATTGTTATTTATTATTTTATATTGTTTTTATTTATTGTCAAGTCAAAACAAGAAAAGACAGCCATTCAAAATGACTGTCTCAGACTGCAGACAAATATTTGTTTTTCTTTTATTTCTGTCACATACACACAAGCCTACCCACAGATTTTATCGATTAAGTATCCCTTTCAAATACTGCCCAGTATAAGATTTCTCAACCTCGCAGATCTCTTCTGGTGTCCCTGCTGCAACAACTGTTCCACCGCCTGATCCACCTTCTGGTCCCATATCGATAATATAATCCGCAGTCTTGATCACTTCAAGATTATGCTCGATCACAATCACAGTATTGCCACCTTCTGTCAGTCTTGCAAGGATATCCACCAGTTTGTGAACATCTGCAAAATGAAGTCCTGTCGTTGGCTCATCCAAGATATAAATGGTCTTTCCTGTACTTCGTTTGCTTAATTCTGCTGCCAGTTTGATCCTCTGTGCTTCTCCCCCTGATAATTCTGTGGATGGCTGCCCTAATCGAATGTATCCTAATCCAACATCTCTTAATGTCTCCATCTTACGGCTGATCGATGGAATATTAGAGAAGAAATCACAGGCTTCTTCCACTGTCATATTCAGAACATCATAAATACTCTTTCCCTTGTATTTAACTTCAAGTGTTTCTCTATTGTATCGTTTTCCATGACATACTTCACAAGGGACATACACATCTGGTAAAAAGTGCATCTCAATCTTGATGATACCATCTCCTGCACAGGCTTCGCATCGCCCGCCTTTCTTGTTGAAACTGAATCTTCCTTTATTGTATCCTTTTGCTTTTGCATCTTTTGTCATCGCAAACAGATCTCTGATCTGATCAAAGACTCCTGTGTAAGTTGCAGGATTGGATCTTGGTGTTCTTCCAATCGGTGACTGGTCGATCGCTATGATCTTATCTAACTGGTCAAATCCTTCGATGTCTTTGTGTAGTCCTGGTTTCGTCTTAGCCCTGTTTAGTTCTTTTGCCAGACGTTTGTATAAAATCTGATTGACTAAAGAACTCTTTCCTGATCCAGAGACTCCCGTTACACAAGTGAAAATTCCAAGTGGGATTTCTACATCAATATTCTTTAAATTATTCTCCTGTGCCCCGACTACTTTTAGGAATCCTGATGGTTTTCTTCTGACTTGTGGTACTGGAATCTTGATCTTTCCGCTTAAATAAGCTCCTGTGATGGATTTCTTATTCTTCATGATCTGTTTTGCAGTTCCCGTTGCAACAACTTCTCCACCATATTCTCCTGCTTTCGGTCCGATATCTACAATATAATCTGCTGCCAGCATCGTATCTTCATCATGCTCTACAACGATCAGTGTATTTCCTAAATCCCTTAGATTCTTAAGTGTACGAATCAGTTTGTCATTATCTCTCTGGTGAAGTCCGATACTTGGCTCATCTAAGATATAAACTACTCCAACTAATCCAGAACCGATCTGTGTTGCTAGACGGATTCGCTGCGCTTCTCCACCAGATAATGTTCCAGTAGCCCTTGATAACGTCAGATAATCTAGTCCCACGTCATTTAAGAATCCGATTCTTGCCTTAATCTCTTTTAAAACCTGTTCTCCGATCAGTTTCTGGCGTTCACTCAATTCCATCGTTTCTAAAAATGAAACCATTTCCCCGACTGACATATCACACATCTCGGCAATATTCTTATCTGCAACCGTTACCGCCAGTGATTCCTGCTTTAATCGCTGTCCATGACATTCATCGCAAGGTGTGATCGTCATAAATGTCTCGTATTCTGCTTTCATATTCTGAGATGCCTCACGATATCTTCTTCCAACATTCTTGATGATTCCTTCAAATGCCACATCATAGACACCTTCGCCTCTCTGCCCTTTATAATAGACTTTGACTTCTCTGCCACCAGTTCCATATAATAAAACGTCTTTTACTTCCTGTGGATAATCTTTAAATGGTGTTTCCAGATCAAAATGATATTCCCTTGCGAGTGCATCTAAGATTGCTCTTGTATAACTCTTCTTATCCGTTGATGACTGCCATCCAAAGACCTGGATCGCCCCTTCTGCAATACTTAACTTCTGGTCAGGGATTATTAAATCTACATCAAATTCCATCTTATATCCAAGTCCATGGCATACCGGACAAGCTCCAAATGGATTATTGAAAGAAAAGCTTCTTGGCTCTACTTCATCAATACTGATATCACAGTCAGGGCAGGAAAAACTCTGGCTGAAATTCAAGGTTTCTCCACCGATTACATCAACTATCATCAATCCATCGGCTAGATTTAAAGTTGTCTCGATAGAATCTGTTAATCGTTTTTCAATCCCAGGTTTGACCACTAAACGATCCACCACGATCTCAATGTTATGTTTCTTATTTTTCTCCATTGGAATGTCCTCTGACAGATCATAAACATTGCCATCGACTCTGACACGAACATATCCACTTTTCTTCGCATTCTGGAAAACCTTAGCATGTTCTCCTTTTCTTCCACGAACGATCGGTGCCAGAAGCTGAATCCTTGTACGTTCTTCTAACTGCATCAGACGATCTACCATCTGATCTACGGTCTGCTTACTGATCGGTTTCCCACACTTTGGACAATGTGGGATTCCGACTCTTGCGTACAGTAATCGAAAATAATCATAAATCTCTGTCACAGTTCCTACTGTAGATCTTGGGTTTCTGTTTGTTGACTTCTGATCAATAGAAATCGCTGGAGATAATCCCTCAATGCTGTCTACATCCGGTTTCTCCATCTGCCCCAAGAACTGTCTTGCATAAGAAGATAAAGATTCCATATATCTTCTCTGTCCTTCTGCATAAATCGTGTCAAATGCCAGAGAAGATTTTCCAGAACCACTCAGTCCTGTAAATACAACAAACTGGTTTCTCGGCACTTCCAGATCTATATTCTTTAAGTTATTTTCTCTCGCACCTTTGATGCGGATCATTTCTTTCTTCATTGATAAGCTCCTAATTCTAATCTATCATCAGTTTTAGTATTTCTTCTTTTAATCGTCATATTCCTGATATGCGATCTTGAATTCTTTTAATTCATCTCTAAGCTGTGCAGCCAATTCGAAGTTTAATTCTGCTGCTGCCTGATTCATCTTCTTACTTAACCGCTCGATCACTTCTTTTAATTCTTTCTTAGACATGGATTCCATATCTTTTTCATATCCACCTGTTTCCTCTTCATGTTCATCAGATATCTTGATCAGATCTCTGATATCTTTCTTGATCGTCTGTGGCGTAATTCCATGTTCTTTGTTATATTCATCCTGAATCTCACGTCTTCGTTCTGTCTCCGTGATCGCTGCATGCATAGAATCTGTCATATGATCTGCATACATAATAACATGTCCTTCACTGTTACGTGCTGCACGCCCGATCGTCTGCACAAGAGATGTCTCAGAACGCAAGAATCCCTCTTTATCTGCATCAAGAATTGCAACCAATGTAATCTCTGGAATATCCAGGCCTTCTCTTAACAGGTTGATTCCAACCAATACATCAAAAACTCCCATTCTCAAATCTCTCACGATCTCAATTCGCTCTAATGTATCAATATCTGAATGTAAATATTTTACCCGGATACCAACTTCACGCATATAATCGGTCAATTCTTCCGCCATTCGCTTGGTCAGTGTTGTGACAAGTACTTTATTGCCTTTGTCTGTCTCTTTATGAATCTCTCCTAACAGATCATCAATTTGTCCTTCCACCGGACGTACATCGATTGCTGGGTCTAGTAAACCTGTTGGTCTGATGATCTGTTCTGCCCTTAATAATTCATGCTCTTCTTCGTATTTACCAGGTGTTGCAGATACAAATAACATCTGATCGATCTTCTGTTCAAATTCACCAAATTCCAAAGGACGGTTATCTTTCGCAGAAGGCAAACGAAATCCAAAATCTACTAACGTTGACTTTCTGGACTGATCTCCTGCATACATTCCACCGATCTGTGGTACGGTGATATGAGACTCATCAATGATCATCAAAAAGTCATCCCCAAAGAAATCAATTAACGTACTTGGCGGCTGTCCTGGTTCTAATCCTGCTAAATGTCTGGAGTAGTTCTCAATCCCAGAACAAAATCCTGTTTCTCTTAACATTTCAATATCAAAATTCGTTCGCTCTGCAATTCTCTGTGCTTCGATCAGCTGATCATGTTCTTTAAAATATGTCACCTGCTCAGCAAGTTCTTCCTTAATCCCTTTGATCGCACGTTCAATCTGTTCCTGTGGTACAACATAATGTGATGCCGGGAATATTGCCACGAAATTCAAGCTTCTCTTTACTTCACCTGTCAAAACATCAAATTCCACAATACGATCAATCTCATCTCCAAAAAATTCAACTCTGACTGCATCTTCAAATGTAGAAACCGGAAGGATCTCCAACACATCCCCTTTAACTCTGAAAGTACCTCTCTTAAAGTCAAGTTCGCTTCTTACGTACTGAATATTGATCAGGTCATCAATCACCTCGTCTCTGTCCTTTATCATCCCTGGTCTTAAAGAGATCATCATCTCTGAATAGCTTTCTTTGCTACCAATTCCATAAATGCAGGAAACACTAGATACAACGATCACATCTTTTCTCTCGATCAATGCTGCTGTCGCGCTATGTCGTAATTTATCAATCTCATCATTGACCGATGAATCCTTCTCTATATAAGTATCGGTAGATGGAACATAGGCCTCTGGCTGATAATAATCATAATAGGAGACAAAATATTCCACGGCGTTATGTGGAAAAAACGCCTTAAACTCACTATATAACTGTGCTGCTAACGTCTTATTATGTGCCAAGATCAATGTCGGTTTATTCAAATTCTGTATAATATTCGCCATTGTAAATGTCTTACCTGAACCAGTCACTCCAAGAAGCGTCTCAAACTGATTCCCATCTTGAAATCCTTTGGTCAGCTTCTCGATCGCCTGTGGCTGATCCCCAGTTGGCTCATATTCTGATACTAATTCAAAATGATCCATATAACTTCTCCCTTATGAAATATCTCTTATCTTTTCATCTATGCATGATTCTGACTGCTCCCACGGGCAAGCCCGTGGGGTTCTGATTGCCAAGTGTAGCTTGTAATCGTACACCATTTTCAGGCTTTGGAGTTACAAGTGTAAATCTGTTTGAATCAGGACTTTTATTACCAAGCAGTCCTACGACCACATTAGCGGTAAATTTCTGTCTTACGACAAGGAAGTACAGTCAATCTCCCTAACATTTAGTTGTTAAGCTACTTTAATTCCACTGTTTAGTATTTTGATATGATTAGCCTTAATCCATGCAATTAGGGCTTTTTCTTTGTCATAGCACCTGCCGAAATCTGTAATACATTTATCTTTGTCTATATCCTGCGTTCTGTAGTCGTAACAATAGAGCAAAAATGATGAATACCAATCTCTTTGTACCAATGTTCCGTCTCGAAGTCTGTAGAGCCTATCAGACAGCTTTTTCTTAATGTAGTCATCTGCCGTGTGGTCGTATTGGCTTGCCCTATAATTATTCGGAACTTCTATATATGCGCCGCCTGTGACTTTGAATTTCTTTTCAATAGTAGTTTGAAATCCAGACGGACAACGATTCTTTATAGATTTGCCAAAGCGCTTTTTCTTATTAAATTTGCCTTTGCTATTAACAGTAGTCTTCTTAGCCCGTTTCATCAGCTTGCTTGCATTTTTAGGTTCTGTGACGAATGTATCTCCAAGACTTCGCAGATAGTTAGCATCTTCGTTTATTGCAAGCTGTCTATTTACTGCATTTATACGGCATAATTCAGTGTGTTTGGCTTTCAGCTTCTTGTAGCGATCAGAATATTTCCAAGTCTTTTTACCTTTCTTGATAGTGCCGTCAGGATTGTAATTCTGTGGATTGGTTGCCCGTCTACTCCTGTCCATAGCACGATAATATAAGCGTTCCTTGCGTTCAGAAGTCTGTATGCTGTTGCCACGCTCTGAAAGGTTCTTCAGTCCGACTTCAGTATCAGAAGTATAGGCAACTGTCTGCGTTCCTATATCAGCACCTATCATGCCTTTACCGTATTTATGTCTTGGATTGCCGAATCTATCATATTTAGACTTAGCTTTGCCTTCTATTGTCAGATGCAGATATACTCTGTACTTACCTCTTATCAACCTTGGAACAAGAGTAGCATAGCAAGGTCTGTAAGTATCTATACAACAGGCTTCTTCTATAAGCGTATTGACAGCATCAGCATCCATCTTGTCAGGATTCTCAAGATAAGACAAAACGGCGTTAACTTCATCAGACTGAAACCTGTCGTTGACTTGAATCCCGAATTGCATCTTTCTAAGTTTGAATCGAAGTTTCCCATCCTCAACAAACATCGGAATACCACGATTTATCTGTTTTGCTCTGATACATGGTAATTCTCCGTATTTTGAGAAATGTGTGGTCTTACCGTTATCATAAAGGCATTTTTCCATACCTCGCCATATATCTTCGGCTTTTGTAAGAGCAAACACCGCATCTATACTATATTTCTTGCCTATAGGAATCATAGATGTCCTGCAAAGATCCCATGTAACATTATAAGATTTCTGCATATCATTGAGCTGATCAGCGAGAGCTTTACGTTTGTCCTTATCCTCAGTATTGCCGTACAGTTTTAGTAGTTTACGATATTTCTTGGTACGCATGAGCTGGTCGTAATTCTTTCTCATAAGACGAACAAGCTCGTTGCCAGCTTTGCGGATTTTATCAGAAAGAGCCACGACTTTCAGAACATCAGGATAAGGCATATCAGTTTCTACAACTAAGATATGCCTGTCAGAAAGTTTATGATATTGTTTCAGAAGTTTCTTGTATTCTTCGTCACTCATGATCTTTCTGTTCCTCGATGTATTTCTTTACTGTAGCTTCACTTATATGACCTACGGTAGATACAAAATATCCTCTTGACCATAATACTCCACAACGAGAGTAGAACTGTTTTAATTGTGGATATGCCTTGAACATTTCAATTGCACTGATACTTTTCAATGTTCTTCTGCATTATTACAGATCTTGTCAAATATATTGATACAGACCTGTTTTTCTTCTGTTAATCCACTTAAAACATTTTTTGCAAACTGTTTTTGTGCGTTATGTCCTGCTTCTATGATCAGTTCTGCCTTATCTAACAAAATAATTTCAATATGCTTTTTATTGTCTTTACTTTGTATTTTTTCAACAAGTCCTTTGTTTTCCAATTTCTTTAACGAAGTTGAAACATGGGATATTGTTGATTTTCTGATCTTTACTATTTCTGCTTTGTCAACCATTTATGACATTATACCCAGTGAAGTGAACTACATCGGTAATTGAATTACCGAGCATCAGATATATATGGCTTCGCCATACAGATTCTGGGTGCGTCCATGACACCTTTACTGCTACCTTTTTGAGGTTACACAGCTACTTTTATGATCAGGAATGAATTAAATTTTCCTTCATACACATAGTGTACCACATCTCCAAGAAAAGAACAAGTGTTCTATTTAAAAATTCAAAAAAGAGGAGACGTTAAAGTCTCCAATGTAACCTGTGGTTACGCGCTTTCATCTGCGGCAATTGAATTACCGAGGATTCCCGCTTTTTATCCTAAAAAATTTAGAAACATTCCCCACCGGGTGCACATTAAATAAAGAAACGCTAGTTTTAACAACTGTCTAAACTAGCGTTTCTTTATTTAAAACTTGTTTTACCGAAACTATTTAATCTTCTGACAAATTTCAATCACTTCTCCACAAGCACTTTCAATCTTGAAGCAGCGAGATCCTTTTTCCCAGAAGTTAAAGCTTGTCTCAATTCCGTCTGATACGATCTTATATCCGTTTGCTTTGCAATATTCATAATCTTTTTCAAGATCAGATGAGCGATATGCGATATGGTCGATTCTTGTTGTTGCACCTCCTGGAAGCTGGTCTCTCTGAGAGATTTCATACATTTTTCCATCCTGAGGATTCTCAAGGAAATATACATTTCTTCCGCCCATTCCAGGGAATTTTCCTGCAACTTTAAATCCTAATTCTTCCTGATACCATTTTGCGTTTAATTCTACATCAGAACAATGAAGTCCGATATGATCTATAGGTAAATTTAACATTTGTTTGACTCCTTTTTAAGGTGATTTTATTGTTTTACATGTTTTGTTTTATAATACAGTTCTTTCTCCTGTCACGATCTCTTTTAAGCTGTCAACAATCTTGTCTGCGTCTTCCATCGTTGTTCCTGCTTTCAATGAGAATGAAACGGATTCTGCACTTTCAGCTTTACTTCTTCCGATTGCTGCAAGAATGTTAGAATTTGTTCCGATTCCTGCTTCAATTCCTTGTTCTTTCAAAGCTTTCTGCACAACTGCAGCAGATACATTTTTGATTCTGATATTTAAATGATTGGTCAGATGATGATCTTTGTGTCCATTCAATTCTACATCTTCAATCTCAGCAAAAATACGTTCACACATATGATTTCTGACTGGACGGATTTCTTCCATAAATGTTGTTGCCTTTGCTGCTAAACTTTCTGCCATATCTGACATCAATGTTAATGTTTCTTCGCTTAATGCAGTTTCTGACACATATTCTCCAGCTCCTGTGCTCTTTCTTACATATAAAAATCCCGCATTTTCAGGACCTCCAAAATAAGATGCATCTGCTGTCAGCATATCAATATGACTTCTTTCTACATTGATCGGCATTTTTCCAAATGCAAATGCTGCATCTGTATGGAAGATCACACCTTTCTCTGATGTCATTGTTCCGATTCCTGTAAATGGCTCAGAAGTTCCTATCTGGCAGTTTGCTGCTGTCACTGAGATCAGTTCTGTGTTTTCTTTCAGTTCATTTTCGATCATTGCTACTTCCACACGGCCAGTTGTGATCGGATCTAAATATGTCACAACTGCGTCTTTTCGTTCTAATCTGGAACATTCATCCAATACTTCTGGATCTTCCATCGTCGTGATGATCACATGAGGACGTGCTTTTTTTGATGCTTTCACTACAGCTTTTAAAGCTTTTAAGTGTCCATCTGCTCTTCCTGATGTGAAATAAATCTCTTCCGGGGTTGCTCCGATGGATGCAGCGATCTTTTTACGTGCTTCGCTCTCGCAATTTTTCTTGCTCATCTTTGTTTTCCTCCTTTTATTTCTGTTTCGGATATTAAAATCTTTGATAAACAGATTTTATCTTTATTATAGATATTATTTTCTGCTATTTCAAGATTTAATGCATAATCCGTAAATTTGCACAAAAAAAGCATAGAACTTTTGGTAATATGTTCTATACTTTCTTTTTTATATCTATCTTTACAATTCTTATTTCTTCTGTAAGATAGAAATCGCTTTGTTTAATTGTTCGTCAGCTTTTGTCTTCATGTTATCTTTTACTTCGATATCTGGCTTGATTCCTTTTTTATGGATGTTATGTCCTGCTGGTGTGTAATAAGACGAATAAGTCAGTTTCACATAAGATCCATCACCAACTTCAAAGAATCCCTGTACGATTCCTTTTCCAAATGTTGTCTCTCCAACCAGCGTTCCGGCTTTATCATCTTTGATCGCACCAGAAAGGATCTCTGCTGCACTCGCACTGTTACCATTAACTAATACACATAGTGGCATATCAATCTGTTCATTCTTTGTGTCTTTGTAATATTTCTTATTACCATTCTTATCTTCCGTATAAACAATCGTTCCTTTTGGAAGAATCTGTCCTGCAATATCCACTACACTTGTCAGTAAACCGCCAGGATTATCCCTAAGATCTATGATCAATTTCTTTGCACCTTGTTTCTTAAGACTTTTCAGTCCACTTCGAAACTGGCTGACTGTTACTTCATCAAATTCGGTGATCTGAAGATATCCGACTTTATCTTGTAACATCTTTGTTTCAACTGTTGGATTCTCAATCGATTGTCTTGTAAATGTATAAGTCTTTGATGTCTGATTTCTTGTAAATGTTAATTTAACTTTCGTTCCTTCTGCACCTTTGATCTTCTTAACAATATCATCTAGTGCATCCGATGTTTTTAATTTATAGTTTCCTACTTTTGTTAAAATATCCCCTTTTTTCAGTCCACTTCCGTCTGCGGGGCTTCCTTTCACTGGTTTCACAACTGTTATGATCCCTGTCTTTATATCCTGTGTAAGATATATTCCAACTCCATAATAAACACCACTTGTAGATTGTTCTAATTCCTTAAAATCATCCTCTGAATAATACGTGGAATAGACATCTCCCAGTCCTGCAACTAAACCTTTGTAGGTACAATCTTCCAACTCACTCTTCTTAACAGAACCTTTATAATATTTATCAATGATCTGTTCTATCCGATTGATCTTTCTTGCTGTCTGTAAGGTCGTACTTGGGATCGCATAGGCACGATAAAGAAAAAATCCTTCCACAATACATACGACAACAAGTAGTCCTACGAGTATTTTTGAAAACTTCTTCATGAAATTAGTTCCTTTCTATTTATGTAATGACGTTATAAGTAATTTTGAGGATTTACATAATTTCCATTCTTTTTCACAACAAAATGCAGATGTGCACCAGATACCATACCAGTTGCTCCGGATTTTGCGATTGTCTGTCCTCCTGACACTCTTGCCCCTGAGGATACTAAAAGTTTGGAGCAATGTAGATACATCGTTTCCAGTCCATTTCCATGGCTGATCTTTAAATAATTGCCATTGTATGCATTGTACCCAGCATCCACTACTGTACCAGAAGCTGCCGCTACGATCGTTGTTCCAGTTGAACATGGAATATCAATTCCAGCATGCAGTTTTCTGACTCCTGTAACTGGATGAATTCGGTAGCCATACCCTGATGAAATACTATGACAAGATGGTACCGGCCAACTCAGATTTCCTGACGAAACTGTTGTTGATGGAGACGTTGTCGTTGTAGTTTCTTTCTTGCTTTCGGTCGTAGCCTTTGATGTTGTATTCTTTGATGCCGTACTTCCTGTCATATTCTTTTCTGACTGTGCTTTCGATGTCGTATTGTCTGCATTACCGTCTTTCGCCGATGCAAGATCCATCTCTTCTTGTCGTTTTTCCTCTGCCTCAAACCATGCCAGTAACTCTTTATCAGATGCTAACTGTTTCTGGTACGAAGCTAACTTAGATTTCTTCTTCGCAGCTGCCTGATCCAGTTTTTCTTTTTCTGTCTTTGCCTTAGCAGTCAAAGTCTTTGTATTTTGATAATCCTGTTTCAGACTCTTTGTTGCCATTCGGATCTTATCTTCCGTTGTCTGTAATTGCAGAAACATGTTACTGTCATATTTGGAGATCTTTGAAACATAATCAGCTCTTTTTAAGAACTCCTGAAAATTATTTGCTTCAAAAATGACTTCCATATATGCCATATTTCCATTCTCATATAGAAACTTAATACGCTTACTCATGATCCTTGACTGATCTTCTTTGGATGCCTTTGCCTCTTTTAATTCCTGTTGTGTCTTCTTTAACTGTTTCTGTACAGAAATAAGCTTCTCTTGACATGCCTCATACGCATCATTGCTCTTTATCATTTTTTCATCAAGATCTTTGATCTCCTGCTGCATCTTACGGCTTTGTTCTTCTAATTTCTTTGTTTCCTGCTTTACCTGTTGTTTTTTTGCTGCAGCAAACACTGTCGTCATAGGCAGATTCGAAGCGATCATGGCTGATATTAACATCATAATGATCCCCGCCTGATATCTTCTTTTCATGAGTTCCCCTTCCTAGACTTTTAAATACTTACGGATCGTGATAAAACTTCCAAGCAATCCGATCACAATTCCTACTATTAATGATAACGGGAGTAAGTATAACATAATCTGCTGGATCGGTACAAATTTCATAAAAACTGTAACAACATGAAACTTATCATTCATCCAGTTGATAATCCCTTCATATCCTGCAAAAATAATCGCTGTTGGAATCAATGATCCCAAAATTCCTATGATCATTCCTTCTGCCCGAAATGGTGCTTTAATAAATCCATTCGCAGCACCGATCAGCTTCATAATTGAAATTTCCTCTTCTCTGACTGCAACTCCAATAGACACTGTGTTGCTTACGAGGAAAATGGAAACTGCCATTAGAATCAGAATGATCCCACCTGCAAGATACGTTCCCATTGTATTGATCTTCGTCATTCCTTCCGCCGCTCCTTCAGAATAGCGGACTTTCCTGACACCATCAATCGTCTCTAAATGCGATACTACCTGTTTGTATGATTTTACTTCTTTTAATGTGATCTCATAGGAATCTGATTCTTTTAGCGGATTGTTCCCTTCGAACCCTTCAAGAAGCTCTTCATTTCCTTGAAATACATCCTTCTTATAGCTTTCCCATGCTTCTTCAGCAGATACATACCGCATCGTGGCAATATCTTCTTTTTTCTTTATTTCTTCCCCAATCTGATCTTTTCTTTCTGTAGAGATACCCGGTTCAAAAAAAACAGAAATTCCTACAGACTGTTCCATCTGCTGCATCGTTGACCTTACATTCAATGCTACAGATAAAAATGTTCCTAACAAAAAGACACAAGCAATGATCGTTCCCAGTGATGCTAATGAAAACATCTTATTCCTGAAAATATTCCTTGTGCCCTCTTTGATTCCATACAAAAATCTTCTAAATATCATAGGACCCCCTTATCTCATCCTGTTCTATATGTCCATCTTCGATCAAGATCACTCGTTTGCCCATCTCATTGACCAACTCTTTGTTGTGCGTAACAACTAAAACTGTTGTCCCACTCTTATTGATCTCTGAGAGAAGCTCCATGATCTCTTTGGCTGTCACAGGGTCCAGATTCCCAGTTGGCTCATCAGCCAGTAATAATACTGGATGGTTTACCAAAGCTCTTGCGATAGCAACTCTCTGCTGTTCTCCTCCTGACAATTCATTCGGAAAAGCATTCATGCGGTCTTTCAGCCCCACCATCTCAAGCATATTCTCAACCTGACGCTTAATATATCTGTGTGGTACTTCCACAACTTGCTGTGCAAATGCTACATTCTCAAAGATCGTCCGGTCTTTCAGCAGACGGAAATCCTGAAATACCATTCCCATCTGCCTGCGGAACTTCGGCAGATTCCTCTGTGTCAGTTTCTTATAATCCTGACCGTTTACTATGATCTGTCCACTTGTCACATCAAGTTCTTTCTGTAAAAGCTTCATCAGGGTTGTCTTCCCTGATCCGCTCTTACCTACGATGAAAACAAATTCGCCTTTCGCAATGTCTAATGAGACATCCTCAAGTCCTATATTCCCTTTATTATATTCTTTCGTTACATTTTTTAATGTGATCATCATATTCTAGTCCATTGTATCCATATGTTTCATGTATTTTACTACCATCAGTGCAATTTTAAATGCGATTGCATCTTCAAAATTCCTCAGATCCAGATTCGTATTCTTCTGAATCTTATCCAGACGGTATACGAGTGTATTTCTATGAATAAACAACTGTCTGGATGTTTCTGACACATTCAGATTATTCTCAAAGAATTTATCAATCGTTGCCAGTGTTTCTTCATCAATGGAGTCTGGAGAATAATCTCCAAACACTTCACGGATAAACATCTTACATAATGGAAGTGGAAGTTGATAGATCAGTCGTCCAATTCCTAACTGATTGTATGCGATCACACTCGCATCCTCATAGAAGATCTTGCTGACTTCCAATGCGATCTGTGCCTCTTTATAAGATCTTGATACATCTTTGATCGTCTCTGCAACATTACCGATCGCAATCTTGGCATCTTTGATCCCATATTCATTCAGCCCTTCTTTAATCTCTTTTGCATGCTGAATAAACTGTGCCTGTCCTTCATTCCCATTCACTGGTGTTACATAAACGATACTCTTCTCGTCCACTGCCGTAATAAAATCTGAATCTGCTCCGCTTTCAACCTCTTTCGTAGCTTCTAACAGATTCTGATCCTTCTCGTATTCTGCCTGAATCAAAAATGCAACTCTTCTCTGTTCCACTTCAATATGCAGCTTCTTTGAGCGGTTATAAATGTCAACCAATAATAAGTTATCTCTCAACAGGTTCTTTACAAAGTTCTCTTTATCCAGTCTCTCCTTATATGCAGTCAAAAGATTCTGTATCTGCATCACTGCAAGCTTTCCGACCGTATATGCATTCTCGCTCATTCCAGTAGCCAGAAGTATATATTCCAGTCTCTGATCATCAAAAATCTTAAAATATTGAAAACCATCGATCACCTGGCTCTCTGCCATAGAATCTGCAAATTCTTCCGCATGTTGTGCTAATGCATCGGTTATCTCCATTGTTGTTACAACTATACGCCCTGACAGATCTAAAATACACAGATCGATCCCGGTTACTTCCTTCATTCCATTAATTGTCTCTTGTAATATCTGATTTGAAATCATCCTTTATCAACCTTTCATATTTGCCGTTCAACCTTTTCTTTTACTATACAGCATTTTAAACAAAAAAAAAAGAAAAATTTAGTGATTTTTTTATATCATTGTCTATTTTATACAAATATCTAGCAGAAAATCTTTATTTCATTGACCATAAATATCTCTTTTTAGCCGTAACCCCTTCATATAACAAAGAAAAACATCTCAATCGTTCCTGAGATGTTTTTCGTGATATTTTATAATAATATTTATGAATGTATTTTAAATCTCGTCTTCTGATCCAACAATTATACAAATTCTTGCACCGCTGTCAACACTTCCAACTTCATATTCTGGATTCTTAAAATAACTTTTCAGATCCTGTCCTAAATCTTTACTTTCTACTATGATCTTTGTATGTGTTAAAACACCCTGTCTGTTTGTTCTTACAGATCCTACACTGTATCCGTCACTTGCCAGTTTATCTTTCCATCTTCCTGCAAGTCCTGAGATTCTTGTTGAATTCTGAATCTCGATCGTTATATTCTTTGAAGAAGATGCTGAACTATCAGATTTGGTTGTTGTTGACTTTGCTTCTGTTGTGCTCAATGCCGAACTTAAGTCTCCTTCTTCTGATAACATCTCATCAAAGACTCTCTTGGCTTCTTCTGTATCTAATTCAAACTTTCCATTGGATTCTGTTCCATCTAACACTTTGAAATTTAAGTTCTTATCCTTAATTCCATGCATTCTCTCAAGACTTGTCGCTGCTTCTTCATAAGAAGTATCTGTCTTCACCGCATCAAAATAATTCTGTGCATATTCACGATATTCGGATAATGTCTTATCATTCAATGCAGATGCAACTGCCACGCAGATCTCTCCTGTAATTTCTGCCTGCTTGTTCTTATCTGTAAAAATATCACTCTCACTTAATAATGAATAGATTGCTGTTCCATTCAGGCTGTTCTCCCCAGCACTTAATGTTACATATTTATCTGTAGAATCTGTATAAGCCATTGCTTCATCAAATTCTATTTTGACATCTCCTGCCTGATTCATCAGTTTCACAAACTTCTTATGTGATATCAGTTCATAGGAATTAATAGAAATTCCCAGTGTCTTCTCAACCTGCTGTCTTAACAACTTTCCATTCTTTCTTGTTGCTTTGATCACATCTGCAACCGTCGCTTTGCTAACGCTAGTTCCCAGTGTCTGTTCGACTGCCTGTTTTCCCTTCTTCGTCAATGTAAGATTCATATCTTGTCTAAGTGGTACAAAAATCATCTCCTGATTCTTGTTATGATATATTCGAATCACAATGGAATTTCCTGTCTGGATCATTCCAACGTCTACTCTTTCTTTGCTTTCTTCTTTTAACTGCTTTGCGATTTCTGCTTTCTTGTCTTTCTTTAATTTATTTGAAAAATATGTCTTAAATCCAAAAAAGCTTGCAACTCCACCGATGGCTGTCACCAGTATCACTGCAAGAATCCTGGCAAATATGGCTTTGGCACCTAATTTACTTTTCTTCTTCTCTGCCATGTTCCTGCTCCTTCCGTTTATAAACTTTGTTTAGTATAACAAATTATTCGATTTATTTCAACAATCCTCTATGTTATAATTCTGTATAATCGCCTTAATATTTTCTTAATCTGCAACATTTCTCATCGTTGATCAGATTGATCATATCAAGTGCTAAGAAATTTTATAAGATTTACGAGGTATTTTCTATGAAAACAGTACTCATAACTGGCAGTTCCAGAGGAATCGGACGTGAAACTGCCATATATTTTGCACAACAAGGATGGAACGTGATCATTCATGGCTTCCGCCATCCTGAAAAACTAGAATCCCTAAAAAATGAAATTCTTGAAGAGAACGTGTCTTGCTTATCTTTTTGCGGAGATATCAGTGATCCTTCTTTTGTAGACGAAATGATCAAACAGTCCCTCCTTACTTTTTCTAAGATCGACTGTCTTGTAAATAATGCCGGAATCTCTCTGGTGGGATTATTTACAGATGCAACGGTAGATGATTGGAATCTGATGATCAACACAAATTTAACTTCTGTTTTTACAACCTGTAAAAATATCGTTCCCCATATGCTTCATCACCATGAGGGAAAGATCATCAATATTTCTTCCATCTGGGGAGATGCCGGCGCTTCCTGTGAGGTTTTATATTCTACAACAAAAGGTGGTATCAATGCTTTTACAAAGGCTCTGGCAAAAGAGGTTGCTGCAAGCAATATTCAGGTAAATGCGATCGCTTTTGGGATGATCGATACGGAGATGAATGCGGAGTTTGATGAAGAAGATCTTGCCTTGATCAAAGAAGAAATCCCTGCGGACTATATTGCCAGTCCAAAAGAAGCGGCACAGATGGTTTATCATGTGGCAACGTCCCCTGCTTATATGACAGGACAGGTTATTACATTCTCTGGGGGATGGTATTAAATTTTAATTTGCTGGTTTGATGACGGAAATTATTGGTGGAATATTATAAAAAGGGTTATCTGTCTGCGACGTGCTCTCGCTCGACTCACACGCAGCTGTACTAAGCTCCTGAATGGTCTAACGACCATCCACTCACTAAGTGCAGGCGTATTCCTACGGTCTCAGACAGATAACCCTTTTTATAATATTCAAATTATTTACGTAATCGAAACCACTACCGAATGTGTATGGAGAATGATCTTGGATGTAAATTAGTTTTTTCAAGACAGAAGATAAGTGTTTATTATACTCCTAAACATCCCAACAAATCGGTGTTGTTTAAGCCCTTTTATCTTCAGTTAGCGAATGCAAAACTTATCAACCAGTATCGTTTAACATACACACCCTGTAGTGATTTGAATAGCGTTCCGTTGTATGAGATAGAAATAAGATAAGAACAAATATTTATAATATATCGGTGGCAACGATTAGCAGATTTTAAGAGCGTTTTTTACAAATTCGCAGCGCCCTGTGGTTGATTGTTTGACCGTAGCTGCGGGCATTTTGGCTCGCAGCGAGGAAGTTATCAAAGGAACAGGCGCGGATCAGCGATTTGTAAAAAACGCTCTTAAAATCTGCGTGTTGCCACCGATATATTATAAATATTTGTTCTTATCTTATTTCTATCTCATACATGAAACACTATTACAAATCACAATTTCATGCTTAACTGTATCCGTTTTTTATCTATATCCACACTGACAACTACAACGTCCACAACATCTCCAACACTAACTACTTCTAATGGATGTTTGATAAATCGATCTGCCATCTGTGAAATGTGTACTAGTCCATCCTGATGTACTCCAATATCTACAAATGCTCCAAAATCGATGACATTACGAACTGTTCCTTTTAATTTCATTCCTGGTTTCAGATCTTTCATTTCTAATACATCTGTTCTTAGGATTGGTTTTGGAAGATCTTCTCGTGGATCTCGTCCTGGCTTTTCCAGTTCTTTTACGATATCTTTCAACGTGATCTCTCCGATTCCAAGTTCTTCGGATAATTTCTTGTAATCTGTGATCTTACTGCTGATTCCTTTGAATCCTTCTTTGGATAGTTCTTTTGTTGAATATCCTAGGTTCTTTAGTAACATTCCTGTTTCTTTGTATGTCTCTGGATGTACTCCTGTTGCATCGAGTGGCTCATCACCTCCAGATACTCTTAGGAATCCTGCGCATTGTTCAAAGGCTTTGGGTCCTAGTTTAGCTACTTTTAATAGCTGTTTTCTGTTCCTGAACGTTCCATTTTCTTCACGGTAGGCTACGATATTTTTTGCTACAGTCTTGGACACACCGGATACATATTCTAAAAGAGATGCTGAAGCTGTATTTAGGTCAACTCCGACTTTATTTACTGTCGCTTCAACGACTCCACCTAAAGCTTCGGTAAGCTGTTTTTGGTTCATATCGTGCTGATACTGTCCGACTCCAATGGCTTTTGGTTCGATCTTTACTAATTCTGCCAGTGGATCTTGTACTCGTCTTGCGATGGATGTCGCACTTCTTTGTCCTACATCGAAATTTGGAAATTCCTCGGTCGCAAGTTTACTTGCTGAGTATACAGACGCCCCTGCTTCATTTGTAATCACATACTGTACTGGTTCTTTAATCTCTTTTAACATATCAACAACGATCTGTTCAGATTCTCTGGATGCTGTTCCATTTCCAATTGAGATCAGTGTGATTCCATATTTCTTGATAAGTGCCTTGACAACTTTTTTGGCCTCTTCCACTTTATTCTGTGGTGCTGTCGGATAAATGACGACTGTATCTAATACTTTTCCTGTTGCATCGACCACTGCTAATTTGCATCCAGTACGAAATGCAGGGTCCCATCCAAGGACGACCTGTCCTGCGATCGGTGGCTGCATAAGAAGTTGTGCTAAGTTCTTTCCAAAGACTTTGATCGCTTCTGTACTTGCATTTTCAGTCAGTTCATTTCTGATATCACGTTCGATCGATGGTGCGATCAGACGTTTATAGCTGTCTTCAATCGCTGCAAATAAGGCTTTTGTTGTATTGGGATTCTTCCTTGTTATGATCTTCCTTGCAAGATATGATGCGATCTTTTGCATATCTGGCTCAATCTTTACCTGAAGAATTCCCTCTTTTTCTCCGCGATTGATCGCAAGAATACGGTATCCTGCAATCTTTTCAATCGGTTCTTCAAAATCATAATACATCTCAAATACAGAAGATTCTTCTGGTTTCTTCGCTGAGGATGTGATTTTTCCGTGATCCCATGTTGCCTTACGGATCCATGTACGGTATTCTGCATCATCTGCAATGTGCTCTGCGATAATATCATTTGCACCTTTTAATGCATCTTCTACTGTCTTTACATCTTTTTCTTCATTGATAAACGCTTCGGCTTCTTTCTCTAATGGCTCTTTTGTCATTTGTAAAAGAATCAGATTAGCTAACGGCTCTAACCCCTTTTCCTTTGCGATCATAGCTCTGGTACGTTTTTTCTGCTTATATGGACGGTACAAATCTTCCACTGCTACCAGTGTCTTCGCTTCTTCAATCTGCTTTGCCAGTTCCTTTGTAAGTTTACCTTGTTCTTCGATATTTTTCTTGATCGCTTCTTTGCGCTCTTCTAAATTTCTTAAATATAATAATCTCTCATGGAAATTACGAAGTGTCTCGTCATCTAATGATCCTGTCATTTCTTTTCGGTATCTGGCAATGAATGGAATCGTGTTACCTTCATCGATCAGTTTGATCGTTGTCTCTACCTGTCCTCGTCTGATTCCTAGTTCTTCTTGTAAAATCTTAATAATATCCATATCTTCACCTTATAAATCTACTTCGATTGTCTGTCCTTTTGGTACGAACTGGCGATATTTAACTCCTGCCATATCAAACATCTTCTTTGATGCCTTTGTCGTATCACTGCCTGCATATTTATCCTGCATATAGATAACTTCTTTCATACCGCTTTGAATGATAGCTTTTGCACATTCATTGCACGGAAATAATGTTACATAAACACGCGCTCCGTCAAGTGAGCCTCCACCATAGTTCAAAATGGCATTTAATTCTGCATGACATACATAAAAATATTTGGTATGAAGAGGATCTCCTTCTCTCTCCCAAGGCATATCATCATCATTGCATCCTATTGGCATTCCGTTATAACCAACTGACAAAATCTTATTATGATCATTTACAAGGCAAGCCCCTACCTGTGTATGATCATCTTTACTTCTCTGGGCAGATAAAATGGCAATCCCCATAAAATACTGATCCCAGGAGATATAATCTTTACGTTTCATTGTACATATTCCTTTCTGAATCTTTGTAGATATATTTTGTCATGTTTCTACGATATCGTCAACTTTTGATTTGTGGAGTAGTTTGATGAACTGAAGTTATTGGTGGAATATTATAAAAATGGTTATATGTCTGCGACGCGCTCTCGCTCGACTCACTACGCAGCTGTACTAAGCTCCTGAATGATCTTACGATCATCCACTCGCTAAGTGCAGGCGTGTTCCTACGGTCGCCGACATATAACCATTTTTATAATATTCAATAATTTCAGTTATCGAAACCACTGGTAGGGGTGTATGTTTTACTGTATTGGTATTTATAATAAACACTGTCTGTCACTACAAAAATTTAAAAACGATAACACTCAACATACACACCACTTAAGTTTTTCAATCTTGTAATTGTCCACACTTTAGACTTCAGGTATATGATAAAAAATAAATAAACGATCGGAAGCGCAGCATTAGAATTTTGCCACGTTTTTTGCGGATTCGCAGCCGGCTTGGTGTGCTGTCTGAGCCTCATAGAGTTCTGATTTAAACACCCTTGAAGGCGAGTTGCACAAGGAAAGCCGGCGGATCAGCGATCTGCAAAAAACGTGAGTAAAATTCTCTAGCTGCTCTTCCGATCGTTTATTTATTTTTTATCATATACTTGAAATCTACAGTTGGACAACTTACAAAATTAAATTTTACATCTCAAATTCTTCATGTGCTGCATTCATTGCTTTCACCATATCTTCCTGGTTTACAAGCACTGTAACACGAATCTCAGATGTAGAGATCATTCGAATGTTTACATCTGCTTTATATAAAGCGTTAAACATACGAGCTGCCATTCCATAGTGGTTTAATAATCCTTTTCCGATAATTGATACTTTGGCAACTTCTTTGCTTGCTTTGATCTCTTCATAATAGCTGTCTGGAAGGTAATCTTCTAATGCTTTAACTGCGATATCTAATTCTTCTTCTTTGACTGTGAAGGAGATATCTTTCTTGTCATTATGTCCAACTGACTGCAAGATCATATCTACGTTTACATTTTTCTTTGCTAATACATTGAAGATCTTGAATGCCATACCTGGTGTATCTTCGATTCCCATAACTGCGATTCTTGCTGCATCATCATCTCCTGCTACACCGCTGATCTCGTTGTCTCTTGATTTTACGCTTTCTTTTACGACAGTTCCTTCTTCTGTTGTAAGACTTGATCTAACAACTAAGGCAACTCCATGTTTCTTAGCAAGTTCTACAGAACGATTATGAAGTACTCCTGCTCCGAGTGTTGCCATTTCTAACATCTCATCATATGTGATCTCATTTAATTTTTTAGCCTCTGATACTTTTCTTGGGTCTGCTGTATAGACTCCGTCTACGTCTGTATAAATCTCACATGCATCTGCGTGTAACGCTGCTGCCAGTGCTACAGCTGTTGTATCAGATCCACCACGTCCAAGTGTTGTGTAGTTATCGAACTGGTCAACTCCCTGGAATCCTGTAACGATTACGATCTTTCTCTGTTCTAATTCATTCATGATACGGTCTGTATCAATTCTTTTGATTCTTGCATTGCTGTATACAGAAGTTGTATGCATTGCTACCTGGAATGCATTTAGGGAAACAGCAGGAACTCCAAGAAAATCCATTGCCATTGCCATTAATGATACAGAAGTCTGTTCTCCTGTTGTTAATAACATATCCATCTCTCTTCTGGATGGATTAGGATTGATCTCTTTTGCTTTTGCGATCAGTTCATCTGTCATCTTACCCATTGCTGATAAGACAACAACAACATCATTTCCTTTTTTGTAATCTTCAATACATCTTTTTGCAACGTTCATGATACGATCTTTATTTCCTACAGAAGTACCACCAAATTTCTTAACTACTAGCATCTTGTGCCTCCTAAAATTATTTCTCTTATTTTTGTAATAACCGATTCATTAAATCATAAGCGTGGGAAATGACAATTCCTGTCTCTCTCGCTGCTTCTTCGCTGTACTCTTCCTGACCTTCATAATCTTTCGTGCTGTCGTAGATCATAAATGGTATCGGTTCTTTGGAATGGGTACGGATCGCAATTGGTGTCGGATGATCCGGTCCGATCAGAATTCTAAAATCCTCTCCAGCTTTCTCAAGTTCTTCTTTGACAACCTTCACAACTTCTTTATCAAGATGTTCGATTGCTTTGATCTTATTCTCAAGACTTCCCTGATGACCCATCTCATCAGGTGCCTCTACATGAATATAAGCGAAATCATCATTTTTTTCAAGTAGTGCTTCAACTGCTGCCATCGCTTTCCCATGATAATTCGTGTCAAGACCGCCATTGGCACCCTCTACATCAAGATTTCTCATGTTTGCTCCAACTGCGATTCCTTTTAACAGATCGACGGCAGATACCATAGCTCCATTCATTCCAGTCTTCTCTTTAAAATCGTCCAGTGCCGGTTTCGTCCCTGCTCCCCAGAACCAGATGCTGTTTGCTTTATTCAAGCCTTTCTCAGCTCTTGCTTCATTGATCGGATGATGATTTAAGATATCAAAACTCTTTTCCATCATCTCTTTTAGCTTCTCCTGCTTTGGAAGATACTGCCCGATCTTCTGTCCTAAAACATCATGAGGTGGTACAAGTTCGACTACTTCTCCATGATCCCAGATCGTTAAATGGCGGTAGCTGACTCCCGGATAAAATTTATATTCATCATCTTCTAATTCTTTTCTCACAGCTTCGATCAGGATCGCTGCTTCCTCAGAAGTGATCTCTCCTGCACTGTGGTCGATGATCGTCTTATCTTCATAATCTTCGTCTTCAGATACGGTTACAACGTTACATCTAAGTGCAATATCTGTATCTTTCATATCAACACCAATGCTTAATGCCTCAAGGGGTGATCTTCCGGAATAATAAACCTGTGGGTCATATCCTAACATAGAAAGATTGGCTACATCACTTCCTGCTGGTAAATTGGATGGTACTGTATAAGCGATTCCCTGTTCGGAAACTTTCGCCATCTCATCCATCACTGGTTTGTCTGCTAACTGAAGTGGTGTCTTCCCACCTGCTGCTTCGATTGGCTCGTCAGCCATTCCATCTCCTAAAACAATAACGTATTTCATTCTGTCCTCCAAAAATGTGTCATGTATATTTATACATCTATTCCATTGCAATTATTTTTACATAAGATACATCTTCTATCTTCTCAACATCCTGAATCATAGCCGAGACATCCGTCTCGCTGTCTTCGATGTCAACACTGACTGTTAAGAGTCCCTTTCCATTAATTGGAATACTCTGGTGGATCGTCAGGATATTTGCCTTATAAAGTGCAAAAATATTAAGGATCGAGGCCATTACGCCAGGCTGGTCATCGACTTCGATCACGAATGTGATACTACGTCCTTTCTTACCAGCATAAAATGGGAAAATATCATCCTTATACTTGTAATAAGAACTTCGACTGATTCCCACCTTCTCTGTAGCTTCTAATACAGAAACTGCTCTCTTTGAATCTAACAGTTTCTGGACCTCTAACACCTTTAACAACACTTCTGGAACTGCTTTCTTTTTAATTACATAATAGTTGGTTTCTTTCATGTCTGGTTCCTTTTGTTTTCCTGTGGTGTACAGTTGTCTTTGCACAAAATACTACCACAGATATTTTTATGATGCAATAGAAAATTTGGTTTTAAAATAAATACATGATCTGGCCGGAAGTTTTCTGTTTAATTTTCTTCCTTCTTGCTGTTGTTATCCCATGCAAGATAGGCATTCATAAATCCATCCAGATCCCCATCTAATACAGCGCTTGGATTTCCGCTTTCAAAGTTTGTTCTGTGGTCTTTTACCATTGTATAAGGCTGCAGGACATAGGATCTGATCTGGTTTCCCCATCCATTATCCCCAACATCACCTCGGATATCTGATAATTTTTCCAAATGTTGCTGCTGTTTTAACAGATACAGTTTTGTCTTTAACATCTTCATTGCCTGATCTTTGTTCTTGTGCTGTGAACGCTCATTCTGGCACTGTACAACAATTCCTGTTGGTAAATGCGTAATACGGATTGCGGAATCTGTTTTGTTGATATGCTGTCCACCAGCTCCACTTGCACGATATGTGTCAATCCGGATATCTTCATCTGCAATCTCAACTTCTATATCATCTTTGATATCTGGCATTACATCACAGGATGCAAACGATGTCTGTCGTTTTCCTGCTGCATTGAATGGAGAAATTCGGACAAGACGGTGAACACCTTTTTCAGATCGTAAATATCCATAAGCATTCATTCCCGTGATCTTCACAGTAACAGATTTGATTCCTGCTTCATCCCCATCAAGATAATCAAGAACTTCTGTTCCATAACCTTTCTTTCCTGCCCATCTTGTGAACATACGGTATAGCATTCCTGCCCAGTCGCAAGACTCTGTTCCACCTGCCCCTGCATGTAGTGTAAGAATTGCATCATCCTTATCATATTCACCTGTTAGCAATGTTGAAATACGTAATTCCTCATATGTTTTTTCAAATTCATCCATTAAAGCAGTGGCTTCTTCGATCAGATCGGCATCTTCATCTTCTTCTGCCATATCGATCAAAGTCTCGATATCTTCATATTTTGTTTTCAGATCATCATATTCTTCCACGACACCTTTCAGGCTTTTGACTTCTTTCATAACATTCTGGGATTCCTCAACATTATCCCAGAATCCTGGTTCTTCCATATTCAGTTCTAATTGATCAATTCTCTCTTTTTTTGCTTCTAACGCAAGGGAACCACTAAGATCTTCTAGTGGTTCCTGAAAAGAGTTTAATTTATATTTTAATTGTTCTGCTTCAATCATTGATAAAAAACTCCTTATTTATTCCTTCCGCAGCAGTTCTTATACTTCTTACCACTTCCACATGGGCAAGGATCATTTCTGCCGACTTTTGCTCCTTTTCTTACATAAGGCTTCTTCTCAACTTCTGCATCTTTGTTTGTTCCAGTGATCTTTGGAGCTTCTTCTCTCTCGATCTTCTGCTCAACCTGTACGTGGAACAGTGCACCTGTTGTCTCTTCCTGAATTGCCTTTGTCATATCATTGAACATCTCAAATCCAGCCATACGGTATTCAACAACTGGATCTCTCTGTCCATATGCCTGAAGACCAATTCCTTCTCTTAATTGATCCATATCATCAATATGATCCATCCACTTGCGGTCGATGACTTTCAGTAAGATAATACGTTCAATCTCACGAAGATCAAAGTCTTCGAATTCTTTTTCTTTCTGTTCATATAATGCAACTGTTTCTTCCTGTAATCTTGCTACCAGATCATCAACTTTACCAGAAGATTTCTCTGCATCTGTTAATACGATCTTATTCAGTGGTACAATTGGAAGCAACTCTGCATTCAGTGCTGCCAGATCCCACTCTTCTGGTGGAAGCTCATCACTGATCACCTGATATACATGATTTGCAACTGTTTCTTTCATCATGCCTAAAACAGATTCTTTCATGTCATCTCCGTCAAGAACACGGCGGCGTTCTTTGTACATAACTTCTCTCTGTTCATTGTTGACTCTATCATAATCTAACAGATTCTTACGAATACCAAAGTTGTTATTCTCAATCTTCTTCTGTGCTTTCTCGATCGTCTTGCTGATCGTCTTATGCTGGATTTCTTCTCCTTCTGGAATTCCCAGTGCATTGTATATACTGATCATTCTTTCAGATCCAAACAATCTCATCAGATCATCTTCCAGTGATAAATAGAACTTAGATTCACCTGGATCTCCCTGACGTCCAGCACGACCACGTAACTGGTTATCGATACGTCTGGATTCATGACGTTCTGTACCGATGATCTTTAATCCGCCAAGTTCTGCAACACCATCTTCCAGCACGATGTCAGTACCACGACCAGCCATGTTCGTAGCGATCGTTACGGCACCGATCTCACCTGCGTGAGAGATGATCTCTGCTTCTTTCTCGTGGAATTTCGCATTCAGTACGTTGTGTTTGATTCCACGTTTCTTAAGCATTGCACTTAATTCTTCAGACATCTCGATGGTGATCGTACCAACTAAAACAGGCTGTCCTTTTGCATGAGATTCAATGATATCTTCGACAACAGCATTCATCTTCTCACGTTTTGTCTTGTAGATCGCATCATCATGATCGATTCTCTGAACTGGTTTGTTTGTTGGGATCACAACAACGTCCATTCCATAAATCTCTCTAAATTCCTGTTCTTCTGTAAGTGCAGTACCTGTCATACCTGCTTTCTTGTCATATTTATTGAAGAAGTTCTGGAACGTGATCGTTGCAAGAGTTTTGGATTCTCTCTTAACCTTTACATTTTCCTTCGCTTCGATTGCCTGATGCAGACCATCAGAATAACGTCTTCCTGGCATGATACGTCCTGTAAATTCATCGACGATCAATACTTCATCATCTTTTACTACATAGTCTTTGTCTTTAAACATTAAGTTATGTGCACGAAGTGCTAAGATGATATTATGCTGGATCGCAAGGTTCTCTGGATCTGCAAGATTCTCGATATGGAAGAATTTCTCGACTTTCTTCACGCCATCTGCAGTCAGCATGATCTGTTTATCTTTTTCATTGACAAGGAAATCTCCATCTTCTTCGATATCCTCGTTCATTAAGATATCCATCTTGGATAATTCACCATCAGAACTTCCTCGTTCCATCTGGCGGGCTAAGATATCACATGCACGGTACAATTCTGTAGACTTACCACTTTCACCGGAAATAATCAGTGGTGTTCTTGCCTCATCAATCAGTACGGAATCAACCTCATCGACGATCGCATAGTGAAGATCTCTCTGTACAAGATCTTCTTTCTCAATGACCATGTTATCTCTTAAGTAGTCAAATCCTAATTCATTGTTTGTAATATAAGTAATATCACAGTTATATGCTTCACGACGTTCATCATTCTCCATATCATTTGTAACAACGCCAACAGTTAATCCAAGAAAATTATGAACTTTTCCCATCCACTCAGCATCTCGAGTTGCCAGATAATCATTGACTGTTACGATATGAACGCCCTTTTCTTCCAGTGCATTTAAATATGCAGGTAACGTGGATACTAAAGTTTTACCTTCACCAGTTCTCATCTCTGCGATACGTCCCTGATGCAGGATGATACCACCGATCAGCTGTACACGGTAATGTTTTAAACCGATCGCACGGCTGCTGGCTTCTCTTACTGTTGCATATGCTTCTGGTAACAGATCATCTAATGTCTCTCCATTTGCAAGTCTTTCTTTAAATTCAACGGTCTTATGTCTTAGTTCCTCATCTGACAATTTCTGCATGGACTCATCGAGTGCTTCGATCTTGTCAACTGTCTTGCTGATTCGTTTTAGTTCCTTATCACTGTGAGAACCAAATACTTTATCAAATAAACCCATAAATAATCTCCTAAGTTTCTTTTTATGATTGTTCCATCTTGTGATCGTTCTGTCTCTGACATCTGATATCAAGATAGTCTTATATCTATTATATAGTCTTTGCTATTGTAACACTTAACATTATAAGGTGCAAGTTAACTAATTGTAAAAATTCTCAATAAATTTTGAATTTTTTATAAAAAAAAGTATGAAAAAAGGAGATCCTTGTCATAAGGATCTCCTCCATCTTCCGATCTTCTAAAATTCAGGTTCGATCAGTCCGTATGTATTTCCTTTTCTCTTGTATACAACATTGACTTCAAATGTATCAGCATTGCGGAATACAAAGAAATCATGTCCTAATAATTCCATCTGTACACAAGCTTCTTCTACATCCATTGGTTTGATAGCAAACTTCTTGCTTCGGATGATTCTGATCTCATCATCTTCCACATCGTCTTCCTGCTCCATAAATTCCTGTTTGAAGCTTGTTCCATCATATTTCTGATTCATAAGTCTTGTTTTATATCTGCGGATCTGGCGTTCGATCACATCTACTACCAGGTCAATAGATACATACATGTCTTCACTGCCTTCTTCAGCACGGATAATGTGCCCTTTCATAGGAATGGTAACTTCTATCTTCTGTCTTCCCTTCTGAACACTTAAAGTTACATTCACGATCGTATCGTCTACTAAATATTTGTCGAGACGTCCGAGTTTCTCTTCAATTGCTGCTTTGATACCTTCTGTAACTTCAATGTTCTTTCCACTAATAATGAATTTCATGGCTCCCATCTCCTTTACCTTTTTTGTATGAATTCATTATAACATATAATTCTGATTAAGAAAACAAAATCTTTTTATAAATAGTAAACAAAACATATGTTTCTTTTTGAAGTTATCCACAGTTATTATTTGTCGAATTGTGGATGTGGATAATGTGGATAACTCTGTGGGTAACTCATTTTTGGCTAAAATATGCCATTTCTGTATGTTGATAACTTTGTGGGTATTTTGTTAGCAATATGTGTGTAATTTTTCCATAAAAAAATCAACCTGCTTTTTGTTATACAACTAGCACAAATCGACAAAAAGCGGTTGATTTTTAATTTATGAGTCACTATATAAAAATAGCTTAAATTGTCTGAAAATTAGGCATTTTGAAGATATCGCTCGACTGAATACACACAGTTGGCACCATCTGACACCGCCGTCACCACCTGACGAAGATTTTTGCTTCTTCCATCCCCTGCAGCAAAGATTCCCGGAATATTTGTAACACCGTCTTCTCCTGCGATAATATATCCTTTTTCGTCTGTTGATAACTTTCCAGATAAAAGCTCGGAAGCTGGTTTTGTCCCCACAGCGATAAAAATTCCATCAACATCTAGTAACTTATCCACATGGTTATCTACATCTTGTATATGAAGTCCCTCCACAACCTCATCTCCATCGATTTTTGTCACGATCGTGTTCCATAAGATTTCAATCTTGTCGTTCTTCTTTACTTCATCCTGAAGAATCTTTGCACCACGAAATTCATCTCTTCGATGGATCAGATAAACTTTTTTACACATACGGCTTAAGAATATTGCATCTTCCAATGCAACATTTCCACCACCAACAACTGCTGTTACCTTATTTCTAAAAAATGCTCCATCACATGTTGCACAATAAGATACTCCCATTCCCTTTAATTTTTCTTCTCCTTCTATTCCCAAAGTCTGATGAACTGCTCCTGTTGCAAGAATGATCGTCCTTGTTTTTAATGTATCTCCATTCTTAAGCATGATCTCTTTGATTTCTTCGTCTGCATAGATTTCTTTAACTTCTGCTGTAATACTTTTAGCACCAAGTTCTTTCGCATGCTCTGAAAATTTTAATCCAAGATCCATTCCATTTGTCTTTGGAATTCCAGGATAATTATCAACTTCATAAGTCTGTACAACCTGTCCTCCTGGCATATATTCTTTCTCGATCATAACAAAATCAAGCATTGCTCTCTGTGCATAGATTGCTGCAGACATTCCAGCTGGTCCGGAACCTATAATTACTAAATCGTATATTTTCATGATATTATCTCCTTTTACTCAAAGTTTCTGCCTTATTCTTTCTTCGCTAGTTTTAATAAAACTCCACTGTATCTTGGAAGTGTGATCGTAAGCTCACTGTCTTTTCCTTTTTTCTTTAGATGAATATTTTCTTTACGTTTCTTCATCGTTCCACCATACTGTTCCCATTCAGTATGTAACAATGTTCTTCTCGTATGGTGTCCTTTGATCGTTAATTTATAATCTTTCTGCTCTTTGTCAGAGAAATTAAAGATTCCAACGATCATGTGATCTGCCGTTTTTCTTCCGATCGCATAAATACATCGTTCTTCCTGATGGCAGTCCAGCCATTCAAAGTTTTCTCTATGATAATCATAATGGAAAGCTTTTTCTTTCTTGTAAATGTCATTTAATTTGACCATATATTTATGGAAAGCATCATGAATCGGATATTTTAAGATCATCCAATCTTGTTCCTGTGCCTCGCTCCATTCCCTGATCTGTCCAAATTCATTCCCCATAAAGTTTAATTTCTTTCCTGGATGGATCATCATATACATATACATAGCCCTTGCCTGTGGAAATTTATCTTCATAATCCCCATACATCTTCTGTAAGATCGTTGCCTTGCCATGTACAACTTCATCATGACAATATTCTAGCATATAACGTTCATTCCAGAAATACACCATAGAGAATGTTAGTTTGTGATAATCACGACTTCGATATTCTGGTCCAGTCTGAAAATATTCCAGAGTATCGTGCATCCATCCTAAATCCCATTTGTAATCAAATCCTAACCCGCCTTTCCATACAGGTTCTGTCACACCTGGATAAGCAGTGGAATCTTCTGCGATCAGCATGGCGGTTGGATGACGTTGTTTTAAACCTAAATTGAATGCTTTTAAGAAGTCGATCGCTGTATCATTGACTCCTCTGCTTTCATCTCCCTGCCAGTAGATCAGGCGGCTCACTGCATCCATACGGATTCCATCAAAATGATACTCTTCCAGCCAATAGTTGGCCGCTGATTGCAAGAAGCACTGAACTTCTCTTCTGGAATGAATAAAGTTACAACTTCCCCATTCACTCTCTCCAGTATCTTTATTATCGTATTCATATAATGGAGTTCCATCATATAATTTCAGTCCATATCCATCTACTGCAAAATGAACTGGCACAAAATCCATAATGACTCCAATCCCTGCCTGATGCATCATATCAACAAATTTCATTAATTTATCTGGAGTTCCATAACGTTTCGTTGGTGCAAAAAATCCAGTGTTTTGGTATCCCCATGATCCATCAAATGGATGTTCTGACAGTGGCATTAATTCTACATGGGTATAATTATTTTGTTTTAGATATGGAACGAGCATCTTGGCAATCTCATCATACTGATACCAGCCATTCTCATCTTTCTTATTCATTCTCCATGAACCCATATGCATCTCATAGATATTGATGGCATCTTCCATTCCGACACTTCTCATCTGCATCCATGATCTGTCATTGAATCTGTATGTTGTGATATCTCTGATAATAGAACATGCCCCCGGTCTTAGTTCCATCTCAAATCCATAGGGATCACAATGTTCCTGCCGGTTTCCATCTGGTCCGTAGATGCAGTATTTGTACATCTGACCTTCTTTAGCTTTGTCGGAGTAGAATAAAAAGAAACCACTTTGTGCGTCTTGTTCCATAAATTCTTCATTCCAGTTATTAAACTCCCCAATGATCGATATCCTGGAGGCTCTTGGTGCATAGGTTACAAAACGAATCTTATCACCGTCTTTATGTGCACCCATATAACGATATGCATCAAATAATTTTCCATCATAAAAATCTTGCCGGTTCATGTTTGTGCCTCCTTTTATCATACAACTGTTGTTTTTCATTCATATGTATATTATAATAAATGTATGTGTATACAACAACCACCAAAATAGTGTTTTTGGTGGTTATCGAACATTTTTCATTGTTTTGTAAATTATCTTTTTTATATGATTTTAAAGGAGTTTTTGATATGGTAGAGAAGAAAACTGATCGTCGTATTTTGAAAACAAAACGTGCGCTCAGAGAGAGCCTGCTTTATTTATTAAAAGAACAGCCAATACAAAAAATATCCGTTTCCCGCCTATGTGAGAAATCGGATATTAACCGCAGTACATTTTATACGTATTATTCCAGTCCGATGGATCTTCTGGAGTCGATTGAAGATGAGATTTTAAATACTCTAGAAGAAGATATGATCCAGTTTGAGAAGGAAAATTCAATTTCACAGTTGATGAATTCTATTATCTTTTATATCAGTGAGCATAAGCAATTGGTAAGATTGTTGTTCTCAGACCATGGTGATCCAGGATTTCAGAATAAACTTCTGCTTGCCACCCAACACTGGACCATGCCAATGTGGCAGAGCCGCCGGCCTGATTACGATGCGGAGGCTTTATCTTCTTTGCATATTTATATTGTGAGTGGGTGCATGGCCGTGATCCGTCAGTGGATCACGGGTGATTTTAAGGAGTCTGAGGAGGAAATTTCATCAATGTTGGAGAAGTTGTCCGCTTCTACTTCGGCTGGATTTTTGCAAGGGAAATAAATAAAATGGATTTTCATAATACATGCTGCTATTATAATCATCGATTTTTTCACTTAAAAATGAATTATAAACTTTGATCAATGCATCAATTACTGATCAATTACAAACTCATCTAATACTTCCTGCAGTCTTTCAAAGAACATACTAGCATGATATCCATCTGCGGATGCATGAGATATCGTCAAAGCAGCAGACAGCTTTCTTCTGCCCTCTTCTTCCACATATTTTCCAAATGTAATGATCGGAAATAGATTTGGTCTTCCGGTTGGCACCCATGTGCTGTAGCCTGTGAAATCCATCCATGGCACACAGGAGATACAAAAGAAGTTTGGCGGCTGCCCTTCTTTTCCTTTGGGTCCTTTGACATCTTTGTATGTTTCCATATCATTTATAATGTTTTGATAGCATGTCTGAAAATCATCATCATAATAAGACCAGATGTCTGAAAATGTATGATCATCTTTGTGAAAGATCGTAAAGTTTGGATGCATCACATCAAAGTAACCAGGTCTTCCTTCCTGATCGACTCCCATTTTAAATTCTCTTTTCTCATTGACAACTTTTCCTGTGCAGTAAATAAATGCCGGATAAAACTTTAATCCACATTTTTTGACCTGCTGATACAGATTTTCCACATCTAGACGTACTGTAACAGTATAACCGCATGGTATCATCTGCATATAATATTCAAAATGTTTCTGTCGTTCCCATTTTTCTGGGTCTAGTAAATAAAACATGTCAGACACCTCCTTTTTTAGCTTTCAATATCAGATCATTTCATATCCACCTAAAACTACCGGCATTTTCAATACTTCCAATACTCTCTCAAGCAATACTCCTTCTCTGTTTGGATAATCAAATCCATAACTTGCCTTGATCGCCTGTGTGATAAACTGCACACCCTTATCCAGTGCGATTGGCAGACTGTCTCCGTCTAACAGGCTTCCTATCATAACAGAAGTATAAGCATCTCCTGTTCCCGGATAAAATGTTGGGATATAACGGCATTTTATCTTCCAATATGTATTACAAGTTCTATCGTAAGCGATCACATTAGAATCTTTATCTTTCTCTTTATCTGGAACACTTGTCACAACAATGATATCTGGTCCCATATCAGACAAACGTTTTACCCATTCTTTGATCTCTTCATCGGTTGTTGTCTGTTTGTATTCTTCCCCTAATAAAAGACTTACTTCTGTAAAATTGGGTGTAATAATGTCAGCTTTTGTTACCAGACGTTTCATTCCTTCAACTAATCCTTGATCCATCGTTGAATACAAGTTTCCATTATCTCCAAGGACTGGATCGATCACAACCATATTATCCTCTGTTCCAAAATCATCAATAAACCCGGAAACGATCTCAATCTGACGTTCAGATCCTAAGAATCCAGAATAAATACAGTCAAAATCGATATTTAGCTCTTTCCAATGATCGATATAGTCCTGCATATGATCTGTAAAGTCTACAAAACTAAAGGTATCAAATCCCCCAGTATGATTGGAAAGGATCGCTGTCGGCAATGGACAGACCTGCACTCCCATGGATGAAAGGATGGGAATGATCGCTGTCAACGAAGCTCTTCCAAAACCAGACAGATCATGAATTGCTGCCACTCTTTTTACACTATGCTTCATTTTGTTTCTCCTTTTTATAATCCGATCATTGTACTATTTTAAACGGAACGTCAGGATTCCTTTGTAATCGATCACATGGATCGCTTCATCTTTTTTCATCTGTTCCATCATCGCTTCTGGATCTTTCACATCTCTGCTTTCTAAGAATCCTCGTACTTCAAACTGATTCATAGGATGTCTTCCGATAATGGATTTAACCGCTTCATAGTCATCTTCAATCTCACTGAAAAATGCACCAGAACTCATCATCTCAATCGAAATACCACCAAGTGTCTCAACCGCATATCGCATGCGTTCTTCAGATACGACATTCACATCTGCTTCTGCTGGCGGACGAACTGGTGTATTTAAGTATAGTCTGTCATATTTTAATTCTTTTAATAATTCTTGAAACTTAAGAATAGACTGCTCATCATCGTTGATCCCATCAACTAGCATGATTTCCAACCAAAGTTCTCCTTCATACATGTGAGTGAACTTTTTGAGACCTTCAAATTCTTCTTCAAATTTGATCGTTCCATAAGGTCTGTCAATCTTCTTGGAAATTTCCTGGTTATAAGCATCCAGAGATGGCAATACCATATCAGCATGGCATAATTCTTCTCTGACTTGTGGATCAGAAAGCAACGCACCATTTGTGATCACTGCGACTGGCTTGTCTGTTAATGCTTTCAGAGCAACTACTAATTCACCAAGATTTGCTGCTAAAGTAGGTTCTCCTTCTCCAACGACCGTTACGATATCAAATTTATCAGAGTCTTTGAGATACTGTTTAAATTCCGCTATGATATCTTCTGTTTTATAAAATTCCTGACGTTTATTTGTCATTTTATCGGTTCTTCCTAATTGACAGTAGATGCAGGAATAGTTACATGTCTTCTTAGGCAGTGGACTGATACCTAAGGATCTTCCTAGTCTTCTGGATGGGATCGGACCAAATACATATTTAAAATCGTTCATATTGATATTTCCTTTTCCTATTATTTTTGTATAATTCTTATTATACGGCACGTATACAAAATTTGTCTATATGAATTGTTCTTTGAAAACTCCTGAAATTTAATTTCTATGGGTTTTCTTTCTATAACTCTTGCGTTACAATAGTATAAAATAAACAGGAGGATATTAAGTAATTCAATGAAAAAAGATAAAAACATTCTGGTTGTTATGCCAGTAAAAGACGAACATAAAAAAACATTAGAACAACATTCTCAAGGCAATAAATTTATATACAGTTCATACGATAATGTAACTCAGGAAATGGTACAGGAAGCAAATGTGATCATTGGAAATGTAGATCCATTTTACTTACAGGAAGCAAAAAACTTAGAATGGCTGCAGCTTAATTCAGCAGGGGCTGATCCTTATGTGAAGAAAGGCGTGCTTCCTGAAGATGTAATATTGACGAATGCTACAGGAGCCTATGGACCAAGCGTTGCAGAACATATGCTGGCAGTCTTATTTTCCCTGCAAAAGAAATTACATCTATACAGAGATAACCAAAATCAATGTGAATGGCAAGATGAAGGAGGTGTCATGTCCTTATGCGGAGGAACACTTCTGATCGTGGGACTCGGTGACATCGGATTATACTTTGCAAGATTAATGAAAAATTTTGACTACCATATCATCGGAATCAAACGAAGACCAGGGCAGGTACCGCAAGATATCGATGAACTCCATACCATGGATGATCTGGATAAATTGCTGCCCAAAGCAGATGTTGTATTATCTGTACTTCCAGATTCTAAAGCAACACGAAATATCTTCAATAAAGATCGTTTTGAAAAAATGAAGAACACCTCAATCTTGCTAAATGCTGGAAGAGGCAGTGCAGTTAATACAGAGGATCTTTGCGAAGCATTGATCCAAGGACAGATTTATGGAGCAGGACTGGATGTTACAGACCCAGAACCGCTGCAGACGCAACATAAATTATGGAACGTAGAAAATGTGATCATAACTCCACACGTAGCCGGAGATTTTCATCATCCTGCAACTTTATATCGAATCGTAGATATTATAGCTGGAAACCTGCAAAGGTATCTGGAAGGAGAACAATTGATGAATATTGTTGATACTACAACTGGATGTAAACTCTGATTGATAGTGTTGCATGTATGAGTCAGAAAGAACAAGAGAAGAAATATTTATAAGAATAAAGGGTGACACTCCGCATTTTTGAAAGCGTTTTTTACAAATCGCTGATCCGCGCCTGTTCCTTTGATAACTTCCTGGCTGCGAGCCAAAATGCCCGCAGCTACGGTCAGACAATCAACCACAGGGCGCTGCGAATTTGTAAAAAACGCATTCAAAAAGTGCTCATGTTGTCACCCTTTATTCTTATAAATATTTCTTCTCTTGTTCTTTCTGACTCATACAACGAAACGCTATTCAAATCACTACACAATGTGTATGTTAAACGGTATTGGTATTTATAATAAACACTGTCTGTCACTACAAAAATTTAAAAACGATAACACTCAACATACACACCACTTAAGTTTTCCAATCTTGTAATTGTCCACACTTTAGACTTCTGGTATATGATAAAAAATAAATAAGCAACCGAAAACGCAGCATTGGAATTTTGCCATATTTTGAACAAATTCGCAGCCCAATTGGACGAATGTCTGAGCTTCAAAGACTTTTGTCTAAAACAAAACTTCAGAGCAAGTTCTCGTAGGAAATTGGGCGGATAAGCGATTTGTTCAAAATGTGAGCAAAATTCCACCGCTGCGTTTTCGGTTGCTTATTTATTTTTTATCATATACTGAAAGACTACAGTTGGCCAACTTACAAATTTAAAATTTACAGTAAATTATCAGCTAATTCTTCCATAGTCTTAATATTCTCATCATTCATCGTAGATTTGATCGTTACAACTGGATCTACCATCTCAATATTCTTAAATCCTTCTACGATACCTTTCATGATTTTTGCTGCCATTGGTGCCCATGATCCATTTTCCATAAATGCAACTTTACGTTTCTGATAGTTCTTAGCTTTTAAGTGATGTAAAAAGTCTTCCATGCATGGGAAGATTCCTGCATCGTATGTTGCTGCTGCCAGTACCAGTCTGTCATAGCGGAATGCATCTTCGATCACTTCTGCCATATCATCTCTGGAAAGGTCTGCTACTACAACTTTTGGAGCTCCTTTTGCTTCTAAGATTTCTGCTAATTTCTTTGCTGCAGCTGCTGTATTTCCATGGATAGATGCGTATGCGATCAGGATTCCTTCGTTCTCTGGCTCATATTTGCTCCATGTGTCGTATAATCCAATATAATATCCAAGGTTTTCTTTTAAAATTGGTCCGTGTAATGGACAGATGATCTCAATATCTAATCCTGCGGCTTTCTTTAAGAGATTCTGTACCTGTACTCCGTATTTACCACAGATATTGAAATAATAACGTCTTGCTTCACATGCCCAATCTTCATCTGCATCTAAAGCTCCGAATTTACCAAATCCATCTGCTGAGAATAAGATTTTCTCTGATGTTTCATATGCTACCATAACTTCTGGCCAGTGAACCATTGGTGCCATAACGAACTGTAATGTATGAGATCCAAGAGATAATGTATCTCCTTCTTTTACTACGACTTTACGTCCTTCTAGATCAAATGTAAAGAACTGAGGAATCATATTAAATGTCTTAGCATTACCTACAACCTTAGCTTCTGGATATTTTTCTGCTAATACCTGTAAGCTTGCAGCATGGTCTGGTTCCATATGAGATACTACAATGTAATCTACGTTTCTTCCATCTAATGCTTCTTCTAAGTTTACAAGCCATTCATCTGTCTTGCGTGCATCCACAGTATCCATAACAGCTACTTTCTCATCTAAGATCACATAAGAGTTATAAGAAACACCATTTGGTACTACATACTGGCTCTCAAATAAGTCAATGTCATGATCGTCTACACCAATATATTTTACTGAATCTGTAACTTTAATATCCTTCATTGTCTTACCTCCAAAATTAAATTCATTTTGCTTTTTCAACTTTTCTTACTATAACATAGTTTTGCCAAAATATCTACTAGTAATAGTTACTATTTCTAATACAATTTCTTTTCAGATACAAAGATCCCCAAAACAAAACTTCAATCTTGCTCCAGGGATTCTTTATCATCTCTTTGGATGCTTCATGCAACTCTGATTATCTATGCATTGAGAAGCTATCCATATCATAACGTTTTAAGTTGTCTGTGATCTTGCGATCATCTGCGGATTTGATCATTGTTTCTCTGACTTTACGAGCTTTGATGATCTCTTCGTTACGGCTTGGTCCACCAACGCATCCGCCTTCGCATGCCATACCTTCGATGAAGTCTTCTGGTAATCTTCCTCTCTGTAAGAACATTAAAGCTTTCTTACATTCTGCTGCACCGTTAGCTTTGCATACTTTGATATCTTCGTTCTGTTCTGTCTCTTTCATGTATTCTAATACAGAATCTGTTACTCCACCAGAGTTTCCATAGAATTTACCGAAGATCGTAGAATCCTGATATGTATTCTCTGCTGGTTCTAATTCTACGTCTTTTGCTTTCATAATTGCTAAGATCTCGTTGTAGTTTAATGCATAATCTGCATTTCCTTCGATCTTCTGGTCTGCCACTTCTGACTTCTTGGCTACACATGGTCCAACAAATACTGTAACTGCATCTGGATCTTTTGCTTTGATCATTCTTGATACTGCACACATTGGAGATACTGTTGTAGAAATCATATCTGCAAGATCTGGATAATGTTTGCGAATCATGTTTACGAATCCTGGACAGCATGAAGTTGTTTTCTTCTCACCGTTTCTGTAAGCTTCTAACCATTCTTCTGCTTCGCTGCATGTTGTCATATCTCCACCTAAACCTGCTTCGATCAGATCTTCAAATCCAGCTTTCTTTACTGCCTGTCTCCAGCTTTCCATTGTAATATCTTTACCAAACTGTCCTTCTGTTGCTGGGGCAAGGATCGCGTAGACTTTCTTACCTGCTTTCAAGTCTGCGATAACGTTTGTGATCCATGTCTTTGTTCCGATCGCACCGAATGGACATTTTGCTGCACACTGTCCACAACGGATACATTTTTCTTCATCGATTACTGATACTCCATACTCATCATAAGAAATTGCATCTACTGGACAGCTGTCTTTACATGGTCTTGATACATGAGCAATCGCATTGTATGGACAGGCTTTTGCGCACATACCACATTCCTTACATTTCTGAGGGTCGATTCTTGATCTTGTATGTCCTGGTTCGATCGCTCCGAAACGACATGCTTTGATACAGTCTTTTCCAAGACAATTCTGACAGTTGTTTGTTACAACATAGCTTGAGATTGGACAGTCAGCACATGCTGATTTAATTACCTGCACGATATTTCCATCATCTTCTGCTCCTGGAGCTTTACCTTCTGCTAAACGAATTCTCTGTCTTACGATTTCTCTTTCTTTGTAGATGCAGCAACGGAATGTTGGTTCTGGTCCTTCAATCATCTTCTCTGGGATCAGATCTCTTTCTTCTTCTAAAGTCCCTTCAAACGATGCCTTTGCTACAAAATACAGTACATCTTTTTTCAGATTCTGAATGCTTGTTACATCATACATAATAGTTTACCCTTCCTTAAAAAACACTTAACTAAAACACCCTAGATATTGTTATTTTTTTATCTATGTGCATTATAACAAATATTTTCTTTTTTCTCTACAATGCTTAAAGAAAAGTACAAAAAATATGCAATTTTTTTAAAATTGTACAATTAACATTTTCTTAACGATGACTTTGTCCGTATATTGCATACAATTATTGTTAAAAGAAAGACACAATTATCTGAAAATTTTTATCATTATAACTTGAAGTTATGGCAAACTATTATTTTTATGTATTTCACAAGCCTTATTCTATCTGTTATTGTATAGCTTATCGATAGAAAATTATTAGACTTATATAAATGGAAAGGATAGATTTATGAGACCATACAGATATGATATTGTTGGTAGTTTTTTAAGACCAGATTATTTAAAAGATGCACGTGCTGAATATGCAGAAGGAACTTTATCTGCAGACCAGTTGCGTGAAGTTGAAGATAAAGCGATCAAAGAGTTAGTTGAAAAAGAGAAAGCTGTTGGATTAAAAGCAGTTACTGACGGAGAGTTAAGACGTCGCTATTGGCATCTTGATTTCCTTGCTTCCTTAGTCGGAGTCGAGGAGATCAAAGCTGATCACTGGTCTGTTGCTTTTAAGGGACATCAGCCAAAAGCCGCAACTCTTGAGATTGTTGACAAAATTGATTTTGATGAAAACAGTGAATTCTTAGATCATTTCTCTTACTTGAAAGAAATTGCTGGGGATGTTGACTGCAAGATGACAATTCCTTCTCCTGCAATGCTTCATCTGATCTGTTGTGTTCGTGGAAGCGAAACTTATCAAGCGATCGATCGTTATAAAAATGAAGATGATCTGTATCATGAGATTGCTCTTGCTTATCAGAAAGCGATCAAAGCATTCTACGCTCGTGGATGCCGTTACTTACAGTTTGATGATACGTCTTGGGGTGAATTCTGTGATCAGAATAAACGCGACGATTACGCAAGCCGTGGTCTTGACCTTGACCAGATTGCTAAGAATTATGTGAAAATGATCAATGAAGCTTTAGAAGCTAAACCTGAGGATATGACAATTACAATGCATATCTGCCGTGGTAACTTCCGTTCTACATGGTTCTCTTATGGTGGTTATGAGCCAGTTGCTGAGACTTTATTCGGTGGATGTAAGATCGATGGTTTCTTCTTAGAGTATGATAGTGACCGTTCCGGTGATTTCAAACCATTACGTTTTATCAAAGATCAGAAGGTTGTGTTAGGTCTTGTTACTTCTAAAGATCCAGAACTTGAAGATAAAACTGAGATTAAAGAACGTATTAAAGAGGCGGCTCAGTATGTTGCACTTGACCAGCTTTGCTTAAGTCCTCAGTGTGGTTTCTCTTCTACAGAAGAAGGAAATATCTTAACTGAGGAAGATCAGTGGAAGAAGATGACTCTTATTAAGGAGATTGCTGAGGAAGTTTGGGGATAGAATATCCGTGATACATATTTCATAATAATATAGTAAATAAAAGAATCCGGCATTACATTTTTGTGTTTGCCGGATTTTTTTATATCCAATTTTCATCTATTTCTTTTTTCAACTGGCAAAACATATCATAAAATTTTTCTTTTGCCTGTGAAATAATTGATAATGCGATATTCTGATTATAAGAATGTGTTACATTTCTATCCAAATAAGTGCTTTCTATTATAACATACTCTCTTATATTTTTTTGTAAAAAATCAAAGAAAAAAGCCTCTGGATACTAAATCCAGAGACTTAAAAGGGCTATTATTTACGTTTTTTATAATTGTGTTCTTCTTATTTTACGTTAAAGGCTTTGATTCCAGGATATACGGCACTGTTTCCTAAAGCTTCTTCGATTCTTAATAACTGGTTGTATTTCGCAACACGTTCTGATCTTGAAGGTGCTCCTGTCTTGATCTGGCATGTATTTAATGCGACGGCTAAGTCTGCGATCGTTGTATCTGCTGTTTCTCCAGAACGATGAGATGTTACAGCTGTGTATCCTGCTTTGTGTGCCATCTTGATCGCTTCTAATGTTTCAGAGATAGATCCAATCTGGTTTAATTTGATCAGGATAGAGTTTCCTGCTCCCATTTCGATACCTTTAGAAAGTCTTTCTGTATTTGTTACAAATAAGTCATCTCCTACTAACTGTACTTTATCTCCAAGTCTTTCTGTTAGTTTCTTCCATCCTTCCCAGTCTTCTTCATCTAATCCATCTTCGATCGAGATGATTGGATATTTCTCACATAATGCAGCCCAGTGCTCGATCAGTTCTTCTGCTGTGTATTCTGTTCCTGCTTTCGGCAGTTTGTAATATCCTTTACCTTTTTCACTCTTCCATTCTGAAGAGGCAGCGTCCATAGCGATCTTGAAGTCTTTTCCTGGCTCGTATCCTGCTTTTTTCACTGCTTCTAAGATTGTTTCAATGGCTTCTTCATCTGATTTTAATGCTGGCGCAAATCCACCTTCATCACCTACGGATGTAGCAAGTCCTCTTTCTTTTAAGATTGCTGCTAATGCATGGAATACTTCAGCACACCATCTTAAACATTCTTTGAAGGATGGAGCTCCAACTGGCATGATCATGAATTCCTGTACATCAAGTCCTGATGATAATGCATGACATCCACCATTTACGATATTCATCATTGGTACTGGAAGTCTGTTTCCTGATACTCCACCTAAGAATCTGTATAGAGGTACTTCAAGAGATGTAGCTGCTGCTCTTGCTGCTGCGATCGATACAGCTAAGATTGCATTTGCTCCAAAGTTTGATTTATCAGCTGTTCCGTCTGCATCGATCATTGCTTTGTCTACTGCATATGTATCAGAAGCATCTAATCCGATGATTGCTTCACTGATCTTTGTATTGATATTTTCTACGGCTTTTGTAACACCTTTTCCTAAATATCTTTCTTTATCTCCGTCTCTTAATTCTAGTGCTTCAAATTCTCCTGTAGATGCACCACTTGGAGCTGTTCCTCTTGCAACTGTTCCATCAACTAATGTAATTTCAGCTTCTACGGTTGGATTTCCTCTGGAATCTAGAATTTCTCTTCCGACTACTTTTTCAATTTCTAAATAATTCATTTTCGATTGTGACTCCTTTCCCTATACATAGCAGTACTCCTCGCTGGAAGAAGGGTAAGCTTCCAGTTTGAGATCGTTTTGTTGCAGGTGTTGATCTCAATCGAGGAGTCCACATGATTCATTCACGTTTTTAGTTAGTGTTGTCTAACTGTTATTTATGATACTAGATTTGGATGGAAAAATCAATGGGGATATATGATAATAATTATCATATATCCCCTAGTTGATTATTTTCTTAATTTTTTGATCAACTCTTTTTTCGTTGTATTATTATATGCCCATACACGTACATCATTTTTCGTTGCACTTCTATATTGTCTTTCTGAAATATATGTCAACTTTCCTTTTTCCTTTTTGCTATATATTTCTTTATCAATGACTCTATGTACTGTTTTTTCTGATTTTTCTAAATTTGTTGTAACTTTATTTCCATCCTCATCTTCGAAATGTCCTTCACGTTCAAAGAAATATGATGCTTTTTTTTCAATTTTCTTTCCATCATACTTATAAATATAATATTTTTCACTTTCAGAACCATTTTCACTTAATACTGAATACTGTAAGCCTGCAATTGTTTTCTGTTTTTTATTATATGCAATTATTTGATCCGATGTTGACCAAATTTTCTTTACTTTTCCTTTATTGTATGTATAAATATTTAAATTTCTAGCTTTGCCTTCTGCATTACTATTTAAATTCACAGTGACCAGTTCTTTTGTTCCGCCTCCTGTTACTTCAATTAATGAATAGCTTGTAAATTTGGCTACTTTGTTTTTCTTGATTGCTTGTGCATAGGCTTTGTTCGCCTTCTTCTGTGCTTTTTTTGATGCAGCTAATACATTTTGAGTTGAAACCAATGTTGTTGCCATTAAGGCTGTGATTGCTAAAGTTGTTAATTTTTTTGTTAGATTTTTTAATTTCATTTTACCTTCCTCCTATCTTATTCTGTTACAATATGATATCCATAATCAGATAACATTTGTTGTGTTCCTAGTGGTACATAAACTGACATTTTTTCTGCATTAAATATACCAGAACCACTTCTTGCTTTTGAAATATAGCTTAGCATATCTTTTGCCGCTATATTTCTAAGAAATTAAGTTTTCCAAACCAAATCATTAGAAAAAGCCTTCCAATAGATTTCTCCATTGAAAGGCTCTGTATATTCTTCGTATCTTCCGTAACGTATGATTAACGTTTTGAGAACTGTGGTGCACGACGTGCTTTGCGAAGACCTGGTTTCTTTCTTTCTTTCATTCTTGGGTCTCTTGTTAAGAATCCAGCTTTCTTTAATGTTGAACGGAATTCTCCATCAACCTGTAATAAAGCTCTGGAAATACCATGACGGATTGCTCCAGCCTGTCCTGTAAATCCACCACCATGAACGTTTACTAATACATCATATTTGTCAATTGTATCTGTTGCAACTAATGGCTGACGTACAACTACTTTTAATGTTTCTAATCCAAGATATTCATCAATATCTCTTTTGTTGATTGTGATTTTTCCTGTTCCAGGTACTAAATATACTCTGGCAACACTGTGTTTTCTTCTACCAGTTCCGTAATATTTTGCTGTAGCCACTGCTTCTTCCTCCTTCAAAAATTAATACTTGATCTCTAATGCTTTTGGCTGCTGAGCTGCATGGTTGTGCTCTGCACCTGCATATACGTGAAGTTTCTTAATCATCTGTCTTCCTAAAGGTCCTTTTGGAAGCATTCCTTTAACTGCAAGATAGATTACGTCTTCAGGTTTTTTAGCTAATTTTTCTTTTAATGTCTGTTCTTTCATTCCACCAACATAGTCTGAATGATGATAGTAGATCTTCTGGTCTAATTTCTTACCAGTTACTTTGATCTTCTCAGCGTTGATAACGATCACGTTATCTCCTGTATCGATATGTGGTGTATAAGTTGGTTTGTTTTTACCTCTTAAGATTGTTGCGATCTCAGATGCTAAACGTCCTAATGTATGTCCTGTAGCATCAACTACATACCATTCTCTTTCAATTGTTGATGGGCTGGCCATAAAACTTTTCATGGTGTTCCTCCTTAAAATTTCTATCAATCATATGTGTCTATATTAAATACTCCCACCGGGGCATTGGGGTAGTATTCTCTCGCATGTCACAGTTTCTTATTATATAATACGCAGCCGGGTGTGTCAAGATTTTTTCTTGTTGTTTTTGATAAATTTTTGATGTTATCCACAAGATGGTCTTGATTTTATAATTCTTTCCACAACATATGGGTGTATTATCCCTATGTATGTTGAAAAGCTGTTGATAAATCTTGTGAATTCCTATAAAAATGTGATTAATTTTTATTTTCTCAGATCAAGTATGCCACAATTGGTAATGTAATGATCGATAATAAAGTTGTCAACACAATTCCTCTGCTGCAAATGGAACTGTCTAATCCATAATCGATTGCCATCATCACTGCCATGCTTCCATTTGGCATTCCAAACATTAATACCATGATCCCCGAGAGAACAGGATCTAAATGAAACAGCCGGATCGCAAATGCTGCGATCATTGGGATCACCAGCATCTTTAAAAATGTAAACTGATACATCTTGATGTCTTTGAAAACTTCGATCAGTGGCATCTTTGCTAAAGATACCCCGGTAATGATCATGGAGAGTGGGATTGCTGCATTTCCTAAGTATTGTACAAAACTTACCGCAGGTGCTGGTGCGTCGATCTGAAATGCAAAAATCAATAAGGCAGCCAGACATGCGACCATTCCTGGATTGATCATCTTTTTCCAGTGGAATATGATCTTAGCTTTTTGCCCTGTCTGCATGGCACGTTCTTTCTCAAAAAGATAAATTCCATAGGTGTAAAAGAGAATATTATATACCAGTGTATACAGTGCTACATAAAAAATAGCTCCTCTACCGTATAATTCTTCAATGATCGGAATCCCCATAAATCCAAGATTCGAAAAGATCAGCATCACTGCATAGATATTTCTTTCATCTTTTTTTACACCTAGAATACGAACAAATGCCGGACTGATCAGGATCAATACCACAAATAAGATCACTGCAAGGATCAGGTCCATGATCACAAGATTCCAGTTTCCATTTCCAACGGAACCGATCACGCCAGATATGATCAATGCAGGATTAAATATATTTACGATCAGTCCTGATATCTGTGAACTTGTATCATCACTGATCCATTTTTTCTTATAACTTAGGTATCCGATCAGCATAAAACCAAACAATACTAACAATTTCTGAAATATGATAAAGCTATTCTGCATTCTCGCGGTCCTCCGGATATTCGATCTGAATTAATGTCAAGCCTTTTGCTGGAAGTTTTGGTCCTGGTGTAACTCTTTCTTTGGATGCTAAGATTTCTTTGACCCATTGTGGTTCTTGTTTTCCTCTTCCGACCTCTAAAAGCGTTCCTGCCATTAAACGTACCATATTATAGAGAAAACCGCTTCCTGTGACTCTCATTGTGATATATCTGCCATTTTGTGTCACATCACATTCGTAAATTTCTCTGACATAGGATGTAACCTGTGCTTTACTGCTGCACATACTGATAAAACAGTGTTCCCCTAAGAAATAAGAAGCTGCTTCTTTCATTTTCTCCACATCAAGTGGTACATATACAAAATGATGATGTCTGCTTGTCACGGGATTGTCGTATCTTGCATTGTAAAAGGTATATTCATATGTCTTTCTTGTATCCTGAAACCTTGGATGGTAGTCTAATGGCACTTCTTTGGAGTCCTGAATAATGATATCTTCTGGTAGTCTTGCATTTAATGCTTTTGCCATCTTCTCTCCCGGAATACGGCTTTCTGTGTCGAATACAGCTACATTTCCTAATGCGTGGACTCCTGAATCCGTTCTGCTGGCTCCGATCACTTTGATGTCTTCTCCTGTCAGTTCTGATATATGCTTATTTAAAACACCTTCGACTGTAATCTCGTTTGGCTGTACCTGCCATCCACAATAACCAGTTCCATCATAGGCTACGATTAATTTTACTCGTTTCATCGTATCTTACCTCCATGGACTGAAAAAGGATAAATAGATCATCACTGCTAAAAATACAAACAGGACGATATATGCTATTTTATCTCTTTTCTCGTATTTTAATGGTTTTAATTTAGTTCTTCCAACACCGCCATGGTAACAACGGGATTCCATTGCCATTGCAAGGTCATTCGCTCTTCGGATTGCTGCTACAAACAGTGGTACTATAATTGGAACCATGCTTTTTACTCGTTTTAAGAGACCTCCAGATTCAAAGTCGATTCCTCTGGCTGTCTGGGCTTTCATGATCTTTTCTAATTCTTCTGTTAAGATTGGAATAAATCTCAGTGCAATTGACATCATCATAGCAATCTCATGTACTGGTACTCCGACTTTATTTAAAAATCCCAGTGATTTGTCTAGTCCGTCTGTCAGTTCATTTGGTGTTGTTGTAAATGTCAGTAAAGACGTTCCTAATACCAGCATGATCAGACGGCTTCCCAGATAAATAGTTGTCCTGATCCCTTCTGCAGAAATTGATATGATCCAGAACTGGATCACTGGTTTTCCTGGAATAAATAACATATTGATCATTACAGAGAATAATAAGATCACTGCAATTGCTTTTAATCCTCTTAAAATATATTTTACAGGTACCTTTGAAATCTTGATCGTTATGATCAAAAATAATAGTGACATCACATAAGTTGCAGGTGCTTTATGCATAAATAATGTAATGACGTAGATCAAGACTGCAAATAATTTCACTCTCGGATCGAGTCTGTGGATCAGAGAATCTTCTTTATAATATTGTCCAATTGTTATATCCTTGAGCATTTTATTTTCCTCTCAGTCCTTTTAGTCCTTCTAAAATTGCTTCTTTTGTTTCTTCTAATGTCAATAAATCCCTCTGGATCGGGAACCCTCTGTCTGCGAGTTCTTCACATACTTGACGATAAAACGGTACAGCAAGTCCTGCTTCTTCTAGTTCTTTCTTGTGAGAGAATACTTCTTTTTTATCTCCTTCATACATGACCTGTCCGCCATTCATAACGATCACACGTTGTGCATAGTCTGCAACATCTTCCATACTGTGTGATACCAGAATGATCGTGATCTTCTTTTCTTCGTGGAGTTTCTTTAACAGATTTAAGATCTGATCTTTTCCGACCGGATCAAGTCCTGCTGTTGGTTCATCCAAAATAAAATATTCTGGCTCCATTGCAAGAATCCCTGCGATCGCTACTCTTCGCTTCTGTCCGCCAGATAATTCAAATGGCGATTTTTGATATAATTTCTCTGATAATCCAACATCTTTTAAACATTTGACAGCAATCTCTGTTGCTTCTTCTTTTGTCTTTCCAAAGTTCATTGGTCCAAAACATACATCATCTAAAATCGTTGTCTCAAATAGCTGATGTTCTGGATACTGGAAACATATACCTACTTTTCCACGTAATTCTCGTAATGGGTATCCTTCTGAATATATATCTTCATCATCGAAATATATTGTTCCAGACGTTGGTTTGATCAATCCATTTAGATGCTGGATCAATGTTGATTTTCCAGAACCTGTGTGTCCGATCACTGCAATGAATTCTTCTTTTTTTATTTCTAAGTTTATATCTTTTAATGCGTAATTCTTCTTGCTAGAATTATCTTCATATGCGTAACTTACATGTTCTAAACGAATTGACATAATTCCTCCACCAGCTCTTCCTTTGTTGTTATCGTATCTGACAAGTTAACACCTTCTTTTTTTAGTTCCCATGCAAGTTCTGTTGCGTACGGAACTTCCAGACCTAATGTTTTCATCTCATCAACCCTTGAAAAGATCTCTTTTGGTTTTCCATCCATGACAATCTTTCCTTGATCCATCACGATGATACGATCTGCTAAGATTACTTCTTCCATATGATGTGTTACCATAAGGATCGTAATATTCTTTTCTTTATTCAGTGCTTTCACAAGAGATAAAACATGTCTGCGGCCTTCTGGATCTAGCATGGCTGTTGGTTCGTCTAACACGATACATTCTGGTTCCATTGCCATGATCCCTGCGATCGCTACTCTCTGTTTCTGTCCGCCAGAAAGATGATTGGGACTTGCTTCTTTATATGCGATCATTCCCACACCAGTAAGAGCCGCTGTGATCCTTGTCCAGATATCTTTGGAAGCTATTCCGAGGTTTTCTGGACCGAAGGCTGTGTCTTCTTCTACCGTTGTTCCTACGATCTGGTTATCTGGATTCTGAAATACGATTCCTGCACTCTGTCTGACTTTTAAGAGGGTACTTTCATCTTTTGTATCCATTCCTTTAATATATACTGTGCCTTTTGTCGGCATCAAAAGTCCATTGATGTGCTTCGCAAGCGATGATTTCCCGGAACCATTCTTTCCAAGGATTGCTACAAATTCACCTTTCTCAACATTAATATCAATATGATCGATTGCTGCAATCTCTTGTTTGTCTTCTTCTGTATCTCCATAGGTCACATATTTGTGAACTAAGTCTTTTATTTTCAATATGGACATAATATTCTCCTATCTGATCCGTAATAAGGATAGTATACTATTTCCCATAAAAAAAGAAAAGTCTTATCCCAGTTGTTCCGGAATAAGACCTCTTTGTTGTTGTCGATTTGGAATTTAAATAATATAGTCAGTATTGAACTGTTGATTAAACTAATTCAAGTACTACTTTTAATGCTGCATCACCTTTACGCTGAGCAATCTTAACGATTCTTGTGTAACCACCGTTACGTTCAGCATATTTTGGTGCATACTCGTCGAATAACTTAGCTGTTAAATCAACTTTCTTTGTATTAGCTTTCTTACCAGCTGCTTCTGTAGGAACTTCTGTTACAGGATATAATACCTTTAACATCTGTCTTCTTGCATGTAAGCGGGATGGTAAATCTTTTTTGATTTCTTTCTGAACTGTTTCATAAACAGTAACTTTCTTACCATCTACAACTTCTTTCACGCGTTTTCCGTTTTCATCTTTCTTAGCAACTTTAGCGTCAACTGTAACTGTTTCAAAGTTGTCTTTTTCTTTTACAGCTAAAGCGATCAGTTTCTCAGCTACCTTGCGGATTTCTTTTGCTTTTGCTTCAGTTGTAACAATTTTTCCATGATGTAACAGATTTGTTACTTCTGCACGGATCAGTGCTTTTCTCTGGGAAGCTGTTCTTCCTAATTTTCTGTATTTTGCCATTATAATGACCTCCTGTGTTTTTTCGCCTTGCTTACTTATGCCTTCAGCCTAGGCGGGTCTGGTTTCTATTCTTCTCCTGAACTTAGGGATAATCCTAATTCACTTAACTTAGCTAAAACTTCTTCTAACGATTTACGTCCTAAGTTACGAACTTTCATCATATCTTCTGAAGTCTTATTAGTTAATTCTTCTACTGTATTGATGCCAGCTCTCTTTAAGCAATTGTATGAACGAACAGATAATTCTAATTCATCAATGCTCATTTCAAGAACTTTTTCTTTCTCGTCATCTTCTTTTTCTACCATAACTTCTGCTGTCTTGGCATTCTCAGAAAGATCTACAAATAAGTTTAAGTGCTCGCATAATACTTTCGCTGCTAAACTTACAGACTCATCTGGTGTTAGTGTTCCGTTTGTGAATACATCTAATGTTAATTTGTCATAATCTGTGATCTGACCTACACGAGTATTCTCAACCTTTAAGTTTACACGCTCAACTGGTGTGTAAATCGCATCAACTGCGATCTCATCGATTGCTTTTCCTTCTTTGTCTGCTTTGTCTGCGCCTACATATCCGCGTCCGTTTGTGATTGTAAGCTCCATATCCAGTTTGCTGCTGTCATCACTTAATGTTGCGATCACAAGCTCTGGATTTAAGATTTCGATATCACTGTCCGCTTTAATATCTCCGGCAGTTACTACACCCTTTCCTGAAAACTCAATATAAGCCTGCTTTGTTTCAGCGGATGAGCTGTTGTTTTTAATTGCCAGAGATTTGATATTCATGATGATCTCAGGTACATCTTCTTTAACCCCTGGGATGGAACTGAACTCATGCAGAACACCTTTGATCTTTACTGAACTTACTGCTGCACCTGGCAGAGAAGAAAGCATGATACGTCTTAAGGAATTACCTAAAGTTGTACCATAACCTCTTTCCAAAGGTTCCACAACAAAGCGTCCAAAACGGTTATCTTCTGAAATCTCATTAATCTCAATATTTGGTTTTTCAAATTCAAACATACGTGCCCTCCTTTTGGCTTAGGTTTAACTTGAGGGTTATTATTTAGAATATAACTCGACGATTAATGTTTCGTTAACTGGTACGTCGATCTCATCTCTTGATGGAAGTTCTTTTACAGTTCCTGTAAAGTTATCATGATCTGCTTCTAACCATGAAGGAATCATTCTTCCTTCTGTTACTTCTAAGATCTCTTTGTATCTTGGAGATGTTCTATGTTTTTCTTTGATTTCGATAACGTCCCCAGCTTTAACCTGATAAGAAGGAATGTTAACCTGTTTTCCATTAACTAATACATGTTTATGGTCAACGATCTGTCTGCATTCTTTTCTTGTTCTTCCGTATCCTAAACGGAATAATACGTTATCTAAACGAAGCTCTAATAATGTCATCAGGTTTGTACCAGTCTGACCTTTCATTCTTTCTGCTTTTGCATAGTAGTTACGGAAAGGTTTTTCTAATACACCATAAATGAATTTAGCTTTCTGTTTTTCGCAAAGCTGAAGTCCGTATTCACTTTTCTTTCTGTTTGCTCTATTTAAACTTCTGTTTGATTTTTTATCAATTCCTAAAAAGACAGGATCTAAACCTAAGGATCTACATCTCTTTAAGACTGGAGTTCTATCTACTGCCATCTTTAATTATCCTCCTAAATTAGACTCTTCTACGTTTTGGTGGGCGACATCCATTATGTGGAACAGGTGTTACATCGCTGATGCTTGTAACTTCTAATCCTGCTGCTGATAAAGCACGGATTGCTGCTTCTCTTCCTGATCCTGGACCTTTAACCATTACATCTACTGATTTTAATCCATGCACTAATGCTGCTTTTGTTGCAGTTTCAGCTGCCATCTGAGCTGCATATGGTGTAGATTTTTTGGATCCTCTGAATCCTAATCCACCTGCACTTGCCCAAGAAAGAGCATTTCCCTGTGCATCTGTTAATGTAACGATTGTATTATTAAAAGATGACTGAATATGTGCCTGTCCGTGCTGTACATTCTTCTTTACACGTTTTTTTGCACTTTTCTTTGTAACTTTAGCCATAATTACGTATACCTTTCTTTCTTCATTTCAATTCCAAAAAGATTGCCTATACTGCAAATCTTATGCTATTCCTGACTGTCCATACAGCCGGGTGTGTCATAACACTACAAATTTAGTGTTTATTATTTCTTCTTGTTAGCTACTGTTTTCTTAGGACCTTTACGTGTTCTTGCGTTAGTCTTTGTTTTCTGTCCACGGCAAGGAAGTCCCTGTCTATGACGTTTTCCTCTGTAGCATCCAATTTCTTTTAATCTCTTAATGTTAAGAGCGATTTCTCTTCTTAAATCACCTTCTACAACCTGTGTATCGTTGATAACTGCACTGATTCTTTTAACTTCATCATCAGTTAAGTCGCGTACACGAGTATCAGGATCAACATTTGCCTCTGCCAAAATACGTTTTGCGCTTGAAAGACCGATTCCATAAATATAAGTAAGACCAATCTCTACACGCTTTTCTCTTGGTAAATCAACACCTGAAATACGAGCCATGTTTTTCTTTCCTCCAAAATAAATAATTACTTGTCTATTAAGGGCAATCCATATATCCGCAGTACGGTGAAATGATATATATGTCTCTTCCTCAAATTATCTTTCTATCTATAAATAATCAGTATGAGCGTACCTGTACTCATACTGCAGCCGCCTAAATTATGCGAGTGTATCTCTACACATCACAAAATACACCTCTAAACTGTTCTTGCAGTAAATAGGTGAATACACAACAAACCAAGGATTATTGCGATATTCTTATCGAACGTCGTAATTATCCCTGTCTCTGTTTGTGTTTTGGATTCTCACAGATTACTCTGACAGATCCTTTTCTCTTGATAACCTTGCATTTTTCGCAAATTGGTTTTACAGATGCTCTAACCTTCACTTGAATATCTCCTTTCAAAAAACGTTCGGGTATGATTATATCATCATATTCTGAATATTTCAAGACTTTTTCTAAATTTATTTATCTTTCCAAATAATTTATTTGTCTCTCCAAATAATTCTTCCTTTTGATAAATCATATGGTGATAATGCCAGTGTTACTTTGTCACCTGGTAAAATCTTGATGTAATTCATTCTAAGCTTTCCACTGATGTGAGCTAAAATTACGTGTCCACCTTCGATTTCTACCTTGAACATAGCGTTTGGTAACTTTTCTAACACTACTCCTTCAACTTCAATTGCTTCTGATTTTGCCATTTTATTCCTCCTATTCAGACAAAGTCAATATTTCACAACCATCTTCTGTGATGACGATCGTGTTTTCATAATGTGCAGCCAGACTTCCGTCTTCAGTAACAACTGTCCAGTCATCATCCAGCCAGACAACATCATAACTACCTTCATTTACCATTGGTTCAATGGCAAGCGTCATTCCTGGTCTTAATTTCATTCCTTTTCTTCTCTGTTTGAAGTTCGGAATCTGTGGATCTTCATGAAGATGTGTTCCAATTCCATGTCCCACTAAATCTCTGACTACAGAATAACCATTACTTTCTACATATTTCTGAATTGCTTCAGATATGTCAAACAAATGATTTCCTGGAACTGCAAGTTTGATTCCTTCAAAGAAACTTTGCTTTGTTACTTCGATCAGTCTCTTTGCTTCTTCGGAAATATTTCCGACCGCATGTGTTCTTGCTGCATCGGAATGATATCCTTCATGGATCAGTCCTGCATCCAGACTTACAATGTCTCCATCCTGTAAAATCCGGTCTTTGCTTGGAATACCATGTACGACTTCGTCATTGACAGATACACAGATGGATGCCGGATATCCATTATAGTTTAAGAAGTTTGGTACACATCCAAGATCTCTGATCGCTTTCTCTCCAAACTGGTCGATCTCTAATGTAGAAATTCCTGGTTTTACAAAATCAGCTAACTTGTTGTGAACCTCTTCTAACATCTTACCGGCTTCTCGCATAAGTTCGATTTCTTTTTTTGATTTGATCGTAACTGCCATGGTCTGCCTCTTATCCTAAAATAGATTTAATTTCTTCAAAAACAACTTTGATATCCTGTGTTCCATCGATCTCGTGTAAGCTTCCTGCTTCTTTATAGTGTGCGATCAGTGGAGCTGTCTGTTCATGATAAACATCCAGACGTTTTTTTACAGTTTCTGCTTTGTCGTCATCGCGAAGAATTAATTCTCCACCACATACGTCGCAGCAGTTTTCTTTCTTTGGAGGATTATACTGAACATGGAAGATTGCTCCACAGTCTTTGCAGGATCTTCTTCCTGACATTCTGTTGATGATATTTTCATCTGGAACTTCGATATCAATTGCAAATTCAATCTTCTCACCGTCTTTTGCAAGTGCTTCATCTAATGCATTTGCTTGTGGAATCGTTCTTGGAAATCCATCTAAAATATACCCTTTTTCACAATCATCTTTGTGGATACGGTCAACAACAAGATCGCATACAAGTTCGTCTGGAACTAACAGTCCTTTGTCCATGTATTCCTGTGCTTTCTTTCCAAGCTCTGTTCCTTCTTTAATATTTGCTCTGAAAATATCACCTGTTGAGATGTGTGGAATATCGTACGCCTGTGCAATCTGTTTTGCCTGAGTACCTTTTCCAGCACCTGGAGCTCCTAACATAATAATTTTCATGACAAATCCTCCTTTTGTCTCTCTTTTATTTCTAGTTACCATACAATTTGTTTCCATACCATCGTTTTTAATGCCATTGGGCTTTTGTGCTTATATAAAAACATTCCATATAAGCACAAAAAGCTGTAGTTGTCACTACAGCTTTTCTTATAGTTACTCACTCAAAAAACCAGAATAGTTCTGTACTAACAACTGTGACTGGATCTGCTTGATCGTCTCAAGGATAACACCTACTACGATGATGATAGATGTTCCTCCAAATGAAACGCTTGCTCCAAATACTCCATTAAAGAAGAATGGAACAACTGCCACGATCGTTAGTCCTGCAGCACCTATAAATATAATATATTTTAATATTTTATTCAAATAATCTACTGTAGGTTTTCCCGGTCGGATTCCTGGGATAAATCCACCCTGTTTCTTCATATTGTTTGAAATCTCTAATGGATTAAATGTAATCGATGTATAGAAATAAGCAAACAGTACTACTAAAACAATATAGATCAATAAACCGATCGATCTTTTTGGATGGGATGCATCAAACCAGGTAGATGAGTTCAAACTTGTTAATGCTTTTCCAATGAATCCGTTATTCTCGTATTTTAAGACATTCTGCAGCATGATTGGGAACTGCATAATGGATGATGCAAAGATAATTGGGATTACACCTGCTGTGTTAACTTTCAGCGGAATCTTACTCTGCTGTCCACCAACAAGTTTTCTTCCCTGCATCTTCTTAGAATACTGTACTGGGATATGTCTTTCCGCATCTGATAAAACGATAACGAATACGACAACTGCCAGAACAACTCCTACGATCACACATCCTGCGATCAGAGCTGGTCCGATCTGTTTTCCCTTCATAAACTGATTATAAAGAGAAGTAAAATCTCCCGGCATTCCGGATACAATGTTTACGAGCAGGATAATGGAAATACCATTTCCAATTCCACTCTCTGTAATACGTTCTCCAAGCCACATAACCAGAACTGCACCTGCGGTTAAAGCAATGATCATTGTAACAATGGTAAACGTTGTATAATCGGTACCTAATGCACCTTGATTGGCAAATCCGATCGCAAGTCCTGCGCCTTCGATGATCGCAAGTACAACCGTTACATATCTTGTAATCTTTGCCATTCTTTTTCTTCCGTCTTCTCCATCTTTCTGCATCTCTTCAAGAGCTGGAATAACGATCGTCATCAGCTGCATGATGATGGAAGATGTGATATACGGAGTTACACTTAATGCAAATACTGACATCTGCATGAAGGAGCCTCCGGTAAAAGAGTTCAATAGGCTGAACGAATCGCCTAATGTACTCTTTAAATAGGCACTGATCTGTGCACTATCGATTTCCGGAATTGGTAGTTGTGATCCAAAACGTACAACAATAAGAATTAGTGTCGTAAATAATAGCTTCTTTCTTAATTGCTTGTTTTTAAAAGCGCTGACAACAGCGTTTGACATACTAGATCACCTCAGCTTTTCCTCCAAGTGCTTCGATCTTCTCTTTAGCACTAGCACTAAATGCATTTGCTTTTACATTTAATTTCTTTGTTAATTCACCGTTTCCTAAGATTTTAACTCCATCTCTAGGATTTTTAACGATTCCTGCTTCGATTAAAGCTTCTACAGATACTTCTGCTCCGTCTTCAAATCTTTCTAAAGCTGAAAGGTTGATACCAACGATTTCCTTAGAGTTTCTGCATTTGAAACCTCTCTTAGGAATACGTCTGTATAAAGGCATCTGTCCACCTTCGAATCCAGGTCTTACTCCACCACCTGAACGAGCTTTCTGTCCTTTATGTCCTTTACCTGCAGTTTTTCCATTTCCTGAACCATGTCCACGACCTCTTCTGAAAGCGTCGCTATGTTTAGATCCTTCTGCAGGGCGTAAGTTTGATAATTCCATTCCGTTACACCTCCTTGCCGAATATTATTAGATTTCTTCTACTTTAACTAAATGTTTCACCTGGTGAATCATTCCACGTGTTGCTGCGTTATCAGGCAGCTCAACTGTTTTGTGAAGTTTTTTAAGACCTAATGCTTCAACAGTTTTTTTGTGCTTTGGAATTGCACCAATTGTAGATTTTACTAATGTGATTTTTAATTTATCTGCCATTTCAAAATTCCTCCTATCCTAAGAGCTCTTCTACTGATTTTCCACGTAGTTTTGCTACCTGCTCTGGAGTTTTTAAGTTCTTTAATCCTTCGATTGTTGCTAATACAACGTTCTGTTTGTTGTTAGAACCTAAAGATTTTGAACGGATGTTTTTATATCCTGCAAGTTCCAGAACGATACGGGAAGGTCCACCAGCGATGATACCAGTACCTTCTGGAGATGTTTTTAATAATACAGATGCTCCACCGAAGTTTCCTGTAAAGTCGTGTGGTGTTGTTCCTTTTTCATCGATTGGTACTTCAACAAGGCTCTTCATAGCTGCTTCTTTTCCTTTGCGGATCGCTTCTGGAATTTCAGCTGCTTTTCCTAATCCAGCACCAACATGACCATTTTTATCCCCTACTACAACCAGTGCTGCAAATCTCATGTTACGTCCACCTTTTACTACTTTAGTAACACGTTTGATGGATACAACTCTTTCTTCCAGCTCTAACTGACTAGGGTCAATAAGTGTATGCTTCATTTGACTTCCTCCTATTAGAATTTCAGACCAGCTTCACGAGCTGCATCTGCTAATGCTTCAATTTTACCATGATAAATAAATCCGCCTCTGTCAAAGACAACTTCTGTGATACCTTTTGCTAAAGCTCTTTCAGCGATTACTTTACCTAAGTAGCTAGCTGCGGCAACATCATTTGTTTTTTCCAGTTCTGCCTTTACGTCTTTCTGAGTTGTTGAAGCAGATACTAATGTATTTCCAACAGTGTCGTCAATAATCTGAGCGTACATATGATCATTACTTCTAAATACACTTAAGCGAGGTCTTTCGCTTGTTCCATTGATTCGATTACGAAGCTTGTAGTGTTTTTTCGCACGAATCTTGCTTCTTGATTCTTTTCTAATCATCCTATATCACTCCTTTATTTAGCCCCAGTTTTTCCAACTTTACGTCTGATAACTTCATCAGCATACTTAATACCTTTACCTTTGTAAGGTTCTGGTTTTCTAAGTTCTCTGATTTCAGCTGCGTACTGTCCAACTTTTTCTTTGTCGATACCTTTAACGATAATAATGTTCTGTCCGTCCATCTCTGTTTCGATTCCTTCTGGATCAGTCATAACTACCGGATGAGAGAAACCAAGGTTGAAAGTGATTTCTTTTCCTTTTTTCTGTGCTCTGTAACCAACACCGTTGATTTCAAGCTTCTTTTCGTATCCTTCAGATACACCTGTGATCATGTTTGCGATCAAAGATCTTGTAAGACCATGTAAAGATTTCATTTTCTTTAAGTCATTTGGTCTTGTTACGACAACCTGATTATCTTCCTGTTTGATTGTCATTTCTACTGGTAAACATTTTTCTAATGTTCCTTTAGGACCTTTTACAGTCACTTTGTTTCCTTCTTCAATCTTTACCTCTACTCCTGCAGGGATATCGATTGGTAATCTACCTATACGAGACATAGGTTACCTCCTTAAATTGTCGGAAGGGACAAGGGTGTGTCCCTTCTGTTTTCAGAATAGTGAATGCTGGTTAATGTACAGTAAATCTTACCATACAAAAGCTAACACTTCTCCACCCACGTTCTGTTTTCTTGCTTCTTTATCTGTTAACAGTCCTTTGTTTGTAGAGATGATCGCAATACCAAGTCCTCCTAATACTTTAGGAAGCTCTTCAGCTCCTGCGTATACTCTAAGTCCTGGTTTAGAGATTCTCTTAAGTCCTGTAATGATTTTTTCATTTTTATCAGCACCATATTTTAATGTGATTACGATTGTGCTGAAAGAACCTTCTTCTTTGATGTCATATGCTTTGATAAAACCTTCTTTTAATAAGATTTCTGCAATCGCTGTCTTCATCTTAGAAGCAGGAATTTCTACTGTATCATGTTTCGCAGTATTTGCATTACGGATTCTTGTAAGCATATCTGCAATAGGATCGCTCATTGTCATTTTCGTGTTCCTCCTTCCTTAATCTTACCAGCTTGCCTTCTTGACACCTGGAATCTGTCCTTTATATGCTAATTCACGGAAGCAAACTCTGCAGATACCATATTTTCTTAAATATGCATGTGGACGTCCGCAGATTCTGCAACGGCTATATTCTCTTGTTGAGAATTTTGCTTTTCTTTTCTGTTTTGCAACCATTGACTTCTTAGCCATGGGAACCCTCCTAACTATTTCTTAAACGGCATACCAAATAAAGTTAATAATTCACGAGCTTCTTCATCAGTGTTCGCTGTTGTAACGAAGATGATGTCCATTCCTCTTACTTTGTCTACTTTATCGTATTCGATTTCTGGGAAAATTAACTGTTCTTTAATACCTAATGCATAGTTACCTCTTCCATCGAAAGAGTTCTGGTTAACTCCTCTGAAGTCACGTACTCGAGGTAATGCTAAGTTAATTAAACGATCAGCGAATTCATACATTCTTTCACCACGTAATGTAACTTTGCATCCGATAGGCATACCTTCTCTTAATTTGAAGTTCGCAACAGATTTCTTTGCTCTTGTTACGACTGCTTTCTGTCCAGCGATCTTTTCAAGATCAGCTACTGCAGATTCTAAAACTTTTTTATTTTCTTTTGCTTCACCAACACCCATGTTGATTACGATCTTCTCGAGTTTTGGTACCTGCATAATATTGCTGTATTCGAATTTCTTCATCATAGCATCTTTGATCTGATTGCTATACTGTTCATGTAATCTACTCACTTGCGTAAACCTCCTCTCTTAATTAGTCAATGACTTCGCCTGTTGCACGTGCAACACGAACTTTTTTACCGTCAACTACTTTATATCCAATTTTTGTTGTTTTTCCATTGTGCACTAACATTACATTGGAAACATCCATTGGGCCTTCCTGGCTTACGATACCACCCTGCTGGTTTGCAGGACTAGGTTTAGTATGCTTTGTGATCATGTTGGCACCTTCAACTGTTACAGTACCTTTTTTATGATCAACAGCAATTACTTTTCCTTCTTTGTCTTTATCTTTACCAGCGATAACTTTAACTAGATCGCCTTTTTTAATTTTAATTGCTGACACAGTGTTTCCTCCTTATAATACTTCTGGTGCTAATGAAACAATCTTCATGAATTTCTTGTCTCTAAGCTCTCTTGCCACTGGTCCGAAGATACGAGTTCCTCTTGGATTCATATCATCTTTAATAATTACAGCAGCATTTTCGTCAAATTTGATATAAGAACCATCTTTACGACGGGCACCTTTCTTTGTACGAACAACAACTGCTCTGACTACGTCACCTTTTTTTACAACGCCGCCTGGTGTTGCATCTTTGACTGTAGCAACAATAACATCACCGATGTTAGCATATCTTCTTGTAGATCCTCCTAACACACGAATGCAAAGGATTTCTTTTGCTCCTGTGTTGTCGGCTACTCTAAGTCTTGACTCCTGCTGAATCATGCCTTTATTCTCCTTTCCAACCAAGCAAAATTATTTTGCTTTTTCGATAATTTCAACAAGTCTCCATCTCTTATCTTTTGAAAGAGGTCTTGTCTCCATAACCTTTACTCTATCTCCAATGTTACATTCGTTATTTTCGTCATGAGCTTTTAATTTGTAAGTTCTTTTAACGATCTTTTTATATAAAGGATGTTTTACGTTGTCTTCGATTGCAACTACGATTGTTTTATCCATTTTATCACTAACGACTTTCCCTACACGGGTTTTTCTTAAATTTCTTTCCACAACAAATTCCTCCTTTCGAAATGATTACTAAGCGTTTGCTTTTGCTGTAATTGCACCCTGAATACGTGCAATATTTCTTCTAACTTCTTTAATTCTGCTTGTATTCTCAAGTTGGTTTGTTGCATTCTGGAATCTTAAGTTGAATAATTCCTTTTTCGCAGCTACTAGCTCATTATTTAATTCGTCTACTGACTTATTATTTAATTCTTTTACAAAATCTTTAGTTTTCACTGTTGTCACCGCCTTCTAAAGCTTCACGAGAAACAATCTTACACTTGATTGGTAATTTGTGTACTGCAAGACGTAATGCTTCTTTTGCAATTTCTTCGCTTACACCAGAAATTTCGAACATTACACGTCCTGGTTTTACAACTGCTACCCAATATTCTAAGTTACCTTTACCTTTACCCATTCGAGTTTCAGCTGGCTGAGCTGTTACTGGTTTGTCAGGGAAAATTTTGATCCAAACTTTACCACCACGTTTGATGTAACGAGTCATAGCAACACGGGCTGCTTCGATCTGGTTTGCTGTGATCCATGCTGGCTCTGTAGCTACAATACCGTACTCACCGTAAGTGATCTTATTACCGCGTAATGCTTTTCCGCGCATGCTTCCACGGAACTGTTTACGACGTTTTACTCTTTTTGGCATTAACATTATTTATTTCCCCCTTCCTTTTTTGATGGAAGTACTTCACCATGGTAAATCCATGTTTTTACTCCGACTTTACCATATGTTGTATCTGCTTCTGCAAATCCGTAATCAATGTTAGCACGAAGTGTCTGTAGAGGAATTGTTCCCTCGCTGTAGAATTCTGTACGTGCCATATCTGCTCCACCTAAACGTCCAGAAACGGATGTTTTGATTCCAAGAGCTCCAGATCTCATTGTACGCTGCATGCAAGATTTCATTGCACGTCTGAAAGAAATACGATTTTCAAGCTGCTGTGCAATATTCTCTGCAACTAACTGAGCATCTTTGTCTGGTCTTTTTACTTCTTTAACATCGATCAGTAATTTTTTGTCTGTCATTTTCTGAAGATCTTTTTTCAGTTCTTCGATGGAAGATCCACCTTTACCGATTACTACTCCAGGTTTTGCTGTATATACGATTAATTTTACTCTGTCGGAAGCTCTTTCGATCTCGATCTTAGAAATTCCAGCATTGTATAATCTTTTCTTTACATATTTTCTGATTTTATCGTCTTCTACAAGGTTATCTGCAAAAGCGTCTTCTGCATACCATCTAGAATCCCAATCTTTAATAATTCCGACTCTCAGACCATGAGGATTAACTTTCTGTCCCATGTTTGCCTCCTTCTATCTATCTTTCATCAAGCACTAATGTGATGTGGCTCATTCTATGTTCGATTCTGTAAGCTCTACCCTGTGCTCTAGGTTTAATTCTCTTCATTGTAGGTCCTTTATTTGCATAACATTCTGCAATGTAAAGGTTTTCTGGGTCCATTCCGTTATTGTTTTCTGCATTAGCGATTGCAGATTTTAATAATTTTTCAATTAATGTTGAAGCATATCTTGGATTGTAAAGTAAAATTCCAAGTGCTGTTTCTACGTCTTTTCCTCTGATCGCATCTAATACAAAAGCTGCTTTTGTTGTAGAAACTCTAGCGTTTCTTAATGTAGCTTTTGGTCTAGTATCTTTATTTGCATTTCTCTCTTTTTTGTACTGAGATCTGCTATATTTCTTTGCCATTTATATGGAACCTCCTTCCAAAATTAATTATTTCATTCCGGTTTTCTTTTCCGTTTTCTTATGTCCACGGAAAGTTCTTGTTGCTACAAACTCTCCAAGTTTGTGTCCAACCATATCTTCTGTAACGTATACCGGTACATGTTTTCTTCCATCATGAACAGCGATTGTGTGTCCTACGAATGATGGGAAGATTGTAGAACGACGAGACCATGTTTTGATAACACTCTTGTCTCCTGCTTCGTTCATAGCGTCTACTTTGTTCAGTAAACTCTTATCTGCAAATGGTCCTTTTTTAAGTGAACGAGCCATAAGTTACCTCCTTGTACTATTTAACAGTTTTACCATCTCTTCTTCTTACGATCATCTTGTTAGATTGTTTGTTTTTCTTACGTGTCTTCAATCCAAGTGCTGGTTTACCCCATGGTGTGCATGGTCCTGGTCTACCGATTCCAGTCTTACCTTCACCACCACCGTGTGGATGGTCATTAGGGTTCATAACAGAACCACGGACTGTAGGACGGATTCCCATGTTACGTTTACGTCCAGCTTTACCAATGTTCACAAGATCATGTTCGATGTTTCCAACCTGACCAATAGTAGCGCGGCATACTACAGGCACCATTCTCATCTCACCAGATGGTAAACGAAGTGTTGCATATTTTCCTTCTTTTGCCATTAACTGTGCTGAGTTTCCTGCGGAACGAACTAACTGTCCACCTTTTCCAGGATGCATCTCGATGTTATGGATTTCTGTACCTACCGGAATGTTTGCCAATGGAAGGCAGTTTCCTACTTTAATTTCAGCTTCTGGTCCATTCATAACAGTTGTTCCAACTGCTAATTTGTTTGGAGCGATAATATATCTTTTTTCACCGTCTGCATAAACTAACAGAGCGATGTTAGCTGTTCTATTTGGATCGTATTCGATTGCAGCAACTGTTGCTGGAATACCATCTTTATCATTTCTCTTAAAGTCAATAAGTCTGTATTTTCTTCTAGATCCACCTCCGCGGTGTCTTACAGTAATTTTACCCTGATTGTTACGACCAGCGTTCTTCTTTAAAGAAACTACCAGAGATTTTTCTGGTGTAGATTTTGTGATAACATCAAAATCAAGTCCAGTCATATGTCTTCTAGAAGGTGTATATGGGTTATATGATTTAATTCCCATGTCAGTCTCCTTTCAAATCTGATTTAATATCACGCTTTTGTTGCGTATAGTTTCAAGTCTTTATCTTAGTCGAACTAAGTGATTAATTCCTATAGTCCTTCGAAGATTTCGATATCTGCACTTTCTTCAGTAAGCTGTACGATAGCTTTCTTTGTCTTTGCAGTTTTTCCAAAAGTCATTCCACGTCTCTTTGTTTTTCCATCATTGTTCATTGTGTTGACTTTTGCTACTTTTGTTCCTTCGAACATTTTTTCCACTGCTTCTTTGATCTGATTCTTAGTAGCAGATGGATGAACTAAAAAAGTATATTTCTTTTCAGCCATTGCGTTCATACTTTTTTCTGTTACAACTGGCTTTAAGATAACGTCATAATATTTAATATCTGCCATTATGCATATACCTCCTCGATATTTGCAACTGCTTCCTTAGAAACAACTACAGTGTCATATTTTAAAATGTCATATACATTGATTGTGCTTGTTAAAGCAGTTTTAACTCCTGGAAGGTTTCTTGCAGATAATACTAAGTTATCATTTTTAGATCCCATAACCACTAATGCTTTCTTAGCACCAACGCTGTCAAGCATTGCTTTTACGTTCTTAGTTTTGATCTCGTCGAATTTGAATTCGTCGATCACTACGAATTTGTCTGCCTGTACTCTAGATGTTAATGCAGATTTTAAAGCAATACGTCTTTCTTTTTTGTTTAATTTCTTTGTGTACTCTCTTGGTGTTGGAGCAAATACAACTCCTCCGCCTTTCCACTGTGGAGCTCGGATAGATCCCTGTCTTGCATGACCTGTTCCTTTCTGTCTCCAAGGTTTTCTTCCACCACCGCGAACTTCAGAACGTGTTTTTGCTTTCTGTGTTCCCTGACGGTTATTTGCTAACTGGCTTACTACTGCCAGATGTACTAAATGTTCATTTATTTCAACGCCAAAGATGTTGTCATTTAATTCTAATTTCTCAACTTCTTTGCCTTCCATATTTAATACAGATACTGTTGCCATCTTATATAGTCCTCCTTTCTTCTAAAGACCTACGCCTTTACTGATTCTTTTAACATTACTAAAGATTTTTTAGGTCCTGGTACAGCACCTTTAACTAAAATAATGTTCTGATCAGCGTCAACTTTTACGATTTCAAGATTCTGAATAGTAACTCTTTCTGCTCCCATTTGTCCTGGCATTTTCTTTCCTTTGAATACTTTGCTAGGATCAGAAGCCATACCATTAGAACCTGCATGACGATGATATTTAGAACCATGGGCAGATGGACCTGATTTCAAACCGTGACGTTTGATACCACCAGCATATCCTTTACCTTTTGATGTAGCAGTTGCATCGATTTTGTCTCCTGCTGCGAAGATGTCAGCTTTGATTTCCTGACCTACTGTGTATTCTTCAGCATTCTCAAATCTGAATTCTCTTACGAATCTTTTTGGTGCAACTCCTGCTTTATCGAAGTGTCCTTTCTGTGGTTTGTTGATTCCTTTTTCTTTCTTGTCAACAAAACCAACCTGAACTGCGCTGTATCCGTCATTCTCTTCTGTCTTTACCTGAGTAACAACACAAGGTCCTGCCTGTAATACAGTAACTGGAGTTAAAACTCCATCTTCGTTGAAAATCTGAGTCATTCCAACTTTTGTTGTTAAAATCGCTTTTTTCATTTTGATTGTTCCTCCTATTTAATCTACAGCGGATTATAACGCTTAACGTTGTAATCATCCTAGACGCTACAAGCTTAAGGGGATACCTCATTTACTCATAACCCTGTAGGGATTACCTATTTGTTTTTCATCTTGATATCGATGTACACACCAGCTGGTACTTCTAATTTAGATAATGCATCAACTGTTTTCTGTGATGGTGTGATGATATCAATCAGTCTTTTGTGAGTTCTCTGTTCGAACTGCTCTCTGGAATCTTTATATTTGTGAGTCGCTCTAAGAATTGTGATGATTTCTTTCTTAGTTGGCATTGGAACTGGTCCACTCACCTTAGATCCTGTCTTCTTAACTGTTTCAATAATGCTTTTTGCGCTTGCATCGATTAACTGATGATCGTATGCTTTTAATGTAATTCTCATTACCTGACTTGCTGCCATAAAAAAAGCCGCCTCCTTTTCGTACTATAAATGTTTTTGTAGCACGACAAGTGGTGACTGTACACTCCTCCGTGTGTATCGTGAAATCTACACACTGCGTCTCTATTCCGGACTACACCGGTGTTCAATAGATTGTATATTCGTACAGTGACTTGTCGCCAGTTTTAACAACTTGACATTCGCTCCACGGAAAACCTGCAAAGGCTTTTGCCTCTACAGCAACCTCACGCTTCAACGCTATCAAGGTCACAACATTTGCTATTATATATGATGTTTCAAATTAATGCAAGGGGTTTTTCGATTTTTTTTGCATGTTTTTGATAAAATACAAAATGTAGTGTTTTCTGTATGAGTATTACCGTTTTAGACACAAGATAATCTTGTTTTTTATATTTTTTTGCATAAATGAAAACGAGTTCTTTCCTTATTATATATGGAAAAAACTCGTTTTGCAATTCCAATATGTATAATATAAACTGTTATTGACTTTTTTAATTTCATATATTATCATTTATTTGATAACGGTAATCATTATCAATATATAAAAACGGAGGTAAGAGCCATAAAAAATAAAATTAAAGTATTATCAGGAGCACAATTAAAATACATTGCATTTTTATCAATGCTGATCGACCACACAAATAAGGCATTGATCTATCCAAATTTAAATGGTGGCCGATTGAATACAGTTAGTGACATATTTGACATTATCGGGAGAATTGCATTCCCAATCTTTGCATTTTTACTTGTAGAAGGTTTTTTTAAAACAAGAAGCAGAGCTAAATACCTTGTAACTTTATTAGTATTCGGGGTAATTTCAGAAGTTCCTTTTGATCTGTTTACAACAAAGCAATTTTTTGAACCAAACTGGAATAACATTATGTTTACGTTAGCACTTGTACTTGTTACAATTTGGATGATCGACGTGTTAAAAAAGAAAATGGAGAAGTTTCCTAAGATATTATGGTTTCTCTTGTCATTTGTGATCCTGGCGGTCATGTGCCTGATTGCTGCCATTCTCAGCCTTGACTATGATTGTCATGCAATTTTAATTGGATATTTTTATTATATTTTTCATGGAAGAGAACTTATTGCAATTCCATTTAATTTCTTATCCATGTATAAAGAACCATGGGCACTTCTTGGATTTGGATTGGTACTTACGTATAACGGAGAACGTGGAAAACAGAATAAGCTGATCAATTATTTATTTTATCCTGTCCACTTGCTGATACTTGGACTGTTAAGAATATACTTAGGAATATAAACCAAAAATTTATCAGTCAATATTATATATAGAAAGAACTCGTTTTGCAATTATTTCATTCTTGTATTTTTCCGTCTACCATCTTAACGATCCTATTACATTTTGCTGCAATATTGGGATCATGTGTTACAATTATAATTGTTTTACCTTGTTGATTCAGCTTAGAAAAGATTTCCATCACTTCTCTCCCCGTTTCCTGATCTAATGCTCCCGTTGGTTCATCAGCCAAGATGATCTCAGGTGAATTTACGATTGCTCTTGCTATCGCTACTCTTTGCTGCTGTCCTCCTGATAAATCGCAAACCCTTATTTCTTTTTTATCTTCTATTTCTAAACTTTTTAGTATGCTCTCAATATGTTCTCTTTCTTTTTTTAATCTCTTTTTTCTATATCGAAGTGGCAATCTTACATTTTCATATACTGTCATTTCATTTATCAGTGCAAAATCCTGAACCACAAAGCCAAATTTTTCATTTCGTAATCTGGCTTTTTCTTTTTCAGGATAATCTGAGATTTCATTTCCATCAAGGAAATATTCTCCTTGTGTTGCACGATCCAAACAACCCATAATATTCATTAATGTTGTTTTCCCCGCCCCTGACGGTCCCATCAGAGCAATATAGTCTCCATCTTCTATACAAAGATCAATATCCTTCAGAATTGTCGTTTCTTTACAATATTGCTTTGATATATTCTTTAATTCAATCAATTTTACGCCCTCTATTTATGAAACATTTTTATCTTTATATACCATCGTTATTAACATCAGTGAAAAAATCAGCACAAATATCTGTAATAAAAAGTTTGATGACATCCATTTTCTCTCATGACTATTAAGTTCTTCCCACTCTTTACAATTATGTAAATATTCAATTAGCTTATCTGTATTATTATCATAATCATATTGCGAAATTCTTTTATACAGTTCTAATTCTGTAAAAAGTCTAACGGAATTTGACTCAATACAGCCGGTATATTCATCTATATAAACATATATTTTCATATCATCATTCATTTCTTCATAATATATCTTGCTACTAGTTGAATACTCTATACTATATGCACGTAATTTTATATCTTTAGGCAAAGCATTTTCTCCATCCATCGAATGAATAACATTAAATATAAATACTTTCATTTGATCATCTGAAATACTTTGCTTTATATCTTTTATAATAAATTTTTGTTTTAAATAATGAATAACTTCTTCTGCACTTCTTTCACCAATAATTGATGGATCTTTATATTTTTTTATCAATGTTTTAACGAATTGATTCATATTAAATTGCTACGCTCCTTATTAATTTATATTTGCAGTTCCCCAATTATGCGTAGCTGCCACCCATCCTTTACTTAAAAAATATACATATAATTTAGATGAAACAACTCTAACATATTTAACTGTCTTTGGAATGGATGCATCACCAATATTTACATATCCTGATTTTCTTGCTGTAAATTTATAACTTTTATCTTCGTAAGTTTTATATGTTAATGGCGAAAGCAGATTTGGAGTCATGATTTTTAATTGTTTAAATTTAATATGGTTCATTAGCTGGTTAGCTTTATATTTTATATATACATGAACATTCTTTGAATTTCCATTTCTAACTAATGAAAGGCTGCATGTTGCAATTGCATTTGTAGATCTTTCATTCATATCAATCTTCTCTAAATCATCCGTATTAATTTGTGTTTCGATAGGAATTTCATATATCTCCTCGTTATCTTCTGTTAAACCTGATAACTCAGAAATCCCAATACTATTTTGTACAGACTCCGCTGCACTTACATTGGTGCACAATTGCACACTTAAAAATAATGTTAATTAAAAAACGCCACAATATCTATATATTTTCATTTAGTTTTCTCCTCATTGTTTTTTTCCTTAGACACCTGATTCAATTTCTTTATTCACGGTATTGCTTTGATATATTCTTTAATTCAATCAATTCTACACCCTCTATCTTTCCTTCTTCAATTCCTGAATCGGTTTTTTCAACCAATGCATTATCGGAAATGCTGCAACCAGCCCATTCATCAGTAATATTGCAATCAATTGAAGTAAATATTCATATAAATTATTACACAACACAATTGACGGAACACTTGATGTACATATAATAGCCGCTACTGGCAACATAATATTAATACAAATATCCTTTCTTGATGCTCCACAGATCATACGTATTCCGTATTCCGTTTTACGTTCCTCAATCAAATGAACTAACATTGATACTATACTAATGATACAAAATACGGACAAAATTCCATTCATAATCATAATAAAACTGACTTCCGTCCAAAAATCAGCTTTCAGATCATCTATCTGTTTTCTCATGCCATGAATCTCATAATCTTTAAATCCATATTGTCGAATTTTCTTTGTTATTTTTTCTATTACTGCATTGTCATTTATTGAAAACGTCAGATGATTTACATAGCAGCCTCCCCATTCTTTTGCTTGATAAATCATAGGGATTACAATCTGATCATCCATAGACACGACATCTGAATTCAATTCTGTATCTAAATAGGATGCTCCCTCTTCAAGAACTCCTATCACTTTATATTTTCCATCCAGAATCTGTCCTTTTTTTATGTATTCTCCATAATCTGCTCCAACCAGAACCGGTATAAGATTACTTGAAATATCTTCATAATCTTTTTGTGAAAAAAATTTTCCATTTTTGGTTTTTATATGATAATAATCCAAAAAATGTTCCGTGACATATGTAATCTGAAAATATTTTTTTCCTGTATCCTTAAATGCAATAAATTTATCAGGAATCTTACTTGATTTTAACACGATATCCGATACGCCAAACGAAAAAGCTGTATCATTACAAAGTTCATTTATCTCCTTACGAAATTTTTGATATGTTTCAAGTGTGCAATCTGGCATATTATCAGAATTCTGATCCTGAAACGCAAAATATGATTTATCTTTCTTTTCAGAAATCTGTTTTAATTTCTGATGAAACGAAACATATTTTATTGCCAAATGACACGTATATTGACCGATTATAAAGATTAATATCATTTGTAAAAAAAATAAAAAATATTTCCCTTTTCTTCGTAAGACGGAATCACAAAAATCACTCAAAATTTCTAACACTTTGTTGCCTCCATACAATCACACTTCCCATCAACATCGGAATCAAGCAAGATAACACAGAGATCCCCAAAGTTCCCTTATGCACATTCCATATCCCTTCGCTATACGAAAGTGGCAGCAAGCAAAATAGGAAACTTAATACTATACCAAGAATAGCAGAAATTATCATTATCCCGATATAATCCAACAAAAAGAGGATCATAATCTGTTTTTTATCCGCTCCTACAATCCTGCGAATATAAAATTCTTTTTTTCTGCTATCAATCCAATTTTTCAGAAGCTCCCATATGTTAACGATCATTATAAGAATCATAAACAAAAGAGTCATATAAAATTTCTTTCCAATATCCGAATTCACATTAATACTCCTTGCATCAATATGATTTGTATACATTGCTGATATAACACGAATTGAAAAAAATGCTACAGCGTGAAAACATATCAGCAATTTTGATTTGTAAAACATCTATTCCCTATTTGTTATATTTATAGTATGTTTTTGATACATAAAAAGGTAAATTTGTTAATGTAGCCTTAACATCTCTTCCCGTTTTCCATCCTGAAGATCGACCCGCCTCAGTAACTTTCGCACTTGCACTCTTATAAGGTGATTTCTTATATGCCCAAGCTCTAATACCTGTTTCTGTTATTGTAGAAATATCATAATGTCCATATTGTGTCATTCCGTATACTGTTCCCACAGTAGCAATAACAAATGCCATTGACATTACCAAACCCGTACACATTTTTTTAACTTTTCTCTTCATCTTAATCTCCTTTTGTTTAAGATTTCTTGATACAGTAATTATATTTTATACAAATATATTTGTCAAGAATATATTGACAAATAATATATCCTTATATAAAATTATTAAATAAATGAAAGGAGAAGTTTCTTATTTTATGTCCACTCGTAATAGCCCATATAAATTAGATATGTTAGTTCTGAGTACACTGTCAAAACATGATTGTTATGGATATCAGTTGACACAAATTTTTGATGAATGTTCTAATGGTATCATAAAGCCAAAGGTTTCTTCCCTATATCCAATCTTATATCGATTAATTGACCAGGGATATATTAGTAGTTATGAAGAAATTATCAAAAACAATCGACGTAGAGTATATTATCATTTGGAACCAAAAGGATTCGAGCTTTTACAACAATTAATTGATGATTACCAAAAATACACTGCCAGTATACAATCTATTTTAAATTACAAATAATTTTTTATTAAAGGAGTATTCTATAGTGAGAAATTCTTATTACAGCAAATTTTATAAAGAAACCAAATCATTGTTTCCTTTTTTCGGTAAATCCGAAAAAGCATATCTGCGTCAATACCAATCAGAAATCGACACATATTTAGAAGAATTTCCAGACTCTTCATACAATGATATGAAAGAAAGAATTGGTAGTCCAAAAGATGTAGTTTTCAGTTATTATGATAACATTGAAAACGATGATTTAATGAACAAAATTCGCATTTCAAAATATTTTAAAAGAGTGTTACTCATTATTCTAGGAATATTTATTTTATATTTTTCAATACAATTTGCTTGTCTTTATAAATCATATCATGATTTACAAGATTCAATCATTATTCACGAAAACACAACTATCCAAGAAATCAAATAAATTCGAAAGGAAATTATAACTATGAAATCTATAAAAATTATTTTATGTATATGTTTTGGCATTCTAATAAGTAATACCACTATTATGGCATCTACTTCTCAAACTAATACTATTGTTGAAACTTTTAGTGATGGAAGTTACATAGAGTCTTCTATATCTTTCCCCTCCACCTCAAAAGCACTTTCCAGTTCTTCTACTAAAACTGCTAGCAAAACCAGTACTTATAAGAATAACTCTGGCAAAACATTATGGTCTGTTACAGTAACTGGATCATTTACCTATAATGGTTCTACATCAAAATGTATTCGTTCCAGCGTATCAACTACTTGTCCCGATCGCAATTGGAAAATCATAAAATCTTTTGCCAATAAAACGGATTCAACGGCATCTGCTACTGTCTCTACTGCGCAATATTTAAATGGTATTCACATGCGTACCATTAACAGAACCATTAAATTAACTTGTTCTAAAACAGGAAAATTATCATAATATATCTTAATAAACATAGTTATGATTTTTAGTTTCCCTACAGCAGAGAATATTGTGTATGAAAGGGATTCTCTTTGGGTATATTCATAAAAAAATAAATAAAAAAAGAAGAAAATTCTCTGGCCTAATTTTCTTCTTTTTTTATTTATTTTTTTATGAATATACCCAAAGCCAACCCTTCAAATCAGAATTTTCGAAATCTCTGATATCTCTGTTCCACCAGTTCTTCTGGTGTCATCTTATCATATTTCTCAATAAATCCAAGGATCATTTCTTTCATTTGTTCAGAAATATCCAAAATATTGTCAATACTTGCAGGCTCTGGCTCTTCGATCACCTGCTCAATCACACCTAATTCTTTTAGATCGTTCGCTGTAATCTTCATAACTTTAGCAGCTTCGGAAGCCCTGTTCCCATCTTTCCAAAGAATCGCTGCAAATCCTTCTGGAGACAGTACAGAATATGTAGAATTTTCCATACTCCACACTTCATTTCCAACAGCCATAGCCAAGGCTCCACCACTTCCTCCTTCTCCGATCATGATAGAAAGAATCGGTACTTTGATGTTTGACATCTCGAATAAGTTTCTTGCGATTGCCTCTCCGACTCCGCCTTCTTCTGCCTCTAATCCACAGAATGCTCCTGGTGTGTCTACAAAGAGAATGATCGGACGATGAAATTTCTCTGCCTGTTTCATCAGTCTTAGGGATTTTCTGTATCCTTCTGGTGATGGCATTCCAAAATTTCGTTTGATATTTTCTTTGGTTGAGCGTCCTTTTTGCTGTCCAATGACTGTCACTGGTCTTCCTCCAATAGAGGCTAATCCACCAACGATCGCTTTGTCATCTCCAAAATAACGGTCTCCGTGTAAGGACATATATCGTTCAAAAATCGTAGAAATATAATCAAGACTTGTTGGGCGTTCTGCGGATCTTGAGATCTGCACTCTCTCCCATGGTGTATAATTACTGCTCATATTCACAACTCCTTATGATCGTTACCAGCACTTTTCTTAATTTTTTGCGCTCTACGATCTTATCTACAAATCCATGTTCTAACAAAAATTCTGCTCTCTGAAATCCTTCTGGTAACTTCTGTCCGATCGTCTGTTCAATAACTCTCGGTCCCGCAAATCCGATCAATGCTCCTGGTTCTGCTAAGATAACATCTCCAAGCATTGCAAAACTTGCTGTAACACCTCCAGTTGTAGGATCTGTTAATACTGTGATGTATAATAATCCTGCTTCATCATGGCGTTTCAATGCTGCGGATGTTTTTGCCATCTGCATCAGAGATACGATCCCTTCCTGCATTCTAGCTCCACCAGAGCATGTGAAAATGATGATCGGTAATCTCATCTGTGTTGCACGTTCAACTGCTCGTGTGATCTTCTCACCAACAACTTCTCCCATGCTTCCCATCATGAAATCTGCTCCCATGACTGCGATCACAACATCTTTTCCAAGAATCTTTCCTTTTCCTGTGATGACCGCTTCATCAAGATTCGTTACGGAGCGCTGGCGTTCCAATTTATTCTTATATCCTGGGAAGTTCAGTGGATCGCTTGTATCCATCTTTGCATCCCATTCTTCAAAAGTATCTTTATCTAATACCATGGCAATTCTTGTCTTTGGACGGATTCTAAAGTAATTGCCACAGACTGGACATACATAATCATTTTCGATCAAATCCTCATTGTATACAGGCTTTCCGCAACAGTTACACTTCTGGAATAATCCTTCTGGTGCCTGAAATTCAAGGAGCGTGTCCTTTGCTTTTCGTACACGCTCTGCCTGTTTGATCTCCTGAGGTGATAATGTCCTTTTCTTAAACATATCTTTTAATGACATGATACTCACCTTAACTTTCTTTATTCAGCTTCATTTTCAGACTGATGTTTCTTCTGAAAACGTTCAATAAATCCTGTATCAACATTGCCTTCGATAAAATCTTCATCATTGATGATCTCATACTGATAGTCAATGTTTGTCTTCACGCCTTCTAATACAAGTTCTCCCAATGCATTACGGAGTTTGCGAAGTGCCAACTTACGATTTTTATCATATACGATCAGTTTTGCGATCATAGAATCATAGTATGGTGGAATCTGATATCCTGCGAATAATGCAGAATCAATTCTCACTCCTTTTCCTCCTGGAAAATGTACATTTGTTACAGTTCCTGGACTTGGACGGAAGTCATGTTCTGTGTCTTCCGCATTGATTCTCACTTCGATTGCATGTCCATGAACATGTACATCTTCCTGTGTATAAGTCAGATGTTTTCCTGCGGCGATACGGATCTGTTCACGGATCAGATCGATTCCTGTAACCCATTCAGTCACTGGATGCTCTACCTGAATTCTTGTGTTCATCTCAATAAAATAGAAATCTCCATGTTTGTCACGTAAGAATTCAATCGTTCCTGCACTGTAGTATTCTGCTGCTTTTGCTGCTTTGACTGCGATCTCACCCATCTTCTTTCGCTGTTCGTCACTGATCGCAGGGGATGGTGATTCTTCGATCAGTTTCTGATGTCTTCTCTGAATAGAACAGTCTCTTTCTCCAAGATGAATCGTATTTCCGTATTTATCAGCAAGAATCTGGAATTCGATATGGCGTGGATCTTCGATATATTTTTCAATATACATCGTTCCGTCGCCAAATGCATTCTCTGCCTCTAACTTCGCTGTCTCAAAAGTATGTACGAAGTCTTCAGAGTCATAGCAGACACGCATTCCCTTTCCACCACCTCCTGCAGAAGCTTTGATCATAACTGGGTATCCCATGTCATCTGCGATCTTCTGCCCTGCTTCTGCCTCATAAACGGCATCTTTTGTACCAGGAACTACTGGAACTCCAGCATCCATCATTGTCTTTCTTGCTGCGGATTTGTTACCCATGCGGTCAATGATTTCTGCGGATGGTCCAATAAATGTGATATTGCATTTTTCACACATTCTTACAAATTTGCTATTCTCAGACAAAAATCCGAATCCCGGATGAATTGCATCCGCTCCGACTGCCATTGCAGCCCCAAGTACACGTTCCATGTCAAGATAACTGTCTTTGGCAGGTGCTGGTCCGATACAGATCGTCTGGTCTGCCAGCTGGGCATGGAGTGCATCTTTATCTGCTTCAGAACAGATTGCTACGGACATGATATCCATCTCACGGCACGCACGGATGATACGCACTGCGATCTCTCCTCTGTTTGCAATTAAAATCTTCTTAAACATTTAAGAAACCCTCTCTTATCCAATCATAAATGTAATCTCTGCAGATGCCACTTTCTTACCATCTACAGTTGCTGTTCCCTGTGCAACACCGACTGGTCCTTTGACTTTGATCATCTCAACTTCTAATGTCAGCACATCTCCTGGAACAACCTTTCCTCTGAATTTTGCTTTGTTGACTCCACCTAAGAATGCAATCTTTCCTTTGTACTCATCTGCAGAAAGTGCACATACAGCTCCAGTCTGTGCTAATGCTTCAATGATCAGTACCCCAGGCATCACTGGTTCCTGTGGAAAATGTCCTGCAAAAAATGGTTCATTATATGTCACACATTTTTTACCAACGATACGTTTTCCTTCTTCCATCTCCTCAATACGGTCCACTAATAAAAATGGACTTCTGTGAGGGATCGTATTCATAATATCTTTAATATCCATTACCATAATAAATATTCTGCCTTTCTTACTGGATGACCATTAATGGCTGTCCATATTCAACCATCTCACCATTCTCAACTAAAATAGCTGCAACTGTTCCATCGTATTCACTTTCCACTTCATTCATCAGTTTCATTGCTTCAACGATTCCGATTACCTGTCCTTTTTTGACTTTGTCACCGACAGATACAAATGGCTCAGCTCCTTCTGATGGTGCTACATAAAATGTACCAACAAGTGGGGCTTTGATCTCATCTCCATAGAGAAGCTCTTCTGGCTGTTCTTCATTCTGTTCTGGCATGATCGCGGCACTCTGTACTGGTACTCCTGCAACAGATGCATCAACTGTTGCGATCTTTGCCTTTTTCTTAGCGATTCTGATTGAAAATTCTTCGTTATTATATTCAAATTCATCGACATTTGCAGAAGATACTGCAGCGATCAATTCTTTCATTTCTTTAACTTCCATGTCAGTCTCCTTCTAAATTAATCCTCAAATTTCTTCACAAGAAGTGTTGCGTTATGTCCTCCAAATCCAAGAGAATTGCTCATAACGTAATTTACCTTGCGATCTGTTACTGGTTCTAATGTATAATCAAGATCACATTCTTCATCTGGAACCTTTAATCCTACGGTTGGGTGAATATAATCTTCTTCAATTGATTTAATACATGTGATAAATTCAATCGCACCAGCTGCTCCAAGTCCATGACCAATCATAGATTTTGTAGAGCTGATCTTCACATCATATGCATGTTCTCCTAATGCTTTCTTGATTGCTTTTGTCTCAAATAAGTCATTTGCATGAGTACTTGTTCCATGTGCATTGATATAATCAACTTTATCTGGTGTGATTCCTGCTTCATCCATTGCAAATACCATAGCTCTTGCTGCACCTTCTCCATCTTCACATGGGGATGTGATATGGAATGCATCACTTGTTGCACCATATCCGACAACTTCTGCTAAAATATCTGCTCCTCTTGCCTGTGCATGTTCAAGGCTTTCTAAAACAACGATTCCTGATCCTTCTCCAATGACAAATCCATCTCTCTCTTTGTCAAATGGAATGGATGCTCTCTTCGGATCATCAGATCCACTTAAAGCTGTTAACGCTGCAAATCCACCAACTGCAACTTCTGATACTGCAGCTTCTGTTCCACCGGCTACCATTACATCAGCTTCTCCGACCTGAATTGATCTATATGCTTCACCAATAGACTGTGTTCCTGTCGCACATGCTGTAACAACGTTGATACTCTTTCCGCGAAGGCCAAATGCAATAGAAACATTTCCTGCAGCCATGTTAGAGATCATCATTGGAACTGCTAATGGTTTCACTCTGTTCGGACCCTTTTTATCTAATGTTCTTGTTGTTGTTTCGATCATCTGAAGGCTTCCAACTCCACATCCAACAGATACACCAATTCTTGTTGTATCTTCTTTCTCAAGATCAAGTCCCGCATCTTCGATTGCTTCTTTTGTTGCAGCTACAGCATACTGTGAAAATAATTCCATACGTCTTGCTGCTTTTGGTGACATATAATCTTTGGCGTTGAAACCTTTGACTTCTGCAGCCAGATGAGCTTTGTATTCTGTTGCATCAAAATATGTAATCGGTGCAAATCCGATCTTCTGCTCTTTGATTCCATTCCAAAATTCTTCCACGCTGTTTCCGATCGGTGTGATCGCACCCATACCAGTTACAACGACACGTTTCATGCTCTTCATATAAAATCTCCTTTACATTCCCATTCCACCGTCAACACTGATCGTCTGACCTGTAATATATGCTGCCTTGTCAGATGCTAAGAAAGCAACTGTCTCTGCAATATCTTTTGTCTGTCCCATTCTCTTTAATGGAATGCTTCCTAATAAATTCTCTTTCACATCTTCTGACAGTACATCCGTCATCTCTGTCTCAATAAATCCTGGAGCGATCGCATTGACCGTGATTCCTCTGGAACCTAATTCTCTTGCCAGAGATTTTGTCATACCAATGATTCCTGCTTTTGATGCACAGTAATTGACCTGTCCTGCATTACCCATAACTCCAGATACAGAAGACATATTAATGATATGTCCAGATCTCTGTTTTAACATGATTCTTGAAACATGTTTCATGCAGTTAAATGCACCTTTTAAGTTTACTTCAATGACTTTATCAAATTCTTCTTCACTCATCTTCATGATCAGGTTATCTTTTGTGATTCCGGCGTTATTCACCAGAATATCGATAGACCCAAATTCTTTCTTTACAGAAGTGATCATCTCTTTCGCCACATCAAAATCGGATACATCTCCCTGATATGCTTTTGCTGTTCCCCCAGCTGCTATGATCTCTTCTACAACTGCCTCCGCTTTATCTTTGGAACCACAGTAATTTACGATCACAGTTGCTCCATATCCTGCAAGAGTCAGTGCCGTTTCTCTTCCGATCCCGCGGCTTGCACCTGTTACGATTGCAACTTTTCCACTTAACATGATTACATGATCTCCTTTAATTTCTCTAAATCTTCTACTTTCGCAATATTGATCGCTTTGACATTACGATCGATCTTGCGCATAAATCCACATAATGTTCTTCCTGGTCCGATCTCTACAAATGTATCTGCACCATCAGCGATCATCTTCTCAATAGATTGTTCCCAGCATACAGAAGAATAAACCTGTCTTCCAAGCAATTCCTTAACTTCATCTTTACTTGTGATAAATTCTGCTGTTGTATTGGATACGTATGGAACTGTTGGATCATCCACTTCAACATCTGCTAATACATCAAGCAATTTCTCTCCAGCTGGTTTTAACATTGGAGAATGAAATGGTCCACTGACCTTCAGTGGCAGAACTCTCTTAGCTCCTGCTTCTTTCAACGCTTCTCCAGCTTCTGCAACCGCTTTTGATTCTCCTGAAATAACGATCTGTCCCGGACAGTTATAGTTTGCGATCGTAACGATTCCTTCAACGTCTGGTAAAACTGCTTCGATCGCTTCTTTCTTCATTCCAAGAACCGCTGACATCGCACCCTCTCCTGCTGGAACAGTATCCTGCATAAGAATTCCTCTCTGCCTTACGACTTTCACTGCATCTTCAAAGCTCATCACATCAGATGCTACAAGTGCACAGTATTCTCCAAGACTTAATCCCGCTGTCAGATCAGGCTTTAATCCCATTTCTTCGATCTTCTTTAAGATTGCAACACTTGCAGTTACCATCGCTGCCTGTGTATACTCTGTAATATTGATATCTTCATTCTCTTCAAAACAAAGTTTCTTTACATCAATATCCAGAACTTCATTCGCCTTGTCGAAAATCTCCTTGCTGCATGCAAAAGAATCATAAAAATCCTTTCCCATTCCAACATATTGCGCTCCCTGTCCCGGAAACATAAATACGATCTTACCCATTATCTTTACCTCGTTGATCTATAAAATAATCTATAATTAGTTTGATGTTCAAAATATTTTCTTCAAAAAATTGACTTATAACAGGAATGTTATAAGCCAATCTTACAATTTCTTTAGTCTTCTACACCTTTGTCTTTTAAGTAGTTGATAACATCACCAACTGTGTTTAATTCTGCAAGGTCATCAGATGGAATCTCAACATCATATTCTTCTTCTAATGCCATAACTAATTCAAATAAATCTAATGAATCAGCATCCAGATCTTCTTTAAAAGATGCTTCTAAAGTAACTTCATCTTCGCTTACACCTAACTGATCTGCAATGATCTCTTTCATCTTCTCTAACATAATGATTCTCCTTCACACTCTAATTAGTTTGATTCTCAAAGTATACATTCTTCAACTGTCTTCTGTCAAGTTTTCTTGTAAATTTACTTTTATATTATACGAAACTATACGTGATTATGCAAGCCTATCCTTGCCATTCTATGCATCTTTTATGAAACATTTTCATATTATTCTGTATACTATATACTCCATAAAACACTTCACAAAATTACCACATTTTTAACACAAACTGTTCAGACTTTTATCACAGTTTGATTTGTTTTTCTTCATATAATGATGAGAGTTATCGCAAAAAGGAGGACAATATTTTGATAGAAGTAAAACATCTTACCAAAAAATATGGCACACATCTCGCCGTAGATGATCTGTCATTTACCATTGAAAAAGGGCGAATCTATGGATTTTTGGGTCCAAATGGAGCCGGTAAATCTACAACTATGAATATTATGACTGGATATATCGGTGCGTCGAGTGGAGAGGTTATCATCAATGGTCACAATATTCTGGAAGAACCTGAGAAAGCAAAAAAATGTATCGGATATCTTCCAGAGATCCCACCTTTATATCTTGATATGACAGTATCTGAATATCTGTATTTTGCTGCTGAATTAAAAAAAATTCCGAAAGCTGACCGCAATGCACAGGTTATAAAAGTTATGGAACTGATCAAACTTGTTGATATGAAAGACCGATTGATCAAAAACCTTTCCAAAGGTTATCGCCAGAGAACAGGTCTTGCCGCTGCAATTCTTGATTTCCCGGATATTATCATCTTGGATGAACCGACCGTTGGTCTCGATCCAAAGCAGATTATCGAAATCCGTGAACTGATCCGTACACTTGCTAAGGACCATACGGTGATCTTAAGTTCTCATATTCTTGCTGAAGTTCAGGAAATCTGTGACGATATCCTGATCATTTCCAAAGGAAAATTGATCGCTGAGGGAAGCCCTGATGAATTAGAAGAATTAACACACGGAAAAGAAACCATTGAGCTTACGATCCTAGCGAATGAAACTTCCGTAAAACAGGTTCTTTCTGATTTTTCTGATATTGATGATGTCAACTGGCTTGATGTAAGTAAAGATAGCTGCCATATCCAGATCAATACAAACAAAGATTCACAGGAAATCTGTGCTGATCTTTCTCTTAAATTTGCACAGAAAAAAATGCCTGTGACACAGATGTTTGTAAACAAGGCTACTCTTGAAGATATTTTCCTAGAATTAACCGGAGATGTAATGGAGGTGACAAATAATGCTTGCTATCTATAAAAGGGAAGTCCGTTCCTATTTTAACTCTATGATCGGATGCGTATTTGCAGCATTCTTAACGATCATTGGAGGTGTATATTTTATGGTTTATAACCTTTATAGTGGTTATCCATTTTTTGCCTACTCTCTGGCGGGCGTTATTTTCATGTTATTGATTTCTGTGCCTGTTTTATCTATGAAATCTTTTGCAGAAGACCGAAAGAATAAAACTGACCAGTTATTATTAACTTCTCCTGTTTCACTTGTTGAGATCGTATTAGGAAAATATCTTGCAATGGTGACTGTATTTGCAATTCCATGTGTGATCTACTGTATTTTCCCACTGATCATCAAACTTCAAGGAACTGCCCATTTTCTTGTTGATTATTCATCCATTCTGGCCTTTTTCCTGCTTGGATGTGTATTTATTGCAATCGGAATGTTTTTATCATCTTTGACAGAAAGTCCTGTGATCGCAGCGATCACTACTTGTGCAGCATTGTTTTTCTTTTATCTGTTGGACAATCTGCTGCAGTATTTTCCTTCCAGTGCGATCAGTAATCTGGTCATCTGGATCATTATATTTGCTCTGATCGGTCTTCTGATCTACCATATCACAAAAAATCAGATGATCGCTGGCATTGTCACTGGCATTGGATGTATCGCTGGTATCGTTGTTTATTTTGTGAAGAAAACATTGCTTGAAAGTCTGTTTTCTGCTTTATTAGGACACCTTGTATTAACTGATATTTTTTATAATTTTTCTCAGAATTACATTTTTGATCTCGGAGGACTTCTGACTTATCTGTCATTGATCATTCTTCTGGTGTTCTTAACAGTACAGACATTTGAAAAAAGACGTTGGAGTTAGGAGGAAGTTATCGTGGATAAAATCAAAAAATTATTTCAAAGCAATGATTCGAAACGTGGATCTTATACTCTTGCTATGACATCCATCGTGATCGCGATCGTTATCATTTTTAATATGATCGTCAATCTGATCCCTGAAAATAAGCGACAGTTTGATATCAGTAGTACCAATATTTATGAAATCTCATCAAAAAGTGAAAAGATCATCAAAAAAGTTGATGATGACGTCACTTTTTATGTTCTTGCAGAAAAGGACAGCACTGATAAAAGGATCAAAACTTTCATCAATAAATATGCTTCTTTATCAAGCAAGCTTCATGTCAAATGGATCGATCCCATACTCCATCCTTCTGCATTGACAAAATACGGAACCGAAGAAAACAATATCGTCATCTCTTGTAAGAAAACCAACCGTACAACAACTGTTTCGTTTGATGATATATTAGTTTCCTCAGCTTCTTACTACAGTACTTCCTCTTCCGCTTCATCATTTGATGGGGATGGGCAGCTTACAAGTGCTTTAAATTATGTAACAAGTGACAAAGAATATAAGGCTTATTATACTTCTGGCCATGGAGAATCATCCTTATCTTCCGAGGTCACAAGTCTTCTTACAAAATCAAGAATTTCCACAAGTGATCTGCTTTTAATGACTGCAACATCCATTCCTGATGATTGTGATCTGCTGATCATCGATGGGGCTACAAGCGATTTTACAAAAGATGAAGTAAAACTATTATCTTCTTACCTGAAGAAAGGTGGAAAAGTTGTTACTTTACTTGCCCAGACAAATAAGAGTATGAAAAACTTATATGGTCTGTTAAAAGACTACGGTTTAACTGTTCAAAGCGGATATATTGCAGATACAGAACGTTCATATCAAGGAAATTATTATTACTTGATCCCAAATCTTTCTGTAAGCGGTGATATGGCTTCTGGAATTTCATCAAACTCTGTTATGATGATCAATTCGAAAGGTATGACACAGAGTACTCCAGTTAGAGATTCTATTTCTACCGATGCATTTATGACAACATCCAGCAACGGATATGCTGTCACTGAGAAGAAACAAACACAGGGAACTTATGTCCTTGGTGCAACTTCCACAGAATCTGTCAAAGTCAAAAACAGCAAAGGAAAGAAAGTTACAAAAGAAAGTCGCCTGACTGTTTACGGAAGTAATATGCTGATCGATGAGCAGATCACAAGTTCTTTCTCATCCTTAGAAAACCTGACATTATTTACAAACTCTGTGACCGCATGTTTAAATAATGCCGATAATGTTTCTATCTCTCCAAAGAGTCTGGAAGTCAGCTATAATACGATTGCTCATCCTGGACCATTCAGTATCCTTGTAGTCTTTGTAATTCCAGTTGGTCTGATCATTGGCGGATTCATTGTATGGTTTAGACGCAGACGCCGTTAGGAGGTTTTCATGAAACAGAAAAAAACATTACAGATTTTACTTCTCGTATTTGCAGGACTTATTGTCCTGTATACGGGAGTGAATTTATACCAGAAACAGCAATCTTCCAAAGAAGATTCTGATCAGACAATGATCTCTGATTTAAAGAGTTTAACTTCCATCTCTTATAATAACAACGGAACGACTCTTTCTTTCATAAAACAGAGTGGCAAATGGTATTATACAAAAAATAAAAAATATCCGATCACTCAGTCCTCTCTCGAAAGTCTTGCTTCTACATTTCAAAAAATTGAGGCTGTCAGAGAACTTAAAAATGCAGATGCTCTAAGCGACTATGGTCTTGACAAGCCAACTTATACAGTTAGTGTCAAAGACAAAACTGGAAAATCCATGACTTATTATATTGGAAATGCAACCGGTGAAAATTACTATGTAACTTATGGAGATAAATCAAAGATTTATACCGTATCTTCTGATATTACATCTAGTTTATCTTATTCTTTAGATAATCTGATCGAGACAGATACTTTCCCTACGTTAAGTACTGGAAATCTTAAAAAAGTTTTGGTCATTCAGAACGGTAAGGCAAAGACTTATACTAGCAAGAAGAAAAATCTTGATGGAATCTCTGGCGGTTTGGGTGTATTTACTTTTGGAGACTGCCAGAATTATTATGCAAGTCAGACAGATCTTGTAAAATATGGACTGGATAAGGATTCTCGAATCACAGTCGATATCACTTATAAGGATACGGATACGAAGAAAACAAAAAATGTTGTGCTTTATATCGGTAAAAAAGATTCTGATCAAAAGAATTATTATGTACAGCTGAAAGGGTCACATATGGTTTATTTAAGTGATAAGGATGTTGTGAAGAATATATTGAATCCATAGTTTCAATATATAAAGATATAAAAATAGAGAGCAAGATGCGAAATGATCAAATTCATTTCCGTATTCTGCTCTCTATTTTTATTATTTCTGTTTATACAGTTCCTTTATTCCTGATGCAAGCGATAACACGATTACTGCAAAATAAAAAGAACTTCAATCACTTGAAGTCCTTTTTCATGCCGCAGACCGGAATCGAACCGGTACTCGATTTAACTCGAACAGGATTTTAAGTCCTGCGCGTCTGCCAGTTCCGCCACTGCGGCTTAGTGGTGGGAGAAGGATTCGAACCTTCGAAGGCGGTGCCAACAGATTTACAGTCTGCCCCCTTTGGCCACTCGGGAATCCCACCAAGTGTTTACCTGACAATTAAAGATTATACGGCATTGTCAGGTAAATTGCAAGTGTTTTTTTAACTTTTTTTATATTTTTTTATGCCTGTGTTTCAACTTCTGTTTCAGGCTCAAATAATGCTTCGAATTCTGCGCGGTTAATGCGTTCTTTCTCTAATAATAATGCGGCACATTTGTGAAGGACATCTATGTGTTCTTCAATCATTGCTTTCGCATCTTTGTAGCATTTATTTACAATCTTCTTCACTTCCTGATCGATCACAGTCTGTGTGTTTTCTCCGTATGGACGCTGCTGTCCAATTTCTTTTCCTAAGAAGACTTCGTCTCCTTCACCACTGTCATAATTGATCAGTCCGAGTTCATCTGACATACCAAACTTCGTTACCATAGCTCTTGCATACTGGGTTACCTGTTTGATATCCTGTGATGCACCGGTTGTGATATCATCTAAGATCAATTCTTCGGCAATTCGTCCTCCGAGACTTACCATGATATCCTGAATCATCTTTCCGCGTGTCATAAAGACATTATCGTTCTCAGGAAGCGGCATCGTATATCCAGCTGCTCCTGTTCCTGTTGGAATAATAGATACAGTGTAAACCGGACCTACATCTGGTAACAGATGGAATAAGATTGCATGTCCAGATTCATGATATGCAGTGATCCTTCTTTCACTTTCTGGTACCACACGACTCTTCTTCTCTGTTCCGATTCCTACTTTGATAAATGATTTATCAATATCTTCTTTCATGATATAGGCTCTGTCATCTCTTGCTGCCTGAATGGCTGCCTCATTCATCAGATTCTCAAGATCTGCTCCCACAAAACCTGCTGTTGTTCTTGCGATCTCATGAAGATCAACATCATCTCCTAATGGTTTTTGACGACAGTGAATCTTTAAGATATCTTCTCGCCCTTTGACATCTGGTCTTCCAACGCCAACCTTACGGTCAAATCGTCCTGGTCGTAAGATCGCTGGATCTAAGATATCCACACGGTTTGTAGCTGCGATCATGATAATTCCTTCATTCACTCCAAAACCGTCCATCTCAACTAACATCTGGTTTAATGTCTGTTCACGTTCATCATGTCCACCACCAAGTCCAGAGCCTCTTCGTCTTGCAACTGCATCGATCTCATCGATAAATACGATACAAGGAGAATGTTTCTTAGCTTCTGCAAATAAGTCACGTACACGAGCTGCACCAACACCGACGAACATTTCCACGAAATCAGATCCTGAAATGCTGAAAAATGGTACATTCGCTTCTCCTGCAACTGCCTTTGCAAGTAATGTCTTACCTGTTCCTGGAGGTCCTACAAGAAGGACGCCCTTTGGAATTCTGGCTCCGATCTTTATAAATCGTCCTGGATTCTTTAAGAATTCCACGACTTCTTCTAATTCTTCTTTCTCTTCTGTCAGTCCTGCAACATCGTTAAATGTTACTTTCTTACCATTTGGATTGGCAAGTTTGGCACGGCTTTTTCCAAAATCCATCATCTTGCCGCCACCGCCACCATTCTGGCGCATCATCATAACCATGAAAAATATGACAACTCCGATTGGTAGTACTATCCCGATCAGATTAGAAATCATATCCCCACTGTGATCGATTCCCTTAATACTGATCTTATTGGCAAGAGAGCTGTCAGCTTTCTTAATATCATTGATCGCCTGATTGACATCTGTAACTTCACAGCTCTTATAATCATCTTTTCCAAACTCTGCTGTGATCGTCCCAGTTGGTACTTCTTTATTCTGTTTAATAGTTACCGCAGTTACTTTGTCAGACTTTACATCCTTCATAAACTGCTGATAGGTGTAATCACCTGAACCTGGCTGGAACACGCTGATAAAATAATATGCTCCGATCACCAAGATCAGCAGGACTACTAAAAATCCACTGTTACTTTTCTTCGGGTTCAACGTTTAGTCTCCTCTCTACTCTTCCTCTGCTACTCCAATGTAAGGAAGGTTACGATATTTCTGTGCATAATCTAGTCCATATCCAACAACAAATTCATCTGGTACTTCAAAACCAATATATCTGACTGGTACTTCAACTTCACGACGATCTGGTTTGCTTAACAATGTACACAGATGAAGTGACGCAGGATTTCTGCTCTCAAGCATTGGTTTTAAATGATTTAAAGTCTTTCCTGAGTCAATGATATCTTCTACAACTAATACTTCTTTATCTAAGATTGGCTCATCTAAGTCTTTTGCGATCTTAACGATTCCTGAGGATTCTCTGGAATTTCCATAACTAGACACTGACATAAAATCAATTGTTACTGGAATCGTGATTCTCTTTGCAAGTTCACACGCAAAAAAAACACTTCCTTTTAAGATGGCGATCAGATGGATTTCTTTTCCTGCATAATCTTCACTGATCTGCGCTCCCATCTCCGCGATTCGTTTGTTTACATCTTCCTCTGAAATCATTACTCTGATATTCTCCATTGGAATCATCTCCTTCTCTTTTGAACTCAAGCTTTAAATAACGCTTGGTTGATTCTTTGATCTTATAATATTCGCTGATTCTTCTGCCAACGATCCATACAATATGACTGCCATCTGCCACCAATGGTATCTCTTCCCGCAATTGTCTTGGAATCTTCTCATCAATAAAATACCTGCTTAATGATTTTCTCTTCTGATCTTTGCCAAATGTAAAAAAATCTCCTGGCTTCCGGCATCGTAATTGTACACCTGTTTCTATTCTATCATAATCAATGATTTTGATACAATCATTTTCCACGATATTTGTCAAATCTGTAACCTCTTCGCACAAAATTTTTCCTGTCATTTCTTGTTTATCTGATATATTTCCTTTTTGTACCTTAATATACTGATAATTTTTCTCGGCAACCATATTATACGGAAGAGAAATTCGTTTTCCTGTTCCATTTTCTACCAAAGTTAACAGATCTTCAATATGTCTTCTTTCTAAATCTTTCTTCTTACCAGCTGTTTCTTCCAAAACTTTTTTTAGAACCTGTTTCTGGATCCAATGGGTTTCCAATAACAATTGATCACAATTGATCTCAAATCCTTGTCCAATAGGCTTTGTACATCTTAAAAATGACTCTTCTATCTGATCTGTCAGATACGTCGTCACTTCTTTGATATCTTCGCACAGCCATCCTATATGCTCCACCGCCTGCTCATTGATCATCTCAAGTCTTGGAATTACCTGATTTCGGATCTGATTTCTTGCAAATGCATCGTCCTGATTGCTTGCATCTTCTACCCAGGCCTGCCCAGCCTCTTTTAAATATTTTACGATTTCTTCTTTTTTTACACATAAAAGCGGACGGATCAGATTTCCATCTTTTTCTCTCATGGCACCCGCCCCATAAATTCCAGTTCCTCTCACCACTCGATATAAAAATGTTTCTGCCTGATCGTTTTGATGATGTGCGATCGCAATCTTATCAGCATTATATTTTTTCATTGTTTTTGCAAATGCATCATATCTCGCTTTTCTTCCTGCTTCTTCTAATGACATCTTTTCACGCTTGGCGATCTGTTTTACATCTATTTCAAATATTTTACACGGAATCGAAAGTTGTCCACAAAGATCCTGCACAAACTTCTGATCATCCACAGCTTCTCTTCGAATCATGTGATTGATGTGGACTACTGTGATCGTGAGATTCATTGATTCTCTTAATTCATTTAAAATAAGTAACAGATATACAGAATCTGCACCGCCAGAAACACCGATAATGATATGATCTCCATTTTGTATTAAATTTTTTTCTTTGATAAACTCTTTTACTTTATTCATGTAATTTACTTTATCATTCTTTGCAGATTCCTTCAATACCTGTCCCAGATTCCCAATACCATGATCGTCATATCATCTCTTTTTTCAAATTCTTTGTTTGTTGTAATTTGCTCATATAATCCATCTGCGATCGCCTGTGGACGTACCACATCCATTTCTTTCAAATATCGTGCTGCCATCTCCAAACCATTTTGCGAAAATCCGTCGAAAGCTCCATCGCTTAACATGACTAAAATATCTTCACTTTCCATCTTTTTGCGGTAAATTGGAATTTTCTCGGTATGTAATAAGAGGTTCACTGGTATCGTATCTACTTGAATGATCTCCACGTCGTTTTTTCTCTTTAAAAGACATGGGCAGGCTCCAATTTTAAAGAATGTTCCGATTCCTGCAAATAAATCTAACTGAAAAAAATCTAATGTCGCATATTTTTCTTTTTCTGGTTGTAAGATCATCATGGACCTTAAAAGCTGAACACTTTGACTTTCGTTAATTCCTGCTCCTAGAAGTTCTTCCATCACTTCAATTATTTTCCTACTTTCTTTTTTCGCTTCCTGTCCTGTTCCCATTCCATCCGAAATCATAGACACAAAACTTCCTTCCCTTACTTTTCCCATGGAAAAACTGTCTCCATTCTCATCCCCTGCGATCATTGGCGAAGTGTGGATTCCTGCGATTACATGGAATTTTTCTTCTGGTGTAAATCCATAAATCTCATAATAATTTCCGATCATCTTTTTCTGATCTGGCAATGGCTTCATTTTCTCCATTGTCATGGAACTTAACAACACTGCTGCTTGTCTTGTGCTGATTTCCCTGCCTTTTTTCTTTTTCAGATATAGATAGATCTGTTTTCCTTTCTCTGGATTATCGTAGAAATAAATTTCTTTTAATCTCAGTTGGCTTTTTGCAAAACCTTTTGTGATCTTCTCATATAATTTCTTATTATCTGTCGTTAATGATACTTTTCCCTGAAAGAAATCACCCAGTGTATTTCCGGCTCTGATGTACTGCTCCCCGACAATTTTTCTCAGTTGTTTCATCTGATTTCTCATTGCACGCAGAAATAATTCCCGTTCATAAATCTTATTTGCTTCCTCGATAAAATCCTGTCCATTCTTGCATGGATGACATCTTTTTAAATCTGCATAGCTTAATCCGCCTTGCTTTTCGATGATCTGCCCAAGCCTGTCCTTATCTGCTAATGTAAACTGACATTTTTGATTCTCACGGCATCCGACGCATTCTTTTAAGATCACACTTTCAACTACATCTCTTCCCCGTTTTTCACACGTTTCTTCCTCATCGTTATGATCACAGAACATCTTTCCCGCTGTCGTGAGACATTGCTGCATCTGGCGCATATGATAAAGGATCATTTCATGAAAATTTTGAAATAACCGGTCTTCTTCGAATTCTTTTTTCCTTAAGATTTCCATAGTTTTCCCTCCTGCAAGATTATTATAGAGGATTTTGTATGCAATTTCTGTCGAAATAAAAAATGTTATTTTCTGGAAATTATTATCGAAAAAATCCGATGTTTTTATAAGAACAATCCTATGACTATTCTTATAAAAACATCGGATTTTATATCTTTATTCTTTACTCTACCGGATGTAAATTCTTCAAAGAAATGTCCATAATAGGAGCTGAGTGTGTTAAAGCTCCACAAGATACATAATCCACTCCGATCTCACGGATCGTCTTTAGGCGTTCTTTTGTAACATTTCCTGAGCACTCTGTTTCAGCTCTTCCGTCGATCAGTTTGACAGCTTCTTTCATTGTCTCATCATCCATGTTGTCTAACATGATGATGTCTGCTCCTGCTTCTACGGCTTCTTTTACCATGTCAAGATTCTCTGTCTCTACTTCAATCTTTCTGACAAATGGTGCATAGTCTTTTGCCATAGCTACCGCTTCTTTGATTCCACCTGCAGCACCGATATGGTTATCTTTTAACATGACTCCATCGGATAAGTTGTAGCGGTGATTATGTCCACCACCAACCGTCACTGCGTATTTTTCAAATGGGCGCATATTTGGTGTTGTTTTTCTTGTATCTAATAACTTTGTTTTATATCCTTCAAGCTCTTTGGATAACTCGCTTGTCATTGTTGCGATTCCACTCATTCTCTGCAAGTAGTTTAATGCAACTCTCTCTCCAGATAAAAGGGCACGGATATCTCCTTTGACAACTCCCATTAGCTGTCCTTTGGTCACTTTATCTCCGTCTTTTAATTCTGTCTCAAAAACAACAGTTTCATCTAAAAGTTTGAAGACTCTTTCAAATACTTCTAATCCACAGATGACCCCATCCTGTTTACAGATTAAATTTACTTCTCCCTGTTTTGGTTCTGGCATCACTGCGTTTGTACTGACATCTTCCTGAGTGATATCTTCTTTTAATGCATTCATCAAATATTCATCGATGTTAATTCTCATCGTTACACCACTGATCATAAAAACTTCTGTCCTTTCGTTTAATTTCGTCAAGAACAAGCTGTTCATTCTCTTTCTCACGCTGTTCTTCGTTCTGATACTTACTTAAATCTACTTCGACTGTCTCGGCTTTTGATGGATGTTCTGTGATGTCTTTCGCTGCTGCCTTGGCAAATACAAGTGCTTCCAGTAGTGAATTACTTGCCAGACGGTTCTTTCCATGAACCCCATTACAGCTTGTCTCACCGACTGCATATAAATGTTCCATAGATGTCTTGCTGTCTAAGTTTACTTTAATTCCACCCATGAAATAGTGCTGTGCCGGTGTTACTGGAATCGGTTCTTTTGTCATGTCATATCCTTCATCCAAGCACTGTTTGTAGATGTTTGGGAATCTATATTTGATTCTTTCTCCATCTAAATGTGTAACAGATAAATAAACATGATCACTTCCGTCTTTCTTCATCTGTTTGCAGATTTCTCCAGTTACAACGTCTCTTGGTTTTAACTCATCTGTAAAACGTTCTCCATCTTTATTCAGCAGGTAAGCTCCCTCTCCTCTGACTGATTCAGAGATTAAGAATCTTCTTCCTGGTTTCTTTGAATAAAATGTTGTTGGATGGATCTGGATATAGTTAATATTCTCTAATTCAACATTATGGCGCAGGCAGATAGCCAGACTGTCTGCTGTCAGATGTCTGAAGTTTGTAGAATGTTTAAATAACCCTCCAAGTCCTCCTGTTGCAAGAACAGTATCCGGAGCTTCGATCGTATCTAAATTACCATCTGCATCTTTATATACAATTCCTTTACATTCTCCGTCTTTCTCAATGATATCGATCATCGTACAGTTTTCCATGATCGTAATATTATCACGTTTCTTCGCCTCTTCGTATAAATGGCTTGTGATCTCTTTTCCTGTCAGATCTTCATGATGAAGAATACGGAATGTGGAATGTCCACCTTCTCTTGTAAACTCGATCTCTCCATCCTTCAAGTCAAATCTTACACCAAAATCTTTCAGATCCTGAATAATCTGTGGTGATTCTTTGATCATCTTCTCGACGGCACCTTTATCATTCTCGTAATGTCCGGCCTTCATAGTGTCCTCGAAATATGAATCATAATCTTCCGGATTCTTCAGCGCTGAGATTCCTCCCTGCGCCAAAAATGAATCACTTTCTTCAACTTCCTTCTTTGTAATAACGATTACTTTGTAATCCTGCGGAAGAAATAATGCATTAAATAGCCCTGAAGCACCACTTCCTACAATGATCACATCTGCTGTTTTCATAATTCTCTTTGCCTTTCCTTGGAACTTTCCTGTCTTACTGCGCGATTCTTAACATCTCATCTAATGCTTTCTTAGCATTTAATCGCAGTTCTTCTGGTAATTCTACCTGATTCTTCATGTCTCTTAATGTGTCTCTTACATTCTCTAAACTGATACGCTTCATATTTGGACAGAACTGACGATGTCCTACAGAGTAGAATGTCTTTCCTGGGTTCTTCTGTTTTAATTCATATAAAACACCCATCTCTGTACAAATGATAAATACGTCCTTGTCAGATGCTGTCGCATAGTCAATGATTCCTGATGTACTTCCTACATAATCACCTAAAGCTACAACGTCTGGTGTACATTCTGGATGCACTAAAACTTCTGCTTCTGGATGTACTTCTTTGGCTTTCTTTACGTTCTCGGCTGTGATACTTCTATGTACATGACAGAATCCGTCATTGTAAATAAAGTTCTTCTCTGGAAGTTTGCTTCCGATATAACGTCCGAGGTTCTCATCTGGTACGAAGAAAATATTCTTCTGTGGAAGTGCTGTTACAACTTTCAGAGCATTGGATGAAGTTACACAGACATCAGAATGTGCTTTGATCTCTGCTGTAGAATTAATGTAACAGACAACAGCAAGATCATCATATTTCTTACGCATCTCTTCAATCTTCTCTACATCGACCATATGAGCCATTGGGCAGTCTGCCTTCTGATCTGGCATGATCACTGTACGGTCTGGGTTTAAGATCTTGGCACTCTCACCCATAAAGTTTACGCCTGCAAAACAGATCACATCTTTGGATTCTTTTAATGCAACTTTGGCAAGATAATAAGAATCCCCAACATAATCAGCAATTTCCTGAACGGCATCGTCTACATAATAGTGTGCTAGTAAAACAGCATTTTTTTCTTGTTTTAATTGTTCGATCTCTTTTTTTAAATTTTCCATCTTTCTCTCCTTGTTATTAAATTTTAATATACCACGACCACCCCTTCTGTTCAAGTATTTGTGATGTTTTTATATGATAAATACCAGTGATTTTACCTCTTTTTCAGATGCTTCAATCACTGGTATTATTATAAATTCTATTTATTTTATATGGTCACTATATATTTTCATATGCATTTGCTGTTTTCGTCCGATCATATCTTGTACATTGTCTCGTAATTATTTTTTCACATAGCATGTGTTCTTTCCTCTGCCTCTCTGCATGATCAATCCTTTTTTAACCATCTGCTTCAAAATCCTTCCACTCGTTGTCTGACTGATTCCTAATCTTTCCTGAACTTGTTTTCTTTGAATTCTTTTTTCTTGATCGATCATTTGCATGATCTGTGTTTCTTCGTCTTCTGGTTGTATATGTGTATGGTATTGCAGTTCTTCTCTTAATTCTGCCTGTGCATTTGTGTTTGGTAATATGATCTTAAATACATTATTACTGACTTTGATCTCTGGTTTTATAAACTGATCTTGATAAGCATTCATGATCTTTTGTATTCCTGTTCCATAAGCTTCGATCAATTCTAAACGGTAAAAAACATTCGCTAATCTTTTATTCCTGCATACAGAAATCCCCATCATCACATCTTCTAATGTAACTCCTGTTACCAATCCCCCAATGGATGTGAATTCTAACCGATCTTCGTACATACTGATCAGAATACTAGAACTATATCCGTAATCTCTGTGTACAAGACAGTTTAGCAATGCTTCTCTTACTGCTACTTCTGGATAATCTCTATTATCAATTCGATAAAGTTTTTCAAAAGTTGAATGTGTTTGATTTCTGAAGTCAATGTAATCATATACTGCTTCCATTTGTGCAAATAGTGATCCTGTAAATTCTTTTCTATCTTTAAATATATTTTGATTCTTTCCTTCAAAAACTGCTGTTTTAATCGTATGCACGCATTGGTCTGAAAGTAATAAAGCAAGATTCGTATAAATTCCATCTTGGTTTATAATTCCTAAAGTTTTCATCTGTGACTGTTCTAATGTGATGTTTCTCTTTTGGAATTCTTTTTTTGTTTCGCAAAAAGTCAATTCTTGATCTAATGATCTCATATCTTCAAAATGATCACCATCTGTTTCTTTAATCATCTTTCTAATAGCTGTATCCGTTGCTGGGACAGAAGAATATCCTTGTCTTACATATACGCCTTCTGGTCTTAACCCTTTCTTCGCTATATAGTATGGGCGTTCTGTTCCTCTTTGAATATCTATGATCACAACTTGTTTTTGTTCTATCTCTTTTGTCTCATAATGCAAGAACATGGTTAAATCTGGTTTAATCGCATCTCTAACCATATTGCTTACTTGCAATGCTACACTGTCTGAATCTTCTACCCCGATAACTGTCCCATCATCTTCAATTCCAATATAGATTTTTCCTCCATCACAATTGGCAAATGCTATGATTTCTTTCTTGATGTCTGTGACTACAATGGATTTGAATTCCGTTCTCTCAGATTCTTGTAACTTCATGAAAAACCCTCCTTGAAATTATTCTGTCTGTTCTTTCTAACTTTATTCTAACCATTCTAACCATTCTTGTCAATTATAAATCACAGTGTTTGTATGCTGTATAGTGGTTTGAATCACGTAAATTATTTGAATATTATAAAAAGAGATTATGTGTCGGCAACCGTACGGACACGTCTGCACTTAGCGAGTGGATGGTCGTTAGACCATTCAGGAGCTTAGTACAGCTACGTGAGAGTCCGAACGCGAGTGGATTGCAGACACATAATCTCTTTTTATAATATTCCACCAATAATTTCCGTCTTCAAACTACAAATTTAATAGTTTTCTTCATGCACTTCAAAATAGCTCTGTGGATGTGCACACACAGGACATACTTCCGGTGCTTTTGTTCCAACTACGATATGTCCACAATTACGACATTCCCATACTTTCACTTCACTTTTTTCAAATACCTGTGAAGTTTCGATATTCTTAAGAAGTGCACGGTATCTTTCTTCATGATGCTTCTCAATCTCTCCGACTGCTCTGAATTTGGCAGCAAGTTCTGGAAAACCTTCTTCTTCTGCAGTCTTTGCAAATCCTTCATACATATCTGTCCATTCGTAATTTTCACCTTCAGCTGCTGCAGCAAGATTTTCCTTTGTATCTCCAATTCCTGCTAATTCTTTAAACCACATTTTGGCATGTTCTTTCTCATTATTTGCCGTCTTAAGGAACAATGCAGACATCTGCTCATATCCTTCTTTCTTTGCAACAGATGCGAAATAAGTGTACTTATTTCTTGCCTGTGATTCTCCTGAAAATGCTTCTAATAAATTCTTCTCTGTCTGTGTTCCTACATATCTATTACTTCCCATGATTCTTCTCCTTACTGATTCCTTTACAATCACTTTATATATTTCCCTAGAAATTGATAATTTCTATACTTCAGATTTCCATAATCCATGCAGATTACAATACTCATATGCTGCTATGAATTCATCTCCATCGGCTAACATAAATACCGCCTCTGGTTTATCCCCTGGTGCAAATTTATGCAGCTGCCCACCATTCTTTGTTTCAATATATACTCCCATAATATAATGTTCTGGAAGCATTGGATGCTCTACGGAAGATACAGCTACTGTGATCTTATTTCCTTCCTGTGTCACAACTGGTAAATGTTTTTCTACTGCAGCATCTGTTGTGTTTGCTTTTAAATTTTTCAAATTCTCTATGGAACTTCCTGCTCCAAATACTTCTAATAATACTGTTTTGTCTTCTGAACGATAAAATTTAGCCATAACTTCTTCTCCCTTCTACTACAATATATCTATAAAAATTATTCTTTTGAAAATTGATCTTTCCCTACAAAACATAATGGACATTCAAAATCTTCTGGAACATCTTCCCATTTTGTTCCTGGAGCGATTCCTCCTTCTGGATATCCTTTTTCTTCATCATATTCCCATCCACATACATCACATACGTATTTCATTGTTTCATCCTCCTTATACTTAAATCGATAATAATTACTGTTATTATATTTATATAATAATACATGTGAGAAAAAATGTCAATAATATTTTTTAGAATTTGAATAGTGATATTTCTTTCTATGAATTATGTCCAATTTTTGTTATAATTAATTCATACTTATTGACACGCCGGGTACATCAGAGCGTGACAAAATTTACTTTTGATACTCTCATCATTAATATACAAAGTTACTGAACATTTACTCAATAAGGGAGGTGGCAATTATGGAGGATAAGATTACAAAAATATTTAACGCAGCTGACCAGATTCAGGCTGAGATGATTCATGATCATTTAAAACAAAACGGAATTGAAACCATGTCCAAACAACCTGGAACAGGAGAATATATGAGTATTGCAATGGGGTATTCTGTTTATGGAACGGATATTTATGTTAGAGAAGATCAGAAAGCTAAGGCAGAAGCTTTGATCAATGAACTGTTATACGATAATGACTACAATACATTCGAAGATGAAGATATCAAATTGCCTTGGTGGCAAAATAAAGTGATTGTTGCAAAATGCATTTTAGGATTTTTTATTCTTGTGATCATTATCATGATCGCAATGCAGATTCTACAATAAGATCATAAATTTAAGAAAGAACAGGTATGCTTTAGAATTCCTTGAAATCCTTATGCATACCTGTTCTTTGTTGTTGTTCATTATTTATATTTAGTTTATAGTTACCTTATAGTTAATCAAATTTCTGAAATACACCCTTAAGTGCTGGATAAATTTCTCTAAACTGCTGATACTTCGCCTCATACTTCGCAACAAGCTTGGCATCAGGTTCCACTGTATCAACCACTTTCACAAGCTGATCTGCTGCTTCCTGTACGCTGTCGTATTCTCCACATCCAACGGCTGCAAGCATCGCTCCTCCATATCCTGGACCTTCTTCGCTTTCGATCACGTCGACTTTCAGATTCATCACATTTGCAATGATCTTCTTCCATAATGGGCTCTTAGCTCCACCGCCGCAGATCTTTGTGCGTTCAATCTTGATTCCAAGACTTCTTGCGACTTCCAGAGAATCACGAAGTCCAAATGCAACTCCTTCTAACACGGCCTGTGTCATTTCTTCTCTCGTTGTATCCATGGACATTCCGATAAATGTTGCTCTGGCTTTTGGATCATTGTGTGGAGATCTCTCTCCCATTAGGTATGGAAGATAGAATACATGGTTTTCTCCAAGTTTGGTGATTCCTTCTTGTTCTTTGCTGTATTCTTTTGTCTTTAAGATCTCGTCCATCCACCATTTATTGCAGGATGCTGCACTTAACATGCATCCCATGAGGTGATAGTATCCATCTGCGTGGTCAAAAGAATGTAAGGCATTGTTGGAATCTACACCAAATGTCTTACTGGAAATAAAGATCGTTCCAGATGTTCCAAGGGAAATGTTACACATTCCATCTCCAACAGTTCCAGTTCCTACCGCTGCTGCCGCATTATCTCCAGCTCCCGCGATGATCTTGACTTCTTTGGATAAACCAAGTTCTTCTGCAATATCTTCTTTTAATGTTCCGACAACTTCATAACTTTCAAACAGTTTCGGAAGCTGTTCTTCACTCACTCCACAGATTTCCATCATCTGTTTTGACCAGCATTTATTCTTTACATCTAATAATAACATTCCGGATGCATCGGAATAATCCGTGCAAAATGTTCCAGATAGTTTATATGCCAGATAATCTTTTGGCAGCATGATCTTTTTGATCTTGTTGAAATTGTCTGGTTCATTTTCACGCATCCACAGGATTTTTGGTGCCGTAAATCCTGCGAAAGCGATATTAGCTGTGTACTCAGATAATTTATCTTTTCCAATCTTGTTATTTAAATAATCTGTTTCTTTCTGTGTACGTCCATCATTCCATAGGATTGCAGGGCGAATCACATCATCATCTTCATCTAAAACGACAAGTCCATGCATCTGCCCTCCGAAGCTGATCCCGGCAACCTGTGATTTATCACATTCGCTGATCAATTCTTTGATTCCTTCCATAGACTGACTGTACCAGTCTTCTGGTTTCTGCTCAGACCATCCTGGATGCGGAAAATGCAACTCATATTCTTTGGAAACGATTTTTTTGATTCCGCCTTTTTCATCCATTAACAGTAATTTCACTGCGGATGTTCCAAGGTCTACACCAATGTATAACATACAAACCTCCGATCTTATCCCCAAGGATTTTCTGTTGGATATCTGACTCCAGCTGACTGATTGTATCCAATCTCTTCTACTGGAACTCCAACATATTTAAATACTTCATATAATGTTTTTCCGAAATTACCAAATGCTACAGCTCCATGATGAGGGAAGTTTTTCTCGATCTCAACTCCTAAGTTGTATAACTGCTGGATTGGTGCATTGCATGCTAAGAAGTTTAATGGACGAGGCCCAAAACTGATGATCTTTAAGCTGCTTAATCCAACGACAGCTCTTGCGATTGGTACAATTTCAGATTATAACTTGCATTCAGCATACCACAATATGCATCTCCACGTCCATCTAACAGATTATCTCCTCTTTCCTCTGCTGCTGCAAAGAACATTTTTGGTCCTTCAAAATGTTTGGCAAGTAATGTTTCTGCGATTCACTGATAAACTTTCTGGGAAACAATCTCTGCTGACTGCTACGATTCCGATCTTTACTTTTGGCATATTACTCATTTGATTCTCCATCCTTTCCTTTTTTGATCATTTTAATGTGATATTTTCTCCAACTAATCCACAAAACGCTCCAGGTATTTGAGTTTCTTCATATGCGATCAGCCATTTATTCTGTGCAGTTAAAAGTTTGTCTTCTCCATTTATCACTTATAAGATTATAACAATATGCTTTTGTTTTCTCGACTAATTACTTATCTCATTTATGGCACTTTTTTGTCTTTTTCGAAATTCAGCAGGCATGATCCCATACTTTTTATAAAAAGCTTTAGAAAATGCTTTATTATTTGGAAATCCATTTTCCATGGAAATATCACTGATCGTCATCTTTGTCTCTATCAGCTGTCTGTACCCATGTTCAGTGCGGATTGCCTGCAAATAATCTTTATAATTGATTCCTGCATATTTTTGAAACATTCGAGATAGATAGGATGGAGAATACCCGAAAATCTCTGCAAGTCTTGCCAAAGATAATTCGTCTTTGTAATGTTCTTTCATGTAATCTGTGATCACAGATAACTTGGTTAACTGCTTGTGTTGATGTAAAATATCTGGATGTACATTGATCTCTCGGTATCTTGTGACCATCAGATATAACATATCATAAAACAGGCTTTGAATCTTCAGATCATAGCCACAATGCTTATCAGAATATGCCATATACATCTCACAGATCATTTCCATGAGCTGTTCATCCTGTGCCTGCGGAGCATGGGCGAAACAAATGAACTGATCCTGGGTGTAGTATTTTTCAAACATATTAAGCGACATCTGAAGCACAACAGTCATATTTTCTTTTGGTGCATGAATGGAATGCACTTCGTTGGAATTGACAATGATAAAATCTCCACATTCCAGTAAATACTCCTGATCGTTTAAATAAAACTCCAGCGTTCCCTGAAAGACCGCAAAGATTTCGATCGATCTGTGCCAATGTTTTTCTCTGATATAATTACCATCTCTGCCTTCAAAAAGGAACATCTTAAATGGAAGATCCTTATTCGGCATGATCAGTTCATGTTGAATCTCTGTCATCGCTTTATCCTTTTCTTATCCTCATGGATATCCTTTTATTTTGTCACAACCATCGATAATAAAACTGATAATATTCGTTTTTCATACTCTTCCTCCTCGAATATTTGTAAATCTTTCTCTTTTTTTGCAACGATTCAATACTCAAATTATACAATAAATTCTAGCTGACCGAAATAGATCTTTATCAATTCCAATTCTTTATTTTTTCTTTCTCTTTCCATCTGTTCCATCTTGCGTTATACTTATTTTAGTTTAAAAATCAGAAGGGAGTTTTTTCATGAAAAAACCAGCATTAGTAATTCTGGCTGCCGGTATGGGAAGCCGTTATGGAGGATTAAAACAGATGGACCCTATGGATTCGATGGGACATGCGATCATTGATTATTCCATCTATGATGCAAAACGTGCCGGATTCGGTAAGGTAGTCTTTGTGATAAAGAAAGCAATTGAGAAAGATTTTAAAGAAACTGTTGGAGCAAGGGTTCCTGAAGGAATGGAAGTATGTTATGCATATCAGGAAGTAGATGCATTACCAGAAGGTTATAATGTCCCAGAAGGACGTGTGAAACCTTGGGGAACTGCACATGCTGTTTTATGTGCAAAACCATTTATCAATGAACCATTTGCCGTGATCAACGCAGATGACTATTATGGTGTTGATGGATATAAAGTCATGGCTGATTTCCTTACAAGCCATGAAGAGAAAGATGGAAAGGCACCATTTGCAATGGTGGGATATCATCTTGGAAATACAGTTACAGAGAATGGATACGTATCCAGAGGTGTCTGTGAAGTTGATGACAACCACCAGTTACTTTCTATCACAGAAAGAACTCATATCGAAAAACGTGAAGATCATGCAGAATTCACAGAAGATGACGGTGCAACTTGGGCATCGCTTCCATTTGATACTTTAGTGTCCATGAACTTCTTTGGATTCCAGCCTATGATCATGGACGAGTTAGAAAAAGGATTCCCTGCTTTCCTTGATCAAGCGATCAAAGAGAATCCATTAAAAGGTGAATACTTTATTCCTAGTGTCGCAAGTGACCTGTTACATGATGGAAAAGCCTCTCTTGAAGTGCTTGTATCTAAAGATCAGTGGTATGGTGTTACATATCCAGAAGATAAACAGAGCGTTATTGATGCTTTAGCTGCTTTAAGAGAAAATGGTACTTATAAATTTTAATACCGTTAAATATTCATTTGTAAAAGCAAAAAAATATCAGCCAGTTTGAATTCATCTTTTCTTCCAAACTGGCTGATATTTTTACGCTATATTTTATGATCATCATTCGTATCTTAATTTACCTTATAAACTTTAACACCTGTTTTCTTACCAAATCTCTTTGTCTGTTTATGAGATTTAAAGAATACATCGATATGTTTTCCTTTGACACCGCCTCCGACATCTTCGGCTACGTATGTTTTTCCATTGATCTGTACTTTTGATCCTAATTTGATCTTTCTTTTATCTACAGCAATAGTTCTTCCCTGTTTTGCTTTCTTTCCAGAAGCTGTTCTTGCTCCCCATTTTCCACTGCACTTTCTGCATCCGCAGTAAGCTGTTAATTTATATTTTCCTAAGTACTTTACGTCGTTATCTTTTGCTTTGGTTGAAGTTGATCCTGTAAAAATGAATCCTGATGCTACTACTAGCATTGTGATCACTACTAACAATTTCTTCTTCATAACTTTCAGCATATAAACCTCTTTCTGTGCTCAATAGTTTCTTAAATTTCGAAATATTTTTGTAACATTTTCGAAATCTATGTTTCATACTTTACCCGATATCCCTCAATATGTCAACCTTTGTACTCGATAAAATGCAATTTATTTCCAATATATGTAAGTTTGTTGTTACAAATTTATTAACTTATACGATTTGTTTTTTATATATTTGTATAAAATATTTCTATTTTTCATTGCATTTTTTCCATCAAAAAAAGAAGCGGAAAACCGCTTCTTTACGTTGTTTCTTCTTATAAAATGATATCCATTACACCATCTAAGTAAATATTTTCCACATCCTCGATCAACCCTGCGTCACATGCCTGTGTTAATTTTGGATCAATTGGAAGTTTTCCGAGTACTGGAATGTTAAACTTCTCAGAAATTTCTTCAATATGACTGTCTCCAAATACCTTAATCTCTTTGCCGCAATCTGGACATTTGATGTAGCTCATGTTCTCGATCAGACCCAGAACTGGTACATTCATCATGTTCGCCATATTCACAGCTTTCTCCACAATCATTCCTACTAATTCCTGTGGAGTTGCAACGACAACGATTCCATCTAATGGAATAGACTGGAAAACTGTTAATGGAACTTCTCCGGTTCCTGGTGGCATGTCCACAAACATCACATCAATGTCTTTCCATAATGTCTTACCCCAGAACTGTTTTACAACGTCTGCTACAACTGGACCTCTCCAGATTACTGGCTGTGTTTCTTCTTCTAACATTAAGTTTAAGGATACAACTTCGATTCCGAAATTTGTCATTGCTGGAAGAATGATTCCTTCTGCATTTCCTAATAATCTCTCATGAAGTCCAAATGCCTGCGGGATGGATGGTCCTGTGACATCCGCATCAAGAATTGCTGTATGCAACCCTTTTCTCATTGCTGCGACTCCTAATAAAGAAGTTGTCATGGATTTACCTACGCCACCTTTTCCACTGACGATACCGATAACCTTCTTTACTTTACTTTCTCTATATAATGGTTCAAGAAAATCTGTTTTCTCCTGTGTTCTGCTTCCGCAGTTTGCACTACAACTGCTGCAGTCATGACTACATTCACTCATTTTTACGCCTCCATAGCTTCTAAAATATCTTTTGCACTAGATGCAATATCACCGTTAAATACAGCGGATCCTGCTACAAATACGTTTGCTCCACATTCTTTGACATGTGCTACGTTCTTTGCTGAGATTCCTCCATCTACTTCAATATCGATATCCAGTCCTTTTTCATTGATGATCGCTCGTAATTCTTTGATCTTGTCATCCATCTTCGCAATATAAGACTGTCCGCCATAACCTGGGTTTACAGTCATGATCAGTACCATATCTAATTCTTCTAATACATAATCTAATGCAGATAATGGCGTTGCTGGATTCAAGGCTACTCCAACTTTTAATCCTTTCGCTTTTACCTGCTGGATCGCTCTATGAAGATGTTTTGTTGCTTCTGCGTGAAGAGTGATCAGATCAGCTCCTGCTTCTGCAAAATCATCAATATATCTTCCTGGTTCTTCAATCATTAAATGTACATCAAATAAAGCTTCTGTTTCTTTACGAAGTGATTTAATCACTGGAAGTCCCAAGGAAATATTAGGTACGAACATTCCATCCATAACATCAATATGCACCCATTTTGCACCTGCTTTTACTGCTTCTTTTACATCTGCTCCAAGATTCGCAAAATCTGCTGACAAAATTGATGGGGATAAAATATAATCCATAACTCATTTCTCCTTTACACACCTGTTTTTAGCACTCTTTTTAGTATAACGTATTGTTTATAACAAGTCTAGTTACTATCAAAAAAAGAACCTTCTTATTTTAGTTCTTTCAGAAGGTTCTTTTTGAATTTTATGTAATTGTTTTACCCACGTTCAATGATCTTTGCCATCTGTTTCGCAACATTCCATGTATGATCACCGATACGCTCAAAGTCTGTTAACATTTCAGAGAAAATGATGCATGCTTCATCATTACATTCTCCTCTGTTGATACGTTCCAAGTGACTTTCGTAGAATTCTTCTGTCTTCTGATCAATAAAGTTCTCTGAATCATGAACTTTCTGAAGCCATTCCTGCGTATCCTCTGGTACCTTAGAAATGTTATGGAACATTTTTTCACAGATCATTTTCATTTCTTCCATCTGCTGTTTTGCATCGTCTGAAAATACAATATGTTTTTCTTCGATCAACTTTGTATAATCACAAATATTAACTGCATGATCTCCAATTCGTTCGATATTACTTGTCATATCAAGATATGAGCCGATATTTTTTGAAGCTTTAACATTCGTTTCATGCGCCATCATCTTTGCTGCGGCTCTTGAAATTTCTTTGTTCAGATAATCAATATAATCTTCTCTTTTATCAACATCACCTAAGAATTTGCTGCTTCCTGCCAAAAATGCATCAAAACTTTCTTCTACATTGACTCTTGCCATCTCAAGCATTCTCTGAATTTCATTTCTTAAGTTCTGTAAGTTGATCGCTGATGTACCAAATGTTGCATCCACTCTTGTATCAACTGATTTGATGTATTTTAAATGTTTGTGATGTTCTTTCTCTTCTGCTTTCTCTGGAAGGATCTTGGTTGCAAGTTTTGCCAGATAATTTCCAAATGGGATCAGCAGGATGGTTGTACTGATATTAAATAATGTATGCATATTGGCAATCTGTTTTGTAATACTGCTTCCACTGAATCCTGCCACATAATTTGTCAAAGGTGTCACTAAACATAAAATTGTAAAAATGGCTGTTCCGATAATATTGAAGCTTAGATGAATGATCGTTGCTCTCTTCGCACTTCTCTCTGTTCCGATCGATGCTAAGATCGCTGTAATACATGTACCGATATTCTGTCCAAATAATACAAAGGCTGCATCATGGAAACTGATCACTCCGCTTAATGCTAATGCCTGCAGGATACCTACAGAAGCTGAAGATGACTGGATGACCGCTGTAAAGATCATACCTGCGATGATTCCGATCAATGGATTTGAGAATCTTGTCATCAGGTTGATAAATGGTGGATACTCACGAAGTGGTATCATGGAATCTCCCATCATGTTCATTCCAACAAATAAAATACCAAGTCCTGCAATGATTTCTCCGACAAACTGTACTTTTTCATTCTTTGAAAATACAACGATTGCTACACCGATAAACGCAATTAATGGTGCTAATGCCCCAACATCTAAGGCAATTAACTGTCCTGTAATTGTTGTACCAATATTAGCTCCCATGATGATCCATACGGCCTGATTTAATGTCATCATTCCAGAGTTTACAAATCCTACGACCATTACCGTTGTAGCTGAGGATGACTGGATCACGGCTGTGATCAAAGCTCCTACGATAATACCTAAGAATCTATTGGATGTCAATTTTTCCAAAATGTCTTTCATTTTATTTCCGGCAACGGATTCTAATCCGTTACTCATCATCTGCATACCATATAGGAATAATGCTAATCCTCCCAACAGACCTAAAATGTTTGTACTGCTCACTTTTTTTCTCCTTTAGTTGTTCTTTTCTTTACTTTTCTTTCACTTATTTTTTACAACAGTTTTATTTTAACTTATTTAGGAGATGTGTTGTGTTAAATGTATGTAAAATTTTTTGTACTTTTATATGTTTATACTTTATTTTTTATTGAATTAATATATGTTTTCTGTTAAAATAAACGTCAAGGTGTTACTTCACATTGACGTGAATGGCGGTTTGCTTCCTACGGGGAGTTCTAGCCCCGATTACATAGATCCATCTCTTTCATAGAGAAATCTGACGGAAAGGGGACTTGAAATTATGCTAACCATTACAGACCTAATCGCAGTAATCTCACTGTGTGCGACTTTTTATAGTCTTGGCTATGTGCGTGGAAAGCATGATGCCAAGACAGAAAAAGACCGCCCTACCCTGAGAAAGTAAGCGGTCTATAAAACTTATATTAATCAGGCAAACCGTCATCGGTAGCACCTTTTTATATTGTTATATTAACATCTATAATTTTTTATGTCAATTCTATTATCTAATTTATATTTAACTTTCTAGTCAAAATAAACTCAATCACCAAATGACACAACACAATTTCCACAAGAAAGGCAATAAGACACGGAAGATAAAACCAACTGTAATATCTATTATGTTGCAACAATACCACTTGCATTTCATAGCCAATCAAGAATAAAAAAGCTCCTACAATGATCATTGTCGCAAATCTATTTTTACTTCTCTCCTTATCCCTCCTATTTTTCCTACTCCAGATTCAATTTCTTCGTTAATATCACTTCTGTAACAATATGATAAATGATAATGATCACAATATTCTCTACAAGATAGATCCACAGATCACCATCAAATCCAAATGTGTTCTGCAGACTTGATCCCATATTATCTAAGTTTGTCATACTTGGAATTCCGATCAGTGATACAATGATCGATAACACTGCATATGCCACAAATGCAAACAAGAATCGATTGCCATTACTCAACTGTCCGATCACCATTGCTGCATATATATGGTAGATTCCGCTTAGCAAACCTACCACTGCGATCACCGCTCCATATCCAATCCATGGTCCTGCATGTACTTTGATGACCCAATTTCCAAAATATGTTACGGTGTCCATAAGTTTTACCGGGCTTATCGCAATGATCTCTACTCCCAATAAAGAGATTACAAGTGCTGTCCCACAGCTAATGATCAATGCACTAATCACTTTGGATAAGATCAGGCTTCTTGTAGTAACTGGAAGCGTGAACATTAAATATCCTTCTTCCTGCAATAACCCATTCCAGAAGCGCTGAATCACAATGATCACATTCATTACAAAGATCGCAACGATCACTGCAACAATGACCACAAGACTAAATACGATCATCGTATTTCCAATTCCGTCAAGATTCGACCGAATACTGATTCCAAAGATCAGTCCCATCACTAAGAGTACACCCCATAATGGTGCTAAAATCTTCGCTAATGCTTTCAGATCATACTTTATTAATTTTCCTAGCATACTTCGTCCCCTCCTCTGTATACATCTGTATGAAATATCTCACGGAACAGGGCATCGATGGATTTGCCGCTTTCTTCTCTTAAGTCATCAGCTGACTTGTATGTTACAATATTTCCTTCTTTGATAAAAATAACCTCATCCATGATCTTCTCGATATCTGCGATCAGATGTGTTGAAATGATCACGGTTCCTTCCTCATTATAATTGTTTAAGATCGTATCTAAGATAAAATCCCTTGCTGCGGGATCGACTCCTGCGATCGGTTCGTCTAGCAGATAGAGTTGTGCTTTTCGGCACATTACCAAAACTAACTGGACTTTCTCTTTATTTCCTTTGGATAAGCTTTTGATCTTCGCTTCGGTGTTGATCTTTAATGTCTCACACATGCCCTCTGCTTTTTTACGATCAAAGTCTTCGTAAAAATCTTCAAAAAAATCCATCAAATCTGCAATCTTCATCCAATCTGCAAAATACATCTTATCTGGCAGATAGCTGATGATCTTCTTGCTGTCAACACCAGGTGCTTTACCATTGACTTTAATCTCACCTGATGTTGGCTGCAACAGACCGTTTAATAACTTGATCAATGTTGTCTTTCCAGAACCATTGGGTCCTAAAAGCCCGATGATCTTTCCTCTCCCTATTGTTAAGTTGATTCCCGTTAAAGCTTCCTTCTTTCCATACCGTTTCTCTAAATCAGTTAATTCTATTAAATTCAAATCCTTCATTCTTCCTCTTCCTTTCCGATCAATGCAACTGCATCTTCCTTATTGTATCCAAGTTCCTCTAAATCCCTGATGTATTGTTTTACAATCTTGTGTGCTATATCTTTCCGACATTCTTCTATCTTCGTCACATCTTCTGTGACACAACGCCCGCTTGTTCGGTTGGTGATCGTTAATCCATCCTGATCAAGTGCTGATAACGCTCTCTGCATCGTATTCGGATTCACCCCTGCTTCTCCTGCAAGATCCCTGACACTTGGTAGTTTCTCTCCGCTTGGATAGGTTCCTGACACGATCCTCTTGATCATCTGTTCCTTCAGTTGTGTCCAGATTGGTCTTCCATCATCTATCTTCCACCCCATAGTTCTCCTTCCTTCTTATTGTATTATTGTATTACTTCCTTAATACAATAATATTGTATGCTACTTTTTATAAAATGTCAATCCTTATTTCATTTATACTTTTGACACTCTCATCATAAATTGATAGAAAACACAAAAGACATCGCACGAATATTTGTATTTCATGCGATGTCTTTTATGACTACTATTGGTAACTATAAATAAAATAGTTCCTTTTTATTTGATCATTGTCAGGATCCGTTCTCTACATCCCAGACCAATACCATTGGCCTGTTCGATATTTTTCTCTAGTTGGTGTTCAAAGTGACGGAAGGGAAGAAAGATGCCAATCTCGCTGCTTTGTTGTTCAAATTTGTTTTCATCCATTACACCATAATACATGAACGCTCTTGGCAATTGTTCTTCCAGTCTCATCATAAAATCCCAAACAATGCTGTAGACTTCGTTATCCTCTATCATTTCTTTTACTTCTTTAGGTAGTTTAAATAATAGCAGGATTCCAATATGTTCCCCAATCTTCATTGTGTTAATTTCATTTTTGTTCTGATAATCGTGTTTTTCACGAAATCCATAAGCAAGACAGATTTCATAATCCGGTATATCGTCCGCCTGATCTAAAATCTGCTGAAACATTTTGTATTGTTTTTGTGAAATCTGTTTGTTTACGGATGTTTGTTTGATCAGCTCGCCCTCTGCATCTGTTAATCTTACAGGATTTGTTACACCTTTATCATTGAATCTCATAGGAATCAAAAACGCATTTCTTAACAGATCAAACATACTGTTTCCACAGATTTCCATCAAGAAAGCGGAAAGATCCCTATTTTGATATGCATCAAATAGTGCTTTCACAAACTGTTTTTCCGAAAGATCACGATCTCCACTGTTGGCAAACTCTTCATAAAATAACTCTCTCAATCGTTCACAGGCATCATTATTTTCCAGAATTTTTTTAAATATATGCTCTGCATTTTCTTCTCTTGGAAAAATTGTTTCCACGCTGATCATCCCTTTCTTGACTTTTTCATCAACTGTATTATACTTTAGGAAGAACGATATGTAAAATATATATATCATATCATTAACATACAAATTTTATATAACTAGGAGGTCAATCATGCCTTTTGACTATTATCGTATCTTTTATTATGTTGCAAAATATAAGAGTTTCTCTAAAGCTGCGAAATTCTTACATAATAATCAGCCAAATATCACTCGCTGCATGAATATTATGGAAAGTGAACTTGGCTGCACTTTATTTATCCGGTCACACAGAGGAATCAAGCTGACGCCAGAAGGGGAACAACTTTATGCTCATGTAGCGATTGCGATCCAGCAGATTTCTTCTGGAAATGATGAACTAAATCGAACAAAAAATCTGAAATCTGGAACTGTTACGATCGGAGTAAGCGAAACTGCACTTCATTTATTTTTGTTGCCGAAATTAGAGAAGTTTCACAAACTTTATCCACATATTAAATTAAAAATTTCCAACCATTCCACACCACAGGCAATCAAAGCTTTGAGAAAAGGATTCGTTGATTTTAGTATTGTGACAACACCATTGTATTGCGAACATCCACTACAATCGCAACGACTTTGCTCTTTCCGTGACATTTTAATTGGCGGACCTTCTTATAGGGATATTGGTTTTTCACCGAAAAGACTACGTGATCTGCAGGATTTTCCTTTTATTTCATTAAATGAAGGAACAGCAACCAGAAATTTTTATGAGAAATATTTCTATCAGAATCAGTTAGTTTTTTCTCCGGATATGGAAACTGCTACAACGAACCAGATCTTATCTCTGGTGCAGCATGATCTTGGAATTGGTTTCTGTCCGGAAGCTCTTGCTAAGGACTATCTTGATCGTGGTGAAATTATAGAAATTCCTGTAAAGGAACATGCTAATCCACGAGACATTTGTCTCCTTACCGATTCTACCCGACCAATTGGAATTGCTGGGAAAAAATTATTAGAAATACTTATGGAGGGGTGATATATATGGAGGAAGAATTTCATAATCATATGCGGATTCCTTGGCATGATCATACAAGAAAAAGTATTGGTCGTCCGATCACGGAAGCTTCGTTAAGTGAGAAAGCCTCGATCATCGGTCGTACTGGAATTATGCTTCTATCTTGCGGAACTGGAGCATGGAGAGTACGAAGTTCTATGAACACACTGGCTAGAGAACTTGGAATTACTTGCACTGCTGATATTGGTTTATTATCAATTGAATATACTTGTATTGATGGTGATAACTGTTATACAGAATCCCTATGTCTGTTTAATACAGGCGTAAATACATCAAAACTTTATCGAATGGAATTGTTTGTTAACAAATTTTCCAAAAACTGCAAGAAGATGTCTGGAGATGAACTTCATACACTACTTGATCAGATTCATGAAATTCATGGATTTTACTCTCCGCCATTCCTTGGTCTGGCTGCAGCTGTTGCATGCAGTGCATTTACTTTTTTACTCGGTGGCGGACCGATTGAGATGTTTTGTGCATTCTTAGGTGCTGGTGCCGGAAATTTTCTCCGGGCAAAAATGAATCAACATCATTTAACTTTATTCCTATGCACTGCGGCAAGCGTTGCTTTGGCATGTATTGTATACACAATTGCCTTCATGGCATTGAAATCTGGATTTCATATTTCGATACACCATCAAGCTGGTTATATCTGTTCTATGTTATTCATTATTCCAGGATTTCCATTTATCACAAGTGGAATTGACCTTGCAAAATTGGATATGCGTTCCGGACTTGAACGTCTGACTTACGCACTTATAATCATTGCTGTTGCAACTTTAGCTGCATGGATGCTTGCTTTAGTTCTTCATTTAAAACCGATGGATTTCCTTCCATTGAATTTAAGCAAGTCAGAATACTTGATATTTCGACTGATCGCAAGCTTTTTTGGAGTTTTGGGTTTCTCCGTAATGTTTAACAGTCCATTACGACTTGCTGCTACAGCAGGGATCATCGGGGCAATTGCAAATACAACTCGTCTGGAACTGGTTGATCTTGCATCATTTCCACCAGCTGCAGCTGCATTCCTTGGAGCTTTGCTTGCTGGTCTTCTAGCATCTATGATCAAGACTTCGATTGGTTATCCTCGAATCTCACTGACTGTGCCATCGATCGTTATTATGGTTCCTGGATTGTATCTGTACCGGGCAATTTATAATATTGGTATTACTTCGATTAATACCGGTGCTTTTTGGTTTACAGAAGCTTTACTTATTATTATGGCTTTGCCGCTTGGATTGATCTTTGCAAGAATTATTACAGATAAGACGTTTCGACGTTGTTCTTAGAAATGGATATGAATATAGGGGCTGTCTCACTAAAGTGACAGCCCCATAAAAAGACTTATATGAACACAAGAAAAACCTTATCCAATATTTAATCTGTCAATTTCACTGTCAATCAATGCAATTTCCTCATTATTCAACTGCCATTCAAATGCACTGCAATTTTCATCTGCCTGTGCAGGTGTATTAACTCCAGTTAATGCTGTACCAACAAAACTCTTTTGGGTACTCCAGTTGATGGATACCTGTGCCACCGGTACATTGTGTGCTTCTGCAATTTTATCTAATGTCTTTAATAATTCCATAACATTAGAGAATACCGGTTCTTTAAAGAATGGATAGAATACCTGACGCATGTCCTTTGGATCTGGTTTTGGAAGTTCGCGAATAGCTCCTGTTAAAATTCCACCACCTAGAGAACCATAAGTCATTGTCCCAATTCCTTGAGTTTCAGCCCATTCCATTAGTTCTCTTTCTGACTGGTTCACGATAGAAAACGGAGGCTGGATTACATCAATTTTAGCATATTTTTGCGCTTCCTGAATTAATTCTTTGGAAGAATTAGACATTCCAATGTAACGGATTTTCCCCTTTTTTTTCAACATATTACAGACTGCCATTGTTTCTTCAATCGGTGTATTTTCATCTGGCCAATGCATAATATAAAAGTCTATATAATCTGTTTGTAATCTTGCAAGAGATTCATCAATTTCACGCTCTACGGAGTTATATTTGTTATCTCTTACAGATTTTCCTGTGTAATGACTGATGTAAGAACCAAACTTTGTTGCAAGATACACTTTTTCACGATATCCATCTTTTAATGCTTGTCCAACGACTGTTTCAGAATGACCGTCTCCATAGATTGGGGCTGTATCTACCATATTAACTCCATTATCTATCATCTGGCGAATGGCAGCAATCGATTCTTCTGTATCTACATCTCCCCATGTCACTCCTGCAGAGTTTGCTCCTGCAATCCCCCATGTACCAACTGTTAATGCAGAAATATCAGCATCTGCATTTTTAAAATGTTTATATCTCATAATTTTTCTCCTTTTTAACGAATTTTTTCTGCTTCCTTATATTGTGCCATAATCAATTGTTTTAACTCCCATTCATTTTCTGTCAGACCACAATAAACTTCTATAGCTTTTTCAATCCCATGTTCTTTTACATAGTTTGTAATTTCTATACTGGCAATATCGCTTTCATCACGGTATAAAAATCCATAGGCAATCCCTTTTGCCAAATAAAATGGCAGAATATGATGTTTCATACATAACAATGCTGGTCCTACAAATCGATTATCTCTGGAAAGTTTTGTCTTAGGATCTGCTGCTACTCTCGTAAAAGCATCTTTCAGATTTCGGTTTTTAGGAGCTTCTACAATAAAATCAATCCACTCCTGATGGTCAGTTTCATCAAATTGATATTCCGCCTGAATAGCTGCATCCGCTTCAAAAAATGCTCCAAGTACACAATCCTCAATCCATCCATCATCATAAGTATCACGAATGTAAGTATAGCCTTTTGCTTTTCCCAAAAAAGCCAACATGCAATGCTTCATATTTCCAGTATAGACTTTTCGATAAATCTGAGCTTTCCCTTTTTGAACCCCTCCAGTTTGTTTCACCTGTGGCAGCTCACCTTTAAAAGGTTCTTCATCAATTCCAATATGTCCATCTAATTTAGTTGTAACTGCAAATGCATCTTCTGCAATTAATTCTTCAGAAGACGGCATTGCCGCCATTCCTACCATAACCTGACAGATTCCTATTTTTTCTTTAAGATAACGGCTAGCAGCCGGGTTATTTTGCAATAATTTTGCTAACTCTGTCTCAAAGTAATCCGGAGCCCCCAATGCATTAACACAAAGCAGTATGTTCAATGGAGCTGCCTCTTGTTCTGTACGATATTCAATAGCTTCCTTTAAATTTTGACAAATACTTTGAAAAGCACCTTCGTATACGCAACAGGCAATCAAATCTACTTTTTTCATATGTTCAATCAAATCTACTGTATCTGAACAATCTAAAACATCAAAATCGTCGACAAGAACTCTTCGTTTATTGTTCGCACCTACCCGTTCAATCAAATAAGTGCCTTGTTCTTTCAACTGTTTCATCCGTTCTTCCATAATATCGTAAATATACAAATGGTAACCAGATTCAAAAAATAATCCACCGATGACACCTCGTCCAATATTTCCAGCACCAATCACAAGTAATTCTTTTTTCATCTTTAGCCTCCTGCCCTTAAGCAATCGCTCCAATTGCGAATAACAGTACACCGACAGCCATAGTTCCAATCAAAAGCGGTACGACTTTTACACCTTTTTTCAATAACCAATATTCAATACCAACCAATGCAATTTTTAACATTCCCGGCATGACTGTATCTAATGTTGTTTGCAATACAATGCCGCCATTTTTTACATTCCCAATAGTAATTGGTGTACTAATGTTTACAGTATAAAATATCATAGCACCGATTGCCATTAATCCAACTACTGTACAAGCATAAGATACTTTATCCATAATACCTGATTTCTGGGATTTTACCATAAATTCCATTCCCATGCTGTAACCATATTTCAGGCTGTACCATCTTGCCAAATAGTTTGGAATATTATAAATTAATAAGAATAAAATTGGTGCAAATACATTTCCAGCTGCTGCCATAGTAATTACAAGTGAGGTTGCCAGAATTCTTAATGTTGCAGGAAATAGAGTATCTCCAATTGCTGATAGCGGTCCCATTAATGCCGTTTTTACTGTATTGATAGTTGTATCATCAAACTCTGGATTTTTTGCATTTTCCTCTTCCATCGCAGTAGAAATACCTAGGGCAAATCCTGCAATATTCGGAGTAATATTAAAGTATTCCATATGGCGCTTCTTGGCCTTGATACGTTCTTCTTTATTATCTTTATAAATCTTATCAAGAACTGGAAGTAAGGAGAATGTATATCCATTATGCATCTGTCCCGGATAGTCATTCATACAATTTAGTGCTAAATATCTTCGATATATTGTTTTTAAATCTTTCTTTTCAATCTTAGAACTCATTTTCGTCACCTCCTGCATTTTCTTCAGCTGCTAGCTGATTATTCTGTGATGTTACCATAACTAATACAAACATAATTCCTAATAGAGTTACTGCAATCGTCGGCATACTTAAATATGCTGCTAAAATAAATCCGATAAAGAAATATGGTGACATCTTTTTTGTAATTACCATCTGGAGTAAGAGTGCAAACCCTACTGCCGGCAAAAGATTTGCAGAAGCTGCCAAGCCATTAATAATTACTTTTGGAATTGCATTTACTGCAGCTTCCACTGCTGCACTTCCTGCAAAGATGCAAACAAAAGCATAAGCAAAATACACTACAAAACAGGTGAAAACAGAACCCATTATATATATTCTAGAAGCACCTTTAGAATCATCTTTTTCAAGATATTTCATCATAATCTGTCCAAAAGCTGCATTCATCAATTTACATCCAATGAAAATGAATCCACCTAACAATGCAATTGGCAATGCCATTGCAGTTGCTACTGCCTTTCCACCTCCAGTTAAAATTGCAAAAGCAGTACATATGGCTCCCGCAGAAGTATAATCCGGGCTGACTGCTGCTCCAATTGGAAATGAACCGATAAACATTAATTCCAAAACACTTCCCATAATCACACCTTGCACCGGATCTCCCAAAAACAGTCCTGTTAATGTTGAGACTACAATCGGACGTCCAACTTGAGGGAATCCGTAAATCCATTCACTTTTACATAAACCTAATACAAGCCCCACTAATATTGCTTTTATTAACATCTTTTTTCCTCCTAACTTTCTAATAGTTTTTCATCTACATGTGTAATAGCTTCTGTCGGAACTTGCTGAATGTCAATTTCTATGTTTTTTGCAAGCAGTTTTTTCAGCGTCTTTACATCTTCTGATGTTACATTAATTGCTTTGCTTAATGCTTTTGTATTTTCATTTGCAGGCAATACACCAAGATTCACATAATTTAATTCTGGTATTTCCTTTGCCAACCTCTCCACATCCTGAATATTATTTACAACAATAAACATTTTATATTTATCTGTCACTCCTGATTTGATTGATTTTACAGAATCTTCAATCGATTTAATTACTAATTTCATTCCCTGTGGCTTGGAAAGTCTTAACATTGACTGGCGCATTTCATCTTTTGCAACCTCATCATTGGCAACTAAAATACAATCTGCTCCAATATGACGTGACCATGAAATAGCTACCTGTCCATGTACCAACCGATAATCTACTCGCAATAATTTAATCATCCACAATTCCTCCTTTTTAATCAAATACTACACTTACGCGATATGCTCCAGGTACAATTGCTGCCTCAAATGCCTGTTCCACATCATCTAATTTATATTTTGCTTCTACTAATTTTGATAAATCGATTTTCTTTTCTCTCATCAGCTCTGCAGCTCTTTCAAAATCACATTTGTCTGCAGAAAAAGTTCCAATTAATTCCATTTTACGATAATGAATTAAGTTAGAATCAACATGCAGCTCCGGTGCAGGATACCCCGCTGCAAACATTAAAATTCTTCCATGCAGCCGTTTAATCATTTCCAATGCCTGATCGTTGGCTGCTGTCACTCCTACTGCCAAAATAACTGCATCTACACCTCGTCCATCCGTCCATTCTTTAACTGCTTCTACCGGATCTTTTTCTTTTACATCAACAACATTTAACCCAAGTTCTTTAGCAACTTCAATTTTTTTGTCCATCATTTCTGTAATCATGACTTCACAGCCTTCTGCTTTCGCTACCAATGCATTCAAAACACCCATCGTTCCTGCACCAATAACAACTATTTTTTCTCCCTGCTGTACACGAAGTTTCCGAATTCCCTGACATACAGTTCCAACCGGCTCTACAAATGCTGCTTCTGACGGATCCATGTTCTGATTTAATTTAAATAAAGAACGATAAGGTTTGATTACGTATTCAGAGCAACCAAATCCTCCGTGATATCCATCTGGAGACAGCTTGTTTCTTCCAGCCCCCAAGGTAACACATTCACTGGTCAATCCCTTTTTACAAAATTCACACTCACCACAATTATCATATCCGATTCCAACCATTTCGCCAACTTCAAATTCCTTTACATCAGAACCCATATCTACTATAGTTCCTGCAAATTCATGTCCCCATGCCATAGGAAACATCAGATTTTTTCTTGCTCCTGTATACTGCCCATAATCTGTCGTACAAATATTACAGGCACCATTTTTAATCAATACTTCATCGGCTTTTAACGCCGGAATTTCTCTTTCATGTACTTTTACGACACGTTCTGCTTCCAAAACTGCAAATCTTGTTGTCTTTCTTTCACTCATTTCCTTCTACCTCTTTCTATTATAAATTTTGCCTTATGATATGATATGTTTTCTCATAAACCTTAAAAGGCTCCAAAAAGTATTTACTATCTGTATATTCCAACACAAAATGCCCAGAAAAACGATTGCGATCAAAAATATCCAATATTTCTTTTATGTCAGCTTCTCCATCTCCCCATGCCAGATGTGAACGGATACCATTTTTATAATCCATAAAATGACAATGATTTAGTTTTTTCCCAAATGTATCAAAATAATCTTGTATAGATTCCTTAGCATTGTAAATTGTATGAATATCTGCTGTAATTGTAAATACTTTAGAATTCACTTCCTTCATCATCTGTTTTAAATCGCTGATAGTATTTACTAATGTGGTACTTTGCCTGGATAATGTTTCCATTGTCAAAGACACCCCATATTTTTCAGCAAATCTGCACAATTCGCCAACCATCCAGACACTACGATCCCATGCTTCCTGTCTTGTCTCAGAATAAGACTGCCAGCCGGATGTAATCAAAAGTTTCGGACACGATAATTCATGTGCTGCTAGAATCATATTCTGAAAATACTGTTTTGCTTTTTCTCTTAACTCTGTCTTTTTTACTGCCATATGAAATGGATTCGGACAAGATTGTCTAGGAGTAATGCTTACTATACGGATATCATACTGACTCATTAGTTTTTTAATATATTTTGTATCTTCATAATTATTACTGTCAACGAAATAATGGGAACCGCAGGTCCAAAGATCCATAGAATGATAACCAATCTCTGCGATTGATTTCATATAATCATTCAGTTCATAAAACCGATATATATGATTCATTGGGGCAAATTGTTCAATTCCCAATGTTTTTACCATCTGTTCTCAGACCCGAATAATTTCATATAATGTTCTAACTCTGCTTGGAATCCTGCCACACCTGCTGCAATTGTCTGCTGCAAATTCATCTTTTTCGGTGTAAATTCATCTTTTCCGGAACCATGAACTTCTGTGGAAGCAAGGGCTTCTCTTAATGCCTGCTTTCCTGCCTCACTGACATCTGTATTTAAATTTACTTTCTGAATTCCTGTTCTTACTGCTTTTGCAAGATTTTCATCCCCTGTTCCAGAACCTCCGTGCAATACTAATGGGACTGGTACTTCCTTAGATAAATGATCTAAAAGTTCAAATTCCAAATGTGGTTCTCCTTTGTATACTCCATGAGAAGTTCCAACTGCAACTGCCAGACAATCAACTCCGGTTTCTTCCACATACTTTAATGCTTCTTCTAATTTGGTAAGTCCTGCATCTCTTGTTTCTTCATATTCAGCACCCTGTCCTACATGTCCAAGTTCTGCCTCTACCGAAGTTCCTACTGCATGAGCGATTTTTACAATTTCTTTTACTTCTTCTACATTCTTTTCATAAGCACATGTAGAACGATCAATCATAACAGAACTAAATCCTGCATGAATTGCTTTTACAATATCTTCATAAGCTCCACCGTGATCTAAGTTTAAAGCAAATGGTACTTCTGGATACTGTTTTTCATAATATCTTGCAATATCAGCACATTCATAAATTCCATGAACTGCTGCAACATCTAAAATAATCGGTGCTCTTAATTTTTTCGCTGCTAAAAAACATGCCTCAATAGTTTCTCTATTAAATACATTCGGTGCTGCAACTCCATACCCTTCTTTTTTTGCTTTTGCTAACAATTCTCCCATTGGTATCATCATAATCGTTATTCTCCTTTCGGCTTTTCAAGTTTCATCACTTTTTATCCGGATGTCTTTATATAAAACAAAAAGCATGCCAACTTAGTGTCATGCTTTTGTCAAAATCTTTAATTTCCCTCGAAAAACCTCATATTCCCGTTAAAATATCGTAAATATAACCAATTTCAGAAATTGGAATTTTCACACTATAAGTCTTTTCAATCACACTAAACGCTGCCTGTATCTGACGAATTTCCTTTTTGTGAATTTTTTGAAACTTATCTTTCTCTGGATAATCTTCAATTGCCGAATTACGAATCAAACGTTCTGTCAAGCAGCCCACATGAATAAAAAGATTAATTTTTGTACTATTTTTTAGCTTCCTTCCTGTCAAAAACTCATACTGTTTCATTGCCTCTTCAATATGCATTAAAATTTTTTCCGTGTCTAAAATTGTCAAAAATCCCAATAAACGATTCATAGAAAAATTTCGTATTAGATTATCATTCAATTTTTCCATAGAAACTGCGTCCGCAACATTTTTCAACATATTAATCATCTGTTCCGTTGCTGCTCCGGAAACTAATTGTTCCAATGGAATAAACTTTTCCTGTCCTATTTGGGGATTTTTTGTACCTACAATTCCTAAGACTTCACACTTCTGGTAGATTCCTTTCACAATTTCCACATTTTGTAGTTGATCATAATCATAAGAAATCACTTGAATATCCATTTCTTTTGGAATACTGTTTTCAATCAACAGACGAATCTGCTCCGCCGTTCCTGTGCCGGTAATGCAACAAGTTAAAATAGTTTTTTGTTTTTGTATTTGAGGATATATGATTTTATACTCCGTTTCATTTTCCTCTTCAAGAATCCGAACAATATCTTCTAATTTCTCTTCCTTTTGAATCAATTCTCCTGCCATAATTGCCATTTGTGTTGAAATATTATTCATTACAACGAGCGGTGATTTTAAATTTTCTTCAAAAGATCTATAAATTCCCCTTAAAGAACCCATATCAACCATTAAAATAATTCCATGGCTGACATCATTTTTTTCTACATACTCTTTCATCCATTGCACGACATCGGATACATTTTTCTCAATTGGCATATCCACAGATTCAAAAATATTTTCATCCAATATTCGGTTAGCAACATCTGCAACACTGCTTGCTGTCGCATATCCATGGGCTAAAATTACTGCTCTTGGTCTTTTCCTGGAAAAAGAAACATTTAAAAGACTTCGAATATAAATTGTCAATGGAATTAAATCCTCTTGTGTTGACACAATATCCATTTTAGAAGACAGCATATTAAGAATCCGCTTTGCGATATGAATTTCCTTCGGATACTCTTCTAATATATACTGCATCAATTCATTGGGAATGAAAATATTTTGTTTCCGAAAGTATTGATTCATATAGAAAAAATACGCCGTAATCGCATGGAGACTATTTCCTCCAAACTGAACATTACAACTGTACTCGACATATCGAAACGCTTCCTGCACGCTGTTTACAATATATTTACGCATAGCATTTTCATTTTCAGAATTCTGATTATAAATCAAACGATCCAATACATCATTAACTGTGTGAATGCATCGTTTTTCAAACTGTTCCTTTGCATAATTCTGACTGCGAAATTCTCCAAAAATAGCAATCAATTTTTCAAACAGTTCTTGATGATAATCTTTTCCGTTCTTATCTCCAGATAATATTTCCTGTATTGGGGCGTCCGGATAAATTTCTACCGTATCATAATTTCCAATTTTATTTTCCGCTTTCTCTGCAATCCCCTTTAACACATCTTCCGGAAGATGCTCCAAATGTATATCAATTTCGTTTTTTCGTTTCTTTTTTGCATATGCAGTTGCACAAATAAATTTTATTTTATTCTCTAAATCTCCAATATTTCCTTGATAAAGATGATTTAACAACGCTTCAATTACATTACCGGACACTTTCATCTTCTTATTTAATACCTTACTTTCTTCTATAAAGAAATGGTAAATAAACTGCAAACGTTCTTGCTCTCCTCTCTCTCTCAAAGAAGGTATCTGTACAACAATAGGTATTCTTCTTAAAAATGTATCTAGAAAATTTGATTCCAAATTTTCTGTGGTAGCCATGACCATCCGCACTTTTGCTTTATGCCATCCTTCACTTTCTCCCATTCTTCGAAAAATTCCTTGATCCAGAAAGACAAACAGCTTTTCTTGACTTTCACTGTTTAATCGATGCACCTCATCTAGAAATAACATTCCACCGTCTGCTGCCTCCAACAATCCCTTGGTTGTTGCATAAGCTCCAGTAAAAGCTCCCTTGACGTACCCGAACAAATTACTGGACAATAATTCAATATTATTTACGTACTGAGCACAGTTCATAATTATAAAAGGAGCATCCGGCTTAAGAATTCCTTCTTGCACTGCAAATTCATAAATTTTTCTTGCCATAAAACTTTTCCCTGATCCGGTCGGCCCGTGAAGAAATACCGGAAGACTGGTATTGGGATAAAAAATAGAAGTTTTCATCTGTTCAATTGGTTTTTTTAAACTTCCATTAGAACCAATCAGATTTTGAAAAACATCCTGTTCTTCTACAAAATTCATTTCCTGCTTTTCTTCCTTTTGGATGCCATTTTTCTGCTTATTTTCATCTAAGAGGTCATTCACACTAGCATAAACATCCTTTGACACTGTAAAAAAATTTTTTTCAAATATTTTTTTATCTAGAAAGCGAACCGGTCTTGTATTAATTTTAAAAAATGTTTTTCCAATTTCTTGATTCAGATAATAGCTGACTGTATTTCTTTTTACCTGAAAATATCCGGCAATTGCTTCCGCTGTCAACACAGTATCTAATTCTTCCAAGCTAATTTTTGCTGTATTTTCTTTTACATATTGAATAATGGAATCTTTCAGCAACTTTCTCTCTCCTTTTCTCATTTTTGTATTATTATATATACAATATTTTTCATCTGCAACCCTTTAAATTTTCACACTAACACTTGGCATCATTCTTGCTCTATAAAAAAATATCATTTAAATTGAACTATTTTTAATAACGAGGTGTATAAAAAAATGAAGAAAAAACTTTTAATTGCAACACACAGTGTATTTGCTGATGGAATCAAAAATGCTATGGAACTTGTAACTGGAGAACAAAATTCTGTTTCTACTTTATGTGCATACACCAATGACATGACAGAGGTAGAAACTCCTATCAAAGAAATTATTGATGCGTTATGTGATGACGAAGAATTAATTGTTACAACAGATATTTTCGGAGGAAGCGTCAATAATGAATTTATGAAATATCTTTCAAAATCAAATATTTACCTGATTGCTGGAGTAAATCTTCCCTTACTTTTTGAACTAATTATGAATCTTGAATCGGAAAATACAGTTCAAATGATAGAAACTGCAGTAAAAAATGCCAGAAAACAATTACAATACTGTAATCCTTTGATACAATGTTCTATTATAGAAGAAAACTTCTAGTAAGATTTGGAGTGTGATGAAATGAATTTCAGCCCTAAAACTACTTTAGTGCAAACCCAAACGTTATCCCAAACACAACTACAGTCGTTAAAAATACTGTCTTTGGATAATTTTGAGTTAAATAACTTCCTTCAAAATGAATATATTGAAAATCCTTTGCTGGATTATAATGAAAATTCAAATCTTCCTTCATGGAATCAATATGTTTCCTATTCCTCTGCAAAAGAAGACGAGGATATTTACAAAGAAATTCCTGACTTTTCGGAGAGTGGAATCAAAGAATTCCTTCTGGATCAGTTAAACCAAAGAGATTTTTCAGATTTACAGTGGGCAGCAATGCAGACCATGATTGACTGTCTGGATGACTGTGGTTATTTTAAATTGTCGTTAAAGGATTTCAGTCAATGGCTTGGTGTTGATATATCTACTGTAAAATATTGCCTGGACATACTATCCTCTTTGGAACCATTGGGAATTTTTTCAAAAGACCTCCCGCACTGTCTTTTACGTCAGTTAGAAGCACGGCAGGAACTGACACCGGAACTCAATCAAATCATCCGTTATCATCTGGATGATATTGCTGCTGGAAAAATCAATACTATCACACAAAAACTTTCTATGTCTACACAGGATGTCCGAAAATGTATTGCAAAAATCAGAGAATTAAATCCACGCCCAATCTCTGGATTTCTTACTGATTCCACAGATTATATTGTGCCGGATATTCTTATGGATTATCAAGACGGCAGTTGGACCATTAGATTAAACGATCAGTGGATTGGAAATTATTCTCTCTGTGACTATTATTTAAATATGATGCATACTTCACAGAGTCCGGAGTTAAAAGAATATTTCCGCCAAAAATACAATCGTGTGCAATTGATTATGCATAGTATTGAACAACGCCGAGAAACAATCTTAAAAATTACATCTGCTGTTTTAGAGCGCCAAAAAGACTATTTTACTGGAAATAGCACATTAAAACCTATGACACTTGCCGATATCGCTTCTGATATTTCGATGCACACATCCACCATCAGCCGTGGAATCAAAAACAAATATCTCCAATACCCTTTTGGAGTGGTTTATTTGAAAGATTTATTCACATCTTCTGCTGGAAAAAAGGATAACAACAGTCCAATTGCCGTAAAAAAACAATTGAAGGCTATAATCGCTTCTGAAAACCCTAACAAACCCTACAGTGATTCGACATTATCAAATTTATTAAAACAAAAAGGAATCAAAATTTCCAGACGTACTGTCGCAAAATATAGAGAAGAGATAGGAATTAAAAGTACATATAACCGAAAAATATATAACGAATAGAAAGGCCGCATCTGGAATCCGCAATGCAGAAATGGTACGAGAAATGATAAACGCTGGAGTAGACCAATTCGGAATCAGTCATTCCAGCGTCATGAAAATCATTTTGGAATTAGCTGCAATTGAAAAATCATCGTAATCTTTCTAATATTACTGCTATGTTACGAAACTGTATTCACAGCATTTCCGATACCGTAGCAACATGATGCCTTCATCCTTGCTACGGTAACATCACAATTATCATTGCTTTTGATAATTTCAGTCAATTTTTCTAAATAGCCTACTGCATCCAATTGGGAACTTCCAACATATTCTGACTACCTGAGTACAGAATACAATCCTATGTCAACAAAAAACAGTTAACACTAGACGATCTTTGTCTCATATAAAAAATTTTCAAAGAACCTCTTAATCACGTACTTTTATGTGTACTTCTCTTAATTGCTGTTCTGTAATCTCGCTTGGGGCTCCGTACATTAAATCCTGTGCAGTTCCGCTCATTGGGAAATCATTGATATAGCAGAAGCGGTATGCATTTTTCTCCAGTAAATCCAAACGGCTTCCCAGTTCATCTCTGATCTGCCCCGCATAGATGTAGGCTGCCTTTTCCGGCGCTGCCGATCTTGCGTCTGTCGTATATTTCTGAGCAACATTGTATTTTAATACATCTGCTCCAAAGGTTGATCCTGCCCCCTGTTTTGTACCGCTTCCAACTTCCTCATTGTCAAAGACACTGCACATCGTCACATAATCCTTAGAGCTTCACGATTTATTAATCGTTAAAGCGACAACCCCTTATTTTTATGCATAAAAAATCCCCTCTGTGATTACTCACAAAGAGGGATTTTGATTTATTAGATTAAGATCATCTAAACAATAGGTAATTCCTATTTATCAGACATTTCTTTTAATCTGTTGTATTTAGCTTCTGCGTTTGCTTTAGCTTCTGCGAACAGTTCTTTAGCTCTTTCAGGGTTCTGACGAGATAAAGCGTTGTAACGAACTTCTCCCATGATGAAGTCTTCGTATTCTGTTGTAGGAGCTTTAGAATCTAAGTGGAATGGATTCTTTCCTTCAGCAGCTAATGCTGGGTTGAATCTGAACAGATTCCAGTATCCAGAAGTAACAGCTTTCTTTTCTTCTGTCTGAGCAATCTTCATTCCACCCTTGATACCATGGTTGATACATGGAGCGTATCCGATTACTAATGATGGTCCTGGATAAGCTTCAGCTTCAGCGATTGCTTTAACTGTCTGGTTGTAATCAGCACCCATAGCGATCTGTGCTACATATACATATCCGTAGCTCATTGCGATTGCTGCAAGGTCTTTCTTCTTAGTTCCTTTACCAGCTGCCTGGAACTGAGCGATTGCACCTAAGTTAGTAGATTTAGATGCCTGTCCACCTGTGTTAGAGTAAACTTCTGTATCGAATACGAATACGTTTACGTCTTCTCCAGATGCTAATACATGGTCAACACCACCGAATCCGATGTCGTATGCCCATCCGTCACCACCGAAGATCCACTGAGATTTCTTAGATAAGAATTCTTTCTTAGCAAGGATTTCTTTGGCAGCGTCACATCCACAAGCTTCTAATGCTGCTACTAATTTATCTGTAGCTGCTCCGTTCTTGCTTCCGTCTGCATATGTGTCTAAGTATTCAGCTGCTGCTGCTTTAACATCTGCGTTATCTGTAGATTCAGCTAATGCAACAACTTTTTCTTTTGTCTGTTCTCTTAATGTATTCTGTCCTGTGAACATACCTAAACCAAACTCTGCGTTATCTTCGAACAGTGAGTTAGCCCAAGCTGGTCCCTGTCCTTTAGCGTTTGTTGTGTATGGTGTAGCAGGTGCAGATCCACCCCAGATAGAAGAACATCCTGTTGCGTTTGCGATGTACATTCTTTCACCGAATAACTGAGTGATCAGTTTAGCGTAAGGTGTTTCACCACAACCAGCACATGCTCCTGAGAACTCAAGCATTGGCTGTCTGAACTGGCTTCCTTTAACGGAATCAGCTTTGAATTTAGCAAGTACTTCTTCTTTTGCTGGTAATTTCTGACCATAGTCATAAACTTCCTGCTGATCTCTCTGAGAATCTAATCCAGCCATTGTAAGAGCTTTTTCACCCTTCTTACCTGGACAGATATTTACACAAGATCCGCATCCTAAACAGTCAAGAACTGTAACTGTCATAGCGAATTTGTATCCTGGCATTCCAGTCATATCAGCTGTCTTAGTAGCTGCTGGAGCTGCTGCTGCTTCTTCTTCTGTCATAGCTACTGGACGGATTGTTGCATGAGGACATACATAAGCACAGAAGTTACACTGGATACAGTTATCTGGATTCCAAGAAGGAACGTCTACTGCTACTCCACGTTTTTCAAATGCAGATGCACCTAAAGGCATATGTCCATCTACGTAAGGTACTAAATCGCTAACTTTAAGAGCGTTACCTTCCTGTCCGTTAACGTAGTTCTGTACGTTGTTGATGTAATCAACAAGAGGTTTGTTATCTCCCTTAGCTTCAACGAATAAGCTTTCTGTTTCAGCGTCAGCCCATTCAGCTGGAACTGGTACTTCAACGATAGCTTTTGCACCAGCGTCGATTGCATCGTGGTTCATCTTAACGATAGCTTCACCCTTCTTGCTGTAAGAAGCTGTTGCAGCGTCTTTCATGTATTTGATCGCATCTTCTTCAGGGATGATTCCTGATAATTTGAAGAATGCAGACTGTAATACAGTATTGATACGTCCACCAAGTCCGATTTCTTTACCGATCTTGATACCATCAATGATATAGAACTTAATGTTGTGTTTAGCTAAGTAAGCTTTTACCTGTCCTGGAAGATGTTCTCCAACTTCTTCTGGAGTCCAGCTGCAGTTTAACAGGAATGTTCCACCGTCTTTTAAGTCCTGAACCATGTTATATTTTGTTAAATATGGTGCACAATGGCAAGCAACAAAGTCAGCTTTGTTGATCAGGTATGTTGATTTGATTGGGTCATCTCCGAAACGTAAGTGGGACATTGTAACACCACCGGATTTCTTAGAATCATAATCAAAGTATGCCTGAGCATATTTGTCTGTATGGTCACCAATGATCTTGATAGAGTTCTTGTTAGCACCAACAGTACCGTCGGCTCCAAGTCCCCAGAATTTACAAGCTACGATGCTGTCTGGAGCTGTAACTGGAGTTTCTCCTCTTTCAAGAGATAAGTTCGTAACATCATCCACGATAGATAATGTGAATTCGTTTTTATCAACGTTTTCGAATGTAGCGATGATATCAGCTGGTGTAGTATCTTTAGAACCTAATCCATAACGTCCACCGTTGATTGTGCAGCTTTCGAATTTTGTTCCTCTTAATGCGTTAACAACATCAAGGTATAATGGTTCTCTTGCTCCAGGCTCTTTAGATCTGTCTAATACATTGATAACTTTTGCTGTATCAGGGATTGCTTCTACTAATTTCTCAGCAACGAATGGTCTGTAAAGACGAACTTTAACAACACCGACTTTTTTACCCTGTTTCATTAAGTAATCGATTGTTTCGTCGATTGTTTCACAAACAGATCCCATAGCGATGATTACGCTCTCAGCGTCTTCAGCTCCATAGTAGTTGAATAATTTATAATCTGTTCCGATCTTAGCGTTAACCTGATTCATGTAATCTTCAACGATTGCAGGGAAAGCATTATATGTTGAGTTAGCTGCTTCTCTTGCCTGGAAGAAGATGTCTGGGTTCTGAGCTGATCCACGAAGAACTGGATGTTCTGGGTTTAAGCACTCAGCTCTGAATTTGTCGATTGCTTCATAATCAACCATATCTGCAAGATCATCATAATCCCACATTTCGATTTTCTGAATTTCATGAGATGTTCTAAATCCATCGAAGAAATGTAATACAGGAACACGTCCTTTAATTGTTGCTAAATGAGCTACTGCTCCTAAGTCCATAACTTCCTGAACACTAGAGCTGCAAAGCATTGCGAAACCTGTCTGACGACATGCATAAACGTCAGAGTGGTCACCAAAGATGTTCAGTGCGTGAGATGCAAGTGCACGAGCAGATACATCAAATACGCAAGGCATCTGTTCACCAGCGATCTTATACATGTTAGGGATCATTAATAACAGACCCTGAGATGCTGTATAAGTAGTTGTTAATGCACCAGCTGCTAAAGAACCATGTACAGTTCCTGCTGCTCCTCCTTCAGACTGCATTTCAACTAATTTTACAGGATGTCCGAAAATATTTTTCTTTCCCTGTGTTGCCCACTGGTCAGTTGACTCTGCCATTGGTGAGGATGGTGTAATAGGATAAATTGCTGCAGCTTCTGTAAAAGCATATGATACGTGTGCAGCGGCTGTGTTACCATCCATGGTTTTCATTTTTCTTGCCATGTTCTCTTCCTCCTAAAAAATCTCGTGTGAATATATTCACACATTGTTAATCTCTACGTCCACCTAGCATATGAGCGTAGAAAATATCACTACAACTTTCACAAGTTGCTTAAAACATAAACAAAGCTGTATACATATAACTTTTGTATACAGCTTTATTCTACATTATTTGCACAAGTTTTTAAAGAGATTTTTATGTATTTTTAGGTATTTTTTTTTGTACGCCAAAAAAATAACAATCTTTTTGAATCCTTAGTAAAATACTCAAGATTTTGAATTCGTTGTATTTGTGCTATTTGTACTATTTTTATCTTTTGTGCTTGTGCTTTTCGCATTCTTATGTTCATCGAATGTTTTTGTGAAAATATGAGTTCCCTTTTTGCTTCCGTCAGTTCTATAATATAGATAATCATGTTTCTTCGGATGCATCGCAGCCTTGATCGCCGTGTCTGACGGATTACAGATTGGGCCTGCTGGCAACCCTTTCATAACGTAAGTATTATACACCGTTTTCACTTTCAGATCTTTATAATAAACTTTCTTCGCATTATATAATCCATTTGTTGTGGTATACAAAACGGTCGGATCGATCTGAAGTCTCATTTTTGCTGCAAGGCGATTCTCAATGACTCCTGCGATCATCGGACGTTCTGACATATTGCTTGCTTCACGTTCGATCATTGATGCGATCGTCATGATCTCTGCCATAGAATGCTTTCCTTTATAAGACTTCGCAAGTGCTGAATATTTCTTATCGAAATTATCAAGCATCTTCTGGATCAGATCTTCTGGTTTGGAACTTTTGTAAATCTTATAAGTATCCGGATACAGATAACCTTCTAATTTGTACTTTGTTCCCTTCTTTGGGTCAATGTCTTTAATAAAATCGTTTTTATACTGATCTGTATTCTTCGCAGCCTTTATAAATTCATCTGCTTTAAAGACTCCCTGTTTCTCTAGTCGTTTTGCTATCATATCAATGGAATATCCTTCCGGGATCATGACTGTGACGACTCTTCTTGCCTCTGCAAGTTTTCTGGCCTCTTCTGCTTTCTGCTGCCTGTAAGCCATATATTTTCTTCCAGCAAATATACCTCCTGCCACAATGACCACTAGTAAAATGATGACTCCAATGACAAATGGAACTCTGGAACGATTTCTTCTTCCACGTCTGCGCCCCCTTCTGCGCCTTCTGGAATTATGATCAAAATCTAAATATAAATCCATGATGTCCTCCCAAATTTTTATTATCGTATGATTTTAAAATCATACTGTGTTCCTATGCTATTATACTCGCATTTTGTAGAAATAAAAGGGTTTTTATTAATTTTCGTTCATATTCTTAACTTTTTTGTAATTTTTGTGAAAAAATATGCATATTTTGGATTGTAACTCTTCTGGTCAAACTGCTGTACTTTTTTTAGTATTTCCATTATAATCAAAGCATAGCCGTAAATGGCAAAAGATTATAAAATATAGAAAGGAATTTCATATTATGGCAAATCCAATTGTAACGATCACTATGGAAAATGGTGATGTAATGAAAGCAGAATTATATCCGGAGATCGCTCCTATCACTGTTGAGAACTTTGTAAATCTTGTAAAAGACGGTTTCTATGATGGTTTAACTTTCCATCGTATCATCAACGGATTTATGATCCAGGGTGGATGCCCATTAGGTACAGGAACAGGTGGGCCTGGACATACGATCAAAGGAGAGTTCAGCCAGAACGGTGTGATCAACAACTTAAAACACACTCCTGGTGTTTTATCCATGGCTCGTTCTATGATGCCTGATTCTGCCGGATCACAGTTCTTTATCATGCATAAAGCTGCTCCACATTTAGATGGACAGTACGCAGCATTTGGTAAGATCATCGAAGGAATGGATGTTGTAAATAAGATCGCTGAAGTTGCAACAGACTATTCTGACAAACCAATTGAACCACAGGTTATGAAAACTGTAACTGTGGAAGAATAATCAACTATATCCTTACAGCACAGAGCCGGACCATCAATCTTCATTTGTATCCGGCTCTTAATTTTTATACATATTTAGATGGGGAATGATAATATGAGTGAAAACAACAAACTAATCTTTCTGGATGGCGAAACGATCTATCACAAAACAGTTCCTGAAACAGTGGTCGAACAGATCAAACGGATTTGCGAAGAAAACAATATCTATGGAACCTTTGAAGGAGAAAAATGTTCTTATTTCCGCGATCATAACGTTGACTTTCATCCACATTATGGATTTATGATCACTGCTTTTGACCTTGCTCCTTATATGGCGCATGAGTTTACATGGGATCATGTTGAAAATCCTGATAAAGGAACTGGTCTTACATATGTCGCTGATCATCTCAATATCTCTACAGATGACTGCTACGCATTTGGAGATAGTAATAACGATATCTCCATGTTTAAAGCTGCTGGCCATGGAATTGCTATGGGAAATGCCTGTGATGAGTTAAAAGAAATTGCGGAATATGTTACAGATTCCGTAAATGATGATGGGATTTATCATGCATTTAAACATTATCATTTGATTTAATTTATTAAATTCTATATCTTCTTCTCAAATTTATATCTTTTATCTTTTTGTATACATAAATATATTGTATAATAAATGTATCAATTACTGGATAATTTAACTTGATCTGAGAGGGGGGATTTTTATGATCGCAAGTTTTTCTTACTATATGTTGAATATATTCTTTACGATCGGACCACTGAATATGCTTTTCAGGGTCTTTCCAAGCGAAAAGCGGACATTACGAAGTGTACACATCACATCGGTTTTATACCTGTTTATTTTTTCATGGATGATATTCGTTCCTCCCTCTGTCGCAAGTAAATACAGCATGCTGCTGATCTATCCGTTTACTGCGTTTAGTTTTTTCTTTTTTCTTGGTGGTACAAAATCTTTCAAGTTTATTTCATTCTGTCTGTTTTTTAATTCCATTTTACTGATTGAAGGTATCTCTGCCACTATTTTATCCCTAATCGGCCTATTATTCCCGAAACTCCATATTGTAAGTGTTTTCATCGGACTTGACGGCAATCAGCTTTCTGTATCATTACTTTGTATTTTGGAGATTATCACTTATATGATCATTTTTTCATATATTGTTCATTTTATAAAGCATCATGCTTACTTAATGCAAATATCACTTCTGGTCGGTTTATTACTTCCGATATTACTGCCGATCATTCTTGATAATATTCTGATGATCATTCCAAACACATTACATTCCGTTTTCGTATATCTGATCCCATCACTGACATGCTCTTATGGCATCTGGCGTTTATTTAAACATGGGATAACACTCCTTGTACATTCTGAAGAAGAAAATATCCGCCAGCAACATCATCTTGATATGGTTCAACAGGAAATCGAACATTTACATTCTCTTGATAATGAATACAAAAAACTTTATGTATGGAACCACGATATGGCAAATCATCTCCTGGCTCTTTCTTTATTGGCAGAGCAAGAGAAATATGATCAGGCACTTTCTTATATGAAACAAATGCAGGAGAAAGGAGACGAGCTATAATGAATCAAATGAAATCACATAAAATACAATCCGTCTTAACTTTTATTTATATATTTCTCATTCCTTTTACGGCTGTACTCTATCATTGTCTGCTTACCACAGAAGCATTTCAGAAATATTTTCCTATGGACGCTGTTCAGCCATATTTATCTTTTTTCTTTAATTTTTTTATGGTACTGTGTCTTCTTTCCTTTATCAGTATCATTATCACTACTTGTAATAATGTAAAAAAAGAAATCGACTTGAAAATGCTTGATTCAACACAGCAGACAATTTTAAAACAGGAGAAAGAAATTGAAACTTTAAGAACTAAGATTCTTGAAAAGCAATCCTATATCCATTCACATATCGACCTTGCGATCAATCTGTGTGAATCTGGAAGTTATGATGATATGACAACTTTGATTTCTTCACTTTCCTCCCATGTGAAGAGAAATTATCCTGATACTTATTGCAAGAATGCTTTGTTGAACACTTTGCTGCAAGAGAAAAAAGCAATTGCCGATCAGTTAAATATCAAATGTGAATTCCGGATTCTTCTTCCAGATCATTTTGATCAGACTTTTTCCGATTTCACGATCACCAGCATTTTTTCAAATTTGCTTGATAATGCTTTGGAAAGCTGCAAAAACTGCCATAAGCTTTATCCACAAAATGATTTTCTTTTTATCGAATTGTCAACAGATTTTAAGGCAAATATGTTTATGATCCGTATGAAAAACTCTAAAGACCCTAAAAATATTTTCTTAAATAAAACAACCAAAGATGATTCTTCGTCTTTGCATGGGCATGGCCTTTCTATCATAGAAAGTATTGCCAGAGACTATGATGGAACCTGCCAGTGGAGTGATGATGGAGACTGTTTCGTGTCATTAATCATGTTGAAACATACATAAAAAATGATTTATATGTAATATTCGTTTTCTTCATAACTTTCTATTCGTTGTATAATAATATTATCTGCGAAAACACATATGATCATTGAAAGGAGGGGAATGTGTTCTATGATTTCAGGTCTGTTTTATTACATGGTAACCATATTTAATATTATTTTTCCATTTCATATATTATTAGAACGATTTTCACATAGAACCTTCTCTTCTTCATTTTATCGGAGATTATGGATTTTTTATGCTGTCTTACTGTCATGGATGATCTTTATTCCAACATCAACATCTGCTACATTTACAGCATTTTTTATTTACCCATTATGGATCTTTCATATCTTTTTCTTTTTTACAGAAGATCGGTCCTTTCAGGTATTCTTATTTTTTATTTTTTGTATCAGTATGATTTTTATTGAAGCGATTGCTGTTGGTATCTTGATGGTTTTTAATTTTATATTTCCACAGCTTCATTTAGCTGTTTTATATGTAGCACTGAGCGGAAATACGATTTCCATTGTTCTATGTTCTATCTCACAGATGATCCTGGATATTTTATTATTACCTCGAATTTTTAATATGATTGAACGCAATCGGCACCTGATCAATATAAAGTTATTCTTCTTTCTTGGTCTTCCTGTCCTTTTTATGGTTATTGCAGGAAATATTTTTATGTCCATGCCTGAACCTTCATTTTCGTATGGATGGTTTATCATTGCTTCTGTGATCATTTCCATAATCTCATGGAATTTATTTAATCATGGACTAACTTTGCTGAAAGAATTAGAAGAACAACATTTGAAAGAAGCGCACCAACGTCTGACCTTAGAAAAAGAAATCCATCATTTGCATACACTTGATGACGAATATCAGAAACTTTATCGTTGGAACCACGATACCTCAAATCATCTTCTTGCCCTTTCCTTGCTTGTGGAACATGGCGAATATGAACAGGCATTATCCTATATTCAAGAACTGAAAGACTCTGAAGGGAAACATTATGAAACATCCGAATCTGTATAAAATTGAAAAATATATTATTCTTATTTGTATTTTTTCGATCCCGCTGCATGGAATCGTGACAAATTATATGCGCCACAATCCGGCATTGTGGAACCACTTTTTTCATGAATATTATCATATTTTCTTCTATGACTATATGTCTCTTGCAATGATCATAGCATTTGGTTCCTTTATCGGTCTTGTATTCCATATTTGCAAAAATACCCGTAAAACTGCTGACTTTAAAAATGCAAAGAGCACACATCAGATAATGCAGAAACAACAGCATGAATTAGAAAATCTAAAAAAGACGATCCTTGAAAAACAGGCGTATATTGACCAATATTTGGACTTTGCCATGGAACTTGGAAAGAATGCACAATACGAAGAAATGGCTGTATTGATTTCTTCTCTCACATCACATGTGAAAAGAAATTATCCGGATTCTTTTTGTAAAAATGCTTTATTAAATACATTACTTCAGGAAAAAAAAATCGTTGCTGACCATTCAAAAATTCATTGTCAGTTTCGCGTCATCCTGCCAGAGCATTTTGATTCTTATTTTTCGGATCTTACGATCACAAGCCTTTTTTCAAACTTATTAGATAATGCGATCGATGCCTGCCGCTTATGCGATCCCTCGCAAACAGATCTATTTATCTCGCTGACAACGGATTTTCGGGCAAATATGTTTATTGTACATATGCAAAACAGTAAAAACCCTAATGAGATATTTGCACACCACACAACAAAAAAAGAATCCTGTGTTCTGCATGGCCACGGATTAACTATTATAGAAGATATCGTTTCACAGTACCATGGAACTTACAAATGGCTGGATGAAGGGAATTTATTTTCTTCTCATCTTCTGTTCCAACTGCCAAGCGATTGAATACATACAAAGGAGATTTATAAATGATCCATATTGCAATCTGCGAAGATGACCCAATCTATCTACATGAACTTGAAAAAACTATCAAAGAAACAAAAGGACTTTCTGCCGAGATTCATCCTTGTTCCTCCCCAGAGGAACGTTCTAAATTATATGGGAAGAATTTTGTTCCTTATGACATCGTCTTAATGGATATCGAACTCCCTGAAAAGTCTGGCATTATCTTATCTAAAAAAATCTTGCAGGCAGACGCCTCGACACAGATTATCTTCATCACACAATATCGCGAATACTGCAGTGATGTGTATGAGACGGAACATGTATATTTTATTCATAAGTCCGATGTTAAACAATATCTGCCTCGTGCGATTGAGAAAGCAATCTTCAATCTTAAGCAACACAAAAATAACTATCTGACAATCTCATGGAACCGCAGAGAACATAATATTCTGTTAGATGATATTGTCTACATGGAGCGTAATCTCCGTACGACAACCATTTATTGTACATCTTCCACTTATCATACCTCTGAGAAACTTGCCCTGTTACTTGAGCGTCTAAACCAGAATTTCATCTGCTGCCATAGGAGCTATCTGATCAATCTAAATCAGATTACGGATTTTGAAAATAATCTTGTGACTTTGGCTGGACAATATAAGATTCCAGTCAGCCATAAGAGAGCGGTAGAGGTTAAGAAGCAGTTTTTGAATATGTTTATAAAGTAGAGAGTTTTTATATCTCTACTTTTTTTCTACCGTTTTTATTGCATAGGGGCTTTCATCAAAATTTCCTATGCAATAAAAAAACAGCCAGAAATCACACCTTCTTAAAATATCTCTTGTGACTTCCAGCTGTTTGTACATAAGATCGTCAAATTTCTATTCTTTATTTAATTTTTTCCCTGCTACAATTTGAAGAACTTACTTTAATATTTATCTTCTTTACTTTTTTGCTTTTTGTTGATACAACTATATCATCCTATTTCACTTTCGCACTCTTCACAGGAGACCATTTGGAAACATATTTTGTCTGTGATCCTTTTTTGTAAGTTCTAATTCTTACATAGTATTTTTTATTCTTTGATAAACCTGTAATATTGGCGCTAGTTCTTTTCTTACCAATAATACATCTGTGCTTTTGATATAATTGAAACTTCTCCTAATGATAAAATCGTAAATTTATAATATTTATCATCCTTACCTGATAAATTTGTAAAATTTATTTCGTATATACTACTCATAATTATATCATTTATTTTTGCTCTAAATTTTACACCGCACGAAAAGTCTGATATATGTCATATAAACCAGCAATATAAATGACTTTTAGATCTCAGCAGGACGTTCTGCACTTACGATCTTATCTTCATTTTTTCAAATTTATCCGAAAATATTCATTCTCCTTTCCCTTAGGATCCCGGATTAACGTAACTTTCTGCTCCATTTCATCTTCCAATTTCAAATTTCCAAGACAATAATCCCTGATCGCATTTGCATCTGCCTGTGCCAGTTTTTTTATTTTGCTAGCGTCTTTCAGAAATTGTTCTACATCTTCTTTGCTGTCTACAAAGGCATGTTCTACGATTACTCCTGGAATATTTTGTTCTATACTATTATGAATAATTCTATAGTAATCTCTCAATTTGCCATTCGGATATCTCTGATTTTTCTCTGATGTTCTCATTAACAATCCTTGATTCTCAACACCTGCCTGCTGCAAATGTTTCAAAAAGTAACATCCCAGAAGTTGTGCTTGTTTGGATACTTCTTTATTATAATTCCCTGTTGGTACGATTACAGAACATCCATGATCATATTCTACAATTGGTCCCTTGGCATTGTTATGAAGGCTGATAAATAGATCAGCCTTATCTCTCACTGCTTTAGGCACCCGCTCACTTAGCTCTGGTTTTGTATCTCCTGTCCTTGTGAGATAGACTTTTATATTAGGATTTTGGGATAATTCCTTCTTGACATATTTAGCTATTTTTAAATTGATTTCTTTTTCCTGTGGCCAATCATGTGATGTTCCTACCGCACCGCTGTCAATACCTCCGTGTCCTGGATCTAGTTCAATAATCCAGCTTGATTTGCTTATTTTTCTTGTTTTTTGATATTCTGTAGTTGTTATTTGTGTCTTTTTCGTTTTTGTTTCTGTTTCCTCTGTTATTTGTTTTTTGTTACATCCTGAGATGGCAATACATAATATCAAAGGCAGCATTATCTTTTTTATTTTTCTCTTCATCGATATTCTCTCATTTCATATATCAAATATCTTAATTCCTAAGACAATTCCAATTACAATCAACACAATACATAACAAAATCTTTATAAAAATCCCCCATTTCTTTTTCTTCAATGGTTCTCCGCATACAATACAATGTTCCGTTCCTGCCTTATTTAGATGTCCGCAGTTTCTGCATTTTCTCTTTTTTAATTTCATGAAATAAATGGTTAATCCAAGCAGAAGAACCGCCGCTGCTATACATATATAAATATAAATAGTATAGCTGAATTCTTTTCCTTCTTCGTTCTTTCCAGCTTTGTATCTTACATCATATTTTCCGTCACCATCATTATCAACATTGACAATTGTATCTCCTTCTGATTTTGCAGTGGTATCAACTTTTGTTGTTTTGGAAATTGCAATATTTTTAAATGTTCTGAAATCATCATAACTTCCGTCATCATTCATAAATCCTATTGTATAATTCATGGTTCCAGTATCATAGCCGCTGATGTTTATGTCATATGAATCATTATCTTTTAATCTTAGGACTTTAATACTTCCATCGGTATCTCCTTCGTTTTCTGTTCCATCATTTTCCTGATAGATTAATGTTCCAAATGAAGTTCTTGCGCTTTGCTCATTTGTATTCGTTGATAATGTTTCATTGTTATATTTTACTTTGACATCCACTGGGCATGCGATCTTAACGTAAATATATTTTTGACCATTTAACTGATCTGCGATATCTCCAAAGAAAATTTTAAGATCTTTTGCTTTATCTACTTCATAATGGCATCCTTCACTTGCAATCTGTTCTAATAAATTTTGTTGTTCTGATTTGTCTGTAAGACTCTCAAAAAATCCTAAGGTGTAAATCTGCACTCCTGCTTTTTTTATCTCGTTGGCATATTCGATTAATTCATCACCTTCTTTTCCTACATTCGGCTCACCATCACTCATTAATACGATCATCTTTTTCTTTGAGTTACTGTTTTGCAATAAATCATAAGCATCTTGTAATCCGGCTTCCATGTTCGTTGAACCTTGTGCATATAATTGGTCTATATCTGACGATAATTCTGATGTGTTTTGCGTCAAACCCGATACAATTTCTGAATCTAAATTATATTGGACAATTCCTGTCTTGGCTTGCTTCTGTCCTACAACGTTTACAAAATTTTGTGCTGCTTTTTTTGTTTCATCTAACGGGGTTCCTTCCATACTTGATGATGTATCTAATACCAGAGCTATGCTTCTTTCATTGGAATCTGCAGTTGTACTATTGATACTACTTGTATCACTCGTATTTTTGTTTGCGTTATTACGACTCTCTGTTGTGGTTTTAACAGATTGGAGTTTTCCTTCTGTTTCCATCCAAGACAGATCTTCTGTCTGGCTGGTATCAAACATATTTGGACCTGTTAGTTTACAGCTTTCAACCTTACTTAAAAGTTCCGCTAATTTCTTATTCGTTTCTTTCAAATCATCTCTATAAGACTGGTCTACTTTTCCTGAATTCATCAGATTCTCTCTTATTGTCAATGTTGATTTCAGCTGCATGACCATAGAATCTTTTACTTTTTGCAATGCTTTTTTCTGTTCTTTTTTATTTGAATATAAAAAGCCTCTATAAAAAACATCGCTGTATGTTTTTACAAATATATCATTTGATATTTGCTGTATTAAATAGCAATCGTAAAGTGCACTATATAGCTTCTTATTATCTTCGATTCCTTTTGCGGATGCCGGCAATAATTTATCAATAAACATAACACCATCCCACACGATTGCTGCTGGATTTGTTGTTTCTGTTGCCTTGTCTTTTATAATATCAAATCCTTCTTTTATTGCTGTTTTTACTATTGTATCATTGTTTTTATATATCGTATTATGTATTTTTGTATTTACAGTTTTTACAGTATCTAAAATTCCTAAATCGTCATTCTTCAAAACCTCTGAATCATTCGCATTCGAAATAATAGTATTTTGTAATAAGTCTTTCTGACTGGCTAAAATGTCATCATATTTTTGTAAATTTTCAGCCACATCACAAATAAGCGATAATTCATGAGCAGCATCTGCACCTTTTTCTAATTTTTCTCCTAATCCTTCTACAAGCTCATACTCTCCCCCTCCATAAGCTTCCATAATAAGATCATACCATGTACTGTTAAAATCCGTCTGATCTTTTAGATAGCTTGCAAGTTTATCTATATCATCTTCCTTCTCAAGATAAGATTTTCCTTCATTCTTTACAATCGATAAAATATCATCTTCTAAATAGTCTTTAAATATTCCTTTTGCATCAATCATCATACGAAATGGATTAGAATCTCCATCCATTAACGCAACAACTCCTGCAAAAAGAACTTTATCTTTCACTGTTCCCTTTTTACTTTCAATCTCATCCCATGAGAACCAATAACCATTTGATTGCTGATACACATCTCTTAAGGCATCGTAAATATCGTATTTTCTTATAACTTTTAACTGAACATCATCATCCTTATCAATCCGCACTGTCATTCCCATATATCTAAAAAATTCAATGGCTGATAGATAGATAACTCCATTCACAGACATCGTATCCACTGGAATTTTATTTTCTCCGTAGTCCATGATTTCTTTTACTTCATTTTTCTTTACATTAACCTTAAAACTGCGTTCTAAATCTTGTTCTATTTCTGCCGTATATTTTCCAGTTTGTTTACCTACACCCCCTGTCAGATCTCCTATATTATCAACAGAAAGATAAAATTTATTGTTTCTGTAAATTCCTTCAATCTGTCCCTTTTTCCCAATATAGTTGCTATACATGCTCAATGTTACTTTTCTTATTCCGCTGTTTTTTGTCGCTGCTGGAATTTGTACCTGCGACATCAGCATTACAATCACCAAAAATACACTGATCACATTTTTTATATATTTTCTCATTTGCCCACCTACTTTTTCATCATTTCTTCCATCAGTTTCTTTTGCAGATCAATATAATATTGTCTTAAATTTCCTGAATAAACATTACTTAATTTCTGATCCGAAACAATGTACCAATGGTCTCCTACTTTTTTTGCTTTTACCTTTAATACTTCTTTCTTTTGTGGATACTTACTTTCCAAGCTGTTTTTTTCATAGTCTTGTAATTCTTTTGCACTGTTATATTTTGTTTTTTGCTTAATGATCTTTGTACAATCTGGATAAACAAACTTGATTGTGACGGTTGCTGTCTTTTTGTTGATTTTAATTTTTTGTATCTTGTAGGTAATTTTTGATGTTATCAGATTTTCTTTGCTTGAATTATCTGTATTACTTGCCGTCATTTGTACTTCATAAATATATCTTTCTTGATTTGCATCACCGCTTTTTATAGAATCTAGCGTAGTTTCTATATCTTGTTTAACTTCTCTTTTATTTAAGAATCCTGTTGTCAAATATACTGCCACCCCAATAAATGCAATTGTGATCAGCAGAATTATTATGATCTTTATTATCCTCTTTTTCATAAATGTTCCTCTCTTTCATTTGTTGTAACATCCCAATAAAAAGCAAAACAGGAAATCTTATCATATCTTCAGATTTCCTGTTTTATATCAACTCCTATTCTCCCTTACTTTTTCTGTCCCATATCATCCTTCTTAAACTGCTCGTAAGTTCTCATCCTGTAACTTGAATTTGTAAATGAACATCCTCGATACATGCAGTCTAATACATAATTAATCTCTTTATAGTCATCTGTGTAATCAGAATCTTCAAATTCAAAATCCATGATATAATCCTTGTCTCCATCACTTGTTGCTAACATATATTTGCCCTGTGTTTTAGCATCATCTGTATATCCAAGAACGATCATACTTGCCTGTCCGTCATGTAATTTTGGTGTACTTCCTCCTTTGGGATAATCGTATCCAACATGAGTTAAAGACTCTTTACAATTCTTATATCGTTCTTTGACACTCTTGATCGGATCATTAGAGCTTGCACTTTCTGCATATATATTAACTCTAACCTTTATCGAATCATCATCTGGATCTTTGTATGCCAACGTAAATTTATCGTTTGTGTCATCTGATGAACTTTCATTAAACAAATATTTTGGATATGAAAATGTAATAACGCCATCACTACTTGTTACACTTTCAAAATCATTTGAATCTGTACATTTAGACAACAGCATCTGCGTGTTATCGGTATATGGCAATGTATTTGTCTGCACACTCGATGTATTTTGATCAGAACCATCCGTTGCCGTTGTATCAGTTGTACTGTCCGTTGTTGTGGTTGGATCTTTTGTCTTTATAATATTGTCTTGTGTTGTTTTACTATTTTGTTTTTTATTTTTTTGTTTATAATAGCGATAACCGAAGACTCCACCTATTCCGATTCCCAGGCAGACTACAATAAATATTAAAATCTTTAATATTGCTTTTCCAATAGATTTTTTCTTTGGTGGCTTTTCATTTTGCACTCGATTTTGGTGCACTTCTTGTTTATGTATTTCTGATTTTGGTTGTATATGTTCATTTTGAATGATTGATTTTGGTGATACTCGTTTTTGCACGACTGGTTCTTGTTCTGGCTTTTTCTGAACCTGTGATTTCTGCGTCAGCTCTTGACCACATTTTGCACAAAATCTTGCACCATCTTTATTTTTTGCTCCGCATTTTTTGCAATACATCGTTTACTCCTCTTTACTTAATTTATAATATTGAGTCCATTCCATCCAGATCCGTAATATACCATTTATTTTTTATCTTTATCATTTGTAATTCCGAAGTCATAGCTGACTTAACTTCTGCAGAATTAAGTTTAGCACTTATACTAATTTTTACTTTTTTTGCTTTTTTTACATCTTGAATATTTTTTTCTTTTAATTTTACATTCAATTGTTTTAATTCTTCCTCTGAACAATCTGTTTTACTTACAATATCGTAACTCAAAGAAATACTATTTATTGATTCCGAAGAACTCTCTCCTAATGTACCTAAACCCTTTCCTGTTTTTAACTCATTTAATGCAGTATTTATTTTGTTTATATATTCCTCTTTTGTTACTCCTGCTTCTCTAACCACATAGTCTACTTGCTCGTCTGGCATTACGCTTAACATCTTCTCCCCATCTCCATCATTGATTGCATCAAAAAAAACATCTATTGTCTTTTCAACACTTCTTCCAGTAACAATCGGTCTGACAACTACCAAAGCAATAACAATCACTGCTATTACAGCTATTATTTTTTTATTTGCAATTTTTTTGTTATTTCCTGATTTTTGAATTTTTCTATCTATAGGTACACTAACCATTGGTGTCTGTTTCGCTCCACAATGAATGCAAAACTGACTGTCATCACTAATTTCTTTCCCACATTTTGTACAAAACATTTTTCTCACCTCAATCATTCTTCATTCCACAGTTTGTGCAAAAGACTGCATCTTCTTCTAATACTTCTCCACATCCTTTACAGATTCTTGGCTGTGCAGCTAGTTCTTCTACTATTTCTTCTTCCATCTCTACTTCTGGTTCTTCGATCTTTCCTCCGCATTTTTTGCAGAATCTTGCACCTTCTTCTAAGATCATTCCACAATGTGGACAATGTCTGCCATCTGCTGCATTAGCTACCATTGGTTCCTGTAATCTCTGTCCACATTCTCCACAGAACAAACTATTCTTATCATTCTCACTTCCGCAGTTTGGGCATACTTTTACATTTTTCAGATTCAACATTTCTTGATTTAACTGTTCAATCTCTCTGATTGCTATTGTGATCTTCTGACACAGCTCATAAAATTCGCTTGTCTGATCATTTCCACATTTTTGATAATAACTTTTTCCCAGCGTTGCAAAATCATCTTGTATCTCTTTTTCTTTATCACTCATGAGATTTTTAATTTTTGTTATATTTACGATATCTTCTGCCTTATCTTTAAATACTCTTCCTGTTCTTCCAAAATAATCTGTGATTGCCATTTTTATTCTCCCTTTTTATTTAATTTTTCTGAATGTTATATCTGTTCCACCGTTCCAATACTTGTCCACCATTTTTTGATATGTATCAAACGATATCCGTTTTCCATTATGGTAATATTTTTGAACTGCTGAACTTCCTGATCGATCATAGTAATATTTTAAAAATGATGCATTTGCTAAATTTCCTTTACTCACTTTATAACTTCTGATTGCTGTAAAATCACTTCCATAATGGTTCATATGTAACATTTTATTTTTTATACGGATCCCTCTCGCCTCATCAAAACAATATTGTGCTTTTGCTTTCCCTTTGGAATAAGTTAACACAAGAATTGATCCTTTATAAAAGGTTCCTTTCTTTGTATTTGTAAGAATTAATTCTTTTACACCATCTTTGTTAATATCAATTACTTTATAGTATTTATAATTTTTTCGATATTTTGTTGTATACTTGGCTTTACTGCTCATATTATGTGCATCATAAGTTTTAACCTTGTAAGTTCCTTTTTTACTTGCAAGAACTTTTTTGTACCAGTTTTTGCCAGTCATTTTGGTTGCTGCTTTTGTCGGTACTAGTTGTGTCATACCGAATAATGCTGTTATTGCAAATAAAATAATTATCCATTTTTTCTTCATATTTAACCTCCATTTAAACACCTGTTATAGCTGATAAAGCAATTGTTATGATCATTAAAATAATAAATAATGCTACCACTACAGCACCCATACAGCTTATAATATAGCCTGCATATCCGATTCCTTGCAGTCCATATTTTTTCTTATATTTTTTGAATATAAAATAAGGTATTACAAGAAGAATAAAACCTATCATATACAATACCCATCCATATTTTTTAACCCAAAGCTGATCCATATAATCACTACTTCGATCAAGTATTATTGTCATTGCAAAAAATACTATTCCAAATCCTTCTATTACTAATGCTTTTGTTGGTTGTTCTTGAGTGCTATTTTTTATATATTGCTTATGATCTTCTTGCCTTTTTCGAAATTCATTATTCTCTATTCCATATTGATTCTGTGGATTATTTTCCGTCTGTTTTATACCTACAACAGGCTGCCCACACGCACTGCAGAATTTCTGATTTTCTTCTAATTTCTTTCCGCAATTTACACAATACATAATATTTCACCTCCTCATATTTTTTTCTCTCTTTTTGTACAAAAAATGTTCACAATCAGTATATCATTTATCTTTTATTCAAAGATTTAAGATGCATGAAAAGTGCTTTATATGTCATATAAACTTGTAATAAAAAAATAATCGATTCAGATTTTTTAACTACTCCAAATCGACTATTTTTCATTTAACTTTTTTACTTTATTCCAAACAAACTAGAATCTCCAACTTTGATTTCCTTCGGTACCAAAGAACACTTCGTTGTTCCATCTCCTAATTCCCCATATTTGTTACTTCCCCACATCCAAAGTGTTCCATCGTTTTTTAATACTGCTGCATGTGTCCTGCTTGTGCTGACTTGTTTTGCATTATCTATTACCTGTTCTGGCATATTAGAATTCTTTAATGTTCCGTTTCCTAACCTTCCTGAAAAGTTATCTCCCCATGTCCATACACTTCCATCTGTTTTTAAAACTGTATAATATACAAGTGGTGTACTCATAAATTGGACATGATCTAATATTTTTTCAGCACCATTGATCCATCTTCCCTCATCATCAAATTCATCTTCGTAAATAGTTCCTCTTCGCCGATATAATTCTCCATTATTAAGTATTGCATATACTTCATAATCATTTATGGATATATATTCTACATTTTCTTCGACTTTTTGTGCATGCTCAAATCTTCCTGCATTTCCCTTGATTCCTATGACATCACTATAATCTCCTCCTAATCCCCACATTTCTCCATTATCTTTTATATACACAACATCATGCATATTTAATGCTACCTGTTTTACATTATCATCTATTTTGGTCATATTTCCATTTGCCTTTGGACCAATTCCAATGTGATTCCAAATCCAAAGACTGCCATCGTCTTTTATAATTGCATTCACATATTGTCCCATCTTGACACTTTTTACATGATTTGTTATTTTTTTAGGTTTTTTCGCCCCTTCTGTTATTCCATCTCCAAGCGTTGAATATCCATATCCCCAAACCCACAAACTTCCATCCTTCTTTATGGCACCTGCCAGTCCTTCTCCAATACTGATATCCCTTACATCTGACATTATCTTCTTTGGTTTCTTTACATCTTTTCCAGTACCATCTCCTAACTGATATCTTCTGTTATATCCCCACATCCAGAGACTTCCATCTCCTTTTATGACCGCACTAACTGAATCCCCTACTTCTACTTTCTCAATCCTGTTTTTCTTTTCTATGTAATTCATACAACAAACACTTACGATCGCTGATACGAAAATGATCACTGCTGCTATAATAATTGTTTTCCTTTTTTTCATGTTATCTCCCTCAATTTAAAATCATCTAAAATATTCTATTTCTTTTCACCCATCTCATCATTTTTAAATTGTTGATATGTTCTTACTTTATAACTTGAATTCGTAAATGAACATCCACGATACATGCAATCTACTATATAATTAATCTCTTTGTATGAATCTGTATAATCCGTATCTATAAACTTAATTTCCATAATATAGGTATCTTCTCCATCACTTGTAATCAGTGAATATTTTGCTTCCTTCTTTTCATCATCTTCATATCCCATAACGATCATACTCGCCTTGCCATCATATATTTTAGGATCTTTTCCGCCTTTTGGATAATCATATCCTAAAGTCTTTATTGACTCTTTCTGATCAGAATATTTACTTTTTACACTCTTTACAGAATCTTCGCTATATTCCGCTTCTTCAACTGAAACCTCTACACTGATTTTTAACTCGTCCTCCTTTATATCTCTGTACTCAAGGGTATATTTATCATTCTCATCATCTGCGGAACTATCATTAAATATTGTTTTGGGATATATAAAACTAAATGTTCCATCTTTACTTGTTGCTTTTTCATAATTATTTGTTTTCGTGCTGGCAGACAAATTCATACTTGTGTTATCTGTATATGGCAATGTTTGTGTCTGTGTATTATATTGATTTGGATCAAACCCTTCCTCTGTTTTTGTTGTTTGTATTGTACTGTCCTCTGTCGCTGATTCTGTTGATTTTATTATGTTATTTTTAGCTGTTGTACTGTTTTGTTTTTCCTTTTTTTGTTGTTGGTATATAAATGCTGCACCTATTCCTACTGCCACACAGATTACAACAAATATTACATTCTTTAAAATTGGATTGCTTGTTGATTTTTTCGCTGGTTTTGGTTTCTTTTCTACTGGTTTTGGTTTCTTCTCTGTTTTTTTCTGTTTTTTATGATTTTGTGCTATTATTTTCTGTGTCATATCACAGCCGCATTTTGCACAAAACCTAGCATCATCTTTATTTTTCGCCCCACATTTTTTGCAATACATATTTCCCCTCCTTTACAAATCTCCAATTTCATCAGCATATGTCAGATACCATTTATTTTTAACCTTCATCATTTGCATATCTATATCATTATATGATTTAACTTCGCTTGTACCCGCTTTTAAAGTCAAACTAATCGTTACTTGCTTTACATTATTTACAGGATCAATATTTTCTTCCTGTAATGTCTCATTTAACTTATCAATCTCCTCTTCTGTACAGTCTCTTACGCTTACAATTTCGTAATCTAATGAAATATCGTCTAAAGAATATCCCCCACCAGCTTCACTCAGAAGACCTTTTTTTAATTCTAATAAATACTGATTTCCTTCTTTTATGTATTCCGCTCTTCCTCCAGATGTTTTATTAATCAGATAATTCACGTGATCTTCTGACATTGTATCTATCATTTTTTCTGCATCCATATCATTGATCGCTTCCATAAAAAGATCGATTGTATTTTCGATGCTTCTTCCTTTCACAATTGAGCCAAAGATCATACAAGCTAACACCACAGCTATAATTCCAATTATTATCTTTTTATTCTTGAGAGGTATCTTGATTTTTGTTTTTTTATTGGATGTATTTATAGTTGTATTATTCACTATAGGTGTTTGTCTTGCTCCACAATAACAGCAAAACTGACTGTCATCACTGATTTGTTTTCCGCACTTTGTACAATACATAACATATCTACCTTCCTACTATTTTCTTTTTTCGTACACAAAATGTTCACAATTAGTATATCATTTTCTTTATATTGGGGTGTTTATTATGCATGAATAAGCAGTTATATGTCATATAAAATGGATAAATAAAAGAAGGATACTACATTTGGTAATATCCCTCTCTCAAGTCTTATATTCTTTTATAAAGTTTCCACACGACATTTATGATTTTTTGATTTCTTATCATAACTGATTCCTACAGCCAAAATTTTGTTTTCCTTATCTTCTCCAAGTCTTCCTCTCAATTTCAGATCATATTGTTTTTCTTTGATCTGTTCAATTGCTTCTTCTGGCGATGCATCTACTTTTAGTTCCAGAATCATTCCTGGATATTCACTTTGGTTATTCGGATAAAAGATAAAATCCACAAAACCAGTTCCTGATTTATCTTCTCGTTCCACACGATAATAATCTCTGGCTGTCAGATTCATCGATACTGCAGCATATTCTCTTACCTTTGCAGGAACAGATTCGCCTGATACCATTAATGCTACATCATCTCTGACATCATCGACGTTATGTTCAATATAGGAAAATATTTCATCATATGGTCCTGAGTTTGTCCAGTAGTTTCCTAGATTGTTATTCGTCAATGCCACGACAACGGATCTTGGGTTATAAATCCGTTTACCGTTCTTAATATAATATCCATCATACCAGATTCTTAAATCTTCTCTTGTTAAATGCTGATTCTCCGTACGTTCCTGATATCGTTTAAATAATTCATCAACTTCCTCATCTGTAAATCCAAAAGTATCTCTGAATTTCTCTTCTTCTACCATTGTGTATTCTACAAACATATTTAGTTTTGACCCACTGGAATATTTTCTTAATGTCCCTGGGAACTTAAGGGAACTCTTATTTATTTTCGTCATAGTTTACTTTCTTATACAATAAAATTCCAGATACGAACAAACAAATGATAGTTAACAAAATTAAATATTTCCAATCATTTATCAGATTATTTTTAGTTGCCTCAAACATCGAATCTATTTTAAGTTCTGGACTAACTTTCAACATCAGATCATTTAACCTTGAAATACTTCCCAGTGCAGAATATCCCCACTGTGCTGTTGTATATTTAGCAAATGGCTTCATAAATCCTTTCAATTCAAATAAACAACCACTAAATAAGAACTGTGCAATTAACAAAATTGGAATTAATGCCATAGCCGATGTAATATTCTTTACTAGCATTCCCGTTGCAAATCCAAGCATATCCGCACTGATAGCAACCAAAATAAATGTAATCAAGAAGTCAAAATTAGGATTATGAAAAAGCACCCCTTTAAAATTAAAATCAAAGAATAACACAAAAATTGTTGTACTTACAATCCCTTGAATAATACATAACACAACCTGAATAATAAAATTTGCAATAACGTAATCCCGTACAGAAATCAATTTATCCAAATCATCCAGCACATACTCTGATTCTGAATAAAAAAGAGCAATCGAATTAAAAATTCCTGACCATATCGTACACATAAGCAATGTAAACAGACAACTCTTGGTACTGCCATATACTTCAAAAGCACCATCTTTTACTGCATTGCATGCAAAGCCAAAAATAAAGGCACTCGTGATCACATTCTTTATAATGTATGGAATATTCGTAGAACACCACCGTTCCAAATAATAAACAAGACCTTTCATGATTATATGCTCCTCTCATACTGATCAATATAAAAATCAGCTAGATTTTCTCCACCCTCATCTTCACTGTTTAATTTCATTAAAATATCAACATAATCATGTACTTGAAAAAATGTTTTCATCTGATATGGTGATCCATGATATGCTATCCTTCCAGTTTTATTACTATCCTTTACCAAAACAACAACATTATCATATAATTCAATATTTATAAGATTATGAGAAATTACAATAACCGTCTTTTTTTCTTTATGTGCAATGTGATTCAACATATTACATAACGATCTTGCTACACCACAATCTAATCCCGTATCAATTTCATCCGCAATCAAAATTTCTTTATCACGAATCAACTCTTTGGCTATTGCTACACGCTGCATCTGACCACCAGACAACGCTTTAACTGGTTGTTTACAGACATAATTTAATCCAGCATCATTGATACATTTTTTTGTTTTTTCTAATAAATTTGCTTTTGACTGCCTTAAAAAATTTAATCTAGCTGTCCAGTAAATAGATTCTTCTACTGTCTCATTCTTATTTAATGTAGGATGTTGCGATATGTATGCTATCTTTTCCAGCATTGCTTTATGATCATATCCTTCATCAATGATTGTTCCTTTAAACTTTGTTTGACGAATCAAGCATTTTATCAATGTACTTTTACCCGCACCAGAAGTTCCAATGATTAATGTTGTTTGATGTTTTGGAATATCAAGTTTGATATTTTTTAATATTTTTCGTTTTCCGTCATAAGATTTTTCTTCAATATTAACTCTCATTTACTCACCAAGCCAATCTCCAGAATATTTTACATAAGCATTTAGATATTTCTCTTTCACTTTGCTCAAATTCTCATTTGCTGATTCTTTTGTTTCATAAACCCCCGCTGAAATCACATACCATTTTTCAGAATTTAAATTACTCCACTCAGTTGTTTCAAACACCTGTGCATCAATGCCATATTTTGAATATTCTACTGCTTGCTTTTGTGCTGTTGTACGTTTTTTATAAGCATCACACCAAATACCATAAAATGCTCGCGATTTCTGTCTTTCTGTTGTTGTAATAGCCTGCTGTGTGCTTGACGGAATTTGCTTTTGTTGATCTATTGCTTCTGTAGTAGTTCTTGCATTTTCCTGTTCCGTTGCTGTTGACTGCTGTATTGTTTTCTTTAATTCTGTCGTTTGACTGGCCGTTGTTGTCATTTGTTCGCTTTTTGTTGTTTCATCTTTCTTATCTTTTGAATTGTCCTTTAAAAGTATCACTATTCCTACAACAACTACTATCGCTGCCAAAATAATATATAATGTGTTTTTCTTGTTTCTCATAATGTTCCCCTTTTTTTCATTTGTTTCTTTTTATCTATATCTTTATTTTCCAATATCCATTCTTCAGTAATCCATATCTTTCTAGTATTCCATTTTCATTCATCTAGCAAACGATGGAAGTAAAACACTAGCATCTAGCAATAATTATGACCGGGTTTGTGTGGATTGAAAATCCACCCTTAGATAAAACGCTTACGATAGATATGATAACTTATTTTTCAAAAAAGACAATGGAAAACCGCTGTTTGTCATTTGCAAAACTTTCCCTTGTCTTAAATTTTAATATTTTACTGTCTCATTGCATCATTTGAAATCAAATTAACATCTTGCATCTGCTCATTAGTCAGTGTAAATACATTCCAATACCTTCCACTTCCAGTCACCGGAACATTATATACTTTAATCAACTGATTTCCTTTATATAATTTCACCTGAGCATTTGAATCAATCAACTCCCCTGTTCCTGCATATTTATAAACATAATATGAATATGGTGCATCCGTTGTTGGTATAAGCGTAATAGTTTCATTTCCAAAACCATTTGTATCATCTACATCAAGACTAGCCACTTTACTATTTCCGTCCATAACGTTTCTATTGTTATAATACACATGAAAATTTGATTGATTTGATAATTTTCCTATTACATGAGAATCTAAGTCTCCTGGATTCTCTCCCCATTGTAATACTATTCTATACGTATCTGTAGAACCAATAGGATTCATAACTCCATTTTGATTTTCTGCAGTATTTTTAGATATGTATATATTAAGCACTGAAGCAACATATCCATCTTTACTCATTGATACTGTATAATATCCCACAGGAAGTGTTACGGAATACATTCCTTGATTATTAGATTGTATTGTTTTAACAATCTCACCTTCTGTGACGTTCCATCCAGATCTTATCTGCATAGTAACACCTTCGATATTAGTTCCTGTCAACGCATTTGTTATTTTTCCTGTCGCTGTTCCTTGCGCATCAGTATCTTCTACTAATAATACATTTTCTACATATGTCGTTCTATTAGTAACCACTGAAACATTACTTGTAAAATATTTGTATCCCGTAAATGCAATCGCAAGCTGGTAATTCCCATGTACTGCTTTTATTTTATAATTTCCATTAGAGTCTGTTTTTGCAGATGCAATTAATTTATTGTCTTTATACAAATCTACAGGAGCATTTTTGAGTACTTGTGATGTATCCGCCGCTTTAACTACTCCACTGATATATCCTTCCTTGGAAGGCGATAATTGATATGTATCATCTCCGTAAATGATCGGATATGCACCATGACCATCATCTTTTCCGTTTATATTTTTAGTATATCATTTTCTTTATATTGGGGTGTTTATTATGCATGAATAAGGAGTTATATGTCATATAAAATAGATAAATAAAAGAAGGATACTACATTTGTAATATCCCTCTCTCAAGTCTTATATTCTTTTATAAAGTTTCCACACGACATTTATGATTTTTTGATTTCTTATCATAACTGATTCCTACAGCCAAAATTTTGTTTTCCTTATCTTCTCCAAGTCTTCCTCTCAATTTCAGATCATATTGTTTTTCTTTGATCTGTTCAATTGCTTCTTCTGGCGATGCATCTACTTTTAGTTCCAGAATCATTCCTGGATATTCACTTTGGTTATTCGGATAAAAGATAAAATCCACAAAACCAGTTCCTGATTTATCTTCTCGTTCCACACGATAATAATCTCTGGCTGTCAGATACACAAGGTTCACGATTGCAGCCAATTCCACTTCATGGTTATATGACAGGATCGGAACTTCGGTATTATGGGCGTATGATAAAATATCTTCCATTGTTTTGGTGTCATTATAAATCGTTGCTTCTAACATTTTTCTTGAATGTTTCGCCAATTGATGGATATATCCCATAGATGGTTCTTTCTGAAGCATTTCTCCAAAACGATCCATCAATTCTTTGTTTGGAATACTGACCTTACCATCCTTATATGTCAAAAATCCATAGACGACCATGGCTGAAAAAATCTCATCTCTTGTTGTCAGATTCATCGATACTGCAGCATATTCTCTTACCTTTGCAGGAACAGATTCGCCTGATACCATTAATGCTACATCATCTCTGACATCATCGACGTTATGTTCAATATAGGAAAATATTTCATCATATGGTCCTGAGTTTGTCCAGTAGTTTCCTAGATTGTTATTCGTCAATGCCACGACAACGGATCTTGGGTTATAAATCCGTTTACCGTTCTTAATATAATATCCATCATACCAGATTCTTAAATCTTCTCTTGTTAAATGCTGATTCTCCGTACGTTCCTGATATCGTTTAAATAATTCATCAACTTCCTCATCTGTAAATCCAAAAGTATCGCTGAATTTCTCTTCTTCTACCATCGTGTATTCTACAAACATATTTAGTTTTGACCCACTGGAATATTTGGCAATTGGGAGAATTCCTGTCATGTAAGTCATCTTGACGTAGGACTGATCTTTTAATAACGCACTTAAAAATGTCAGGTATTCATTCTTATCTCTCTCTGTCATAAACCATTCATGAAAAATATAGTCCCATTCGTCAAACACAAAGATAAACTCATCTCCGGTTCTTTCATGAATCTTTCTTAAAAGATCTTTTGTCGCATCTTCAAAATCTAAATTTAACTGTGGGTATAATTCCTGCAGATCTTCCTTTAATAACTTATGTACTCGCCGAATATACGCTCTGTAACTTTCACATTCATCTGGCATCTCACTGAAATTAATCTGAATCACTTTGTATTGATTTAGATGTTTTTTATAATCTGGGTCTTTTGCAATCTTAAGATTGTCAAATATATCAGAAGAATCGATGGAACTGCTAAAAAATGATGCGATCATATTGGTCATGACCGTCTTTCCAAACCGTCGTGGTCTTGTAATGCAAATATGTTCGTTCCCTGCATCTATCATCTGAAACAATTCTTTTAATGCCATTGATTTATCCACAAAATATGGATTCATAAAAGCACTCCTATATAAAGTTTTCGGTGCCGCACTGTCCATATAAAATCCCATGTTTCTTCCCTCCTGGGGGTATTTTTTATTTTCTTCCATATAATTTTTATCTCCTTTTATTTTATCAAATATAGTTTCGAGCTGCAATGATTTTGGCGAGGAGACATCCTCTTGTCGAACTTTTCATAGACTATTAGAAGATCTGTAATCTAAGATTGTGTTTAGATGTTTTGTTTAGATTTATACATATATTACCATTTATTATTATTTTTGTAAATAATAACTTAAAAGAAAAGCAGCTAAAAATCTTAAATTTATGGTTTCTAACTGCTTTTTCTTTCAACCTTTTCTTTCAATAAATATCATAGATTACTTTACTATTTAATTTTAATTGTAACCGTTTTGCTCTTTCCGCTTCCATCCACTGCTCTTGCTGTGATCTTCACGGATTTTTTCTTTCCAGCTTTGTATGTTGTTACAGTTCCTTTGGAAGAAACTTTCGCATATTTTGTATTGCTGCTTGACCATTTTAAAGTTCTATTTGCCCCTGAAGATGCGCTTGTTTTTCCTTTCAGATATAACTTCTTACCAGCTTTTACTGATTTAACTCCAGAAATGTAGACTTTCTTTACGATACCTTTCTTGACATAAATCTTATATGACGCTTTCTTACCACTTCCGTCTTTGGCTGTCGCTGTGATCGTCACTGTTTTTCCACCCATTTTCTTCTTCGTTGTAACGACACCGCTGCTGCTGACTGTTGCAACTTTGGTATTGCTTGATTTCCACGTAACACCTTTATTGTATGCATTGGATGGTGTTACGGTCGCCTTTAATGTTACTTTCTTACCAGTTGCGATCTTGTTAGATGTTGTTGTTGTGATCGTGATCTTGCTGACTTTGATATTTTCTACTGTTACGATGCAGTACATTACATTTCCGTCAGATGTTATTGCCGTAATAATTGCTTTTCCTGCAGCCTTAGCTGTTAATTTACCTGCTGCATCAACTGTTACAACCGCTTCGTTGGAAGATGTCCATTTTACTGTTCCGATTGAAGCTGTTGCATAATCAGGTAAATATGTAATCTTCAGCTGTTCTGTCTTGCCTGGATTTAATGTTACAAATGTTTTGTTTAATACAACCGCCTGTGTAGGAATCTTACCTGTTTCATCTGTTGTGTAAACTTTGATCGTTTTTGTTGTTGTTCCAGCTTTTAATGTCAGTGTTGCCATCTGACCTTTTGTTCCGGCTTTGATCTTATCTCCTGTAATGGATACTGCTGCCACATTGGATGATGTGATCGTGCATGCTTCTTTGCTGTCTACAAATACACCTTTTGTAAAGTGCTGTATTGTTAATTCCTGTCCTTCTTTTAGATACAGGCTGTCGCTTAAGAATGACATTCTTGTCGCTGTGCTTGCTGTTGTTGGCAGATATAATGATTCTAACTGTGCTTTCAGATCATTTAATGCTGTAAAATCTGTCACAGATGTTCCTCTTAGATAGAGTGTTTTTAACTGTTTTAAATTCTTTATGAAACTGATGTCTGTGATGTTTTTGTTGTTTTCGAGGTCGATCTTTGTGCAATTAACTGCTTCGGATAAACCTGCTAAATCTGCATTCGTCAGATCTTTATTTTCTAAATTAATAGATTTTACATTTTTGATCTCTTCTGTTGAGATCATTCCATCGTTATTTGCATCTGCCTCTAATGCATCGTATACTTTGTAACTTGTCAGTGGAATGATATCTTTTCCTACGGCTGCTACCTGAATCTCAATCGTTGCTGTATATGTCTTTCCTGCTCTTGCTACTACCGCTTCTACCGTTGCTTTTCCTGCTGCTTTTGGTTCCAGATAGTATGTCTTTGTTCCATCCTGCGCTGTTTCTGTGCGAATATTTAAGATCTTTGCATCTTTTGATGTGATCGTTACTACATCATCTTTTTCCAGATTATTTAACTTGATCTGTTTCTTAAATGCTCCTACACTTACATTTGGATCATTTTTATCAAACTCTGGTGTTGTTGCACTTTTGGCTGTCACATTTACTGGAATTGTTGCAGATACTGTTGGTGTTGTTGTACTTTCAACTTTTAAATTCGTCGTTCCTACTTCTGCTGTATCCACTGCTTCCAGACTTATGGATCCATCTGACTGAACCTGGATTGATTTTAATTTTGCTGTTGTTCCTGCTGCTACTTCCTCAGAATACTTAACATCTTTGCATCCTTTTAAGATTCCTTTTGGAAGGATAGGATCATTTGTTTTGGCTCCTTTTTCTACTGTGATCGGATCTTTCTTAATCAACGCAATTCTGTCTGCTGTGGAAACCTTTGTACCTTCCAGATTGATTTTCTTTAGATTCGTCATAGATTTTAATGCATCAATCTTACTTATATTTGTATTCTTGCTTAAATCTAATTTTTCACAACCAGTTGCATACTGAAGATATGCTACTTCTGCATCTGTCAGACCTTTATCAGAAAGATTGATCTCTGTCTTCGCTGCTAAGTCTGCTTTGGTAAGTGCACCTTCTTCCTTTCCACTAAATACCTGATACATCGTTTGTGAAGTAAATGGAATGATATTATCATCTTTGCTTAAATTAAATTCAAGCTGAGCACTTACTCCATCTAATGGCTTTTTATTCTTTTCAAATGTTGCTATTACAGTAACTTTTCCGCTGTCTTTTAATGCAATCGGCATATACTTCACAACTTCTGTTCCATCTGCTTGTTTGAAAGTCTTTTGTTCAATCTTTAATGCTGTTTGATCAGAAATATTGAAGTTGACTTTATCAAAGTCTTTTGCCTGAGTTCCCTGGAATTCATAATACTTGAAATTTCCTACTGTTACATTCTGGGATTCTGCTGCAAATGAAATCCCACTTGTAACTGTTGGTGTGGTTGTACCTTCCTGTGTCACCGCTGCCTGATTCCCCTGATCTGCTGTTGCCGCCATTACCGTAAATCCGTTGACCGGTATCATGGATATACTGAGCAGACATGCTAACAGTTTCTTTCTGCTCTTTCCATTTAAGTGGCTGAATACTTTCCATCCTTTTTGCATGAAATTCGTCCTCCTTTTCTTCATGTTTGAATCTGCATATTGCTTTGTTTATTATAACACTTTTTTGTGTAGAATGCATAAAAGAGTGATCAATTTTATCACTCTTTTAGCGCATTTTGAGATTATTTAATTTTAATCGTTACAGTTGCTTTCTTTCCACGTACTTTTTTCCGTGGAATCTTAGTCTTCTTCATAAGTGAAAGCTCCCTATTAACTTATTATCCCTATTTACAATTACTATACTTTTTTAATTATACTCCTGCATTAATCTTTATTCAATGTATTTGTTCATATTTTATACACATTTTTCATGCATACAACAACAATAAAAAGACTAGGACAATCAGTTTTGGAAGATATGTATCTATACAATCCAAAACTGACTGTCCTAGTCTTTTGTTCATTAGAGTTTTTATTTAATTATTTTTATATCTAATGCTGTGGCGCTCCATTAGGTTCCAATGTTCCTCCAACCTGTTTCTTCATTCTGAAGCGGTAGAAGATGATCGTTGCTAATGTTGACACAACTAAGATTCCAACAAATACTGCAATATCCTGTCCGATCTGTCCATCCATAGATAGTGTGTGACGGAATGCGTGTACTGTATAGCTGAATGGCATATATTTGTGTAATACTGTGTAGAAGTGTGGTGCCATATCCAGTGGATATGTTCCTCCGGCTGCACCTAACTGTACAACCATGAATACTAACATGACGTAACTTCCGACACGGTTTAATAACATTTCACCGAAGCAGATCAATGACATAAATGCCATGGATGCTAAGACGGCCATTCCAAATGTTTTTCCTACGTAGTGTGGTTCGAGTCCATTGATTCCCATTAAAACTGCAACCATGATCACTGCCTGCGCAATGGATACTGCTGCCATGACTGTGACTTTGCTTAACCACCACTGAAGTCCACTCTTGACTTCTTCGTTTTTCTCCATTAAAGGATACATTAATGTAAATGCCATACATGCTACGAATAATCCAACGGACATCATATATGGTGCCATTGCGTGACCGTTGTTATCAACGTGTGAGTATTCTACATCCTTAGCTTTTACTGGTGCGGCAAACATTTTGTTTGTCTTCTTGGTTGCCTTGATACTGTTAACCTGATCTGCTCCTTTTTGTAAGGAATCTTTTAATGTCTTGCTTCCACTCTGAAGTGTTCCGATTCCATTTCCAAGAGTTGTAGATCCTGCTGCTAACTGACTTGATCCACTTGCGATCTGTCCAGCTCCAGATGCTAACTGTCCGGCTCCACTGTTTAATGTATTGTTGTTAGCAACTAAGGCTGCTGTTCCTGATTTCAGTGTTTTTGTTCCTTTGTAAAGCTTTGCTGTTCCTGACTTAAATGTTGGAAGTTTTGAGCTTACCTGACCAATTCCACTATTCAGCTGAGTTGCTCCGCTATTTAATGCTTTGGAATTGTTTGTTAATGTTGTAAGTCCTGTGCTCAGACTTTCAACTCCTGCTGTGTAGTTGGCAATTCCAATCTTTAATCCGCTTGTGCTGTCGTTGATTCCAGATTCTAAGGTTGTCATTCCTGTCTGTACTTTTGTGGCACCTTCTGATAACTGAGTCAACGCCTGGATCATACCCATTGTATCCTGAGTTGTTCCCTGACGATCTAATGTTGTTTTTACTTCGTTTAAACCTTCATACAGACCATTCATCATCGCTTTTTCATATCCAGAAAGTGTCTGGGATGATTCTGCAAGTTGCTTTGATGATTTTGCTAAAGAACTAACATATGCTTTCACTGTTGCAAGTTGCTGTTCACTACTTGCGGACTGTTTTTTTGCTGTTGTTTTTGTATCTGCCGCTTTCTGTGCATTTGTATATGTTTCATCAACATTATTTTCAACATCAGATGCTGCGCTATCTACATCGTCGATTTCAGCTAATAATGCTTTTTTATCTTCTTCGCTTAATTTATCAAGTACAGATGAATTCTTTAACTTGCTTACTTTGCTGTTTAAGTTAGATACACTTGACTTTGCATTTGCTGCACTGCTTGCTGCCTTCTTAGCTGTTTCATTGTTTGCTGTCTGTGTTGATGTCTCTGATGCGGTTGATCCAGCAGAAAGCATTTGATTTAATTCATTTAATTTTGTATTAAATGCTTCTAATTGTGTATCGAAATTGCTTCGTTTGCTTATAATTCCATCTTTCTTCGCTTCATTTTCTTTTAACTGAGTTCCAAGTCCATTGGATGTTTCTTTTGTCTGCCCCAACAGATTTTTAAGGCCTGCTGATAATGTTCCAGTTCCATCTTTTAAATCCTTACTTCCACTGGATAATTTTTCAACACCTGCATTTAATGCTTTATTATTCGCTGCAAGCTGTTTGCTTCCAGCCTGTGCTGTGCTGACTCCGTTTGTGTACTGGGAGATTCCTAATTTTAAGGATTTAGAACCATTGGATAACTGAGTTGCTCCTGTCTGCAGAGCTGCAACTCCATTTTTCAATGTCTTTGTTCCTGATTTTAAAGATTTTGCTCCACTATCAACTTTGGCTACACCTGCTGTGTATGTTTTTAGTCCTACGGAAAGTGATTTTGCTCCATTCTGAAATGTTAATGTGCTGGATGCTAATTTCTTTAAATTCTGTTCGATCGTATCATTTCCAACTTTCAGCTTCTTCGCTCCACTTTCGATCTTTTTGGATCCATCTGCTGCTTTCTGGAAACCGCTTCCGGCTGTCTTGATCTGATCAAATACGGTCTTTACATAAGTTTCTGTTACTTTTTCTCTGACTGACTTCTCAATCTTCGCCATGGCACTGTCATCCATCTTGGATGCTACATAGTTCGTACCTGGGTTTGTCTTGTATGTCAGTTTCATCTGTTTTGGATTCTTATCCATTAATGTTGTTGCATTCTTTGAGAAATTTTCTGGAATGGAAATGATCATATAGTATTCTCCACTCTTCAATCCTTCCTCTGCTTTCTTGTCACTTACAAAATGAAAATCCAGTGATCCTGAATCTTTCAGATTCTTTACCAGATCATCTCCTACTTGTAATGTTTTTCCCTCGTAATTTACCTTCTTATCGTGATTGACTACCGCTACTGGTAATTGATCTGCATCTCCGTATGGATCCCACATGGAACCAAGGAATACAGATGTATAAATTGCAGGAATCGTAATGATCGCGATCAAAATGATAATCATCCAGGGGTTCTTTGAAATTTTCTGCCATTCTCGTTTTAACATGATCACAGCTGCTCCTTCCTTGCATTTTTATTACTTATATAGAGGTCATACCTCTTTGAATCATTGGTTATTATATGCACTTCCTTGATAAAAGTCAATAATTTATTGAACATTGGTCATTTTTTTATTTCATACATAACTTTCTTTTTCATTTATGATATATCTTTTTTCTTCTGTTCATTTTCTTTTGATTCTGTTATGATAAAAGTGCTTTTTTTATTTGAATTTTAATGGAAACGAGGAATTTTATTACATATGATACAAGATATTTATCCACATAAACTAAACAATCAATATCATCCAGATCAAAAACCAGATGCTGACAGCATTATTTTATATTTTACACAGGAAGGTCTTCTTCATCGTTTATTAAAGAAAGAAGACTTAGAAGAAATGGGGCAGGAAAATCTATTTTCTCTGGATGAAATGATCTATACCGGTGATGGTAAGAAACTTGCAAGACCAACTCTTTTAAATGAGGAACATCTATTTTTATCATTCCCTAGATTGAGTGATTTTGTGAATGATACTCATGTTACAGAAGAAACTCTTACATATCTTTTCTCTGTGGATGATGACAACTACTTCTTATTAAATGAAGCTCCGGAAGAAATTCCTGAAGATTATGAATTCAATACCGTACGTGAGCTTCGCAATTTACAGATTGGTCCAAAATACCGCACGTTTGCGGCGATCACTGGTTTACATCTTTATAATTGGTACCGCACAAACCGTTTCTGTGGATGCTGTGGACACAAGACCGTTCATTCTTCCACAGAACGTGCTTTAAAATGCCCATCTTGCGGTCACTTGATCTATCCAAGAATCGTGCCTGCTGTGATCGTTGGTGTTAAAAATGGTGATAAGATCCTGCTTACAAAATACCGCAAAGGATTCACTCCTTTTGCATTAATTGCTGGGTTTACGGAAATTGGTGAAACTTTGGAAGAAACTGTTGCACGAGAGGTCATGGAAGAAGCTGGTATTCGTGTGAAGAATATTCAATATTATAAATCTCAGCCTTGGGGTGTTGTGGATGATCTGCTGGCTGGTTTTTATTGTGAGGTAGATGGAGATACAGAGATTCATATGGATGCTTCAGAATTGAAACTTGCTGAGTGGAAATCTCGTGATGAAATTGAACTACAACCGAATGATTTTAGTTTGACGAATGAGATGATGCGGGCGTTTAAAGAAGGAAAGTTCTGATTTGTAGTTTGAAGGCGGAAATTATTGGTGGAATATTATAAAAAGAGATCATGTGTCCGTACGGTTGCTGACACATGATCTCTTTTTATAATATTCAAATAATTTACGTCATTCAAACCACTATACATTGTGTATGTTAGACGGTATTGGTTGATAATTTTTGTATTTATTAACCAAAGGTAAAAGGATGTCTCTTTTTCATTTAATAAAAATATTTATTTTGCTGTAGCAGTTTCTTTATGCCCACTCTTTATCTTATCATACTGTGCAAACATACCTGCAAGTAATGTTCCAGAGATTGAATGCCATACACAAGATACTGCACAGATAATTGCTGATTCTGGTGTTGATGCGAACTGGGCTGTTGTTGTTGCAAGGTTTGTTGCTAATCCAGCATTCTGCATTCCAACTTCGATAGAAATTGTTCGTTTCTTTGCTGTGTTCATTCCAGTAAGTTTTCCCGCACAATATCCAAGGAAATATCCGAAACCGTTGTGTAAAAGTACTGCAACAAAGATCACGATTCCAGACTGGAAGAATTTTGATCCCTGTGATGAGATAACTCCACCAACAACACATGCAAGTCCAAGAACTGCCACACCCGGCATGACTTTCTGAACTTCTTTGAATGCTTCATTTTTTCCTAATGCGTAGTTTAATGCAAACCCGATCGCTACTGGTACAATAACCGTTTCTACGATAGATACAAACATTGGTAATCCATGAATTGTGATCTTGGCTCCGCTTGCCAGAAAGGATACCATCAGTGGTGTCATCACTGGAGAGAGGATTGTAGATACAGTTGTCATTCCAACAGAAAATGCAACATCTCCACCGCAAAGATAGGACATAATGTTTGATGATACTCCTCCAGGACAGCATCCTACAAGAATCAGTCCAAGAGCGATTCCATCTGGCAGATTCAGTAATTTTGTAATTGCAAATGCCAGGAATGGCATGATCAGATACTGAGCGATCGCACCAATACAGATATCAAATGGTCTTTGTGCAAGAATTTTGAAATCTTCTGTTGTCAGTGTCAATCCCATACTGAACATGATGACACCAATAATGATAGACTGACTCGTGAATTTATTTGCTACTGGATCCGTGAATAATTGAAAATTCACCCACCCCATCAACGATGGCAGGAAAAATGTAATGACTGCGATCGCGATGACAACGATAGATGTGTAGTCTGATAAAAATTTGCTTAGTTTTTGTAGTTGTTTCATATTATGTTACCTCCTGATATTCCTCACCGCCCTTCGCTATAAAGCAAGAAAGAATCCTGCTCAGAGGACTTTTTATTTCATCGAAATTTTCTATGCAATAAAAAAGCCCCTTCTCAGAAAAATCCTGAAAAGGGACGAACTAATCCGCGTTACCACCCAATTTCTGCAATAAAATTACAGCTCTTAACGTACTATCATACGCTTTCCTTATAACGGAGGATTCCGGCGAGACTTACTGGTTCAAAATATTAATGTCAAGTAATGTTCAGTCCGCATCTTAGAGATGATATCTGTTCATGAAAATGTATCTGCTCGCACCAACCGCAGACTCTCTGAAACACTTGATTCAAAAACAGCGTTGTTCTCTTCAACGAATTTCGGTGAAGTTTATTTATTTAAAATATATTATAGTCCTTTGAGATAATTTGTCAAGTTTTAGTTTGAAGACGGAAATTATTGGTGGAATATTATAAAAAGAGCTCATGTGTCTGCAACCCACTCGCGTTCGGACTCCCACGTAGCTGTACTAAGTTCCTGAATGGTCTAACGACCATCCACTCACTAAGTGCAGACGTGTCCGTACGGTTGCCGACACATGAGCTCTTTTTATAATATTCAAATAATTTACGTGATTCAAACCAATATACAGTGTGTATGTTGTACGATACTAGTTAATAATTTTTGTATTTATTAACAGAAGGTAAAAGACCTTCTACAACACCGATTTATTGAGATGTTTCGGAGTATAATAAACATCTGTCTGCAACTACATAAATTGAAAACCAATAACGTCTAACATACACACCCTTCCGTTTGAAAATTCTTAATTTTATACGAGAATGTCTTCAGGTATTCATAAAAACATAAAAAAAGATAGAGGTACGAAATGATAGGATTCCATAGGATTTTTTGCAAAATCGCAGCCAACACGGGCACTGTTTGAACGCAGTGAGTTGTGCAGGAGTGTTGGCGGATCAGCGTTTTGCAAAAAATCCGTCAATGGAATTCGTTTTTCGTACCTCTATCTTTTTTTATGTTTTTATGAATACTCGATACATTTCCGTTATGCAAATTAAAATTTATCCACAAATTTGAACAAATTTCTTAATTCTATCTACAGAAACACTTCGGTACCGATCTCCATCTTCATCGGATACCTGGAATGATACTCTCTCTCCCATTCCAGTCGCATCGACTCCCCAGCCTCTGCATGTGCTGTGTAATTGTTTGATTCCCGTTTTGTCTATGATCTTCTGGGCGTTGTTTTCGTTGACTCCACATCCTGCGATGATCTCGATCTGGTTCCCATATTTTTTCTGAAGATCTGCTAACAGATGAATTCCTTCTTCTGCGGTTGCTTCCTGCCCACTTGTCAGTAATCGATCAAATCCTAGATCGATCAGTGTTTCGATTGCCTCATATGGATCTCTTGTGCAGTCAAATGCTCTATGGAATGTTGCTTTGCGTCCTTCATTTTTTACATTTTCCAAGAATTCCTGACAACGGTTCTTATCGATTGTTCGGTCTTCATTTAAGAAACCGAAAGATACTCCATCTGTCCCATATGCTAATAGTAGCTTAAGATTCTCAAGCATCTGTTCATACTGGTAATTTGTATAGCAGAATCCCCCTGCTCTGGCTCTTACCATAGATACGATCTCAATATCGCTGTATTGTTTGATCATGATCAAGCTTCCTAAAGATGGTGTTAATCCACCTAAACTTAATGCACTGTTTAATTCTACTCTTTTGACTCCGCATTCGCTTGCCATCATGGCATCTTCGAAGCTTCCACAACATACTTCTATCATTTTTTTCTTCCTTTACTCACAAATATTTTATAATTCCGGCATGTATTTTTTGCCTGTTTCTGTCTGGGCAAGACCTGCCTGACTGGTTTCCTTTAAAGAACATGGCAAGAGGTCTCCGACTTCTGCCATTGCATCGATCACTTCATCCAATGGAACCTTGCTTTCAATGCCTGCCATTGCCATATCTGAGGCTGTGATCGCATTGACAGATCCAATGACATTTCTCTTGATACATGGTACTTCTACCAAACCACCTAATGGATCACATACCAATCCCAATAATGATTTCAAGGCAAATGCTCCTGCATCAAAGATCTGCTTTGTGCTGCCGCCACGAATGTACGTAATAGCTGTTGCTGCCATACAGGAGGCAGAACCGATCTCTGCCTGACATCCTCCTTGTGCCCCTGCGATACAGGCACGTTCTGCGATAACTTGTCCGACTCCTGCCGCAATATACATTCCTTCTAGCATCTTTGCTTCTGGTACTTTATGAAATTGTTCATATGTGATCAATACTGCTGGAAGCACCCCACATGCTCCGGCTGTCGGTGCTGCTACGATACGTTTCATACAGGCATTTGATTCGCCCATTTTTAAAGCATTTGCCATGACGGTCCCGACAAATTCACCGGTCAGATTCTGCATTTTTCTAACTTCTTCCATCATCTTTTCACCGTCGCCGCCAGAAAGACCGCTTTGTGACTTTAAGTCTTTATCGTAACTTTCATTGGCATCTTTCATTGCAAGATACATACTGCTCATTTTCCCGATAGACTCTAGGCGGTCTACCTGTCGTTCTGTCATATCATCATGTAAAATTGTTTCCCATAATTGACATTCCTGTTCTTTTGCTCTTGTTTCTATCTCTTCTACGGATGCAAATCCCATACTCTAGTCCTCCTTCATCTTAGCAAGATATGTAACTTTCTGGATTCCTTCCAGACGTTCCAAAAAGTTCAGACCTTCTTCTGGTATTTCTTTGTCACATTCAATGACCATGACTGCACTTCCACCTCTGTGATCACGGTATAATTGCATCGTTGCGATATTAACCGATTTATGAGCAAGCATTGATGTTACTTCTGCTACATGTCCTGGCTGGTCGTCATTGTGTACGACTAATGTTGTATACTCCCCGCTAAAGTTTGCTTCCAGTCCATCAATCGTGCAGATCTTAATTCGTCCACCGCCTAAGGAACAGGCTACAATCTCAAGATTTCTTCCTGATTCTCCGACAAGTAATAATTTTACACTGTTTGGATGTGCATTTTTTAATTGAATCTTTCCAATCTCAAATTTCACTCCTGATTCTTTTGCAATGTCAAAACTGTCTGGAATCCGAATGTCATCGGCTGCCATGCCAAGTAATCCTGCCACTAATGCTTTGTCTGTACCATGTCCTTTTCCTGTTGCAAGAAATGATCCATGTAATAGTATTTTAGCTTCTTTTACCGATTCTCCGAGCAGGTGCCTTGATACCTGTCCAATCCTTACAGCACCTGCTGTATGAGAGCTCGACGGTCCGACCATCACTGGTCCTACGATGTCAAATAAATTCATGTGATTTCTCCTGTCTATAAATGCCTTTCGTCTTTTGAAATGCTGTTTTGCCGTGTATCATTTTGTTTCTTGTATATAATTTACTCGTAATATATGAAAAAGGCAAGTATAGAATTTCCTATACTTGCCCTGCTTTGGAACATCTCATATTGATCTGTTAATTTTTCTTAGAAATTAAATCCTTTGATCGTTGCAAAATAATCTTCTGGTGTTTCTGCACGACGGATCATTTCTGTTGTTCCATCCTCTTTTAATAAGATTTCTGCAGATTTTAATTTACCATTATAGTTATATCCCATTGCAAATCCGTGTGCTCCTGTATCATGAATCACTAACAGATCTCCCATGTCGATCTTTGGTAATTTACGGTCGATCGCAAATTTATCGTTATTTTCACAAAGAGATCCTGTAATATCATATACATGATCTGCTGGTTCGTTTTCTTTACCCATAACTGTGATGTGATGGTACGCTCCATACATTGCAGGTCTCATTAAGTTGACTGCACATGCATCAACACCAATGTATTCTTTATGTGTATGTTTTTCATGGATTGCTTTTGTTACTAAATGTCCGTTTGGTGCAAGCATGTAACGTCCAAGTTCGGTAAAGATCTTCACATCTCCCATTCCGGCTGGTACTAATACTTCGTCATATACTTTGTGTACACCTTCACCAATGACAGCGATGTCATTACCTTCCTGATCTGGAAGGTAAGGGATTCCAACTCCACCAGATAAGTTGATAAATCCGATATGAACTCCAACTTCTTCTTTTAATTTAACTGCTAATTCAAATAACTGTTTTGCAAGTGTTGGATAGTATTCATTTGTAACCGTGTTACTTGCAAGGAAAGAATGGATTCCGAATTCTTTGACACCGAGCTCTTTTAACTGTTTGAAAGCTTCAAAGATCTGTTCTGTTGTCATTCCGTATTTTGCATCTCCTGGATTATCCATGATATCTGTTCCTAATGCGAAAACTCCACCTGGATTATAACGGCAGGAAATCTTTTCTGGGATTCCGGCACATTCTTTTAAGAATTCGATATGTGTAATGTCATCTAAGTTGATCGTTGCACCTAACTGTTTTGCCAGAATAAATTCTTCTGCTGGTGTATCGTTAGAAGAGAACATGATCTCGCTTCCATCGAATCCACAACGATCTGACATCATAAGTTCTGTTAAAGATGAGCAGTCTGTTCCGCATCCTTCTTCTTTTAAAATCTTTAAGATTGTTGGATTTGGTGTCGCTTTTACAGCAAAATATTCTTTAAATCCTTTATTCCATGAAAATGCTTTGTATAATCCTCTTGCTGTTTCACGGATTCCTTTTTCATCATATAAATGAAATGGTGTTGGATATTTTTTTACGATCTCATCTAACTGTTCTTTTGTTACAAATGGTACTTTTGCCATGGTGTTTGGTTCCTTTCTTCTATACTTTTTGTATATTTATTTCATTTTTAATAGTTGTATTTCATTGGCCAGTGCATCTTTAAATACTTCCACCAGATTATTGTTACTGGAATACAGGCTGGTTGCTTCGTAACGATTTGTGATCGCGCCTGTTAAAACGTCTTTGGAATCCGTGATCAATCGGATCTGTTCTTTCTTACATTCTGTCAGATAAACAGTTGCTCCTTGTAAATCAAATGGTTCATTCGTTATGATCACGACTTTCTTTCCTTCACTTACCATCTTCTCTAAGTGTTCCCGAAACATCTCCAGTCGTTCATTGTATACAGAGATATACGCACGCTCTTCTGCACAAAGCAGCATATCAATGATCTTATCGCAAATATGTTCTTCGCCTTTGATCGTCAGATACCCGCCTTCGTTCTTGCGTTTGCCCGGAAGTTCCGCGATCAGCTCTGTCTTCTTCTGTTCCAGATGCCGGATCTTATTACTGCAGAATTCTTCGATCGCTACCGGTGTGTAACGAACTGTATCTTCCTCTTGTATATAGGCTGCGCCTTTGTCTACCAAGCCTGCCAGTGCATTGTAAGCGTTCGATCTTGAGATCCCGCTTTGTTTGGCTGCCTCGTATCCGTTAAGGCTTCCTTCCAGTGTCAGTAAAATGTAAAGACTGGCTTCGTGTCTTGTAAGTCCGAATTCCATCAGACGCTCTACATTATCCATCACTTTCACCTCGTGTTCCTATCTAGGACTACTATAGTCGAATTAAAAAAGAATGTCAAGGTTTCCTTGACATTCTGAGAATTTTTCTTGAGTTTTCCTACCACTCTTCGTCTTTTCCTAGATATTGTTTCCCACCAACTGTCATGATATCAAATTCGACATATGCGATATGATCTTTGCTTTCTCCATAAATGGTATATTGTTTTTTAACATTTTGAGCATCTTTTCGAATCTGCTGCAATCTGGCATACTGTTTCGCTTCTTTTGATGAAATCGTCTTTCGTTCATTTGTTTTGGACTCTGTAAGTTTAAAATTGTAATTATCAAAATTTGTATAATACGCTTCTAGCTTCTGTCTGTCTTTTACTTTCCAAAATACCGTCTGCATCATGGCTTTATCACTTGGATCAAGAAAGACCATATCACAGCCACTGTTTGATGAAAGTGCATAAACAGGTTCTGCTGCAGCTTTCCACCAAGAAATGGTTTTGACAATCTTTTTGTCTGTCTGATTCATCGTTTCTTTCAGCCAAAATGCTGGTTTTCTGCCTTTCATAGAAGCTTCCAGATAACCAAAACTCATGGCTCCATCTCCACCGCCATCAGCTGTCTCATAACGGTCTCCGTAATATGTAAATGTTGTAATATCTAAAAATGAATCCATTTGATCATGATTCCATTGATAATATCCGATCTCTTTTTCATTCTTTGGTCCTTTTGTGATCTTGACCATATGATTCCAGCCGATCAAAACTGCTGCTATGAATGTACAGATTGTTATGATACATCCAATGATCATGACTGTTTTTTTATTTTGTTTCATTCCACTCTCCTTATGATCTTATGTAAAATCTAGCTATATGCAATTGCTGTAAGAACAAAGAATACCAACATTAGCACACTGTGAAAATATAATTTTCTTCGGTCTTCTTCTTGTGCGATCAGTCCATATGTCATAATAAACCTTAGGATAATATTGATCATCTGCAATGCATTAAATGCCTTCGTTGTTACTGTAATAGATCCTGAACCATGATCCAGTGCAAGGATAAGTCCAAAGATCAGCGTCATCAAATACATGACAATGCATTGCACATAAAAGTAAAACTTATCTTCCCAAGCAAGTTTTAAGAATACATTTCTCTCGTCTTCTGCAAAAATTGCAATAAACATAAGGTTACATAAACTTACAGATCCTATCTCTGGCTGTATAAAGATGATTATAACTGCCTGAATGATCATTAGGAGTAATGTGAACCATTGTTTTTTGATTGCTTGCATATTTTCCCTCCTCTCCCTCTTTTTCATATCTTTATTCAAAAGATATTTTTAGTATATCTGGTACGTAATTAATTGTCTATCTTTTTGTATTGACATTTATGTTTATAATTGTTAATATATTCCATGTAAATATTTTACAGTATGTTAGAGTTTCTTCTTTCGTCTGTTTGCCAATCAAATATTTATCATATCATGAGTTTATGTATCAATTAATTTATTTTCTTATCTAATAGTGCTTGCCACTCTCTGTATTTTCTAATACAATGAAAGGAGAAACTTATGAGTAAAAATAAAAAATCGCTGCAAGATTTAACTTTACTTGACCGCTTTTTATTTGCTGAAGTTATGGAGGATCCTAAGACATTTGAGAATATATTATCTATTATTCTTGGAGAAGATATCTCCATCAAAGGCCGTCCACAATCTGAACACGAAAATCGAACTTCGCCTCTAAAACGGCAAGTGCGACTTGACGTATGGGCAGAGGATGAAACCGATGCTGTTTATAATATAGAAGCTCAAAAAGAAAATACGAAAAATCTTCCTCATAGAAGTCGTTTTTATCAGGCTCTGATTGACTCCAAATTATTAGATCCTGGAGAAGTAGATTTTTCGAATATGAAAGACTGTTATTCTATTATCATTGCACCTTTCGATCTGTTTGGAAGAGGATTATATCAATATACTTTTCAAATGACTTGTGCTGAAACTGGTCAACCATTAGAAGATGGTGCTACGCGAATTTTTCTAAATACGCATGGTAAAAATTCAGAAGATATTAGTCCTGAATTAAAGGAGCTTCTTTACTATATGGAACATACTACTGAAGAAATATCTTGCTCTACTTCACGCCTTCAGCAAATTAAAAATCATGTAAATATTGTAAAATCTAGCGAAGAGATTGGAGTGAAATATATGCAGGAATGGGAAGAAAAGATTCTTGAGAAGCGAAAAGCACGTGCTGAAGGATTGGCTGAGGGACGAGCTGAGGGACGTACTGAGGGACAAACTATAACATTAATTCAACAGATGAAAAAGAAAATTCAAAAATCAAAAACCTTAATTCAAATTGCTGATGAGTTAGAAGAAGAACCTGATACTATTCAATCACTTTATGAATGTGTTTCACAAAATATCAATCTAGCAACTGAAGAAATCTACAAAATCTACATCTCGCCTGATAAAACTGAAGATTAATAAAGAACTCCACAGCATACGCTGTGGAGTTCTTACTTTATCGATATTTACATCATCAATATTCAATTTCGTCAAAAAATGGCAAATCTTATTCGTCAGCTTTTCCTTCAGATCCGAATAATTTAATCTTTGTAATTACCATATCTTTAATAGCTTCAGCACCTGGTGCTAATAATTTACGAGGGTCGAAACCTTTTCCTTCAAGGTCTTTTCCTGCTTCGATATATTTACGTGTAGCGTCAGCAAATGCAAGCTGGCATTCTGTATTAACATTGATCTTAGCTACTCCAAGAGAGATTGCTTTTTTGATCATGTCATCAGGAATTCCTGTACCACCGTGTAATACTAATGGCATATCTCCTGTTAACTGCTGGATCGCATCTAATGTATCGAAGCTTAATCCTTCCCAGTTTTCTGGGTATTTTCCGTGGATGTTTCCGATTCCTGCTGCAAGCATTGTTACTCCAAGATCTGCAACTGCTTTACATTCTTCTGGATCTGCACATTCACCTCTACCGATAACTCCGTCTTCTTCTCCACCGATAGATCCAACTTCAGCTTCGATAGACATTCCTTTTCCTGTTGCAACTTTTACAAGTTCTTTTGTCTTTTCAACATTTTCTTCGATTGGATAGTGAGATCCATCAAACATGATAGAAGAGAATCCAGCTTCGATACATTTGTAGCATCCTTCGTAAGAACCATGGTCTAAGTGAAGAGCTACTGGTACAGAAATGTTTAATTCTTCTAACATTCCGTTAACCATTCCTACAACAGTTTTATATCCTGTCATATATTTTCCTGCTCCTTCAGAAACACCAAGGATCACTGGAGATCTTGTTTCTTCTGCTGCTAATAAAATGGATTTTGTCCACTCTAAGTTGTTGATGTTGAACTGTCCAACTGCGTAATGTCCGGCTTTTGCCTTGTTTAACATTTCTTTTGCTGATACTAACATAGTTTGTCCTCCATATAATTCGTTAACTTTTTCACATCTAGTTTATTATACTCTATTTATACGTGGGTTGCAAGCTTTCACTTGTTACTAATATCTTCTGTTTTCCTGCAAAAATTTGGTCATTATTTTACTTGCAGATAATCGTTATCCTGTTCCACTTGTAACAGCAAATTCAAATGTTTCCGGCAGGAATTTTTTAAAACTCTTTTTACATTTTTACTGTCACTGTTTTGATACCATGCCACAGCTTCTTCTCTTGTGAGACCTCCTTTTTCCTTTCTTGAGATCAGACGTTCTTTCAACATCTCTTCCTCGGCCAGGATCAAGATTTTATAGTCTGCGTATTGCTGCATAGATTTCCATGGTTCTTGTTTTAATAGTAACCAGTTCCCTTCGATCAAAATGATATCTTTGGTAACTTTAATCTGATCTTCCACAACGTCGTGAAGATTTCTATCATAAATCGGCCATAAAATATCTTCTATTTTTATCTTCTCAAGTTTCTGTCTTAATTTTTCTGTGTCATATGTTTCCGGACATCCTTTTACCTGCTTCATTGGAACTTTTTCTCCAAGCACGATCGCATCATGAGAATTAATGTAATCAGAGTGATAATGAAATCCATCTAATCCTAATGCTTGAATGTCTGTAAACTCTTGATCTTGTTTTGATAAATATTCCAAAAACTCACATAATGTTGTCTTTCCAACAGCCGGCGGTGCTGCCATAAATACAATGATCCGTTCCTTTTTTTCTTTTTGTAACTGCTGTAATTGTTTTAATAAAGGAAGAAAAACTTTCTGGATCGTGTCTTCGTTATAGACCGCTGTCATTTCAAATCCATTGACTTTAAATAAATATTCTTTCCATTCTTTCATATGCCACCTCTTTCTTTATGTTTATTATACGATGTGTTCTTATACAAGTACAAGCAATAGACCTTTTACTTTGGCAGCACAAAAAAGTGTCTTCGACACTTCAACTCCCCTGCCCCTCATTCTTGAGGGGTGGGTTTCTTTTT